>Ga0310900_10000172_pt1 | contig 18994 bp, 15 predicted proteins | sample C24D1metaG_FD_203879 | JGI IMG/M metagenome (GOLD analysis project Ga0310900, IMG submission 203879) | Lab incubated soil microbial communities from West Virginia University Organic Research Farm, Morgantown, WV, United States - C24D1 | ecosystem: Environmental > Terrestrial > Soil >...
ACAGGACTCCGGCCGGCGATGGCAACAGGTAGGAAAACAGAAGCGCCAGCCCCGCGATGCCACCTGTGACAAGGCCGGAGGCCTTGAGCCATACCATGCCGAGAACGACGAATAGGCAGCCGGTTAGAATCGCATAGACGTCCTCGAACAGTGAATGGGGGGCGGGCGTACTCATGGTCCATTGCCGCTCAATCACCGTCAGTAGGCCCATTCCAGCTGCAGCCAGAGCTTGCGGGTGTCGGTGGCGAACTCGTCGGCATCATAGGCCGCGAACTTGGCGGTTGCGGTCCAGCGGCCCTTCTTCGCCGCGACCATCGCATCCCACTCGTTGCCGTAGTGCAGGCGCAGCCGATCGCTATTGAAGCGGTGATAGACCAGCGTTGCGTTGATCGCATCGAGCCGGGCAACTTTCTTCCAGCCGTAACCGGCGCTACCGTACCAGTCGCGGATGCCGTTCGGCGGCGTCACAAGGAATTTGTCGGCCCAGCCCTGGAACTTGTGCAATGTCGCGAGCGGCGTCTGGAAGCTGGTCAACGGCACTCCTTCGTCGGCTCCGAGGCGCTCATGGCCAAGACCGATTTTCGCCGATGCCCAATCCAGGGCCAAATCGGCCAACCAATAGTCGGCGTGATAATCGTTCGGGTTGTGACGATGGTCCCACTGGCCGGCGTAGCTCAGCGCGTAGTTGAGCTTCGCGGCCTTCGCGACCTCGCGGCTGCCCGCAAGACGGATGCCGTATGTCTGATTGGAGAGCCGGAAGCCCTGGACCTCAGCTTCATCCTGATCGACGACAAAGGCGAAGCCCGATAGCGTGCCAACAGGCGTCGGATGGCTGACGGTCGCGAAGACATTGTTTCCTCCTATCGCTTGCTGGCGGGCGTTCCGCCCGTCGATGCCCCAGATGGTTCGGGCCGACCATGAGTAGGTTAAGTCGGCCTTGAACCCCTTGGCGTCGCCATATTCGAACCGGACCGCATCGAACGTTTGCTCATTCTGGCGCCAGCCGGACGAGCCGACGAAGCGCTGGTCGTCGATATTGATCCGCTGGCGGCCGATTGTGATCAGCGCCTTCTTCAGGCCGCGGTACTGGAGCTGCAGCCGATTGAGTTCGACATTCTCCGGGTCTGCGACAATCGGATGAGCGGTCTTATCGTTGAGGCCACTGTCATACCGCTCGACCAGCGCGGCTGTGCCTTCGCCTTCAGCAAGCAGGCTCCAGTCTTGCCATGTCAGCTCGGCGCCCGCTCGCCCTCGCAACGTCAATGCGTCTGCATCCTTGGCAAAGCCATCCTGGTCGGCATTTTCCCAGCGAAGTCGGAAGTCGAGAAGCGGCTTTACCTGCTGCGCCTGGGCAGCTGTCGGAATGATCAGGGCGGCGATGGCCGTTGCGACCCTTATCCGCATTTCGAATATCCGCATTCGAGGCAGTTGTTGCAGCCCTCGACCTTGACTAGCGCGAAGGCATTGCACTGCGGACACTGCGGCATTGGCCTGGTCGCCGTTGGCGGTTCGAACGAAGCGGCTTCGACAGCAGCCTCGCCCAGCCCGGAAAGGTGGCGCTCGACGACATTGCCGATCGCCGCCAGCAGCGAAGGCACATATTTGCCCTGCATCCAAGCGCCGCCGCGCGGATCGAACACCGCTTTTAGCTCCTCGGCGACAAACGACACGTCGCCGCCACGTCGGAAGACGGCCGAGATCATCCGGGTGAGGCCAACTGTCCAGGCGTAATGCTCCATGTTCTTGGAATTGACGAAGATCTCGAACGGTCGCCTTGTGCCGTGTTCGTCGATGGTGTCGTTGATCGTGACGTAGACTGCATGCGCGCTCTCCGGCCATTTGAGCTTGTAAGTCGTGCCGTGAAGGGCGTCGGCCCGCGGCTGCAGTATTGGTTCGGGGCTCGGTTCCGGCTTGCTCGGCCCAGTGCTGAGGACGGCGCCGGTCACCGCATTGGGGCGGTAGGTGGTCAGTCCCTTGCAGCCGAGATGATAGCCTTCGACGTAGACGTCCGCGAACGCCTCGAAACCGATGTCCTCGGGGCAGTTGACGGTCTTGGAGATGGAGCTGTCGATCAGCGCCTGCGCGGCTGCCTGCATGGTCAAATGATCGGAGGGCGTCAGCGTTTGGGCGCTAACGAACAGTTCGGGCGGGGGAGGGACGTCGCCCTTGGCCTGGCGCCAGACGCGCATCGCATAATCCTCGACCTGCTCCTCGCGAGTTGAGCCATCGGGGTTGCGAATTTTGCGGGTGTAGGAATATGCAAATACCGGCTCGACCCCCGATGAGACATTTCCGGCCAGCAGCGAGGTCGTGCCCGTTGGTGCGATCGAGGTCAGACAGCCGTTGCGAAGGCCGTTGTCCGAGATGAGTGCCCTGACATCCTCGTCGAGATCCGCCAGGTTGGGCCGATCGAGAATGCGCGGATCGTAAGCAGGGAACACGCCTTTTTCGCCGGCGATCTCGGCGGACGCCCGGTAGGCTTCCCGTTTGATAATCTCGAGCCAACGGCGGGTCAGCGCGACCGCCGGGCCACTGCCATAAGCCGTACCGCAGAACAGTAGCGCGTCGGCAAGGCCGGTGATGCCCAGCCCGATCCGCCGCTTCGTCTTCGCTTCCGTCTCCTGCTGCCGCAGCGGATAACGCGAAATATCGATGACGTTGTCGAGCATACGCACGGCGGTGCGAGTGAGCTCGCCGAGCTCTTCCTCGTCGATTGCAGCACCTGCCTCGAACGGCTGCCGGACCAATGCAGCCAGGTTGATCGAGCCGAGGAGGCAGGCTCCGTAGGGCGGCAGCATCTGCTCGCCGCAGGGATTGGACGCGCGGATGTCCTCGCAATAGGCGAGGTTGTTCTGTTCGTTGACCCGGTCGATGAAGATCACGCCCGGCTCCGCGGTCTCGTAGGTCGCGCGCATGAGGCGCTCCCACAGCGCCTTGGCGCTGACGGTGCGAACGACTTCGCCGCCGAACATCAGCGGCCAGTCGGCATCCGCGGCGAGCGCTTTCATGAAGGCGTCGCTGACCAGAACAGAGACATTGAAGTTGCGCAGTCGTGCGGAATTCCGCTTTGCATCGATGAATGTTTCGATGTCAGGATGGTTAATCGACAGGCAACCCATCATCGCCCCGCGGCGCTGGCCGGCGGATTCCACCGTTCGGCACATCGAGTCCCAGCAGTCCATGAAACTAAGCGGGCCTGAAGCCTCGGCGCCGACCCCCGACACAGGAGCGCCAGACGGTCGAATGGTCGAGAAATCCATCCCGACGCCGCCGCCCTGCTGCATGGTAATCGCCGCTTCCTGGAGATGCGCGAAAATACCATCGAGGCTGTCGGGGATGGTGTCCATGACGAAGCAGTTGAACAAGGTAACCGCGCGGCCCGTGCCTGCGCCGGCGAGAATTCGGCCCGCAGGGATAAACCTGAAGCTGGTCAGTGCGTCGGCGAAGCGGTCGGTCCAGTAAGCGCGCTGCTCGGGTGCCTCAGCCTCGGCAACTGCTGCCGACACGCGCGAAACCGTCGCGGCGAAGTCGTCGTCGCCTGTGCCTCCGGCCGGTTTGTACCTATACTTCGCGGTCCAGATTTCCTCGGCCAGGACATTTGCAAACGCCATCGCTGATCCCCCCATTCGGTGCGTCCGGACAGGGCTATCCCACGCTGGAGGTGGCCGATTTGATCTGCCTCAAATAGCTGATCCCGTACGCAAATTGATCCAGCGCAAGGCAAGTCTGGCGACGTGGTTCTAATTCCATTCCCAGCCCGGTTGCAGATGTGCCGGTGAAGCGAATGGAGAATGAAATGCGTATCGTTGCAATCATCGTCGGCGCGGCCTTGGCGATGGCGCTTGCCGGCCCTGCCGCAGCTAAGGACGTTCAGGTCAAGATGCTCAACAAGGGCGCGAACGGCACGATGGTGTTTGAGCCTGCGCTGGTCAAAATCGCACCGGGCGACACCGTGACTTTTGTCGCGGCGGACAAGGGTCACAACGCCGAGGTCATTTCAAGCATGATGCCGGCCGGTGCCGCGCCCTTCAAAGGCAAGATGAGTCAGACCTTTACCGTCAAATTCAGCAAGCCCGGCGTGTACGGCTACAAATGCCTGCCGCATTATGGATTGGGAATGGTCGGCGCGGTGATTGTCGGCAGCAGCCAGGCAAACGCAGCGCAGGCGAAGGCTGTTAGCCATCCCGGAAAGGCGAAGCAGAAGTTCGCGTCGATTCTCAAATAGTCGCAGCAGCAATCAAACCCCCCGCGGTTGCGATTTCGGCGCCGGCTCTTGGAGCCGGCGCTTCTTTTTTCCTCTCCAGCAGATCTAGGGGGCATTCCCTAATGCCTCATCGGCTGGTCCGGGGCATTCTGGGGCAGCGATTTTGCGGAGATCCGACATGCTGCAACCTGCAATCGAAATCCTGAATGCGCATAGAATGATGGCCATTTCGACAGTGCGACCCGATGGTTGGCCGCAGACCACGATGGTCGGCTATGCCAACCAGGGTTGGGCAGTCTATTTCCTGATCTTCCGGCCAAGCCAGAAGTTCACCAACATCAGCCGTGACAACCGTGTTTCGCTTGCAGTGAGCGGCGAGCCCAGCTTCCTCGGCGAGATCAAGGCGGTTTATGCCGGCGCTCACGCAGTTGAAGTAACCGATCCTGCCGAGCCGACGCTCGCCTGGCGGCTGCTCGCCGAGCGGCATCCGAACCTTGATGACTTCGGCCTGCCCGACAATTCGGAAACGGCTCTCATGCGGGCGACTTGCAAATATGTGTCTGTGCTCGATTACAGCCGAGGCATTGGTCACACCGAGGCGTTGGTGGTCGATGCGGATGAAGCTTAGCGATTAAATTCGGCAGTTTGCGCTACCCCAACTAGCCAGTTAGCGTTTGCCGATGAAGCCAAAGCTGTTGACGACCATCAAGGATTATTCCGCAAAGCTTTTCGTTGCTGACGCGCTCGCCGGCGTCACGGTGGCGATGGTTGCGCTTCCCCTGAGCATCGCCATCGCCATCGCCTCTGGCGCCGAACCCGCGGCGGGTCTCGTCACGGCGATTGTCGCCGGACTCATTATTTCAGCTCTGGGCGGAAGCCGCGTTCAGATCGGCGGGCCGACGGGCGCTTTCATCGTGGTCGTTTATGGCGTGATCCAACAATATGGGTTCGACGGACTGCTGCTCGCTACGCTGATGGCCGGCGTCATTCTGGTCGTTGCTGCCATGGCCCGAGCCGGAAGACTTATCGCGCTCATCCCTGAGGCAGTCATCGAGGGGTTCACCATCGGCATCGCATTGATCATCGCGGTGAGCCAGCTCAAAGATCTGTTCGGCCTGTCGATCGCAAAGTTGCCGGCTGATTTCCTCGAAACTGTTCCTTCCCTGTGGGCCGCGCGCCATTCGGCAAATCTCGCGGCGGCAGCGATCGGCTTTGCTGCGATCATTGCAATTGCCCTGCTGCGTCGGCGAGCGGGTTCGATTTTTGTCATCGCGCTGGCTTCGGCAGCGGTCGCGCTGTTCTCTCTTCCGGTCGAAACGATCCACTCCCGCTTCGGGGATCTGCCCAACGGACTTCCAATTCCGTCCTTCCCGAAAGTAAGCATCGCCCGGATCAGCGAGCTCCTCCCATCCGCTATGGTGATTGCCTTCCTGGCAGGCGTTGAATCCTTGTTGTCGGCCATCGTTGCGGACCGAATGGTAGGCGGTGCCCACCGCTCGAACGCCGAACTTCTGGCGCAAGGTGCTGCAAACATCGCTTCGCCGTTGTTCGGCGGTCTTCCGGCAACTGGCGCAATCGCCCGCACCGCTGCCAACGTGCGCGCCGGTGGTCGCACACCCGTTGCGGGCATGGTCCACGCGCTTGCCATTTTGGTCTTCGTCGTCGCTGCTGCACCATTGGCCGGCTATCTCGCGATGCCCGCTCTCGCCTCACTATTGATAGTGACGGCATGGTCGATGAGCGAACCGCATCGATGGCGGGATCGTATCCGCGCACGTCCGGCCGATCGCTTCCTGCTGTTTCTCACCATGGCCTTGACCGTTATCAGCGACCTCACGGTCGCAATCGCGGTCGGTACAGCAATCGGCTTGGCACAACGCCTTACCCGAAGAGATGTAGAGCCCGCGGAGTGGATGCCGCCAGAGAGATAGTACATCGCCTTCCAATGTGGCTGCAATTTTGCGTCCGCATGCTATGTCGCTGCCGGACCAAATTTGGACCGAACCGGATTCGAAAGCGTTCGCAGACCTTCCTCATTGTTTTGCGGACATTGGGAAAAGGACCGCTATGGATGCGAGTAACGATCAACGGCACCTTCACGAAACCCTGGCAAAAGCGTTTGCGGCACGCGCATTGAACGTGCGCGAAGGCTATTCTTGTCAGCGTGGACGAGGCAGCATCCGAGCCAATACGCGGTCCCCAACAAGATAATGGTGGAACAATGACGCGGCTGCGTGAAGGCCAATCAGCCAATATCCCAATCTGCCGCCGAGCTCGTGAAGCTCCTCGATGCGGTCAGCTAGCACCTCGTTGCTGCCGATAAGAGCAGGAAGCCCAAGTCCAAAGAACGGAATGGATTTTCCTTCGGCGCTGAGGATCAACCAGCCGGCGAGCGGCATGCCGATCATAAGCGCGTAGAGCGCAAAATGAGTCGCCTTGGCGACCAGCAGCTGCCAGGCCGGTGTTTCAGGAGCGGGTTGGGGCGCCAGCCAGATCAGCCGCGCGGCAATCCGAACCCAGACTAGGCCGAGGACGGACAGGCCGAGCATGTAATGCCAAATCTTCAGCATTTCGCGCGGATCACTACCCTTTGGGAAGAATTCCCGGAGCTCAATTGCTGCGTAGGCGCCCACGATCAGAAGCAGCATCAGCCAATGAAGGATGATAGATGACAGGTTGTATCGGTCACGATTGTTCGCGAGTGGCACGAATAACCTCCAGTCACGCAGCAAAGCGGCGGCGGCGGATCCGCCGCCGCTTGCGCGCGTCAGTGGCCCGAAGCGGCGGCCATTTTGGGATCAATCTCTTCGCGCGGCTTGAAGATCTCGGCGCGCTGCTCGCCTGAGACTTGGAGGATGCCTTTGAGGCCCTTCTCCATCCTCGACAGCGCATGGTCGACGAGGATGAACTTGCCGGGCACCTCCACCTTGAACTCGGTGACTGCGGCCCCGCCGGGCGGGACGGTGACCGTCTGAACGTCGGTCATCGGCGCCGAAGTCACCGAGGCGAGCGGGTAGGCCTTGTCAAATATCTCGCCAATGACGTGGAAGCTCGAGGTCTTGTTGGGGCCGCCGACGCCGAAGAAAACGCGAACCGTTTCACCGGTTTTTGCAGTGAGCGGCTTGCGGGAAAGCCCGTCCGCCGCGCCGTTGAACACCAGATATTCCGGAGTCTCGGCAAGCAGCTTGTCGAGGCTCTCGGTAAGTTCGCCCTTGGTGCCGTTGGCCTGTTCCGTGTAGATCTCACCCTGCATGACGTAGAACTCGCGGTCGACCTTGCTGAGACCGCCTTCAGGCTCGACCAGGATCAATCCATACATGCCGTTGGCAATGTGCTGGGCGACCGTCGGCGTCGCGCAGTGATAGACATAAAGCCCCGGATTAAGGGCCTTGAAGGTAAAGCCTTTCGTTTGTCCTGGCTCCGCCATCGTCGCGACGGCACCCCCGCCGGGACCGGTAACGGCGTGGAAGTCGATGTTGTGCATCATCACGCTGTCATCGGCGTTCTTGAGATCGACCTCGACGGTGTCGCCGACGCGTACTCGGATGAAGGGCCCCGGAACCTTTCCGTTGAAGGTCCAGTAATGATAGGTCGAGCCGTCATCGAGCTGGCCGGTCACTTCGACGGTGTCAAAGTGGACCTTTACTGTTTGCGGCCCGCGCTGCCCGATTGGTGCGGGCAGATCAGAGGGGTCCCTAACAATGTCGGCAACTTTGCCAGCCGAAGCGGCAGCCGCGGTCACAGCAGAATGATGCGCATGATCCTGGGCCATCGCGGCCGATGCTCCGAGTGCGGCGACTGCCGCCCCGATTGCCAGCATTGCAAAGCGTTTCATGGTACTCACTTTCTTTGGATCGGTTGGTGTCGAGTTGAATAGGCGGCAGTTGCCAGGGTGGAGTTGAGCAGCATCAATTCCGAAGGGCTCTGGACTTGAATTGATGTGGATCATGGCCGGCCTCGCTTAGCCTTCGGCCAGTTGATCGAGCCGCTCTCGATCGACGATGCGGAACGATTGCCGGCCAGTGAGCTGAATCACGCGGGCGACCTTGAGTGCGCTGATCTCGCGACTTACGGTTTCGATCCGAAGGCCGAGATAATCAGCAATGTCGGCGCGCGACATGGGGAACGCGATTTCGCCGCTTGTCCGCGAATGACAACGCCCAGCCAGCATCTGCAGGAATGAGGCAATACGCTCGGTCGCCGTCTTCCGTCCCAGCAGCACCAATTGCTGGCGCGCTGCCGCAAGCTCGTGCGCGGCGACCGCATAGAGCCGGCGTTCGAGGGCCGGGTGCTTTGCGATAAAGTCGTCGAAGTGGCGGCGTGGGAACTTGCATAGCGTCGAAGGCGCCACGGCTTCGGCCGTGAATGCATGCTCCTCTTCCATAGTGATCCCCAGGAAGTCGCCGGGAAATATGAAGCCGGCGATTTGCCGCCGTCCGTCGGGCAGCAGCTTCGACAGGCGCAGCAGACCACTGGTCAGGCTGTAGACGTTCGCGGCCTCGTCGGCTTCAAACACCACCGTCTCGCCGGCGTCGTGACGCACGGTCGGCGCGCCTTCCTTGAACGCGCGCAGCGCGGCGGACTCAAGCACGCCGCACACCGCGAGCTCGCGAACCGCGCAGTCGAAACATGGATGATCATGTTCCAATTCCGGAAGGGTTGCTGCTCTGGTCGCCATGCCTCTGCACGTCCTCGATCAAATTTCGCGGATGTGAGGCAGATCAAAGACTTGCCCCCAACCCGGTGGAACAAGCAGATACATGGCAACCAATGCGTCCTATAAGCCGCAATTCTACGTAGATGCGTTGAAGCTGGAGGAGGCCGATTTGGCCTTTCCTTTGGTGCGCGCGATCGCCCCCGAAGTCAGTCTCGAGGAATGGCTCGACTATGTCGAACGACGTTGCCGCGAAGGCGGGCTGATGGGACTGTTCGGGTCCGACGACGTATTGATCGGGCTATTCAGTTACCGGTTTGGAGAACGGCTGCGCCACGGGCGCGTGCTGGCGCTCGACGACTTCGTCAGCTTCGAACTTACTCATGCCGCGCCAGCCAGGAAGACGCTCATAGCCGCCGCCGAGGACCTCGCCCGTTCACTGGGGTGCACCGGCCTTGAGGTTCGGGTTGGCCAGCGCGGTTTCGCGCATACGGATTCGCCCAAGGCGCGCGGTTGGCTGGGCCTCGGACTGGCGTTGGATGCCGTGATTTTCGTGAAATCTCTCTAGTTTGCCGATCGGGCCGGGGGAACAGTTCCAGCGAGAGCGTGGACTTGCGGCTCATTGTCTGACGTGCATTAAGTGCGCTACGGGGTGAGTGCCGCTTGAAGCAGGGGATTGCGTGTGACCGAGCGAGACCTGACCACACCTTCGATTGATCCTATTAGCGACATCTTGAAATGGGTCCTGCTCGTCACCGCCGTGGCCTGCTTCGCATTGCTGGGTTGGGCTACGGTGCTGACCTACAAGCACGCCCCTCCACAGCCGCAGGCCTTCACCGATCGCGCCGGCAACGTGCTGATGACCGCCGACGACATCGTCGCCGGCAAGGGTGGCTTCCAGAAAGCCGACCTGATGGATTACGGCAGCATCTACGGCATGGGCTCCTATTTCGGCGAGGACTACACCGCTTCGACCCTGGTCCGGCTCGGCGTGCTCACCAAGCAAAGCCTCGCTAACTCGGGCGAAACGCCACCAAGAACCAAGGCACCGGGCAACCAATCGCTCGCCATCACCGGTCCCGGGACGCCGCCCAAGGCCACGACACCCGGCGCTGCGTCGCCCGCCGAGGCGCTGAGCGACGCCGCCATCACCGCGACGATGCAGAAGCAGCTTCAGGCGATCGATCTCACTCAATCCAAGGTTGTGCTGCCGGACGCTGTTGCGCAGGCAATCCGCGGCGTGCAGACTGAGCTCACTACCAAGCTCAACACCGTCGATCTTTCCGCGGGCTGGGTTCCGGCCAAGAGCCTTGATCCGGTCCTCCGCAAACAGACTGCCGACTTCATCATCTACTCCGCGATCACCACGGTCGCGCGGCGACCCGATCATCCCAAAACGTCATGGACCGAGAATTGGCCTTACGAGCCTTCGGTCGGCAACACGCCAACCACTAACACCTTCCGTTGGACCTGGATCAGCTTCTGCTTCACTTTCTTCGCGATGGGCTTCGTCCTGTGGCTCTACCGTGCGTATCTCGACCATCCCGATGATGAGCCGATGGAGCGCGGGCTCGCCGAATACCGAACGCTGACACCAAGCCAGGTCAAGACAGGCAAATATTTCATCGTCGTCGCGCTGGTTTTCCTGGCCTCGCAAGGCGCTGGCGCGATCATGGCGCATTCCTATTACGAGCGCGAATATTTCTACGGCATCCAACTCAACTACATTTTGCCGTTCAACTTCCTGCGCAGTTTCCACCTTCAGGCGCCGATCATCTGGATCGGACTAGGCTGGATCGCGAGCGGTCTATTTATTGCCCCGGCGATCGCGGGCGGACGCGAAGCGAAGGGTCAGGGATTGCTCGTGGATATCCTGTTTTGGGTATCTCTGTTCGTCGTCGTGGCTGCGCTGGTCGGTAATTACCTCGGCATCCAAGGCGTGATCGATAAAGGCTGGTTCTGGTTCGGCAATCAGGGCCTTTCCTACATTCAGCTCGGCCGATTCTGGCAGATCCTGTTCTTTGTGGCGCTACTTAGCTGGAGCGGGCTTATGTTCCGCGCGCTGTGGCCGTCCCGAGACACGCTTATGCAGGCCACGAGGCAATTCTGGACCGGCAATATCCGGCTGGAGCATCTAATCTGGGCGGCAACCATCAACGTCGCGGTGCTCTACATCTTCGGAATGATCCCGCTGACGGGTATCCATAAATCGTTCACGATCACGGACTTCTGGCGCTGGTGGGTGGTCCACTTGTGGGTCGAGCAGTCATTCGAGTTCTTCGCAGTTGCGATGAGCGCGTATCTGCTGATGTCGCTGGGTTTAGTGTCGCGCAAGCTTGCAGAGCGATCGGTCTATCTGGAACTGATCCTGATCTTCTTGGGTGGCGTGCTCGGCACCGGGCACCACCTATACTGGGGCGGTGGACCAAGCATGTGGGTTCCGCTGGGCACGATGTTCTCTTTCATCGAGGTCTTGCCACTTGTGTTGCTGATCCTGGAAGCAATCTCTCAGCATCGGCTGATCAAGGGCGCCGCGGCTTTCGACTATAGCCTTGCCTATCTGTACATTCTTGGGTCGGCCTTCTGGAATTTTGTCGGTGCCGGGGTGTTCGGTGGCGGGACGCTGAATGCCCCGCTCGTCAACTATTACGAGCACGGCACCTTCCTGACGCTCAATCATGCCCACACGTCCCTGTTCGGCGCGTTTGGCCTCCTCGCGCTCGGCTTGATTTACTTCTGTTTGCGCTATCGGGCGGGCCCCGATGCCAAGTTCAACGAAACGCCGGGTCGCATCGCCTTCTGGTGTTACAATATTGGCCTTGTGATGTGGATTTTCCTCCATTTCTTCCCGATCGGATGGCCGCAGCTCGATGCAGTTTATGAGCATGGATTCGCGTGGGCGCGAAGCCAGGCATTCTACGACCAATATTTGTTCTGGCAGTGGATGCGCATGCCCGGAGACGTCGTGTTTTCGGCAGGCGCGCTGCTGATGTGTTGGGACTTCGTAATGAAGCTACGGCAACCACGCGGCGACCGAGACCAGCTGCTCCCGCGCGCCATGCCAGTCGCGGCCGGATGATTAGTTAGGATTGAGCGCGGAGACGGACTCAGCGCCCATGCATAAATTACGACCGTGACCTTGCTGTACGCAACTCACAGTCAGCCTGAACTGAAACAGGCGCCACGCACGGTGATCGCCGTCCGCTTCGGCATTCACGACGTTCTCAAAAAGTCGGCCGGCCCCGGTGCTCGTGGCATCGGAGCCGGCCCTCCTCCCTGCCTCTATTCGGCCGGAACCATGGCCGGTTCGCGCTCGATTACGCCGACCAATTGGCGCGTACGCGACCCGATTAGCAACTTGGCCATAAACAGAGCTAGCAGAACGGCGCCGACGCTGAAGATGATGTCGCCGGGCATCCGCATCCACACCAGAGTTTCCATGACCGGACTGTGGATGATCTCCGGCGAGCGGGCATACCAGAAGCCGGTCGTGATGCTGTGATAGGCCTGATAAAGTCCTTGTGGCACGAGGCTCAGGAATACCATCGCTCCCAGGCCGATGTTGAGCGTCCAGAAGGCGGGCTTGAGCAACGCGTCCGACCAGGCGCTCGTGCGATACGAGGTGCGCAGGCAGAACAACATCAGGCCGATGCCCAGCAACCCATAAACCCCGAACAATGCCGCGTGGCCGTGGCTCGGTGTCAGGTTGAGCCCCTGGATATAATAGAGCGAGATCGGCGGGTTAATGGCGAAGCCGAGGATGCCCGCGCCGACCAGGTTCCAGAAGGATACGCCGACGAAGAACAGGATCGGCCATTTGTAGGTTTCAACCCACGGCGCGGCCTTGGTCATTCGGTAATTGTGCAGCGCCTCTACGCCAAGCATCGCCAGCGGCACGACCTCGAGCGCGGAGAACATGGCGCCCCACGCAATGATCGGCGTGGTCGTGCCAGAGAAGTAGAGATGATGCAGCGTGCCAAGGATTCCGCCCGTCAGGAACACCGCGGTCGAGAAGACGACGGCCGTGTTCGCAGCCCGGGCCCGCACCAGGCCGAGACCTGCAAAGATGAGCGCTATGATCGCCGTGGCGAAGACCTCGAAAAAGCCTTCGACCCACAGGTGCACGACCCACCAGCGAAAATATTCGATCATCGACAGTGGGCTATGACGACCCCAAGTCAGCGCGGCGCCGTAAAACAGGCCGATGCTGATGGTCGAGATGAACACCATGCCGATGAGACCGCGCGTCTCGCCGGGCCGCTTAAGGGCTGGCCAAAGCGCGCGGCCGACCAAGGTCAGCCAGATCATCAGGCCGGCGAATAGCAGGACCGCGAAAAACCTGCCCATGTCGACATATTCGTAGCCCATGTGCCCGAACCAGAAGTTCTGCGCATGACCGAGCTTCTGTTGGATCGCGAACCATTCACCGGCGAACGAACCGATGACGACAACCAGCAGAGCACCCCACAGGATGTTGACGCCGAGCCGTTGAAACTTTGGCTCGTGGTTGGACAACATCGGCGCGAAGTAGAGGCCTGTCGCCAGCCACGCGGTAGCGATCCAGAATATCCCCAGCTGCGTATGCCAGGTGCGGGTCAGGGCGTAGGGGATGATCTCGGAGATGTTGTAGCCGTAGAACTGCTGCCCTTCGACCGCATAGTGGGCGGTCACCGCTCCCAGGAAGATTTGAGCCAGGAATAGGCCGATGACGGTGACGAAATACTTCGTCGTCGCCTTCATCGACGGCGTCGGCGTCAGTTGAAGGAATGGATCGCGAGCGGGAGTCGCCGCATGTTCATCCTCGCCGTAACGTGCCTGATACCAGACCAGCCAGCCGATACCGGCAATGAGGAAAAGAAAACTTGCGACTGACCACATGCCAAGCGCCGCGGTAGGCGTGTTGCCTACGAGCGGATCGTGCGGCCAATTATTGGTGTAGCTGATCCGCTGGCCGGGACGCTCCGTGACGCTCGTCCATGAAGTCCAGAAGAAGAAGGCACCGAGCTGAGCGCGTTCCTTCGGATCCCTGAGAGTCTTTTCGGGAATCGCATATTGTTCGCGTAGTTCAGAAAGCTTTGGATCGCTGCTGAACAGCTGAGCATAATGACTGGTAACGGCGGCGATGGCCGCTCCGCGATCCGCGCTGACAGTGATGGCGCCCGTCGCCGGTTCATAACTGTTTGTCCGAAGTTCGGTCTTGAGCCGTTGCTTGAGTGCCGCCTGGTCTTCGGGATCGAGCTCGGCGAAGTTTGCAGCGCCAACCTGCTTCGCCCAGATTTCGAGTAGCGCAGTCGATTCCCGATGCAGCCAGTCTGCTCCCCAGTCGGGTGCGACGTATCCGCCATGACCCCAAACGGAGCCAAGCTGCATTCCGCCAAGTGTTTGCCACACTTCGCGGCCGGTCTGGATATCGTCCTTGCTGAAGATTTCCTGGCCACTCGTGGAAACCACCCGTTCGGGCACGGGCGGTGCCTGGACGTAGATTTCGCGGCCGAGCAGGCCGAGGATGCCGAATGATACGAGAAAGATTCCCGCCAGCCAGGCCCAAAGCTTCTTGTTGTTAGCCATCTCGATGTTCCCCCCGGCCCGATGCCGGTCATGGTGCGCTGGATAGCGAGGCGACGACCCTTAGGATTTACGTGTTTTTCCGAAGTCGCGTGGTCGCGCCTCGCTGTCTGGGCCCCATCCGCCGAGACCAGGTTGCAAGGCATTGATCCACCTCAATTAAGGCAACGCCTGTCCGTAGATGTGCGTATTCAGCAATCGGTGCGGAGGGTCCATTTGGCGGAGCATGAAGTGGCAGATGATCAGACTCGAATTGGCGTCCAGCTGGCAGTTCCCGCGGGGTTCGGCCGGCCGTAGCTACCTTATTCGCCTGCCGCTCACCGACGATGGCGCAATCGATACCGCTGCGCTCGAGTCCCAGCCGACACGGGCAACAGTCCGCCGATATTGGCCGAACGAAGCCGACATGGTTGGCTATCTGGTCCACACGCCGATGGGTTATGCGATCCGTTATGAAATGAATGAGACCAAGCTGAACGGCGGCAGTCAGTCCAACGGCAATTCAGACCAGCGCCTCTTCCAGTTCGGCGCGGAAGCCATCAGGATCGGTGAGGAGATGTTCCTGACTGAACCGGATGGCCACCAGGCACGCTTCCGCATCGCCAGCTTGCAATAGCCGCTAGCTTGACGACGCCTCATCGAGGCCGGCCGCGAACGCGATTCTCAGCGCTTCGGAGAGACTTGCCACGCCGAGCTTGCTCATCAAATTGGCACGATGGATTTCGACCGTGCGCGGGCTGATGTCGAGATCATAGGCGATGGTCTTGTTGGGATAGCCGCGGACAAGCCCTTCGAGCACATCTCTCTCGCGCGGGGTCAGAGCCTGCAGCCGCACCTGCGCTTCTTCGGCTCGCGCGCGGCTTCGCCCGGCATGCTCGATCCGCGAAAATCCCTCTTCGATCGCGCTCAGCAGCACGGCCTTCTCGAACGGCTTTTCAATGAAGTCGACCGCTCCCGCCTTCATCGCCTGAACCGCAACGGTCACATCGCCGTGACCGGTCATGACGATCACCGGGTGGCCGATCCCGCGCTCCTTGAGCGCTTCCTGCACCTGCAGGCCGTCCATTTCCGGCATCCGAACGTCGAGCAGGATGCAACCGGGTGGAAGATCCTTACCCTCCTTCAGAAGTTCGACTCCGGAGGGGTAGGCACTAACTTTGTAGCCCGACGTCTTGAGCATGAAGCCGGCCGAGCGGCGAATGGCCTCGTCATCGTCGACCAGATGGACAATCCTATCGCTCACGCCTGGGCCTCCTCGCTGTCAGCATCGATCACGGTGAAATGAAAGGCAGTGCCGCCAAGCTTCGACGGCTCGGTCCAGATTCGGCCGCCGTGCGCCGCAACGATGGTGGCCGAGATAGACAAGCCGAGACCCATGCCGCTTTCCTTGGTGCTCCGGAACGCCTCGAACAGATGTTTGGCGACATCCGGGGCAAGCCCTGGGCCGCTGTCGGCGACAGTAATGCGAATAAGGCCGCTCGCCTCGCGTTCCGAATATATTAGCAGCCGTCGGACGGGCGAGTCTTCCATCGCTTCGATGGCATTGCGAATCAAGTTGAGCAGAACTTGCTGGATTTGAATTCGGTCGACCAGGACGCGATCGGCAAGGGGGTCGAGTCTCACATCGACTTCCACATTTTGATCGCCGGCGCCGACCAAGGCGAGGGCGCTAGCTTCAGTAATCAGTCGCTGAAGGCTTTCGATTCGGCGTTCGCTCTCGCCGCGCGAGATGAAGTCGCGCAGCCGCCGGACGATCTGTCCGGCCCGCACCGATTGCGACGCGCATTCGTCGAGCGCCTCGCGGACCACTGCGATTGTCTCCGCGTTTTCCTCAAGCAGGCCCGGCGTCGTCGAGGGGTCGTCAATGGCCGCGTCGTCCAACGATTTGCGGATCATCAGGATATTCTCGGCGTTTTTCTCCAACAAGTCGCGCGCAGTTTCGACATAGTTGGCGATAGCCGTGAGTGGCTGGTTTAGCTCGTGAGCCAGGCTGGTCGCCAGCGTACCCATTTCGGACACTCGCTGGACGTGGGCCAATACTGACTGGAGGTCGTGGACCCGAAGTTCAGCTTCCTGGCGCTCGGTAAGGTCTCGAATGAACCCTGTGAATACCCGATCGTCGCCGATGCGAGCCTCGCCAACTGAAAGCTCGATAGGAAAGGTCGCACCGTCGCGATGGCGAGCAGTCAATACACGTCCGATGCCGATGATTCGACGCTCGCCGGTGCGCATATAGCGTTCCAGATATCCGTCATGCCGCTCGCGATCCGGCGACGGCATCAGCATACTGACATTTTCTCCAAGAACTTCCTCCTCGGAAAAGCCGAACATGCGCTCGGCGGCGGCACTGAACGATAGGATATGGCCGTGCACGTCGATCACGATCATCGCGTCGGGCACGGTTTGCAGGATTGACCGCAGGTGCGCCTCGCGCGCGAAAATCTTTGCGGCACCTGTTTTGATCTCGGCCATCCATCCCATTTAGCCGGGTCCGCCCGAAAACAAAGGGCCGCGCTAAGGAAGTTTGCGTAAAGCGGTCATCTGATTTGCGCTCGATATGCGCGGATATGAATTGGATCTATCATCCCGATCTGCTGGCAACGCCGGTGCCCCGCTACACCAGCTACCCCACCGCGGCCGAGTTCAGCGATAAGGTAGGCGCGCGCGACCTTGAGGCCATGCTCATCGGGATTGGGCCTGATCAGCCTATCTCGCTCTACGTCCACATTCCGTACTGCCATGAAATCTGCTGGTACTGCGGCTGCAACACTGGTGCTGCCAACAAGGCGCAGCGGCTGGCGGGCTATCTCAAAACCTTGGGCGCCGAGATCGAGCTGGTTGCCGGCAAGCTTGCCGGGCGGGGACGGGTGAAGCGCATCGCCTTTGGTGGCGGCAGCCCCAACGCCATCTCGCCGGATCAGTTTGCCGAGCTGCTCGCAGCCTTGCAGACCGCGTTTCTTGCTCACGATGCTCTGCTATCCATCGAGCTCGATCCTCGCTCTCTGAGCGATCCCTGGTTCAATGCGATCAGCGTCGCCGGGATTCGTCGCGCCAGTCTCGGCGTGCAAACCCTCGATCCAAAGGTTCAGCGAGCGATCGGACGGTGGCAGCCGATCGGTTTGATCGAGGTCGCGGTCCAGGAGCTTCGCCGTGCAGGCGTCGAATCACTTAATTTCGATCTGATGTACGGGCTGCCATATCAAGGCGTCGCGGAGCTGGAAGAGACGCTCGCGTCGACCATCGAGATGCGGCCCGAGCGGATTGCGCTGTTCGGCTACGCCCATGTACCGCACCTGATCCCGAGGCAGCGGCAGATCGACGGCGATAAGCTGCCCGATTCGGAGCAGCGTTTCGCCCACGCGGAGCTCGGGCACCGCATCCTGACGCATGCCGGCTACGATCCGATCGGTTTCGACCATTATGCACGGCCTCACGATTCGATGTCGCTCGCGGCGCGGCAGGGACGGCTGCGGCGGAACTTCCAGGGATTCACCGACGATAATGCGGAGGTAATGATCGGCCTGGGCGCCAGCGCCATCAGCCAGTTCCCGGGCCTGATTGCGCAAAATGAGAAAAACTCCGGCCGCTACAAGATCCGCGTGTCATCCGGCCTGCTGCCGGCTACCCATGGCATCGTCCGCGGCGCCGATGACCAGCGGCGCGGCCGGGTCATCGAACAGCTTCTCAGCAATGGCGAGGCGGAGATCCGCGATTTCTTCGATCGGGAGCTCATGGACAAGCTACGCCCATTCCTGGACCGCGGTTTAGTGACGCTAGAGCGGGGACGGCTGCGGATCCCCGATTATGGGCGGCCTTACGCGCGAGTGATCGCCTCGCTGTTCGATGGCTATCGACAGCCTGCCGCAAGGCGATTCAGCAGCGCCATCTAATGGTCCGCCTTGGCTGTGATGTAATGATGGCCGGTGCGGTACTTCGCAAACCTAGGATATTTCCCTAATGAGCAGTCCAGCGCCAATGGGGTAGGGTTGGCTCCATGGACTACGACGGTATTTTCAGGGCAGCGATCGATCGCCTCCATGACGAGGGACGCTACCGCGTCTTCATCGATATCCTGCGCACCAAAGGCAGCTTCCCCAATGCCAATTGCTTCCACGGTCATAATGGGCCGAAGCCGATCACGGTGTGGTGCTCCAACGACTATCTCGGCATGGGTCAGCACCCCACGGTCGTCTCGGCGATGGAGGAGGCGCTCCACAGCGTCGGCGCCGGATCGGGCGGGACCCGCAACATCGGTGGCAACACCCATTATCACGTCGACCTGGAAGCCGAGCTTGCCGACCTTCACGGCAAACAGGCCGCGCTGCTATTCACCAGCGGCTATGTCTCGAACGAGGCGGCCCTGTCGACGCTTGGCAAGCTGCTGCCGGGCTGCGTCATCTTCTCGGACGAACTCAACCACGCATCAATGATCGCCGGCATCCGAAATTCGGGCTGCGAGAAGCGCGTGTTCCGGCACAACGACCTGGAGCATCTGGAAGAGCTGCTGGCTGCCGAGGACCCGGACACGCCCAAGCTGATCGCGTTCGAAAGCGTCTATTCGATGGACGGCG
>Ga0310900_10000175_pt1 | contig 18923 bp, 16 predicted proteins | sample C24D1metaG_FD_203879 | JGI IMG/M metagenome (GOLD analysis project Ga0310900, IMG submission 203879) | Lab incubated soil microbial communities from West Virginia University Organic Research Farm, Morgantown, WV, United States - C24D1 | ecosystem: Environmental > Terrestrial > Soil >...
CGTTCCCATGTCAACCCACACGCGCGATTTCGGTTTCGATCGCGCCTCGCGAATCGTTTTCAGGATGGCTTTTCGATCCCACCACACCGACGGCGAGAGCGCCGCAACCTTGCCGAACACCGCGGGATGATTGAACGCCAGGTGCAACGAGACGAGGCCGCCGAGCGACGAGCCGGCGATGCCCGTGCTCGCACGATCGGTTTCGGTGCGATACGTGCGATCGACGAGCGGCTTCAGTTCCTCGACGATCATCCGGCCATAATCATCAGCATCCCCGCCGCCGAGCTTCTTGTCGGTGGTCGGCGTGTACTCGTCGATGCGCATCTCGCCGGTGTTGTAGATGCCGACGATGATCGGTGGAACGATGCGGCCGGCCTCGATCAGCTCTGTGGCCGTCTCGCCGACGCGCCAATGTTCGCCCTTCTTGAACGCCGTCTCGGGCTCGAACAGATTCTGCCCGTCGTGCATGTAAAGCACGGGGTACCTGACGTCCGTTGAACCGTCATAACCTGGCGGCAGCCAGGCCAAAACGTCGCGATCTTGCTCGAGAAACTCGGAGTGAAACTGCTCGTGACGGCGGAGCTGGCTATCGGACGAGTGCATCAGCAGGCTCAATCAGTATAGGCTTCGGGGGCACCGATGACCCGCGATCATCACAAGTGGTTCTCGCGTTCGCTCAACCGGGACATGGAGCTGCTGGCGTTCGGCCACGCGGGTCCGTCGATGATCGTCTTCCCGACGTCGATGGGGGCGTTCTTCGAGTACGAGGATCGCGGCATGATCAAGGCGCTGGCCGAGAAACTCGAACGCGGCCAGCTGCGCCTTTTCTGCCTCTCGTCCGTTGACAGCGAAAGCTGGTACTGCAAGAAGATCCACCCGCGTCATCGCGTCGAACGCCACCTCCACTACGAAGACTACGTGCTGAACGAAGCGGTGCCGCTCATCAAGCATCTGACGCGCCAGGATTCGATCGGCGTGACGGGCTGCAGCTTCGGCGCGTATCACGCAATGGCCTTGGCACTGCGCAATCCCTACACCTTCACGTGGTGCGTGACGATGGGTGGCGCATTCGACGTGTCGCAGTTCCTCGACGGCTACTTCGACGAGGATTGCTATTTCCTGAATCCGCCGTCGTTCCTGCCCGGTCTCGCCGATCCCTATTACATCGACCAGTTCCGCCGCAACAAATGGGTCCTCGCGACGGGCGACCATGACATCTGCCGCGCCCCCAACGAACAGTTCTCGGCGCTGTTGCGGGCCAAGGGGATCCACCACAGCCTGCACGTCTGGAACGACTCCAAGCACGACTGGCCGTACTGGCTGCCGATGGCAGAGGCCTATCTCCCGTGAGCCGGGAGCCGGGAGCGGGGAACCGGAGTAAGCTTCGTTAGGCGGATTCCTGATCCCGGTTGCCGGATCCCGGATCCCGACAAGTTATGAAGAAGATCGGTGTCCTCTTCGGGATGGAGAATACGTTCCCCGCGGCGCTCGTCGAGCGCATCAACGCGATGGATGTCGCCGGCATCACTGCCGAGTTCGTGCGGATCGGCGACGTGCGAATGGCTGAGGGCTGCGGCTACGACGTCATCGTCGATCGCATCTCGCACGACATCCCGTTCTACCGCGCCTGGCTGAAAAACTCCGCGCTCTGCGGCGCGAAGGTCATCAACAACCCGTTCTGGTGGAGCGCCGACGACAAGTTCTTCAACTACGCGCTGGCCACCAAGCTCGGCGTGGCGATTCCGCCGACGGTGCTGCTGCCGCACAAGGAACATCCGACCGGCACGACCGAGCGATCGATGCGCAATCTGCACTATCCACTCGACTGGGAGTCGATCTTCAAGTACGTCGGCTTCCCCGCCTTCCTCAAGCCGTTCGACGGCGGCGGCTGGCGCGACGTCTACAAGATCAACAACAAGGAAGAGTTCTTCAGCGCCTACGATCAGACGCGCACGCTGTGCATGACGCTGCAGCGCGCGGTTAACTTCAAGGAATACTTCCGCTGCTACGTGGTCGGGCAGGAGCAGGTCCACATCATGCCCTACGATCCGCGCGCGCCGTTCCACGAGCGTTACGTGCGGACCCCTCCCGAATACCCGAAGGAGCTGCTGGCGCGCGTCAAGAAAGATGCGCAGATGCTGTGCCGCGCGCTCGGCTACGACCTCAACACCGTCGAGTTCGCGTGCGAAGACGGCATTCCGTACGCAATCGACTTCATGAATCCGGCGCCGGACGCCGACCTGCATTCGGTCGGCCAGGAGAACTTCGACTGGATCGTGAACGCCGTGGCCGATCTCGCGGTGAAGAAGGCCACCGAGCCTCCCGCGCCGGCCGCCTATCGCTGGGACGCGCTCCTCCGTGGCTGAGGTCTTTCTGGCGACCGGCGACCGGCGACTGGCGACTGAATGAAGCCTTCTTTCACGATCGGCATCGAAGAGGAATACCAAACGATCGATCCGGTCACGTTCGACCTCCGCTCGCACATCAACGCCGAGATCATTTCAAAAGGCAAGCGGCAGCTCGACGAGCGGATCAAGGCCGAAATGCACCAGTCGGTCGTCGAGGTCGGTACCGGCGTCTGCCGCAACATGAAGGAGGCGCGCGCCGACATCCTCAACCTGCGGCGGGCGATGGTGACGCTCGCCAAGGACAACGGCCTGCTGCTCTGCGCCGGCGCGACGCATCCGTTCGCGGACTGGCGCGCCCAGGACATTTATCCCGACGAGCGCTACCTGCAGGTCGTCGAGGACATGCAGCTCGTCGCGCGCTCGAACCTGATCTTCGGCCTGCACGTGCACATCGGCATCGAGGATCGCGAAACCGGCATTCACCTGATGAACCAGATGCGGTACTTCCTGCCGCACCTGCTCGCCCTTTCCGCCAACTCGCCGTTCTGGATCGGCCTCAATACCGGACTCAAGTCGTACCGCTGCAAGGTATTCGACAAGTTCCCGCGCACGAACATTCCCGACACCTTCACGAGCTGGGCCGACTACGAAAGCTTCGTCAACCTGCTGGTGAAGACCAACAGCATCGACAACGCCAAGAAGATCTGGTGGGACGTGCGGCCGCATCCGTTTTTCTCGACGATCGAAGTGCGGGTCTGCGACATCCCGATGCGCGCCGATGAATCGCTCGCGATCGCCGCGTTGATCCAGGCGACGATGGCGAAGCTGTACAAGCTGCATTCGCGCAACCAGGGCTTCCGCATGTACAGCCGCGCGCTGATCATGGAGAACAAGTGGCGGGCGGCCCGGTACGGCCTGAACGGCAAACTGATCGACTTCGGCCGTGAGACGGAAGTGCCGGCACGCGAGCTGATGCTCGAGTACCTCGAGTTCGTGGACGACGTGCTCGATGAGCTGGATAGCCGCAGCGAAGTCGAATACGTCCGGACGATGCTCGATCACGGCTGCGGCGCCGAGCGCCAGCTCGCGGTGTTCGAACAAACCGGCGATCTCAAGAAGGTCGTCGAATACATGATTGCGGAGACCCAGGCCGGCCTCTGAGCTCGCTCGGTTCAAAGGGTTCACGGGTTCAATTAGTTCAAGGGTTACAATTCAAGGGAATGCTCACGACGTACGATAAGGATCTGGCCCCCGGCGCGCGCAACGCGATTCGTGTCTGCCTCAACGTCCAACCGCATGAGCGCGTGACGGTGATCGCCGATCGCGACTGCGAGGACATCGCCGCCAGCCTGGTGCACGAGATCGAGGAGGTCGGCGCGCCGTACAAGGCGTTCATCCTCGAAGAGGTTGCCGAACGGCCGCTCGTCGATCTGCCGCGGGCGATTGCCGAGGACATGGAGCAGAGCCAGGTCAGCATCCTGGCCGTGCACGTGCAGCGCAACGAGCTCGGCTCGCGCATGCAGCTCACCGACATCGTCAACCGCCGCAGGATGCGCCATGGCCACATGGTCAACATCAACCGGCAGATGATGCTCGAGGGCATGCGCGCTGATTTCCACAAGGTCGATCGCCTCAGCTCGAAAGTGATCGACATCGTGCGCGGCGCGAATGAGGTTCGCGCGACGACCAAGGGCGGGAGCGCGTTCACCGCGACCCTCAATCCGAATTACAAGTGGCTGAAGACGAGCGGTCTCATCAGTCCCGATAAGTGGGGCAATCTGCCGGGCGGCGAAGTGTTCACGACACCCGGCAACGTCGACGGCACGCTCGTCATCGACGGAGTCGTCGGCGACTTCCTGTGCGAGAAGTACGGGAGCCTGACAGCGTCTCCTCTGACCCTCCGGGTCCGGGACAATCGCCTCGTCGAGGCGCACAGCGAGAACAAAGAGCTCGAGCGCGACTTCTGGAAGTACACGCACACCGATGCAAATTCGGATCGCGTCGGCGAATTTGCGATCGGCACCAACATCGAGCTCAAGGAAGTGATCGGCCACATCCTGCAGGACGAGAAGTTCCCGGGCATTCATGTCGCGTTCGGCGATCCGTACGGCCACCACACGGGCGCCGATTGGAAGTCGACCACTCACATCGATGTTGTCGCGACGCGCTTCAACATCTGGGTCGACGATCGGCAGATCATGGCCGACGGTAAGTTCTTGATCGACTGAACGGAAAAAGGAACCTGCTACATTTTCCGATTCACGTAATGGGGAAAATGTGGCAGGTTCCTTTTTGATGCAGGTTCCTTTTGATCACTCACCTCCGACGCGCCTTCAACGAATCGTGGACTGAGGCGAAGTACCGCGACCTCATCCGGCGGCTCGAGCTGCGGTCCGGAGCCACGCTCGGCTTTCCGATCAGCGAGACGCCCTGCTTCTTCCCGCAATCGCTGATGTCCTCGCTCGCCTCGACGGGAATCGAGCTCGTGAATCAAATCCTCGACAACGACGACGCGATGGCCGCCGCCGACGGCGCCGTGCCCGATCGCTTCAAGGGCGACGGCGCGGACGCGCTGCCGACGTTCGTGCAGGTTGATTTCGGGCTGGTGCGCGCCGCCGACGGGTCGATCCAGCCGAAACTCGTCGAGCTGCAGGCGTTTGCGTCGCTTTATGGATTCCAGCTCGTGGTCGCGGAAGCCTACCGCGACGCGTTCGGGCTGCCGACATCGCTCGGCCTGTTCCTCGACCGCCTTGATGTGGCGGCCTATCATGCGCTCGTCGCCAACGCGATCGTCGGCGACAACGATCCGCACGAGGTCGTGTTGATGGAGATCGAGCCGCGCAAGCAGAAGACATGGCCCGACTTCGTCGTCACCGAACAGCTCTGGGGCGTGCGCGCGGTCGACGTGTCTGAAGTGCATCGCGAAGGACGACGCTTGTATTACCACCGCGACGGCAAGACGACGCCGATCAGGCGCATCTACAATCGCGTGATCCCCGACGAGCTCGAGCGAAAACACATTCAGTTGCCCTTCGGCTACGGCGACGATCTCGACGTCGAGTGGGCGGGGCACCCGGCGTGGTACTTCCGGATTAGCAAGTTCTCGATTCCATTCCTCCGGCATGTGTGCGTGCCCGAGACGCACTTCCTCGACGGCATCGAGAGCCTCCCCGCCGATCGCGAGAGGTATCTACTGAAGCCGCTCTTCTCCTTCGCGGGAGGCGGAATTATTTTCGCGCCGACCGACGCGCAGATTGCCGCGATCCCGATGCGCGAGCGCAAAGACTACATCCTGCAGGAGCGCATCGACTTCACGCCGGTGATCGACACGCCCGAAGGCGCGGCGCAGGCGGAGATTCGCATCATGTATGTCCGGGCTGGATCCGAGCTGCGTCCGGTCCTGCCGTTACTGAGAATGGGCCGCGGCAAGATGATGGGCGTCGATCACAACAAGGGTCTGCGCTGGGTCGGGGCGTCTGCTGGATTGATGAGTGACTAAGCCAGGCGCAAGACGCGATCCGCGATTGAATTCAGTTCGGTCTCGTCGTGCGTGACATAGATCAGCGGCACGTGCAACTCGCGGCGAATACGCAGGATATACGGCAGGATCACCTCGCGCCGCTCGCGATCGACGCCGGCGAGCGGCTCGTCGAGCAGCAGTATCGATGGTCGGGTCATCAGCGCCCGCGCGATCGCCACCCGCTGCTTCTCTCCACCGGACAGCATCTGCACGCGCCGATCGAGCAGCGCCTGCAGATCGAGAATGGCCGCCAGTGCGACGAACTGTCCTTCATCCTGCGCGTCGGGACCGCGCTTTCCATAATTGATGTTGCCGGTAACATCGAGGTTCGGAAAGAGCAGGGCATCCTGAGGCACATAGCCGATATGCCGCTCGCGCGCCGGGACGTCGATCCGCTTCGACGACGAGAACAGGATCCGGTTGCCGATGCGAACCTCACCGGCGTCCGGACGGCGGATGCCGGCGATCGCCTCGAGCAACGAGGTCTTTCCGCTGCCCGACGGACCGAAGAGACCAAGCACCTCGACCTCGGCCGCGTCGCTCACGATCAGGGTGAACTCGCCCTGGCGCATCGTGACGTCGATCGACAAATCGATCACGCGCGGCCTTTCTGTTCGACGAGCCGATTCGATACGTAGATGGCGCCGAACGCGAGCAGCGCCGAGACGAGCAGCAGGCTCCACGCCGTCTCTTCCCTGCCGGTTTCGACCAGCGTGTAAATCCCGACCGCGAGCGTGCGCGTGCGGCCGGGGATCGCGCCGGCGACCATGATCGTGGCCCCGAACTCGCCGAGCGCGCGGGAAAAGCCCAGCACCGCCCCGGCCGCGATGCCTCGGGAGGCGAGCGGCAGCGTGATCGTGCGCAGGATGCGGAACGATCCGGCGCCGAGCGTCGCGGCCAGATCTTCGTAGCGGCGATCGACCTGCTCGATTCCCGCGCGCACGCTGCGCGCGACCAGCGGAAAGCTGATCACCATCATCGAGAGGACGACGGCCTTCCACGTGAAGATCACGTCGATGCCCATGGAATCGAGCGCCTGGCCGAGCGGACTGCGGCGGCCGAACAACCACAACAGCAGCAATCCCGTCGCGACCGGCGGCAGAACGAGCGGTAGCGAAACGATCGTTTCGAGAAGCGCCTTTCCGGGGAATTGCTTTCGCGCCAGAACCCAGCCGATTGCGATTGCCGGCGGCAACACGATCGCGGTGGCCAAAGAGGCCATCAACACCGTGAACCGCGCGATGACCCAGGTCTCCGCGCTCATGGTCTGCCGAATCCGCGACGATCGAACACCGCGCGGGCGCCGGGACCCTTGAGGAATTCGAGGAACCGTCTCGCTTCCTTTTCTGAAGGGCCGACGATGACGGCCGCGGGATACGCGATGTCCAGATAGGGATGATCCTTGCGAGCCATGGTCGCGATCACGCGTACGGCCGATGTCGTCGCGTCGGTTCGATAGACGATGCCCGCATCGACGCGCCCGGCTTCGACCGCCGACAACACCGCCCGCACCGTCGGGAATGGAATCACCTTCGGCTCCAGCCGCGCCCATGCGCCTTCGTGCTCGAGCCAGCGGCGGCCGTACACGCCCGCGGGAACAGCGCCGGGCTCACCCATCGCCAGCCGCGCGATGCGGCCCTCGAGCAACTGCGCCAGCGTGAGGGCTTTCGCTGACTGCGGCGCGACGATCGCGAGCTCGTTGGTGAGGAGGCGCGTGCGCGTGTCGGGAACGATCCGGCCCGCCTGCTCCACGACATCCATCTGGATTTCGTCGGCGCTCAGGAAGAGGCCGGCTTTCGCGCCTTCGGCAATCTGGCGTGCGAGGGTATTCGAGCCGCCGGGATTGAGGGCGACAGTCACGCCCGTTGCCGCACGATAGAGACCGGCGATCTCGTCAAGCGCGTCGTACACGCTCGCGGCCACCGACACGACCAGACCGGAGGGTTGCGCAGCGACGGGCGTGATGAACGCCGCGAGCACTGCAATCGCTGCGAACAGTCGTTGCATCGGCCTTTTGCGCAACTTCCTACGGCTGGCGCCGCGCGCTCGCGTTGCCGGGTTTTGCGATCATCACTTCGGTCGACTTGATCACCGCCAGCGCATCGTCGCCGCGCTTCAGCTTCAGCGCGTGAATCGCATCGGCGGTGACGACGGCAGTCAAGGTTTGATTGCCGACGCGAAGGCGAACTTGCGCGAGCAGTCCGTCGATGCGGACCTCTTCGACAAAGCCGGGCAGGCGGTTGCGCGCGCTCAGGCCGGCAAGCGTGTCGTCGGGTTCGACCGGCCGAACCGCGCGCGCCTTTCCCAACGGCTGGTTGTGCGCGGTCAGTCGATCGATCTCGGCATCCGAGATGCGATGGTGGCCGCCCTCGGTCAGCGTGGTGCGGACGCGGCCGCCGCCGATCCACCGCTTCATCGTGGAGTAGCCGACGCCAAGCTTTTCAGCGGCGGCGCGGACGGTCATCAGGGCCATGGTCGCTCCAGTGTATGTTGAGTCTATTCGGGCTGTAAATCGTCTCAATCTGTATTATTTCGTGCAGATGTTGAATACTGTGAGTCGGGCAGTCAAGTAATCAGGTATTCAGGCATCCAGCAAACACGGAGACTCGAGGATGAAAAGATTCGGATTGGCAATCGGCGGCGCGTTGTTGGCAGCCGCCTCTCTTCATGCGCAGCAGCCGGCCGCTCAGGGCCCGCAGCCGTACATGCTCGGCAATCCGCTCGGGCTGCCGATCAATCCGGCGCCGAACGGCTCGTTCAACCCGATCTCGCCAAACGTGAAGGTCTACGGCGCGATCTATGCCGCCGAGAGCTGTTCTTACGACCCCGATCGCGGCGTCATCGTCGTGCCGAACCGCGGCGTGCCGCAGAACGTGCAGACCAACAACGCCTGGATCTCGTTCCTCAATCACGACGGCTCGGTCCACACCGCGCGCTGGATCGGCATTGCCAACCCCGGTCCACAGCGAACCAACAGCACGCCGCCGCTGGTCCTCAATGAACCGCTCGGCAGCGACATCGTCAACGGCACGCTCTATCTGGCCGATCGCGACGGCGGGACGAGCCAGACCGATCCATCGGTGTCGGTGGTGCGCACGTTCAACATGAAGACCGGCATGCCGGGCCGTGAATACAAGACCGAGAAAGTCACCGGATTCAACGACCTCGCCATCGACAAGGCGGGCAATATCTACGGCACGGTGACCGCCGTAGGCGATGGCGCCCAGGTGTGGAAGATCACACCGGACGGCACCGCGTCGATCTTCTTCCAGAACGTCCCGCTCGTGGCGCCCAATGGCGTCGCGATCGATCCGCAGGGCAACATTGTCGTCGTCAACATCGGCAATCCCGATGTGATCACCTTCTCTCCTGACGGCAAGGTGGTGAAGACCGAGAAGGCCGCACAGGCCGGCAACGACGGACTGGTGATCATGAACGACGGCACGAAATACGTCAGCAGCGTACAGAACGGCGGCGTGTCGCGGATTCGACCGGACCAGACCGCGGAACTGATCGCGCAGAACGTGCCGAGCGCCGCGTCGATGTGTTACGACTCGGGCGCCAATCAGCTGGTGATTCCGATGAACGCGAACAATGCGTTGGCGTTTATTTCGCTGAAGTAAGGGCTTAGGGGCTTAAGGGCTCAGGGTTCTGGAGGACCTCATGTTTCGCAGGATTCTGCCAGTCCTGGTGATCGTTACGCTGTCGGCCGTTTCTCAACGGTCGGCGGCGCAGACCAGGCCTCACGGCGGCACGCTGATCGTTGTCGTTGACGCATCCAAGCCGCTCACACTCAGGCCGGCGGATCTCGCAACGATGCCGCGGAAGACGATCACGCTGAAGCAGCCTGATGGCCGCGCCGTGACTCACGAAGGAGTCCTCGTGGGCGAACTTTTACAGCGCGCTGGAGCGCCCCTCGGAAAGGCGCTGCGCGGCGATGCGATGGCGACGTACGTGGTCGCCTCGGCGACGGATGGCTATCGCGTGATCTTTTCGCTGGCGGAGTTGGATCCGGAATTCACTGGCAGCGAGATCATCGTGGCGGATCGCACGAACGGTCAGCCGCTGCTGGCCGATCAGGGACCGATCCGAATCATCGCCCCGAAGGATTTGGCCGGCGCACGCTCGATTCGAATGCTCGAACGAATCGAAGTCGTGCGCCTGCCGAAACCTTAACTACTGCGGCCTTCTGAACAGCCCGACATAAACGGCTTTGCCAAGGATGTGGCCCTGCACCGCCTTCATGATGTTGGCGCGCGTCTCGAACGCATCGGTGCTCGCCGGCACGTCGATCTTGGTATCGAGCGCGTAAATTTCGAACGTGTAGTGATGCTGCGGGCCGGTGGCCGGGGCGCCGGGTCCGCGATACACGGGACCGCTCGCGCTGATCTGCATGCTGCCGTCTGCCAGCTTCTCGCCTTTCGGCACGCCTTCAGGTAATCCAGTCGCCGTCCCCGGGATGTTCCAGACGAGCCAATGCACCTGGTCGTCGGTGGTCTTGTTGCGCGCGACGTCGGGGTCGTGCATGTGCAGGAAGAAGCTCACCGTTCCCGGCGGGGTGTTCGTCCAGTTGAGCGCGGGCGACACCTGTTCGCCGGCTTGCGTGTATTTCGCCGGAATCGGATCGCCGTCGGGAAATGCCGGCGTGGTCAGCGCCATCGCCGGGCGCGGCGGCTGGGCCGGCGCGGGCGTTTGCGCGTGGACGGCAACCGCGACTGTCAAAAGGCTGACCGTAAACACTGCTCTTCGAATCATGGGCAGATCTCCAGACTGGGAAGAATAACTGATTCCCACTCCCCACTCCCCACTCCCTAATCCCGGCTAGAATCCCCCTCGGAGGAAGGTCCCATGCGTCGCATCCTCGTCGCCCTGGCTCTCGCTTCGCTGCCCGCGGTCATCGCCGCGCAGAACGCCACTGCGCCTAATAATGTCGCCAATGACCGGCTCAACCTCGACCTCTACTGGGAGTACGAGACGGTGTCGGACCCGCAGTTGTCACCTGACAGCGCGCAGATCATCTACACGCGCGGCTGGATCGACAAGATCAACGACAAGCGTGAATCGTCGCTGTGGGTCATGAACGCGGACGGCAGCAAGAACCGCTTCCTCGTTCGCGGCGGCAATGCGCGCTGGTCGCCGAACGGCGACCGCATCGTCTACACCGCGCAGGGCGATCCGAAGGGCTCACAGATCTTCGTCCGCTACATGGACGCCGAAGGCTCGACCTCGCAGATCACGCACCTCACCGAATCGCCGGCGAACGTCACGTGGTCGCCGGACGGACAGTCGATCGCGTTTGCGATGAAGGTCGAGAAGAAGACAGCGTGGCCGATCAAAATGCCGGAGCGCCCCGAAGGCGCCAAGTGGATCGAGACGCCGCGCATCGTCGAGCGGCTCGATTATCGCCAGGACGGACAAGGCTTCAACGACGATGGCTTCCGTCACCTGTTCACGGTGCCGGCGACCGGCGGCACGCCGCGGCAGCTGACCAATGGCGACTGGGATCACAACGGCATCGAGTTCACGCCCGATGGCAAGCAAATCCTTTTTACGTCGCTTCGGGTTCCAGATGCCGACTACCAGTGGCGCGAATCGGAAATCTATTCGGTCAACGTCGACAGCGGCGCGATCGCGCAATTGACGAAGCGCAAGGGTCCCGACAACAACCCGAAGGTCTCACCCGACGGCAAGCTCGTCGCTTATACGGGCATCGACGCGTCACGTAACACGTGGACCGATACTAAGCTGTACGTGATGAACATCGACGGCAGCAATCCGCACCTGGTGTCCGGGGACTGGGATCGCTCGCCGCAGAACGTTCAGTGGAAACCCGACGGCACGGGTGTTTATTTCACCGCCCAGGATTCCGGCAACCAGAACCTCTATGTGCTGCCGATGGCGGGCGTCCGCTCGGACGTGGTGCAGCCGGTCACCAAAGGCACCTACATGCTCACGACGACGAGCGTGTCGAAGACCGGCAAGGCGGTCGGTGTCCTGACCTCTTTGCTGATGCCGCCGGACATCGTCACCTACGACGTGGCCCGGCCTGATCAAGTGAAGCAACTGACTGCGGTCAACGACGACATCCTCAAGGGCAAGACGCTGGGCGCAGTGAAAGAGATGTGGTACACCGCCCCTGACGGCCTGAAGATCCAGGGCTGGTACATCACGCCGCCGGACTTCGACGCGGCGAAGAAGTACCCGATGCAGCTGCACATCCACGGCGGGCCGCACAGCATGTACGGCGTCGGCTTCAACTACGGATGGCAGGAGATGGCGGCGAACGGCTACGTGGTCCTCTACACGAACCCGCGCGGCAGCACCGGTTATGGCAGCGAGTTCGGCAACAAGATCAACAACGCCTACCCGAGCAAGGACTACGACGACTTGATGGCCGGCGTCGATGAGCTCTTGAAGAAGGGCTTCATCGACGAGCGCAACATGTTCGTCACCGGCTGCAGCGGTGGTGGCGTGCTGACGGCATGGACCGTCGGCCACACCGATCGTTTCGCGGCGGCATCGGCGAACTGCCCGGTGATCGACTGGGTCAGCTTCGTCGGCACGACCGACAGCGCCAACTGGTACTACAACTTCGAAAAGCTGCCGTGGGAGGATCCGGCCGAGCACTTCCGCCGCTCGCCGCTCAGTTATGTGGGCAACGTCAAGACGCCGACGATGTTGATGACCGGCGTGCAGGACCTGCGGACGCCGATGCCGCAGACCGAGCAGTTCTACAGCGCGTTGAAGCTGCGCAAGGTGCCGACGGCGATGATCCGCATGAACAACGAATGGCACGGCACCACGAGCACGCCGTCGAACTTCATCCGCACGCAGCTGTATCTGCGATATTGGTTCGACAAGTACAAGAGAGGCGCGAACGTCACGACGACGGCCGCTCCACAGCAATAACTTTCACTGACGTTTGGAGGGCGGGGCTTAAGCCCTCGCCCATCAACGAGGTGTTGCCTTAATGGTTGGCGAGACCATCTCGCACTATCGGATCCTCGAGGAGTTGGGCGGCGGCGCGATGGGCGTCGTCTACAAGGCGCAGGACATCCGGCTGAAGCGCCAGGTGGCGCTGAAGTTCCTGCCGCCTGGCCTCACGCGCGACGCTGAGGCCAGGCAGCGCTTTGTCCACGAAGCGGAAGCAGCCTCGGCCCTCGACGATCCTCACGTCTGCACGATCTACGACATCGATCAGACCGCGGATGGCCGTGTCTTCATCGCCATGGCCTTGTACGAGGGCGGGACGCTGAAGAAACACATCCAGCGCGGGCCGATGCCGATGGAAGACGTGATCGCGTTCAGCGAACAGATCGCGCGCGGGCTGGCGACCGCCCACGAAGCCGGCATCGTGCACCGCGACATCAAGCCCGCCAACGTCATGATCACCACCAGGAAAGAGGTGAAGATCGTCGACTTTGGCATTGCCAAGTTGTCCACACAGGCGGATCTCACCGGCACCGGGTTGAGCCTCGGCACGGTGCAATACATGGCGCCCGAACAGTTTCAGGGACAGGTCGATGCGCGCGCGGATCTGTGGGCGCTTGGCGTCACGATGTTTGAAATGCTCACCGGCAGGCGTCCCTTCGAGGGCGCAACGAGCATGGAAGTCATGCATGCCGTGCTCCACAACCCGACGCCGGCCCTCCGAACGTCGCGCTCCGACGTGCCGGAAGAGCTCGCGGCGATTGTCGATCGAGCACTCCAGAAGAATCCGGCCCAGCGCATCGGTTCGGCGGCGGAGATGGCCACCGCGATCAATGCGCTGCACGCGCAGCCGACCGTGACGATCGCCGTACGCGACGACACGAGCGCGCTGCTGCGCGCCATCCGCCGGCCCGCCGTCGTCATCCCGGCACTGCTCATCATTGGCGTCCTTGGCTATGCCGCCGCCAGCACGCTGACGGAGCTGTCGCGCGCGCGGTGGGCACGCGAAGAGGCAGTCCCTGAAATTACCCGATTGCTGCAGGTCGACGATTACGCCAAGGCGTACGATCTTGCCCGCGAAGCGGATCGATACATCCCAAACGATCCGGTGCTGGCGGGATTGATGCCGCAAATTACCGCGGGCCCGATGTTCGTCATCGCGGCTCCGTCAGCGGCGCGTGTCTACGCGAAGCCGTACGCGTCGCCAGGCTCTCAATGGCAGCTGCTGGACGGTCCGCTCGAGAAGGTGCGATTGCCGCGCGGCACCTACCGCTGGCGCGTGGAAGCCGCGGGATTCACGACTCTCGAGTTCGCGCGCAATGTTGGCAATGCCATTGCCGCCGGCGCACCCAGTTCGCCATTCGAGAAAATCGATCTCAAACCTGAAGGGACTGTCGCCGCCGGCATGGTTCCCATCGGCCCCAGCCGCGCGCCGGTCGACATCACCGGCTTTGCGACGGAGGATGACGTCGCGCTCGACCGTTTCGAGATCGATCGACACGAAGTCACGAATCGCCAGTTCAAGGAGTTTGTCGTCGCAGGTGGTTATTCCAACCGTGATTACTGGAAACACGACGTCGTCCGGGAGGGACGCAGGCTGGCGTTCGACGAGGCGATGGCGCTCTTCCACGACACCACCGGAAAGCCTGGTCCCGCAACGTGGGAGCTCGGTGATTTTCCACCAGGACACGCGGACCTGCCGGTCTCCGGCGTCAGCTGGTACGAGGCAGCGGCCTACGCGGAATTTCGCGGCGCCAGCCTGCCGACGATTTATCACTGGGCGCGCGCTGCGCTGGCGTACACCCGGGGTGCGCCGATCAGGGGACTCATCGTCAACGCCAGCAACTTCGGAGGCAAGGCTCCCGCCGCCGTTGAGTCCTCAGGCGCGCTGGGGCCGTTCGGTAACTACGACATGGCGGGCAACGTTCGCGAGTGGTGCGTCAATAATGCCGGCGACAATCGCTGGATTCTCGGCGGCTCGTGGAGCGATCACGCGTACATGTACGTCGTTCCGTACAGCTTGCCGCCGCTCGATCGCTCGACCGTCAACGGTTTCCGCCTGGTGAGGTATTCGGAAAAGGAACGTGTCGCCGAATTATCAGAACCAATCGAGGTGTTCCGGCGCGATTTCCGGACGGCGAAGCCTGTCTCCGACGAAGTGTTCGACGTCTTCAAGCGTCAATTCACCTACACCGCGGCGGCGGTGGCGGCGAAACTCGAAACGAAGGACACATCCGCACTGGACTACGTTCGTGAGCGTGTGTCGATCGATACCGGATACGGCGACCGTATGGCGGTCGACCTCTTCATTCCGAAAACCGGCGCGTCGACATACCAAGTCGTCGTCTACTACCCGGGGCTGACCGGATTCATCACGCGCGTGCCGAGTCAGAGCCTTCCACCGCAAGCGGCGATGGGTCCGTTCGACTTCGTGATCAAGAGCGGCCGCATGTTGGTCGTGCCGGTGCTCAAAGGATCGTTCGAACGCTACGACGGCTTCCTGGGCCTGACCGGCGACCGCTATCTGCAGACATTCCGTCAGCGCATGCACGAGTGGCGCCAGGATACGGGGCAGTTGCTCGATTACCTCGCGACGCGAACCGACGTGCAGGCCGATCGCATCGCGTGGGCCGGCGTCAGCTTTGGATCGTCGACGATGTTGCCGGTGCTGGCGATGGAACCGCGTTTTCGCACGGCCGTGCTGCAACTGGCGGGCCTTCCCTATCGCGACATGCTTCCCGAGGTCGACAGCGTCAACTTCGCGCCGCGAATCACATTGCCGGTGTTGATGCTCGAAGGGCGCTACGATCATTTGTTTCCAGTCGAGCTCTCGCAGCAGCCGCTGTTCGCGCTGTTTGGCTCGCCGGCCGATCAAAAGCGGATGGTGCTCTTCGACGCCGGGCATGGCCCCCTGCCGCGAGGACAGGCGATCCACGAAACACTCGCGTGGCTGGACAAATATCTCGGGCCCACGGGGCCATCAAACTAAACGAAGGAACCACTCATGAAGCGTTTCGTCGTGTGCGTATGGATATTCGTCGCAGTGTCGCTCAGCGCGCAGGCGCCGGGCGTTGACCAGGCGACCGTCGCGAAGATCCGCGGCGAAGCGATGACGCAGTCGCAGGCGATGGACACGCACTGGTGGCTGTCCGAAGGCTTCGGTCCGCGCGCCACCGGCACACCGGGATACCAGGCCGCCGCCGACTGGGCGATGAAAAAATTCAACGAGTGGGGGCTGAAGAACGTCCACGTCGAGCGCTTCCCGTTCGGACAGGGCTGGTCGATCGATCGCTTCTCGGTTCACCTGCTGACGCCGCAACCCGCGGCGCTCGTCGGCCAGCCGCGCTGGTATTCGCCGTCGACGAAAGGCCTCGTCACGTCGGACGTCGTATACGTGAAGGCCGCGACGGAAGCCGAACTTCCGAAGTATAAAGGTCAGCTCGCAGGCAAAATCGTCATCCTGCAAGCGGTGCGTCCGGTGCGCATGCTCGAGGATCGCGTCGTCCTGAAGATGAACGACGCGGACTGGTCCGAAGCGATGAAGCTACCGGAGCCGCGGCCCGCGGCACCGGAGCGACCGGCACCCACCGGACCCACGCCGCAGCAGTTCGCGCAGATCGTCCAGCGCTTCCTCGTCGCTGAAGGCGCGGCTGTCGTCCTCGATCGCGGCGGCGACGGCGATCTGTCGGCCGGCGGCAGCGACCTGTCCTGGCAGACGCAGCGCGTCGATGGCGGCACGATCTTCCCGGGCAACGGCGGCAGCCGCGATCCGAAGGCGCCGCAACAGGTGCCGTCCGCGACACTCGCGGTCGAACATTACAACCGCCTCGTTCGCATGCTCGATCACGGGCAGGCGGTGCAGATGGAGGTCAACATCCAGACGAAGTTCCATCCCGAGACCAATCCCGAGGGCAACGCGTTCAACATCGTCGCGGAGATTCCGGGTACTGATCTCGCCAACGAAGTCGTGATCATGGGCGCCCACTTCGATACTTACCCGTATGCGACCGGCGCCACCGACAACACCACCGGATCGTCGGCGATGATCGAGGCGGTGCGCGTGATCCAGAAGCTCGGGCTGAAGCCGCGCCGCACGATTCGGCTGTGCCTGTGGGCCGCCGAGGAGCAGGGGTTGCTCGGCTCGCGCGCCTACGTCGCGCGACACTTCTACGATTCGAACACCAAGACACCGAAGCCCGGCCACGAGAACGTGCAGGCCTACTTCAATCTCGACAACGGCACCGGTCGCATCCTCGGCATCTGGGGCCAGGGCAACACCGGCGCGATGAAGAACTTCGAACAGTGGGGACAGGCGCTCAAGGATCTGGGCTGGAAGAATGTCAGCCCGCGATCGGTGACGCAGACCGATCACGGGTCATTCGAAGAGGCCGGCATTCCCGGCTTCCAGTTCATCCAGGAGCGGCTCGATTACAACTCGCGCACGCACCACTCGAACATGGACACGTTCGATCACGTGCAGAAGGACGACGTCATCCAGCAGGGCGCGGTGGCCGCGGTGTTCGCGTGGTACGCGGCGAACACGCCGGAGCGCCTGCCAAGGAAGGCGCCAGCCAAGTAGCGTTACTCGTACACCTGCGCGGCCTCGTTTCGGCGAGGCGTCAGGGCTTCGACCAACGCCGCGAAACGCAGCGTCATGGCACGAAGCGTCGATCCGCGCTGCGACCGCGCGTATTCACGCTCGATCCGGGCGACACTGCCGCTACGGTCGAGCACGCGACAGAAGCGATCGCCGGTCGTCACCGCGGCGAGCAGGTCCGCCTTCGCCAGTCGATGCACCGCATCGCGCAGGCTATGGACCGTCCGCACGCGGGCGACCAGCGATTGCGGCAGGACCAGGACGCCGCAGTTCGTGGCGTTGCCGTCGCCCATCACCGATGTGACGCGGCCATCCTGTACCTGAATGAGGCTGTCCTTGCGATGGGGACCGGGATCGACGAGCAGCGACGCTCGCCCGCCGACCATCGACTCGCGCACTGCCGCGCGAAGCAGGCCATCATCGACGATCGTGCACGCATCGATCACGACGATGACCTCCGCGTTCGGCACGCTCGCGAACAGACGCGGCCCGCCGAGGATGCCCAGGGTGAACGAGCCGCGCTCGCGCAGCCGTTTCATCCCGGCGAGATCCGGAAGCCGCGATCCCTTGAAGTAGCAATGATGAATGCCGGCGTCCGACGCGACGAGGGCGGCGCGCTCATTCAGGTCCATCCCGGCGAAGGTTCGGCCGGTGGCGTCGGCAAGGATCAGTGCGGCTATTGGCGACATGATTTGATCTCCGGCACTACACAGAGCAACCGCCGCGCCAAGACCGCACCAGGGGCTAACTGCTTGATTCCAGGATGTTTGGGTGAGATCAGACGCCGTCGCGGCACTGTGTGTGCGCGGCAGGGTGTTTAGAAATGCGCAATGTGTGCGGGCTACTCGAGGCCGTGACGCCGCAGGCGGACGTAGAGTTGCGTGCGCGTCAGCCCGAGCTTCTTGGCGGCCTTCGACTTGTTGAAGCGCGCCTCCTTCAAGGCCTCCTCGATCATCGCGCGCTCCATGGAGTGGAGATCGCCTGACGCCGGAGCGGCCTCGGCGGTCTCGACCTGCGGCTGCGCAGGCCTGGCGATCGTCGGGGCGGAGATCGGCGGCGTCAGCGTGAGATGCGCGGTCGTAATCAAGCCGCCCTCGCACAGGATGGCGGCGCGCTCGAGGATGTTGCGAAGCTCGCGGACATTGCCGGGCCAGTGATATTCGATCAGCCGATCACGCGCATCGCGTGAGATGCCCGCCGGCGGGCGTCCGATGCTGCGGCCGATCTCGCCGAGGAACGCCTCGCTCAGCGCGAGCACGTCCTCGCGCCGCTCGCGCAGCGGCGGAAGCTGGATCGCAAACACGTTCAAGCGGTAGAAAAGGTCCTCGCGAAATTGTCCGAGCTGGATGGCTTTCTGCAGGTCGCGGTTCGTAGCCGCGATGATGCGCGTGTTGGTCTTGAGCAGGCGCGTCCCGCCAAGCCTCTGGAATTCCCGCTCCTGCAGCACGCGCAGGAACTTCGCCTGCGCCGGCAGGCTCATCTCGCCGACTTCGTCGAGGAGCAGCGTGCCGCCCGACGCCTGCTCGAG
>Ga0310900_10000178_pt1 | contig 18873 bp, 23 predicted proteins | sample C24D1metaG_FD_203879 | JGI IMG/M metagenome (GOLD analysis project Ga0310900, IMG submission 203879) | Lab incubated soil microbial communities from West Virginia University Organic Research Farm, Morgantown, WV, United States - C24D1 | ecosystem: Environmental > Terrestrial > Soil >...
CGCCGATTGTTGGCCTGTCTTACACGGAGCTGCTGGTGGGTGAGAAGCGTAAGGTCTACAACAAGGTTCTTGGGGCCTTTGCTCGCGGCGACGAGTATTTGTACAGGTTCGGCGGCATCAAGATTGAGGACGCCGAACTGACGATCACCGTGAGGGAGTGGCACGGTGGTTTGGGCCACCCGTCCAAACCTTTCGACATAACCATGCCATGGACGCCTAAAACCACCATCAAGGCGATTTTGTCAGTGATGCGCGAAGGCGGCTACGGAACAAAGAGCTTTCGCCCGCCAGTCACCCCACAACAAGAAACCCAGCCGTCATGACCCTCTACCAAATCCACTCAACCGGCCGCTACTTCCCATGATCCAGCAATCCTTTTGCCAGCATCTGCGATCTGTTCAGCAGCATAGCAGGGCCAGCCACGCCAGCAGATTCGCCCAATAGCCCGGCAAGACGGTTATTTGGCCTTGGCGTTAACCCATTCGCCATCATCCATTCTGAGCTCCCTATGGGCGCTTCAGGGATGGCCATGCCAGCGCGGCGCAAGAGCCATGCAATGCCGTCTACCGGGCCGGAGATATTCGATGCGGCGCTGTTGCTGGCCCCTTGGGCGAAGTCGCGTCCGTAGCCCAGCAGTTCTTTTAGTCTGTTGTCATCCATTATCTAGGCCAAGATTTTTCAAGGGTCAGGGAGTCAATGGAGTGGCTGTCAGCTTTCCCCGCCATGTCTGAATATCGGCTTGTGCATTGCTCGAATACGTCGCTGAGGGTTGCGGCGTAGTTACGGACGGAATCGCAGGAAGCGCTGGACAGCTTACCGCGACTGGCGGCGAGTTCGTCGCGCAGCCCGTTATTAGTAGCACGCAGGCGGTCAGCATCAGCTTTAGCCTTGATGGCGCGTTCGTTTGCTTCATTCAGGGCCTCATCTTTCTGTTTTTGCCATGCGGCAGCTATCTTGCGGTTTTCTTCGGCTTTGATCATGGCCGCGTCGGAGTATTCCTTGCGAACCTGAATCTCTCTAATATCACCGATATGATCCGCCCAGGTGTAATAGCCAGCGACCAGCGCGGCGATAAGGCCCAGCCATAGAAGCCATTTATAGGGGCTCAATAAATCCATCATGCCAAAACCTCTGTAGCGGCTTCATACAGCGCCACACGCTCAGCCAGTCCATTAACGCCACCGTTCACCCGGCGCGTGGCCTTGGTCACGTCGCCAGTATCGGCAATCTCATTCAGCCCATGGATTTTCCAAAACCACGCGGCGCTTCTGGCTGCTAGTGATGGCTGGCCCAGCAACTCAGGCTCTGTTAGCAGATCCACGCCAAGCGCCTTTCCCGTTGCCTCATAATTAGCCCGCCCGGTTGTTTGTAGAAGCCCCCTGCCACGGAATTTATACCCGTCGCCTATCTGCATATTGCCGATGTCTTTCCGGCCTTCATAGCGGCTCTGTGCGGGCGTAGGCCCCCATAATTCCACAACCCAATGCAACCCCCCGGATTCGTGCCCAATTTGGCTTAGAAACATTGCCTGACGCTGCGGTGTATCAATATTGAATTCTTGCATCGCGGCGACGATGTATGGCAACCATTCGCGGGCGCGGTCAATGCGCGCCCCTGTGGCGCGGGACAGGTCTTGTGGTGTCATTGCTGGCTAATCCTTTTCCTGATCCGGCGATGCTTGAAATGCACATCTATGGCCGTCCCTATGGCATAGCACAGAACGCCAATACTCAGCAGCCAGCGGGAGCGCTGCTCTACTAGGGCATTGGTATTAAAGAATTCGTTATACAGCCCAAATACAGCCGAGCTGCATATGCAGGCCATGCCAATGCGTTGAAGCAAAGTATCCTCAAAGGCATCGCAAAATACGCCCCATAGCGTAAATCCAGCGATCAGCGCTAGAAACATCGGATAGAGCAATTCCACATTAGGCTCCCCACTTGCGTTTTATCCATTCCCAAATATCAGCCGCAATTACTTTTGCATCGGCGCTTTGGATAACTTCAAAAACCTTGCTTAGAATGGCCATGCCGAACATACCGATCAGGAATCCCACCATCCCCTCGGCATTTTGCATATTCAGCCAAATAGCAGCCGGAGTGCTGGCGAAATAAGATAATGATGTTCCGCCCACGGCCAGCATTAAAAGTTGCGCGGGAGTGCCGGATAAAAACCGCAGAGACACAAAGGAACCAGCAATCCCTGCTGCGAGTTTAGCTAGGCTCAGTTCGCCAAGGGGGTCTAGTTGCATTTTCTTTCCTTTGTTATATAAGACGCAAAATGCGACTAATCTACCTTGACGTGAAAACCATCGGGATCAAACGGCCCGAGCATGTATTTTTCGATAAATCTTGCTATCGTTCCGCGCCAATCATCACATCGTTGTAATCGTTCCAGACGCATGGAAAACGTGTATTCTCCATGTCTTGGCCTGTCCCATGTCAATACCGTCAATTCGGTGTAATTTAGGACGATATCGAGTGCCGCAGCCACCAAGGTAACAGGCAGGATCAGGCGCCACCATCCGCCGCGCTCTGCTTGGATGCCGATGATGTACAGCGGCCAGAGAATGAACAGGGAAATCATAACTGGCCCCTCAGCATGGAAATCTGATCATCCAGCGCTTTCAGCTTTACATAGGCTGGCAGCGTCATAGGATCAAGCCCAGCCTTTGCAGCCTTATCCCTGAAATCGACCAGCATATATTCTCTAACAACACGGGGCAGCAGATGTTTCGACTCCAACGCGTTGATTTGATCAGCTGCAAGTTTTTTTTGGTCTGGAATAAGCGCAGGCTCATCATCCTCAATATGCAATGAGCAGTCCCCCGCAATGGCGGGATCGTAGTTATCATCATCAGGCCCAAAGGCCAGAACTTTGCCAAGCGAATTGCGAACAACTTTGTAACTCATGGCAGATATTCCTTGATGGTGACGCTTGAGGCCATGACAGTAAATAGCGTACCTGATGGCCCATTTCCGTTAAATCGCGTGGTTCCCGCCGCAGAATTGCCCGCGCGAAATTTAAAGGTTGTTGCACTTGTCGTCCCGGACGTCATCTGATGGCGGAAATGTAAAATTACGCTGCCGTCAGCAGTAGGCAGTAATTGAGCAATTGCCGCCAATGCGTTGGCCGTTGTATCTTGAAAAAGCGCACCAATCATCGTTCCAATCGCCGAGCTAGAAACACTGGCTATAACATCTATCTCCAAAATGGACCCGGCATTTACAGGGGTAATTGCAAGCGACATGTATTGATCGCCCTCGGTATTCTGCGGGATAGTGCCATCCAGGGGGATGGTAGTTGTCCCGGATGCGAAGGCGGCGGTTTGTGAGCGCTGAATTTGCGCCAGACGTTTGGCGGGCATTGATTCAACCCATGCTTGCGTAGCGCTCAACAAAGTTACCCGGCTTCGATGATTCGCCGGGATATCAAGTGCGGCAATATTTGAATAGGTACCATCGCCATTCTGTTTAACCAGATTTGGCGGGGTTGCTACGCCGCTAATAGCCAATGTTGGCGCTGCTCCCGAAGCCGCATTGAAGGTGACAAAGAACGATTGATTGGCGGCATAGGCCGTAATCGCAGTGGATGGCGTCAGCGTGTAGGCTGTACTGGTGCCTGCCGTGGTATAGGCGATTCCCTCTTGCGCTTGATGCGCAGAAGTAATCCCCATAGTGTTGCGCACAGCAACTGAATTGGGAAGAGACGGGCTAATCGGGGCCGAAACACCATAAGAAACGATAGATAGCCCGGAATCCAGCGTCGTGGAGTCATTGACCACGGTAACCGTCGTGATGGCGGCAGCAAAAACCGAATTGCTGATGGTGCTATATACCGTGCCGGAGGTATTCTGCGTGCGCAGCCTGCGCCCGATTTGCAGCGTTCCTGTCTGGTCGCCAGGAACCGAAAAGCTGGTGGCGCTGATATAGGTAGGGACAAACCCGGATGATACCCATTCGGTTTGCGTTGCCGTGATGTCATTTATGCCAGAAACGTTATCCACCGTCCGCAATATCACATCATTGGAATCCTTGATCACCAGCTTATAGGTGATACCGCCATTTAGCCAAATGGGGCTAGCGGAAAGCCCGAGCGAATTCAAGATAATCGGATTGGCCTGCGGTGTGGCCCCGGTGTTATCGGTATAGGTGGCCGTGGGCGTGGTGGAGCCAGCAAGATACGTGTAAATGCGTCCTGCGTTCAGCGGGTTGCCGTTGGCGTCAAATTGCTGGCTGTTGCCGATTGGCGATAAAAAGAATGACATGGTTTAATCTTTTCGTTGGGGTTAGAATCCGCTCATGTTCACTTGGATCATCATTTTCCTTGTCGCTTTATTCGTCCTAAACGAACTTGGCTTCGTAGACTAGTCATTTTTGCGACTTGTCAGACGAGGTTATACCGGCAGTCATGCCGACCGGAGCGGAAAGAAGGCGGAACAATTCGCTGTCAATAACTGATGGCGCGATCTTTGATGCCATGGACGGGCCATAACCCGGCACTAGCGCAGCGCGTTGCATAGGACCAGACAATAATGCATTGCGAGCAGCCGGACGAGCGCCCAGCATCAAAAGCGCTAGCGGGTTACTGGATGCCATCGCCGCGCCCCCGGATACGGCAAAATCAAGCGGCGAGATTGACTTAGGAGCCTCTTTGAGCGCCTGGCTTGCCTTGGGGAACGCTTGAGAAAACTCAGCAATCGAGCGCAATTCATCAGACAACGGGCGTCCTTTATTCAATTCTGCGGCCAGCTTTTGCGCCGATACAGACCCGGTTTCTGAATTGAGCGCCTTCTGAATCGTATAGGTTTTGGCAATCAGCTTGCGAGCCTCTTGAAAGCCCTTCAAGGCGTCCGGGCTGGTGGTTTGCAAATGCCGCTCAATCACACCCTCAATTGCATCCGATGCGCTTTTTGCAGCCTTGCCCAATGTTGAATCGCCCTGCCGATAAGCCTTATCGGCCATTTCGCGCAGGACTTTGGTTGCATCTACCGCGTCACCAGCATCAAACGATCCGCGTTTCAGCGAGTCAACCAGATCAGTGACCCCGTTATTTTGTAGCCCAGGGAATGATCGGCCCGCGCCTTGCTGCGTCGATGCAATCTTGTCCAGCGCGTCGATAAATGGCTTGTCTGCCGTTATGGTCCCCGCGCTTTTTATGGAATCATAGGCGGCACCAGCTTGTTGTCGAATGGACTGCAAAACATCCGCACTTAACTCATCGGTTTGACCAAGACCAACGGCTTTGCGCGCCAATGCATCGGTTACGCCTTGGTTGCGTTGGCTAGCTACTTGCGCGGTCTTGATCTTGCCTGACAACCCGGATAGAGCCTCTACCATCGTGCCGGGGTTTAAATCGGCGGGGGGGACAACATACCCCAATCCAGCGCCCTTGTTTGCTGCGGCAAACCGCTGCGCATTTTGCGCCTCCCGCGCCGCCGCTTCGACTGCTTTTTTCTGCCCCCATGCGCTCACCATGGCTGGAACTTTATTTGCTACGGCCTGTCCGGCTGCGCCGCCAGCTCCACCCAATGCGACATTGGCGAGGGTTTCCCCGGTACTGGCAGACGGTTGAATCAATCCAATTCCTGCGCCGATGGCTGCAGCACCAGGCACCGTTGCAGATCCAGGAATAAGCGATGCCGGGGCCATCATGGCAACATTTCCGGCAAAATTTCCCACTTTTGCCGCTGTAGTGTTCATTAATGGGGCGTCACGCCTGCGGGTTTCGGCAACATCAGCGCGGTCAGCAAGGCCAAGCATCTGACCGGCGCCTTGCAATGTATCGACAATAGCTTTACCCGCACCCGCCGCCGCCTTCTCGAAAGTTGACATACCCTCAGTTGGATCAGCACTCATTGGCGCGCTCACAGGGCGCATCTTGCGGATCTCATCCGCAAATGCCTTGGCGTCCTCTGCATTGCCTGCCGCGTCAGCCTTGACCAGAGCAGCGCTGAGTTGTTCGAGGGTGGCCATTATTTGTATTTATCCAGAAGAGCATCGATGTTTTGAGCTGCCGGGGTACCGCGCACGGCTTTTACCCGGTTGGCGCTATCTGGCACTTCCGCCAAAATCCCGCGCATGGAAAGCTCCCTGGCTCTTTTCTTTTGCTCGGCAACGGCTGGTGCTTCGCCGGGTTGCGGGAAATATTGTTTCTCGGCGCTGTCAAATTCTGACGGACTGATGGCCGCGCCAGATTCCCGGCGTAGAACTGCGTTGATGAAATCGCGCTTAGCTTGGTCCAGACGTTGACGGTCCGCTGGTTGCAATGCATTGATGGCCGCGCCGATTCCATAACCCGCACGGGCGCCGGGAATCGAGGTAGTAACGCCCTTGCCTGCCAGTTCATCAAAAATCTGATTGGCATTCTCCATACGCGAGCCAAATTGCAGCGCCTTGGCTTGGGTGTCGTTGAGTGGCTTGCTAGCGCCTTGTTTTGGGGTATAGCCAGCCACTGGGCGAATATTGCCCTGCTTGTCCTGCTGCACTAAAACAGGCTTGCCGTCTTCCCCTGTGATCTCAAATGGTTTGCTGATAGCTGCGGCAGTCCCTTCCCGTGTGCGGGCGTCCACCATGTTCTGGCCCCGGATCGTTGCGCCCACCGTTGCCGCGTTATTCGCCCTGGAAGTTTCGGATTGCAATACATCACCAGCCTTAGGCGTGGTGTACTCCATCGCCTTCCACTTCTGTTCTAGCTGGGTTTTCATGTCGATGCCCTGCTGTACCGTGCGTTGCACGAATGCCGGGTCGAACTGAGGGGGCAACTTGGAAAAGTCGATGCCCATGCTGATGGCCTGCGCTTTGGCTTGGTCATAGGTGGCCTGATCCGTTGCGCCGCTCAGAAGCTGTGAGCCGATTTCGAGCTTTTTGTGGGTATTCGCCAGCAAGTCCTTTTCAGCCGCCGCTTTGTTTTTGGCAAGTTCCTGCTGTTGTTTGGTGTACTCAAGCGATTGTTTACCGTAGCCTTGCGTAGCCAGCCCTTTGGCTACATCTTCGGGTGTGCCACCTTGCGATAGCAGCCGCGCCAGTGCGCTTTCCCCGGCCTGTCCGCGCTGCATTTCCTGCATCTGCATGCCGCGCAGCTGGTTGCCTTGCTGGGCCTGCTGAAGTTGCAATATCCGCGCCATTGCGTTTGAAGGCGATTCGAGCTGCAACCCCTTTACACCCATCGCGTACATTTCATCAGCCATATCAGTCCTTTAATATCCGCCGCCGGGCTGCATCGGAATTTGCGATGCGTCATCGTACCAACTGGAAGGGCTTGGATTACGAATACGATTCATCAATTGATTTTCTTGATAAATGTTATAAGCGCCAGATAGCCCACCCATCAGTGCATTGTTTTGCCCCATAATCCCCGATGCTTCCGCCGCACCAGTGCGATTTATGCCTTGTCCTGCCTGATTGGCATAGTTCGCACCCGCTGTATTTATAAAGTTGGTAGCCTGCTGGCCAGTGCCTGAAACGCCAGCCAGCCGGTTGTAGCGCTGTGTATTGTTGTTGTTATAGCGGTTGTACGCCGCGTCACCTTGGCCGGAAATGAAATTTCGGTCGGTGTTGGACTGGTTGAACCAGTTGCCATATTCGTTCGACGCGAAGTCTTGGCCGTAGCGTTGAATGGCCTTCAATGCGGCACCAGACAAGAGCCCGCCACGCGCCGCTGCGCTGTTTTCCACGCCTTTTTGGCCTTCTTCCTTGCGGAATTCGTAGCCTGGCGCAGTCTCAAAACTGCTGGCGCGTTGCATCGCCGCTTGAATCAACGGGCTCATCTGGCTATACAGCGGATCGGCGTCACGATCTGCGGCGCTGAAATTGCGCATCATCGAGCCATATTCCGAATCCTGCCCGGCGCTTGCCTCCGCTGCGGCCCGGTCTCGCTCCTGCTGAGCCATGGCTTGCTGAATGGCTGCGTTCAGTCCGGCCTCATCCATTTGACCGCCGCCGCCTTGGTTGCCATAGCCCCAATTCTCGACATTTCCCTCGTCCGAATGGCCCTGGGTAATACCCAGCAACTGTTGCGCATTCGGGTCTTGCCGTGCGCCGGACGCATAAGCCGCTTGTGCTGCGCCCAGCAGGCCGCGCCCACCAGTTGATCCCATGGGCGATACGCCACCAGAAGCCCCGCTATAACTCCGGCTGGGTTGCCCACCGTATTGGCCCATCAGCTCTTGGCGGAATTGATCAGCGGTCTTGTTGTAGGTCTGCCCGGTGGAACTTGGCTGCAAGCCCATCAGATAGGCAAGCCGGTTCCCCGCTGCGTCTCCGCGCTGACGATACCCAGCCTGATCTGCGCGGGTCTGGTTGTACATTTCGCGCTGAAGCGCGGTGGCCTCACGCGAAGCTCCTGTTTGCGCGCCTGCGGCCTCTCCCGCAGCATCGCTCGACATCATGCCGCCTACTACGCTGGCTGCGGCCCCCGCCACCGCACCCCAGGTCATTTCGACACCTCAAGATAGACATCCTTATGGGATGCGGTCAGTTCGTCATAGCTCTTGGCGATGATTTCGGCTTCAAGTTGTTTCATATCATCCTCGTTTTCCGGGTCAAGATCATTCGGGTTCAGGTGGTAAGTGGTCCAGAGCGTGTCCTCCAGAGCCAGCACGGCGCGTTTGGTGCCGATCTGTGACGTGAAGGTATGCGGTCCTTTGATTTCCATGGGGCCATGCTCGGTTTCTACGCGGACATAGCCATACGTGATGTGGTTAAGGTGCGCGTGCTTGTGAATCTTGCCAATGATCAATTGGCCCTTGGGGATCAGCATCTGCCGGGCGTACATGCCGGGCGCTTTGAAATGCGTCACCGGGCAATCAGGGCATTCAGTGCTGAAGCCTTCGGTTTGCAGCATCACGTTTTCCAGTTGGGCGATTTTCTGGCGGCGCTCAAGTTGATCAGGCTCTTTCGTCAGTGTGAACGAATAGGCCGGAAGGCATGCAATAACGCTCATACAACAGCCCCCGCCCCGTTATGCCACGTTGCCACACCACCAGCCACGCTGTGCACCCATACCGGATAGCCTAGCGTCGTATCGTAAAACCTCCGACCAACCCACAGCACTTTAGTAGGACGCTGCGCCGTGGTGCCGGACTGCTGCGCAGACAAAATAATGGTGTGCCACCGGCTAAAAACACCAGCCCATGGTGCGGTTGCCATCTTGTCATCCCCGACCAAGGTGGAGTTGTCTGGGTAGTCAAAGCCGCTCATGCTCTGCGCCCCCATACGGCTACAAATACGGTCTTCACCGGGTCTGTTATCCGGAACTTCGCCAGCCAATCTCTAGCACGGCCCAGGCGGTTAAATACTGCCCGCGCCTTGTATTTGCCAACCGGCCCGAACTCTCGCCAGACCTCTTGCTGCCACTCATGACCGCCGTCTTTGCTGATCTGCATCATGATTTGTGGATTGGAGCCCTGACCAGTCTGAAGACCGACGCCAGCCTCCATTTCCACCCATAATTGCGAGATATGCGAGTAATCACCGCTGGCCTGATGGCGGCTGATGAATTCACGAACAATCGTCATGCCGTCATCGGTGTAAACACCTTCAGCGAACCGATAGAGTTTCCCGGTTTCATAGTCGCTGACATAGGACTTATTCAATAGCTGCTGCTGAATCTCGGCCCGATGCCTGCCGCCTCCAGACTCCAGCTTGCTCCATGCTTTGGACTGGCCGTCATACAACCATGAGGCGTTCGCGGTGGGAAAGTTGACCTGATAGAACGGATGGCCCGACAGCATGTAGGCAAACCCGGTTGCATCGCTAACCGTGGTGTATTGCGAAAAGTTGTAGTCCATCTCCGGATTGGACACGGCTTGAGCAGACATGCCGGATTGAACGCATACCTGCACTTGCCCCAGCCGGTTCTTGCGCAGGAAAATTAGCGAATCCATGAACTTGGCCAATGACCAGCGAGAGGCAAGCCCCCATTCGATGGCCGCCGAGCCAATGCGGGCAAATGGGAAGTCAGCCGCGCCGGAATCACCCCAGAACTCGGTTGTCTTATCGCCAAACAGCACGATTTGACCAGCCTCGGCAATCACCCTAACGATGTTGTCAGGGTCCGATTCCGCAGTTGCGAAGTCCAGCGCAGCCCAGCTCAGCCCATCATAAGCGGCCGATACCCAGAATTGCCCGGTATTCGGCTTGTTGACGATAAATCGGCCATTCAGAAAGGTAACTGTATTTGCACCTGGAAAATCCACATCCGTGATCTGCGCAAATACGAGCGTCGATGTGTTGTAGATATAGCCATTGGTGCCATCAACGATGATGATTTGCGTCCCGTTATCGGAGATGCCGACGCGGCCCGAGAAGGTCAGCAGCGTCCCCAGCGAAGTCGCTACCCCGGCATTGTTGATGCTATACAGCTTGTTCTGGTGGACCGCATATAGCACTTCGCCCTTTTCATAGAGCCCACGAATCGGTGTAACTCCTAGGTTCACAAACGTCTGAAGCCCAGGAGTTGGGTACAGCGTCAGCACATGCTTTTCCGGGTCTTGCTGCACCTCGATATACAGGTTTTTGCGCTCCTGCGCATCAACATTTGGCGATTTACCTTGATTGCCGATGCCGAACAACGGGATAGGCTGAAGATTCACAGTAGCTGTCCGTTGTAAGTTGGTCCGTAATCACCAGGCAGCACAGCAGACGGCAGGCTCATGACCGGGACCGTGGTATTCGTGCGCTTCAGTATCCGCTTGAGATTACGGGCGCTTTTGGCCACCTCTTGCGGGACCGGAACCTCATTTTCAGGGGCCAGCCGGGCCGCGAGATTGAAAACAATAGTGTCTTCATAACCCAATGGCAGCGTGCAAACCGTGGTGAGCGCGGCAAACTGCGTTAGCATCTTCTTTGACCAGAGTTTGAGCGTGCAGCTTGATAGCGGGGCCGGGTAGACCGTGAGCGTCCCATTCGGGTAATCTGGCTGATACCAGATCAGGAATGGCAGGCCGTCTTGCGTGCCTTTAAATGGGATGTCAGCATATTGATCCAGCGTCGAGACAGTCACCGGGAAGCTGACGCCTTGATATTCTATATAGGACGCATCCAGAATCTCCACCGGGCGATCAGTCACTATGGTTCCGGTCGTGCCTAACGTATAGGTGGCGAGGTTGGCAGTAAGCGCAATGCTGTCCAGCGACGGCGCATAGATCATGAGCCCTTCGTTTGCCCATGAATCAATCAGCGCATTCAAAGCAGACAGCCCGTCAATGGATTCATCACTGGATGGCGTTTCACCCAATGAATACACGCCAATCAGCCGGTAGGCGCGCTTGATCATGTCCAGCGCGGTCACGGAGCGCAGGGGATTTACCATGTTTGTCCTTTAAGAACAAAGCCCACTCCGAGGAATGGGCTTCAGTCTTACAGTACCGGCTTCAGGCCACCGGGAACTTCAACGTACCACTTGACAAGGGTGACGGCGGTTGCTGCCGCAGTGCCGTAGATCGTGAATGATCCGGCAGCAGCGACGATACGCTCAACACGCAACAGCGTGCCGTCCGCAGCGGCTTGCGATACGTAGGCATTGATGACGCTGTTAGCATCAACCAGTGCATTTGTAATCACAAGAGACGCCGCGCCGATGGCAAATGCTGCGGTACCTGAGATCAGGTTGGCGGTAACTGCGCCGGTCGTGGTATTGGCCACAGCCGCCGTTACTGCACCGCCCTGGGCGATCAGCGCCGCTTCTTCGCTGGCGCTCGGCAGGGTAACCACCGTGCCGGATGCATAGCCAAAATATGGCCGATTGAGAGTGACAGTCATTTGATAGCTCCTTAAACGGTGTAGATTTTGCAGGCCAACTCAGGGTAGGTCGCAGCCCAGCCGAACAGCACGTCAAGACGCATGATTGCATCGTCGTTCTTGCCGTCGTAGAACTCGGTTACCTTGATGGTGAAGCCGTTGTGGGTTTCCTGCTTCACATCAATCACGCCCTTGGAAGGGGCCCACATTGGCACCATTGCCAGCGTAAATGCATCCTTGTGATAGGCGATGTTGGTGCCGTAGGCGGTCGAGGCTGCGCCCTTGATAACGTAAGGCTGCGCCGTGGTTGGCGAAGCCGTCACGTTCTGGAACGCGCCCGAGGTCACGATGGCCGGGCTGATGTTGATCGTGGTCGCGCCAGCCAGTGCATCAGCCGTCACCACAAAATCCTGCAATTGACCAGTGGTCAGGCGGGTTTGTGGGTTAACAGCGAATACACCAGGCAGCGTTATCACGGTGCCGCGCGTCAGCGTACCGGCAGCAACAGCCACAACGGTGATGGCCGAACCAGTCTGGTTAGCCCCGTTGATGTTGGTTGCCGTGGCAGCGCCGTTCGTGTGGATGTCCACGTTCTGGTCCATGCCGTAGTTCAGGCCGTAGCTGTCCTGGAACATGCCGGTACGGTTCTGCTCGCTGGTGACAGCATTGCTGTTGAACTGCCCAGCCAGACCTTGCACCAATGCGCCATTAAGCGCAGGGTTGCCGATCAGGGTGCGGCGGCGGTCACGCGGCGCCGCGGCCTCGTCCAGCTTGCGGTTCGCGTCAGTGATGACTTGAAGCGCGGCGGCTTGGGTTGTAGGCAGCGCACCAGCAGCGTTCACCGTATTGAATGCGGCGAAGTGAGCCAGCGCCAGGCCTTGGCGGTCAATCTCGTTGGCAATCGGAGCCATCGCGGCCATCATGATGTCTTCCAGCTTTTGTACCGACAGGGTGCGGTCTTGCGAGCTGGTGAACAACTCCGTACCGCCTTGGGAGACGGTCAGGGGGATGGTCGATTGCACAGTTGCCTGGGGCGTTGCCACCTTACCGGCGCGGTACTGGTAGCGGGGCGGCTTCTTGATGTTGATGGTCGCGCCTGGGGCGTAACCACGGCTCATGTTCGAAGAGAACTCCGACTCGTAGTCCCGGTTGACGTTTTTGCTGAAATTCAGCATGTTCTCCAGCACGGCAAGGGATTCCTTTGCCACGATGGAGCAGGTTGCGTAGACGTTTGACATGAAATGTGTCCTTTAAAAAGTTATCGTGCCCAGGCCGGTTTCTGTTTCAAGCGCATGGCCATGTATTCGTCCATGCTTGCCTTCTCCAGATTGGGCGAGGTCGTTCCCCGGCTACCAATCGGCTTGATTGGTGCAGGGGCGTTACTTGCTTTGGCAACTGAGAGCTTCGCTTCCAGCTTGCCTATCTCGGCTGCTTGCCGTGCAGGACTGAACGCGGCGATGCGGGCCACCTCGTCGGGGTTAGCAGCCATGAAGGCCATTAACTTGGCGGGCGCTTCTGCATCAAGGAGCACGTTGGCCATGGCAGGAGTCAGCGGCAACGAGTCGAACTCTTCTCGGTCAAAGCCCTCAATCTTTTCTGCTTGCGCATAGAGACTTTCAGTCTTTTTGGCGATGTTCTGCTGCTGGTAAACCGCTGTCTGCTGGCGCAAACTGCGGTCCCGCTGGTCCAGCTTCCAATCCGTCAGCGCGTCAACGTAGGCCTCATCGTCCGCATATTGCGCACGGCTTGGCTTTCCATCGTCTTGCTGTTGTGCTGGTTGCTGCGCTGGCGCAAATCGCTCCAGCGTTTCCCGATAGGCTTTCATTGCCCTGCGTTCGGCCTTGGCTTCAGCCTTGGCTTTTTCTTTCTGGATGATTTCGTTCAATTCGTCTTGCGTGAACGTCTTCGCCTCAGCCTGACTACCTTCTTCTTCCTTCGCGGGGTCAGTGCCCGCTTCAGGAGTCGCTACCTGTTCCGTGGTAGCTGCCGGGGTTTGAGCTTCGCTGTCTACAGCAGGCGTTTCTTGCCCTGTCACCGTTGGGTCAGACATTTGGTTTCCTTCAGTAAGGATCGGCTTATCGCCGAGGCCCGGTGAGCGCACCGGTACGTTTTGGGGTAACTGTTAGCCGGGCGTAAAAAAACCCGCATCAGCGGGCATCTGTTCCGGCTCTTGTCCGTCGTCCATGGGCGGCGCTGTCATGATTTCTTGCACCGTCTGCATGACCATCAGGCGAATCTCTTCTGGTCCCATGGCCGGGGCTAGTGCCTGCATGCGCTCTGTTTCGGCCTTGTAGCGGGCGACGTTGTGATCGTCTTCCTGCTTTTCGGCGGCTGTCTGTGCGCTGATCAGGCTTTCTTGAATCTTGGCGGCGTTTTCTTGTGCCTTGGCCTGCTTTTCCTGCTCCATCCGCTCCAGTTCTGCGCCCATGGCCTCCAGTGCGCCGCTGGCCTGCTGCAATTGCTGGCTGAGCTGCTGCACTTGGCCTTGAAGCTGTTGCGTCGGATCGCCGTCTTGGTCGCGCAACTCAGGCGGCAGGGTCTTCTCCAGCCGCTTGGCGATTTCATCGGCCATCGGGAAATCAGCGCTGCGGATGATCAAATCGCCAGCCTTCTGCATCAAGGTCGGATCACGGCTCGCCAACTCAGTGAGCGCTCCAAACGATTCCTGTCGCTGGGTTTGATAGCTCGGGCCAGTATCGATTACGACGTCATAGCGTCCGACTGATGGATTGAATATCTTGGAAACTTCACCCTCGATTACCCGGTCTTCTTGGTAAGGCTCCGGCATCTCAGGGTTCAACTGAACCTTTTCCTCTTTGCCATCCAGCCCCAAAATACGAATTACGCGGCGCGTGTCGTAAACCTTCTGAATCAGATCGATCAGCAGCTTGCCCTCATAACGCAGAGCCCGCGTCAGGTTGTCCGGGAAGTGGAACGTTGCCGTATCGCCCTGTACCTTGAGGCGCTGAATGCCAATCCCCGACTGAGCCTCTGATTTGATGCCGAAATTGGCGTTTTGCTGGCCACTGGCCGCTCGCATTTGCTCGGTCGATAACTGCAATAGCTGAATCTGCGCCGCTGGCAGGGTAGGCGGAGGCTGGCGCTGCGGTATGGGCAGCGGTTGGCCTTCGTCATCAAACGCGTTGTATGGCAGATAGGCGCGGTTTTCAAGATTCGCCGACTTCCAGATATCTTCGTATCCCTCGATAGCCTCAGCAGCGGCCATATACGGCACTTTGTTCTGCAATGCCAGCCCTTGGACCGTCTCCGAATAGCTGTAATTCACCATGCGCGCCGGGTCTTTCAAGTCCCGCACAACGCCTTTACGCACAATCTCGCCGTTGACGTTCAGTTCTTTTCCAACCACGGTCACAATCGGCAGGTATTGCCCAGGCCAATCACGCACGTTCACCGGCTTATCTGCGCCGCCGACAATCTCGCACCATTTCCAGATCTTTACCTTGGTCTGGCGCTCTTTGATGACTTGCAGCGGCCCCATGGCTTTACTTTTAAGCACTGACGTGCCGTCAGCCAGCAAGAGCGCCGTATCGTCTTTGTAGGTGCAATAGAAGTACTCAGCGCGGCGGAATGTATCTTTCTTGACCCAGCCGGATTTTTCGTTGACCGACCATGAGGCCGGGTCTAAGTCCGGGTATTCGCGCTTGAACTGTTCTTCGCCGATATCTTCAAAGATGAAGCCCCATTCAGCATCGCATTTATCCAGTTCCTGCGCGTTCGGATCGATAAACACAAGCTGCGGGTTCAGGACTGGCTTAATCAGGATCACCTGATCGAATGATGTCTCACTTTCGTAATCCGTGATGATGCGCCAGTAGCCCTCACCGCCGTAAATAGCATGCTCTGCGGCTGTATCGTGCGCGTCGTCGGCGTTGCTCGATACCTGGATGTTGCGGATCAAGCCGCCCAGAATCTCAGCTGTCCGCTTGTCTGCGCCATCATCCACTGGCGAAACACGCGCTGATGGCCGGTTTTGCCGTATGTTGTTGATGATCTGGTTGCAGTGCTGAGCCGTCAGGTTGACCGTCAGGCACACCTTCTGGTCGATTACCCGGCCCCGCCTGATCTGGTCTGGCCATTGCCAGCCGTTGTCACTGTCACCCATGGCAAAGCGGGTGTCTTCGATGGCGGCTTGGCGCGTCTTGTTGTTCGCGTCATTCGCCAGATCAAATCGCTTCTTTGCCTCTGTGATGATGTCAGTTTCAGCGGATTCAGCCACAAATGTCCTCTACCGCCGCAGCGATTGGTTTGATTTTTGCCTTGTTGTCGGCATTGGGCGGGCGCACCAGCAAAAGCGGCGATTGCTGCAACACAGCAAAGCCGAGGCGTTGATACCATTCCGCTAGTTCTTCGCGGGTCATGTCAAACGTCCCAAAGGGCCGGGGCATGATCAGCAGGATGATTCCATTGTCCGATGCTTCAGCACAGACATTGCGCAGCAGCTGCGTTGCGTGGCCACGGCGCTTGTGACCGGATTCCAGATGCGATATCTCCATCAGCCCGCCACGCAAATGCGCCGGCACGTTGGTGTTGTATGACAGCTTCAGACTCGCGGATTCGTGCTTGCGTGTCCCGGTTTTCATTGCATCCAGCCTTGTTCCTCGTACATTTCGTGAACGGTGCGCTTATGGTCGCCACGGTCTCGTTTGCTTGCCTTCGCCCGCCTTGCTCCTTCGCAGGCATAGCGCAATGCATCGATCAAATGGTTATCCTTGTCTGCCAATATCGGCAGGACTGAGCCCGTCAGCGGGTCCGTCTTGTAGCTATATAACGTCAGCTCGTCTATCAAGTGCTTGCAGCGCGGGTGAACCACGATGTCAAACGACTTCAGAAACTCCACCCCTTCTTCCAGTGACTTTGCGCCCTTGATCGCCGCCCGAATCTTCGGGAAGCCGTTGCGCTGCATATGGCTGATCGTCTCGGGCCTCGCTGAATCTGCTGTGATAGGCCATTTTTCAGCCTCTGGCACCGACATAAACAGCTCTGGCAGGTTCACAATCTCACAACCCACCATGTACGCCTCATAATCCACATACAGTCGATTGCCTTCAATGTCGCAGCGCACCAACACTGAGGGGTCAACACTGAATCCCCAGTCAGCGCCAAGCCGGAAAACCGTGCCTTCTGGTCTGTCAAATTCCTCGATCTTCCAGTTCTTGAATACCCTGGCTTCGCTGTTGCGCTGGTATTCACCTAGCCAGATATGGGCGAACTTGTCAGGATCGCGGCGCTGGTCGTATTCCAGCTCTAAAGCCAGCTCACTAGGTAACCAAGGGTTATCCCGATAGTTCGCCTTCACTACCTGCGCGCCTGGTGGCAAATTCTCACCGCGTAACAGCACATCCACTGGGTCTGTAGCCAGATTCGGATTCCAGCTAAACCATAACTCAGAGCCTGGGGCGCGTATCGTGGGCCGGAGCAAATCTAGACTTCGCTGACTGGCCGATTGGGCCTCTTCAAACCATGCCCGCTTGAACCCCTCAAGCGACTTGATTGAATCGCTGGTGTGGTCTTGCATGCCCTGGAAGATGATCACGCCACCATGTGCGCTTTTGATCTGCTCGTTCTGGACCTCGAAGTAGGCCCCGGCGTTCATCGCCTGAATCTTGCTTTCCAGCAGCTTCTTTACTGAGAACTTCAGGCTCTTTTGCACCTCGCGCAAGCAAACCGCGTCGATCTTCTCCCTGATGCTGTCCTCAATCAGAAGCTCGGCGAAGAAATGCGACTTGCCAGAACCACGGCCACCCCATGCGCCTTTGTATCGGGCTGGCTGTAGCAGCGGCTCGAATACTTCAGGCGTTTGTATCGTCAGGACGGACAATTACGCGCTCTATCTTGGTAACCACATGCAGCGGATTTGCCGCATCCCCGGCCAATTCCAGCTTGTCGCCATAGACCTTGGGCCGCAGCTTGCCAGCCATCCATTTACGGGAATCAACCCGCAAACGTGAGCGGGCAATCACTTCCTGATCTGTCCTGGTATTACCGTTTTCATCGACATATGTGTCGTTTGTACCATCGTCGGCAATACTCAAAATCTCATCAAACAGCGTATCGGCCTGGGCTTCCCTTGCGCGCGCGTACTGGTCTGCAAACTCCTTATGCAAAGTCAGCCACTTAAAAACACTGGATTTCGCGGGCATGTCGTCATCCGCGCAAATAGTCCGCAGGCTTTCGCCGTCGGCTAGTCGCTCACAGATGATGCTTACAACCTCTTGGCTGTATTCGCTTGGACGGCCCGTCATGATTTTCCTGCTTATCACTGCGCCTAAGCGCGACCCGGAATCCGTCCGGTCGGTTATTTGCCGTATACCTTCATGAAGGCTTCTGGCGTCATTGGTTCTTGTCCCATTGCCCTGGCTTCCTGCACATGCAGTTGATATGGCCTGCTTTGGATAATCTGTGCGGCCTGCTGAGCCATGCCGGTTCCCAATTGCGGGGCCTGGCTTTTGCCGAGTAGCTGAGTAAGCAGGTTTGCCATTGCTGATCCTAAGTAAAGGTGTTGTTTCTCAGGATACCCAGCCATGACGCGAAAAGGCTATGCACTCCGGCGCTGGCTGCTGTAGCCCTGTAGCAAAAGTCCGTTTTCTCCGCTAATACGATCCCCGGCAGTCCAGGTTGCTCATATGGTGGCTCGTCACCGATTGCGACGCTTAGAGGCGATACAAATATTCCGTTCGAACTTTGAATGTAAATTGACCATTGGGCGAATTTGTTGCCACCTGATACGTCTGCGAATCCCCATGCTTGGTTAAGCACTTGCAGCGTATGACCAAGTGGCACCGTAAAGATTGATTGCCGTAGATTCCCGGACCCCGCCTTCATTACCGCCCGAACCGTATTCGGCCCGGCCACATCCTCAATAATGATATCCCCGACGTTTGTTACACCGAAAGTCGCCGCGCCTGAGCCTTTAGATGCTGGGCGCGATGCGTTGATCCGGAAATGCGCCCCGGTAATGGGGACTGCGGTTAATCCATTTAAAGTTGTAACAACCGCCGTCTCTTCTGCGTAAGTGGCATCTAAAAATGATGTGCTTATGGAAGCAATGCCGGTACCCCCTGGCGCGTCCTGTGCGCTGGTTGATCGGACTTGTAGCGCCGTTGCGCCAGTC
>Ga0310900_10000188_pt1 | contig 18661 bp, 11 predicted proteins | sample C24D1metaG_FD_203879 | JGI IMG/M metagenome (GOLD analysis project Ga0310900, IMG submission 203879) | Lab incubated soil microbial communities from West Virginia University Organic Research Farm, Morgantown, WV, United States - C24D1 | ecosystem: Environmental > Terrestrial > Soil >...
CGAGAAGAAGACGAGCCACATGGCCTCGCCCGGCACGATCTCGATGCGCGAGGACACCTTCCGCGCGGTGTTGCGCGATGCGGCGGAGAGCCTCCAGGCCCACGGTTTCAAGAACATCATCTTCATCGGCGACAGCGGCGGTAACCAGGCCGGCCAGAAGGCGATCGCCGAAGAGCTGACGGCGAAGTGGGCCGGCAAGGCGATGGCGCTGCACATCGCGGAGTACTACGAGTACGGCAAGGTCGCCGAATACATGAAGACCCGCGGCATCGTCGACGGCACGTCCGACAACATGCACGACGATCCGATCATCACGCTCAACATGTTCATCGACGATCCGAACTCGGTGCGCTTCAACGAGCGCGTCAAGGCCGGCAAGGCGACGATCAACGGCGTCAACGTCGCCGACAAGGCGAAGAACACCGCGCTGGCGAAGCAGATCGTCGAATTCCGCGCGACGCAGACGGTTGAGGCGATCAATCGCCTGATCGCGGCGAAGAAGCCGGCGACGTCGTCGCAGCAGTAGATCCGAAATCCGAGATCCGAGATCCGAAATCGAAAAGGGCGTGTCCAGTGACTCGCCCTTTTTCGCCTTTCCAGTGATGCCTATCTGGTTGATCGGCGGCATCCGAAGCGAGCGAGTGACACCGTCATGCTTAATCGACCGCGGTCCCTGGGCCTGCTTGCGATCGTAGGCGCGACGCTGCTGGCCGCGACGAGCGCGCGAGCACAGTCACCCAGGGAAAAGGGCCGCCTCGGGCTCAACGTCGAACATCTTGCCGACCACTGGACTGGTGACCTCGACGGCATGCTGGAACGGCGGCTGATCCGCATTCTGACCGTCTACAGTCGGTCGGTGTACTTCATCGACAACGGCGTACCGCGCGGTTCCGCGTACGACCAGGGCAAGCTTCTCGAGGAGGCGCTGAACACGCGGCGCCGGCCGGGCCAGTTGCCGGTGAGCGTACAGTTCATCCCGGTCTCGCGCGATGAATTGCTGCCATGGTTGGTGGACGGAAGAGGCGACATCGTGATGGCCCACCTCACGGTGACCCCAGAACGTCTCAAGAGCGTCGACTTCACCGAGCCCTGGATCTCAGGTGTGGACGAAATTGTCGTCACCAAGCCGAACGGTCCGGCCCTCACATCGGTGGACGATCTCTCGGGCCGGGAAGTCTTCGTCCGCAAGTCGAGCGCCTACTACCAGAGTCTCGTCAAGCTGAACGAGCGGCTTGCCTCTGAGAACAAGCGGCCGGTGACGTTGACGCCTGCGCCAGAGGAGCTCGAGGACGAGGACCTCCTGGAGATGGCGAATGCGGGGCTCGTCGAGATCCTGATCGTTGACAATCACAAGGCGTGGTTCTGGCAGCGCATCTGGCCCAAGCTACGGCTGTATCCGACGATTGCCGTACGAACCGGTGGCGAAATCGCATGGGCCGTTCGCAAGGACAGCCCGGTACTCAAGGCCACGCTCAACGAGTTTCTCTCCAGCCACGGTACGCGCTCATTGACGGCGCGCATGATCTTCCGTCGCTATCTGCTGAACACACAATTTGTCAGGGGCGCCACGGTCGATGCGTCTGCCGCACGTTTCAAGGCGCTCGTCGCCATCTTCAAAAGGTACGGAGCGCAATACAACCTCGACTGGATGCTGATGGCCGCGCAGGGCTATCAGGAGTCGCGCCACAATCAGGCCGCTCGCAGCCATGTCGGCGCGATCGGCATCATGCAGGTGATGCCCCAGACCGGCGAATCCCTGAAGGTCGGGGACATCAGCCAGGTCGATGCGAACATTCACGCAGGCATCAAGTACATCCGCTTGATGGTGGACCGTTACTACGCAAATGAACCGATGGATGACGAAAACAGGATGTTGTTCGCGTTCGCCGCTTACAATTGCGGACCGGGCCGCATCCGCCAACTCAGGCGAGAAGCGAAGGAGCGAGGCCTGGATCCGAACGCCTGGTTCAATAACGTCGAACGGATCGCCAGCGAGCGTATCGGGCGCGAGACCGTGACTTACGTGAGCAACATCTACAAGTACTACGTCGCCTACCTTCTGGTGCAGGGCGAATACCTTCAGCGCCGCGAGCTGAAACAGATACTGTCGACGCCCGGCGCTTCCCGCTGATCGACATCCAGCCGCCAGCAGGGCTCTAATACGGTATGCGCACCGACCAGCTGACGGGAATTCTGGACAACCTATTCGGCGAGCTGATGCACGGGGTCTCCGGCAAGGGCGGCTTCATGCTGAACGCCAAGGACCGCGGGCTGCTGCGATCCCTCGAGCGGGTGACGGCGGCCGAGGCGTCAGTTCCGACGCGCACCGGATCGTCGATTGCCGCGCACGTGGCGCACGTCGGCTACGGCCTGTCGTTGATGAACCGATGGAGCCAGGGTGAGAACCCCTTTGGCAACGCGGACTGGGCGGCCGCCTGGAAGAAGACCAGCGTGACCGAGCCTGAGTGGGAGGCGCTGCGCATCCAGCTGCGCGACCAGGGCGCGCGGTGGCTGACCGTCCTGCGCACGCCGCGGGAAGTACAGGACGTCGAGTTGAGCGGCATGATCGGCAGCATCGCGCACCTGGCGTATCACATGGGCGCCATCCGCCAGATGAGCGCCAGCGCGCGCGGGCCCGCCGAGGGCGACCGCTAAGCAGGACTTGGACATTCGCCCGATCGATCGATACCGCCCTCCCTTTATGGCGGCGTTGATGTGGCGCTCATGCGCGACTTCAGCTCCTCAAACCAGTTTTGCACGAACACCATGCGCGGCAGCTCGCCGGCAGTGGCCGCGGCGGCCGCAGCCACGTGGAAGAGGAATCTCCCGTCGGGCGCGACGTCATAGGCAGCGGCCGTGGCGGCTGACGGTTTCGAGATGACGACTGGCTTGTCTGCCTTGAACACCTTGCTATCGACGATCGGCGCAGCCCACAGAAAACGCGGCACCGGCCCGCCGCCCGAAATGAAAAACAACTCCTTCCCATCGGATGACCATCGAGCCTCCGATCCGCCTTCAATCGACACCTGCCACCGTCCTTGATCGACGGCCGGGAAGGGCCGCACGTATATCTCGGCACGTCCGCTTTCGTTCGATGTGTACGCCAGCCAGCGCCCGTCGGGTGAAACCATGCCGTTGTTTTCCGAATACGGCGTCTGAATCAACGCCGTCGTCTTCGCCGGCGGCGACATCGTGGTGATGACGATGTCGTTGTTCCCGTTGGGAATCGCGGTCGATATCAATCGTGTCCCATCCGGCGTGAACGACTTCAGCGAAGTGAGACCCTCAATGGTCGCAATACGCTCTGCCTGTCCGCTGCCGTCGGCGGACTGGCACATCACGTCGTTCGTGCTCTTGAAGCACACCTTCTTGCCATCCGGCGTCCATAACGGGCTGAAGCCTTGTCCCGTGAACGACAGCCGCGTCAAGGATCCGCGGCCAATGTCCCAGATCCAGACGTCGAAATTGCTGGTGGAAGCGGGATTGGCCCCCGGCGCCGAGATCGCGACCGCGGAGTCGATCGCCATCGCCACCCTGGTGCCGTCCGGTGACACCCGCATCCCGGACTGCAGAGGACTGATCTGCCGCACCAGGTCCGAAGCGCGCGTTTCCCGCCCCGCGCGATCGACCCAGACCAGCGCGCGATCGTTGGCGGCGCCTTCGCCAGGAACGAACACCGCCGAACCTGATGGCGACCATGCCCATTGCGCCGCGCCACTTGCGACAATCGGCGCCTGTCGAACGCCACGCTCGATCGGCACCTGAGTGCCCGTCACTGACAGCGTCTCCTCGTTGAAGGCGATCGCAAACAAGGTCGCATCGCGCACAAACACGAGGTGACCGCTGGACAGCACATGCGGGTCGGTGCCGCGGTTGATCAGCACGGTTCGACGACCACTTGCGAGCTCCTCGACGACGATGGCCGCGTCGTCCCACGATCCGGTGCCCGTTCGCAGCGCGAATACGACGGCGCGGCCTGCCGCGACGAATTGCGGGCTCTGAGGCCATTCGTTCTTTTCATCCAACTTGATCAGTAGCCTGGCTTCGCCGCCATTAGCGGGTACTTCAACGACGCCGCGCGGTGCGGATTGACCCAAGAGGATCCGATCGCCCTGCCACGACGCGCCCAATGGATTCTCCACTGCCGCCAGGGTGACGGGAGTCCCGCCGGCGATCGGAACCTTTCTCAATTCCGGAATGGCCCAGAAGGCCACCCATTGACCGTCTGGAGAGAAGACCGGCTCGGTGGGATCCAGGCCTTCGGTCCCCGCCAGAGGCGTCGCCGTCAATTCGCCCAGCTTGCGCACGAACAGTTGCTGATTCGCAACGTAGACGAGGCGCGTCCCGTCTGGTGAAAGCGCCATCACATGGCGGCCCTGCCTCGTGAATTGCTGGCCGGTCGCGAGCGGGATCTCGAAACGGCTCACGGGCGCCGGTGCAGGCGGGCGTCGCATCAGCCATGCCGGCACGCCCGAGATCAAGGCGCCCACTAGCAGCGCTGCGATGATATACGCCGCGGTCTTCATGCGAGGGCGCGGCAGTGGTGGCGCCGTCGCTGCCGACGCGCCCAACGCGCTGCCATCGGTCAGCCGCGCCGACACCCACTCCAGCTGACGCTTGAGATCGCGCGCGGTCTGCCACCGATCGTCCGGATCTTTCGCGAGACAGCACGCGACGATGTCGTCGAGGATCGGCGGCGAGACGGGCTGGTATGTTGTGACCGGCGGCGGCTGATGATCGAGAATCGCGCCGATCAGACTCGCCTGGCTCTTCCCGTCGAACGCCTTCCGGCCGGTCAGCATCTCGTAGAGCATGTCGCCGAACGCGAAGATGTCGGCGCGCGCGTCGACCTCCTTGCCTTCGAGCTGCTCCGGCGCCATGTATTGCAGCGTGCCGAGGATCGTGCCCTTCAGTGTCAGCGGCGAGCTCACCGTCGGCATCGACAAGTCCGCGAGGCTGACAATGCCGTGGCCCAGACCACCCTTGTCGTCGGCACGCGACAGCCGCGCGAGGCCGAAGTCGAGCAGTTTCACCGCGCCGTTGGTGATCATCACGTTGCCGGGCTTGAGATCGCGATGCACCACACCCTGGCGGTGCGCGCGATCAAGAGCGGCGGCAATCTGAATCGCGATCGCCAGCGCCTCTTCGACGGTCATCGGCGGTAGTGGTCCCGGCGGTGGCGAGGCCGAATGTGCCGTCGCTTCGGAGCGGCTCAGTGCCGCTTGCCTGAAGGCGCGCGACGGGCCGTGCGCGAGCCGCGCGCTGAGCGTCTCGCCGTCGAGGTATTCCATCACGATGAAATCGACGGCGGGACCGTCGCTGCCGGACGGTTTCTCGCGGCCGACATCGTGGAGGACGCAGATATTCGGGTGGTTGAGCGACGAGATCGCCTTCGCCTCGCGCTCGAATCGCTCTCGCGACGTGACGTCGGTCGCAAGGTTCTCGGCGAGGACTTTGATCGCGACGATTCGATCGAGACGAGTGTCGCGGCCGCGATACACCTCGCCCATGCCTCCGGCGCCGACGGCGTCGAGGATTTCGTACGGTCCTAGACGCGTGCCATTCTGCAGCGCCGGCATGGACAGCCAAGTATACGACCGGCGGAGCCTCGCGGCAGCGTCGCCGCTATACTCTCCGGATGCTGCGCCACCTGACGCTTGCGCTCGTTGCAATCCTGGCCTTCTCCCTCGATGCCGCCGCGAGCGTCACGAAGCTCAGGATCGAACGCCGCGAGGTCGTCCTCAACGGCCGCCCATTCGGCGCCGCCGGTCCGTACGAAAAGATTTCGGGCAAAGTCGATTTCGCGCTCGATCCCGCTCTTCCACAAAACCGCGGCATCGTCGATCTCACTCTCGCGCCGAAGAATGCGCAGGGGCTGGTGGAATTCTCTGCGGACTTTTATCTGCTCAAGCCGGTCGATCCGGTGCGCGGCAATGGGCGGCTGTTCTACGAGGCCGGCAACCGCGGCACCAAGCGGATCCTGCCGGTATTCCAGGACGCCGCCAATTCGGCGGATCCGACGACCGAAGCGGAATTCGGCAACGGCGCGCTGATGCGGCAAGGCTTCACGCTGCTCTGGATGGGATGGCAATGGGACGTGCCCGAAGGCCGGATGCGGATGGAGATTCCGATTGCGACCAACAACGGGCAGCCAATCACCGGCTGGGTGCGCGGCAACTTCATTCCCGGCGCGGGCGCAACCAGCGCGCTGATCGCGGATCGCGGGCACCAACCATACCCCGTCATCGATCCCTCGAGCGGCGAGCATCGCCTGCTCGCGCGCACGCTGCCGACGGATCCGCCGCGCGAAGTCTCGCGCACAACCTGGCGCTTCACCGGGCCCGGCACGATCACGCTCGATCGCGGCTTCGAGCCCGGTCTCATTTACGACGTCGTCTACCGCGCAAAAGATCCGCGCGTCGTCGGCGCTGGTCTCGCCGGAACGCGCGACATCGTCAGCTTCTTCAAGCACGCAACGGCCGCGCAGGGCAACCCGATGCCCGGCATCACCACCGCGATCGGGTGGGGCGTGTCGCAGACCGGCCGCTTTCTTCGCCACTTCGTCTACGACGGCTTCAATGAAGACGAGCGCGGCGCACGTGTCTTCGACGGCGTGATCGATCAAGTCGGCGGCGCGGGCCGCGGCTCGTTCAATCACCGCTTCGGCCAGCAGTCACGCGATCAACTCCAGCACTTCAACATCCTCTATCCGGTGGACATGTTCCCGTTCACCGATGCCGATCAACTTGATCCGGAAACGGGAGTCACTGATGGCTTACTGGCGCGGGCGACCCGCAGCAACACGGTACCAAAGTTCTTTCACGTGTTGACGGACTCGGAATACTTCAACCGCGCCGGCTCGCTCGTGCACACCGACGTCACCGGCACGAAGGACGTCCCTCCACCACCCACAAGCCGTATCTACTTCATCGCCTCGGCGCCGCACATCGTCGGCGCCTTCCCGCCGGCGCCGTTTCAGGATCCGGACTTCGTCGGCCGCGCCGACATGAACACGCTGATCTACGCGCCGGTGATCCGCGCGCTCTTCAGATCGCTTGATCGATGGATCACCGATGGCGTCGAGCCACCGTCGAGCCGCTATCCGCTTCTCTCCGACGGGACGCTGACCGCGGTGGACAAGTCTGGCTGGCCGGCGGTTCCGGGATTCGTGCGCCCGCAGTCGCCGATGACGACGTATCGATTGGATTTCGGACCGGAGTGGTCGAAGGGGATCGTGACCAGGGAGCCGCCGGGCATCGGGAAGCCCTTCATCGGCCGCGTGCCCGCCGTCGACGAGGCCGGCAACGATCGCGCCGGCATCCGCCTGCCGGAGATCGCCGTGCCGCTCGCGACGCACACCGGCTGGAATTATCGAAAGGCGACGATCGGCGCGCCGGATCGACTGGCGAGCGAGATCGGTTCCTATTTGCCGCTCGCACGCACGAAGGCCGATCGAGAGAAGACCGGCGACAGCCGCAAGTCAATCGCTGAGCGCTACACAGGGCTCGAGGACTATCTCGGGCGCATCTCGCTCGCGGCAATCGCGCTCGTCAACGACCGGTTCCTCCTCGCCGAGGACGTCCCTGCGATCATCGAACGCGCCAAGGCCCACTACGCGTGGGCGACTCGGTAGTCGTTCTTCACGAACGTGTAGGACCTAAGCAGAACCTGCGCGCCGAACGCCGCGTCCCTCTGAGTCGGTCACGATCGGCCATCCCCGGGAGACGGCGCCCCGCGCCGGCGCAACCGGCGCGATGAGGCGGATCATCGTCAGCTGGAGCGCGAGCGAAAGCCGCCGGGAGGCGGGCCGAAGGCTTCAGCATCGAGGGGAATCAAGGGCGGCCCGCCGGATGCCGTTTTTGACTGACAACCTCGCTGCGAGCCGCATCAGCGATAGCCAGGCGCGAGCGGCGAGTTGATAGGCGTCTGGAGCGAGACGCGGAAGCTGATGATGATCCGCCCGAGCGCCTACGCGCCGGCAGGCTCTATACTCTTCATACCAGCGCGCTCGCCGCGGTTCAGTCTGCTGATGGCAACCCTCTCGAACAAGAGCGATATCCGTACGATTCTGCAGCGCGATCGAATTTGGTGTGTCTATGCACTTGGCGACTTGTCGCCGCGCATGTTTCCGAAATGTCAGTGGTTCACGCCAGACCTGACGCTCGTGCTGCACGATTACGGCACCAGCATCCTGTTCGCGCATGGCACCGGCAGCATTCGCGAAGCGCTCGCTCACGTGACGTGGCCGGTCCATCTGCAAGTCCAGTCGGACGCGCTCGACGAAGTCGCGAGGCATGCGACCGTGGCCAACGTCAAGCACATGATCCGAATGGCGTGGACCGGTGGCTCCACTCGAGTCAGCGATCGCGTGACGCGCCTTGGCGCCTCGGACGTGCCGGCGATCGAGCGTCTGTATGCCGACGGCGAATCAACCGGCGAATCGCCCGACTTCTTCTATCCGTCGATGGTGACCGACGGCGTGTTCTTCGGTGTCTCCAAAGGCGAGGATTTGATCGCGGCCGCCGGCACACACTTGATGTCGCGCGAGGAAGGCGCGGCGGCGATCGGTAACGTTTATGTGAGAAGGGATCGCCGCGGACGCGGACTCGGACGAGCGGTCACCGCCGCGGTGCTCCACGAGCTGGCCGGCATCGAAACGATCGGGCTCAACGTCCGCGCCGATAACGATGCGGCCATCCGCGTCTATGAATCGCTCGGCTTCGTGCGTCACTGCGACTTCCGTGAGGGGCTGGCGACCCCGCCATAGAGGTTGAGACTTCAGGTAGACTACGGGGTCCTTTATTCGAAACGTCCTCAAGGAGATAGAGCATGGCTACCGATGCCGCAATTGCCGCCCTCAAATCGAGCTTGCGCGGCGAACTGATCCAACCCTCTGACCCCGGGTACCAGGAAGCCCGCAAGGTCTACAACGCGATGATCGACAAGAAGCCGCGCCTCATCGCGCGCGTGGCCGATGTCGCCGACGTCATCACGGCCGTGAACTTCGCGCGCGAGCAAAAGATGCTGCTCGCCGTCCAGAGTGGCGGCCACAATGCCGGCGGCCTCGGCAGTGTCGACGACGGCCTCGTGATTCAGCTGTCGAGGATGAAAGGCATTCGCGTCGACCCGGCCGCGAAAACCGTTCGCGTCGAAGGCGGTTGCACGTGGGGCGATGTCGATCACGCCACCCACGCGTTCGGCTATGCCGTACCGACCGGCATCATCTCTACGACCGGCGTCGGCGGCCTGGCACTGGGCGGCGGGCTCGGCCACCTCAGCCGCAACTGCGGCCTGACCATCGACAACATCCTCGAGGTCGACATGGTCCTGGCCGATGGCCGGTTCGTCACCGCCAACGCCAAGAAGAACGCCGATCTGTTCTGGGCGATTCGCGGCGGCGGCGGCAATTTCGGCGTCGTCACGTCGTTCCTGTTCCGGATGCACCCGGTGCACACCGACTACGCCGGGCCGATCATTTACGAGCTCAGCGAGGCAACCGAGGTCATGAAGTGGTACCGCGAGTTCATGAAGAAGGCGCCGAACCAGCTGACCGGTTTCTTCCTGTTCCTGGTCGTGCCGCCGGGCCCGCCGTTCCCAGAGCATCTCCACATGAAGAAGATGTGCGGCGTGGCGTGGTGCTACTCGGGTCCGCTCAAGTCGGCGGAGAAAGTGTTCAAGCCGATTCGCGCGTTCAAGAAGCCGGCACTCGACCTGGCCGGGCCAATACCCCATCCGGTATGGAACAGCATGTTCGACGGGCTTTACCCGCCCGGACATCTCTGGTACTGGAAGGCCGACTTCGTCAAGGAGCTGAGCGACGCCGCCATCGCCAAGCACGTGGAACATGGCTCGAAGCTGCCGACGATGCAGTCGTCGATGCACTTGTATCCAATCGACGGCGCGCCGGCCAAGGTGAAAGCCGGCGCGACGGCGTGGGGCAACCGCGACGCCAAATTTGCCGAAGTGATCGTCGGCGTCGATCCTGACCCGAAAAACAAGGAAAAGATCATCCAGTGGGCGCGCGATTACTGGTCGGCGGTCCATCCCTTCAACATGCCGGGCGCGTATGTGAACTTCATGATGGCCGACGAGGGCGCCGAGCGGGTCCAGGCGACCTATCGAGACAATTACAAGAAACTGGTCTCGATCAAGCGGAAGTACGACAAGCAGAACCTGTTCAGGGTCAACCAGAACATCAAGCCATAGTCTCGCGCGATCCACGAGTGGTGCTCATGATCGAGCATCACTCGCGGGCGCAAAACGGCGCAGGCCCCGGGCCCGGAGATTACCCGCGTGCGAACGAGCGGCGGGGCGAAGACGGACGACGGCCCGATCCGCCGGGACGCGACGGACGCGGCCCGCTTGGACGATTACCACCAAAACCACCGCGACCGCGGCTGCCCTGATGGCGACGGCCGGCTTCCGGCAGCGCATCCTGCGAGCCCGCGGTCTGCGCGAATCCATCGATCGTGACGTGCTCGATTGGCGACGGCAGCAGGCGCTGGATGCCGCGCAGCAGATCGCGATCGGCAGCCGATACGAGGGACACCGCTCGACCGGCGAGACCGGCGCGGCCGGTGCGGCCGGCGCGGTGGATGTAGTCCTCCGGAACGAGCGGCAGATCGAAGTTCACAACCAGCGGCAACTGCACGATGTCGAGACCGCGGGCGGCAATGTCGGTGGCCACCAATACGGTGACGCGACCTGCCTTGAAGTCTCCGAGCGCCTTGGTGCGCGCGCCCTGGCTCTTGTTGCCGTGAATCACGGCCGCGTTGATGCCGGCTCGCTCGAGATACTGGCCGACGCGATTCGAGCCGTGCTTGGTCTTGCAGAACACCAACGCCTGCGCGCCCGGCGATTCCTTCAGCACGTGCGTGAGCAGATCGCCCTTGCGCTGGTCGGTGACCGGATGCACGCGGTGCGTCACGGTGGCGGCCATGGTCTGGCCTTCGGACACGTCGACGCGTTGCGGCGCACGCGTGAAGTCCGCCGCGAGCCGTGCGACTTCGTCGGAGATCGTCGCCGAGAAGAGCAGCGTTTGCCGATCGCGCGGCAGCACTTTCAGGATGCGGCGCAGCGGCGGCATGAAGCCCATGTCGAGCATGCGATCGGCTTCGTCGAGACAGAGGATCTGCACGCCCGACAGATCGACGGTGCGCTGCTCCATGTGATCGAGCAAGCGTCCGGGGGTGGCGACGATGATGTCGGTGCCCCGGAGCAGCTCTTTCTTCTGCGGCACGATTGAGACGCCGCCGAAGATGGCGGTGACGCGCAGGTTCGCCGGCACGCCGTAAGTGGAGAGTGACTTGTGCACCTGCAGCGCGAGCTCGCGGGTCGGCACCAGCACGAGGCCGCGCGGCTTGCGCGTACCGGCGGCGGCGCCGCCCTTGATCAGCAGGCGATCGATCATCGGCAGGCCGAACGCGGCGGTCTTGCCGGTGCCGGTCTGCGCCTTCGCGAGCAGGTCGCTGCCGGTCAGGACGATCGGAATGGATTTCAGTTGCACGGGCGTGGGCGTCGTATAGCCCAGGCGTGCGAGCGGAGTGGATAGCGAGGGCGATAAGCCCAGCGAAGCGAACGGCATGTACAGACTACTCCCAGCAAAATGGCCTGGAGCGTTCCCGCACACAACAGACTGACGATTCTTAAACGAACATCACGCCGCAGCGTTTCCTAATAAGCGGCGCGTGTGATCTGAGCTAACGGATACCGAGCGGTGGCAGGATTCCAGCGGGAAATCGAGGACCGAGCTTCAGAGACCTGAACAGTATACACCAGATCAGCGCCGAGCCCGCCACCAAGCGATCCAGGCCAGGGCGAAACCATACAAAACGTCAGCAATGTAGTGCTGTTTCACGAACACAGTCGAGACGCTGATGCCAGCCGCCAGTAGATACAAGGCGACCCGGGATCGGCGGGACACCTGCGATCCGAACACCGCGAGCCAGCTGAGCGCGACGTGAAGACTCGGAAAATGGTTATAGGGCTTGTCCATGTACTCGAGCGAGAGCAGCCAGGTATGCAGCGACGTCACCTCGAGAGGCGGCCGCTCGAAGTACACCGGAAAGAGTAGATAGGTCGTGTAGGCGACGAGCAGGGTCAGGCCCGTGGCGCGCAACAGCCGGCGAAACGTGTCGTAGTCGCGCACCGTGACAACGAGCAGGACGGCGATGAAATACGTGAGGACGTACAGGTATTCGAAGATCGGCAAAAATGGCAGCCGCTCCTCGCCTGGGAGAAACAGAGTGTGCGCGTCGCGGCCGACGCTGAATGCGTTGATCGAGACGTAGGTTGCCGTGAACAGCGCATAGCAGATGGCGAGGACGACCGCGAAGCGCGGCTTGCGCAAGCGTCCGTGGGCATCGCTCATCCATCGCTCGAGCCTGGCGTCGAGCACGCCGATGCTCACGATACAGCTCGAAAAGTCATCGCGACTGCTCCGCCTGGCCGCAGCAGCATCATCGGCTGAATGGGAATGGCCTCGTCCTTCGTGAGCACGAAATCGTACTTTCGCACGAAGGCGACGACGATCAGGAGCATCTGCATGATCGCCATGTTGTTGCCAATGCAAATCCTGGGGCCGCCGCCGAACGGGATGTAGGCGAAGGGGTGGCGGGTCTTGCGTCGTTCGGAGTCGAAGCGACGCGGATCGAAAGACTCGACGTCGTCCCAATGCGCCGGGTTGCGGTGCGTGCCGTAGATGTAGGGAATGACCATGGACCCGGCCGGGATGTGCACGCCGCCGACTTCGTCATCTTCGAGCGCGATGCGGTCAATCATCCAGAAGGGCGGATAGAGCCGCAGCGCCTCATCGATCACGCGCATGGTGCCTTCCAGGTGGTGCAGGTTGCGAAAATCAATCGCATCCCCGCCGATGACCGCGGCGATCTCGTCCCGGATCTCGAGAATGTAGCGAGGGTGTTTCGCCAGCAGGTAGAAGATCCACGTCAACGCGTTTGAAGATGTCTCGTTGCCGGCGACCAACAGTTGAAGGCTCTCGATCAGCACCATCGCTTCGCTCATCGGCTCGCCGGTGTCGTGATAGCGCGTCTCGAGCAGGATCCGGAGGAAGTCGTTATCGCCGACGCCCTCTTTCAGCCTGGCCCGAATATGCCGCAACGCGATCGCGTCGCCGTCCCGGCGCAGTTGCTGGTGTGTTTCGGACTGCCCGCTGAACCGGAACCACGGAATCTTCCAGGGCTGCACGACCTGGCGAAGGATGAATGCCTGGATCGCCGAGATCGTGTCTCCGATCCGTGCCAGCTCTTCGTCGCGCATGCTCCGGCCGAACATCGACTTTCCTACCAGCCGCAGCGTGAATCGCACCATCTGCTGATGCACGTCGACGGGCCCCTGCCGCGCGTCGTGGTCGAAGCCGTTCATCAGTTCCTGCAACACGTCCTGCTGCATCGGCAGCAGCTTCGTCAGGTGGCTGGACTTGAAACCCTGGGCCAGGAGTTTCCGCTGCCGCATCCAGACGTCGCCATGGCTGTTGACCAGGCCCTTGCCCTGGAACTCCACCATGCGCTCGACCTGGATATGGGATTTCTCGTAGTTGTCCCGGTTGCCTTTCAGCACGTGCTCGACGACGACAGGATCGGTCGACACCATCGACGGCTTCACGCCGCCAAAGTGCACCGTGAATGTCGGTCCGAGATGCGCCCGATACTTCTCGAACACGGCCACCGGGTTGCGGACCATGGCACGCGAGTCCAGGACCGCGCGGCCACGCGGCACGTGCGGAGCGTTGCTGATTCTGCCTTCAAACATGGCCAGCCACCTCCTCACACTTGACGAGGTCTTGCTTGCGCATGAATCGGAGCATGCCCAGCACGACGTCGTGCAGCGGCGGATCGGCCTTCCCGCAGTCCGAGGCGTCGCGAAACGTCCGGTATTGGCTGTTGTCGTAGCGCTTGAACTCCATCGCGGTGATGCTGTCGACGGAGCGAACCAGGAAATCGAGCAGCGGAAACAGGATGTCGCCGGAGTGGCAACGTTCGATCACCTCCGGCACGAAGGCGTCCAACGGATAGTTGCGGAATGTTCTGCCGGTCAATTCACCCAGGATCGCCGTCACGTCCGACATGCTCGCGTAGTCGTCGCGGGTCACGTGGCAGGTAGCGCCAATACTGCCAGGCAGGCGCGAGATGGCGACGATATTGTCGGCCGCGAGATCCGCCGGAGAAAAGCTGACTTGATTCCGCGCGGTCGTGCCGATGCCGTGGTTGATCATGAACGCGAGTAACCGGATCGAGATATCGAAGTTGCAGCCGCCACCGTGCACGGACGGGGTCAGCAGCGCTGGCCGGAAGATCCGCGCCTGCAACCCCTGCCGCATGGCATCGCGCACCACCTGTTCGGACGCCCACTTGCTCTGGCTGTAGCCGAAGTCGAGGTGATCCATGCCGGCGTTGGTGTCACACTCGAACAGCGTCTCCTTCACCGACCACCCGAACACAAACGTCGTCGAGATATGGTTCAGGACCTTGGCGCGGTGGCTCATCGCGAGGCGGACGATCTCGTTCGTGCCGCCGACGTTCGCGTCGCGCATCGCCTGGTAGTCCAGGAGGTAATTCACCGATGCGCCGTTGTGATAGATGGTGTGCACGCCGTCAGCGAGCGTTCGCCAGATGGCGTCGCTGAGGCCCAGATTCGCCGCCGATAAGTCGCCGCAGATCGGCCGCACCCGTCGCTCCCATCCCTCAGGACAGGAAGTCCCGTCGGCAGAGACAGACATCAGCCCTTCGCGGAGCCGCTGCATCGCCTCGCCGTGGTTGCCGCGGACCAGCACATGGATATCGTCGGTGCTTTGCTGCAACAGGCTCGTGAGAAGAAACGGACCAAAGAATCCCGTTCCACCGGTGAGCAGCACCGCACCCACCGGCGCTGGGATGTCCGTGGCTCTTGGAAGGCTCGCCACGTCGAAACGAAGGCGCGTGTCTTGACGCATCATCTCGGCTTCCATCGCCCGGTGCTCGCGACCGAGATCGGAAAGCGCGCGCCTGAGGCGAAGCCTGGCGTGCGGCGCGGATGCGGAGACCTGATCGAGCAGGTCGACGAGCTCGCAGATCGCGATCTTCTGCAGCACCCGCAGATCGACCGCGCCCGACAGATCGTGATCGCCGTGGCTCTCCAATCGTTCCTTGATCGCCTGGGAGAACTCGACCAGCTTGATGGAATCGAATCCGGCGTCTTGCAGTGTCCACGTCTCGGCGCCGCTCAAGCCAAACCGATGCAGCCAGGCGTTCGGACGGCCGCTCTCGGAAGAACTGCCGTCGGGCGGATCGGCTGCGAGACTTGAGTCGACCTGGTTGACCACGCGGAGACGACCCTCGAGCCACCGGTCACGCGCCAGGTGGCGGACGATCTTGCCCGAGCTGGTCTTGGGAATCGTGCGCGCCTCGATGAAGACAAACGACGCCGCCGCCACACCCAGGTGCTGCAGCAGTCGACGATTGAGGGCGCCGGCGTCAGGAAGGTCGCGCGGGTTCTTCACCTCAGCGACCACGATCAGCGACTCGCGACCCTCAGCGTCGTAGGCGAATGCAGCGACGCACCCCTTCCTGACACGACGGTCCTCCTCCACGAGCGCTTCGATGTCCTGCGGATAGTAATTAAGGCCGCGAACAATGAGCATGTCCTTGAGGCGGCCGCAGATGTACAGCTCGTCATCGAGCACGAAGCCGAGGTCGCCGCTTCGCAGCCACGCCGGTGAGTCGCTCGGGTCGCCAGGCAGACGCGCCTCAAACTGCGCAGCGCTCAACTCCGGCCGGCGCCAGTAGCCGAGGCACTTGCTGCGGCCGCGAATCCAGATCTCACCGACCTCGCCTGCGTCCGCTTCGCGCGGGCCGTCCGTCACATCAACGATCCGAACCTCCGTCGTGCCCAGCGGCTTGCCGCAGCTGACCAGCATCGTGGTGTCGGCGGCGGCGTTCCCGTTCGAGGGCTGGACCTGATGCCGGCACAGCGCCGCGCGATCGAAGCCCGCGATGGTGCGGCCATAGTTGGACACCGCCAGCGTGTATTCGGCCAGGCCATAGGCGGAAAAGAAGCTCTTCGGGTTCAGGCCGTACCGCTGAAACTTCCGAATGAAGTCGCGGTAGACGTTGGCGCGCACCGGCTCAGCGGCGGTCATCAGAAATCGCAGCGAGCTCAGGTCGAGGCGATCCAACACCTGTGCCGGCAGCTTCTCCGGCCGCAGGCAGTATTCGTAGGCGAAGTTGGGCGCCGAGGACGCGGTGCCGCGATACTTGGTGATGGTCTCGAGCCACAGCGCCGGCCGCTGAATGAAGTCAACGGGTGAAAACCCGTACGTCGTGCCGCCTTTGAGCGCGAAGAAGATGTAGTACCCGATCAGCCCCATGTCGTGGTACTGGGGCAGCCAGGACACGCCCACCGGAAGGTGATCGACGACCGACTCGCAGTTCGCCAGGATGTTGTCGTGGCTCACCATCACGCCCTTGGGCTCGCTGGTCGAACCAGAGGTGTACTGGAGGAAGAGCACATCCGAGTGGCCCTCCGAGAAGTCAGCACGAGCGCCCGTGTCCGCATCGGTGCTGATGATCCACTTGAGTGTCGAGAGGTAGTCGCGCTTGAACGACAGTGTCGCGGCCCGGTTCCTCGTCTGGTTCAACTTCATGGACCAGTAGTAGGAACGCCCGGTGAGCACCGCAATGGCCTGGCAGTCGCGAGCGATGAACTCCGTCTTGTCGCGGGCAGCCTGGAATCCGTGGCTGGTCGGCGGGTAAACAGGAACCGGGATCAATCCGAGTCGGACGCACGCGAAGAACGCGCAGATCATCTCCACACCAGGCGGATACGCCAGCAGCACGCGCTCGCCCGGATTCATTGGGAACGTGCGCTGGATATGCGACGCGATCTCCGTCGTCCGTTGTAGAAACTGCGCGTACGTGTAGGATTCTGCGATACAGCCTTCGCCATCGAGAAAAGCGAACAGCAGCGTGTCGGGATTGCGCTCGGTCCACTCGTAGAACGGCGTGAGGATCGAAGCCGTCATGCTCGCCCCCTTTCGGGAGCGCCAAGGTGGTAACCCTGAGCACCCTTCCAGCGTCCGCGGATCGCGCGCCACCATGGCGTATGCGGCAGCGGGAGCGAAGGGTCGTCGTGCCGATCGAGGTAGTAGCTGTTGGCCGATGCGCACGAGGGGTTCTTGAACACCGTGCCTTCGCCGCGCCGCCACATGTGCCGCATGTAACGCTCGTGCACGTCGCGCCTCACCTCGACGCGGGTCACACCGCGGGCGCGGGCAAGATCGATGCACGCCATGATGTGGGCGAGGTTCGCTTCCAGCATGGCGAACCAGTTGAAGCCGCCGGAATAGGGACCGGCGGTCAGAAAGAAATTAGGGAACCCCGGCACCGACACACCGGCATAAGCCTGCCGGCGATGCGTGGTCCAGAATTGCCCCAACTCCACACCATCAGTGCCGACGACTTCGAATGCGGGAGCATTGCCCTGCTCTGTTGTCAGGAAGCCGGTCGCAAGGATGATGGCGTCCGCCTCATGCAAAGCCTTGTCATTGGTGACGATGCCTTGCGGGCAGATGCGCTCGATTGGCTGCGTGATCAGGCGCACGTTGTCGCGATTGAACGTCGGCAAGTACTCGTTCGAAATGGCCGGTCGTTTGCAGCCGAGGCCATATTTCGGCACGAGCAAGTCGGCCGTTGGGCGATCGCTGACCTGTCGCCGCATCAGGGCGCGGAGGCTCCGCTGCAAGAGCCTGACCACGAACGGGAATCGCCGGTAGTTGACGATCGAGAAGGTGAGGAACTCGAGACCCGATTCGTAAACGACGCGCAATATTTTCCTGATGAGGGCGAACTGTCGCAACGAGAAGCGACTGCCGGCCAGCGTTCGATCCAGTTTCGGGGCGATCCAAATCGGTGTGCGTTGGAAGACCGTCAACCGCGTCACCAGCGGAGCAATCTCCGGCACCACCTGCACCGCCGTCGCGCCGGTGCCGATCACGGCGACGCGCTTCGACCGTACGTCGTAGCCGTGGTCCCATCGGGCCGTGTGCATCGTCTTGCCGGCGAAGCTCTCGAGCCCCACGATGTCCGGCACAATCGGCTGCGTGAACAATCCGGTCGCGGCGATCAGATACCGGGAAGTCACAACGTTGCCGTCTTCGAGATGAGTAGTCCACGTGTCGCGGGTCCCATCGAATTCGCTCCTGACGACTCGCGAGCGATAGCGAATATGTCTGGTCACGCCGTATTTTCCAGCGCAGTGACTGACGTAACGCTGAATCTCGGCGCCGGTCGCATACTCGCGCGACCAGGGAAAGTCGGTCTCGAACGAGAAGCAATACGAGACCGAAGGGATGTCGACGGCGACACCCGGGTAGGTGTTGTCGCGCCAGGTCCCGCCAAGCTCGTTCGCCGCCTCGAGAAGCGCGAACGATGCATCGCCGCGACGCAGCAGCTCGATCGCTGCACCGATGCCGCTGATGCCGGCGCCGACGATGAGGGTCTCGATGTCAGGCTTCATCGTCCTTCGCCTTCATCATCGTTTGGCGCCACTGAGCGATCCGCTTGGCCCTCATGTCTTCCACGCCGATGACGCGGATCACCAGGTCACTGAATAACTTGTTGCCGGCGACGGGCATCAGCCGCTTCAGGAGATCGCCGAGCCACGCTTC
>Ga0310900_10000191_pt1 | contig 18605 bp, 21 predicted proteins | sample C24D1metaG_FD_203879 | JGI IMG/M metagenome (GOLD analysis project Ga0310900, IMG submission 203879) | Lab incubated soil microbial communities from West Virginia University Organic Research Farm, Morgantown, WV, United States - C24D1 | ecosystem: Environmental > Terrestrial > Soil >...
TCGGCAAGCGCAACGCGGTCATTTACGCCAATCGCCTCCGCCAAATCAGCCGTGCAATAACCTTGAACAGATTCGCCGGCTTCACGGAAAATACCGATGACATCAGTCAAATAATATTCGCCCTGCGCGTTATTGCTCGTTACCTTAGCAAGTGCGGCAAACAGCTTCCGGTTGTCGAAACAATACGTACCCGTATTGATTTCCTTTACCGCCGCTTCTTCCGTCGAGCAGTCCTTCTGCTCGACGATGCGCTGAACGGTTCCATCTTCACCGCGAATAACGCGGCCGTAGCCGGTTGGCACTTCGAATGATGCCGTAAGCACAGTTGCCGCCGCACCGCTGGAAGCATGCAGCTCAAGCATTGCGCTAATCGTCGACGCCTGCACGAGCGGTGTATCGCCGCATATGACGATCGTCGTGCCTTCTTCTCCGCCGAGCAAGCCTTCCGCTTGACGAACAGCATGGCCCGTACCCAACTGCTGCTCTTGCAAGACGTATTCAGCGCCATCCCCCAAATACGATTTGACCATTTCCGCACCGTGGCCGACAATGACAACAGCGCGCTCCGCAGCGGCTTCCTTCACCACATCAAGCACGTGACCGACCATCGGCTTCCCGCATACCGGATGAAGCACTTTATATAATTTCGATTTCATACGCTTACCCTGTCCTGCGGCAAGCACAATCGCCATAACTTTCAATTGAAAGACCCCCTAGATTACTATGAATTATAATTTCTGTTAAACGCATCGCGCAAGCGACTGACGTAGTCCCTGGCGGCATCTTTAAAAATACCAACTTTATTATATTCCATTATACGATGATGTTCCTATATTGCAAAAAAAAAGAAAAGAGAGCCTTCGCTCTCTTCTCCAAACAACCCCAAAAATCATGAAATGCCCTGGTTAAGCTCCTTCTTCAATCGCAACTTCTTCTGCTGCGCGCTCATATTCTGCGAGAACAGCAGCCTGGATTTTCTCCCGGGTGGTCGAAGAGATCGGATGCGCGATATCCCGAAATTCTCCATCCGGAGTACGTTTGCTTGGCATTGCAACAAACATTCCATTGTTTCCGTCGATGACACGAATATCGTGAACAACGAATTCATTATCAATAGTAATGGATGCGATCGCCTTCATACGCCCTTCGGAATTTACACGGCGGAGTCTGACATCAGTAATTTGCACTTGTGTTCACCACCTTTGTCTATCAGAGACTTGGTGTATACTTCCACGTTTTTGTGCCAATTCCTTCTACATTTTTGGTAAAATCATGCTCTATTTAAAAAATTTTTTTAAAATTGAATCTTTTTCGTTTTCATTCGACATTTGTCGATGCAATGACTTCTATTTCGACAAGAACATCCTTTGGCAGCCTTGCCACTTCAACGGCCGAACGAGCCGGTTTATGCTCTCCGAAATAAGAAGAATAAATGCCGTTTACCGTTGCGAACTGATTCATGTCCTTCATAAATACGGTCGCTTTTACGACATCCTGGAAGCCGGCGCCCGCAGCCGCAAGCACAGCCTCTAAATTGCGAAACACCTGATGAGTTTGCTCCTCAATTCCGCCTTCTACAAGCTGTCCTGCTGCATCGAGCGGAATTTGTCCTGAAGTGAACAATAATCCTCCCAGCTTAATCGCTTGCGAATACGGTCCGATCGCCGCAGGCGCTTTATCTGTAGCAATCACTTGCAGTTGTTGCTTCGTTGTCATTATGGTCCCAGCCTTTCCTAACAAGATATATAAGTCATCATCCGCTCACGCATTTATCCTTTAAAATAATTACCCGGAACAACTGTCGTTTGCTTCGTCTTCATATCAACAGCGGTCAGCTTAGCGAGCGATACATAATCCTCAAGAAGGCGCTCCTCTAATTCCACTTCTCCGGATTCTACGAATACGCCAACGCCCGCTACGGTAGCCTTAAATTCGAACAGCAAATCCATCATTCCCTGGATCGTTCCGCCAGCCTTCATGAAGTCGTCGATAATAAGGACACGCGACTGCTCCTTAAGCGCCCTGCGCGCCAGAGACATCGTCTGAATCCGCTTAGTCGACCCCGATACGTAGTTAATGCTAACCGCGGAGCCTTCCGTAACCTTATTATCGCGCCGTACCATCACAACCGGTATGTTCAAGCAGGCAGCCGTTGCAAAAGCAAGCGGTATCCCTTTCGTTTCTACCGTCATAATGACATCGATCTTCCGATCCGCGAAGGCGGTTGCAAACATTCTGCCGACATCGGCCAGCAGCTCCGGTTGGCCTAGCATATCCGTTATATACAAATAACCGCCTGGAAGGACCCTTTCAGGCTGCTCTAACTGGCGGCATATGTTTGTCATAATGGTAAGAGCTGTTGTTTCCTTCATCTTCGGCGTAAACTTTACTCCGCCTGCAGCTCCAGCATGCGTATGAAGCTCACCAATGCCTTCTTCCTCAAACACTTCTTTAATGATTGCCAGGTCCTCACTAATTGAAGACTTTGCCGATTGATAACGATCAGCAAATGCTGTCAGTGAAATTAACGCGTGGGGTCGACTTAACAGGTATTGGGTCATTTCTACCAACCGTGAGCTCCGTTTCAACTTCTTCAAACACATCTCCCCCCACTAAATCCGAATAATATAATGTCAATATAACATTTTTATACGGATTTAATCAAGAAAAACGTCAGTCCTATGTCAGCATTCTTACCACATAGACCTCTTTGCAAAAGCCGCGGAGCCCATTGTAAATACGTGGAAGCTTAGCCTCCTTCGATACGAGGCCGAACACCGTCGGTCCGCTGCCAGACATTAAGACGCCATCTGCGCCAAGCCGGATCATGCTTTCCTTCAACTGCATCACCTCGGGATAGACGTCCAGCGTAACCTTCTCCAGCACATTGCCTAGCCCCTCGCAAATATCGGTAAAAGAGCCCCGTTCAAGCGCACCGACCATGTTTGAGATGGAAGGATGCTCTTTAATCTCGTTTGCGCGAAATCTGCCGTATACGTCGGCTGTCGACACATTAATCGGCGGCTTCGCCAGTACGACCCAGCATTGCGGCGGATTTGCGATATGCTCCAGCACTTCGCCGCGTCCGCGGGCAATCGCTGTGCCGCCGGTCACGCAGAATGGAACGTCGGAGCCGAGCTCCGCGCCAAGGCGGCACAGCTCGTCCTCCGGGATTTGCAGCTTCCATAGCCGGTTCAGGCCTCGCAGCGCAGCAGCGGCATCGCTGCTGCCGCCAGCCAGTCCCGCAGCGACGGGAATCTTTTTGTCCAAATGAATATATACGCCTTGCTTCACATCGTAGCGTTCTTTAATAAGCCTGGCCGCCTGAAAGGCCAGGTTCTTCTCGTCTAGCGGTATGTAGCCTACTTGGCTTGAAATAATGATTGTATCTCTAGGCAGCTCTTCCATTTCAAGACGGTCTGCAAGATCAACCATCGTCATAATCATCTCGACCTCATGGTAACCATCACCGCGTTTGCGGAGCACATCGAGCAATAAATTAATTTTGGCAGGAGCTTTTTCATAAATTTTCATCTGATAAGTTCACCCGTTCGTTCGTAAGCTTAAACATCATTATATCAAACGAACGCAATAAAAGCTAAGAGATGACAATCGGTTTATTTCCGGTTGCCAACAGCTTAGCTTTTGTATGCACAAATATCAGATCACGATTAAGGCTGATTCGTTTTTGCAGCTGCTTGTTCAGCAAGCTGTATCGCGCGTTTAATCATATTTCCGGCATCCTTCGCACGAATGCTTCCCCAGCCTTCCTGCTGCACCGTATCGTAAAACCCAAGGTCCTTAGCCAGTTCATATTTTAATTCCTCCGACATCACTCCACGTCTTCTGCGGCCCATTCCCATTACCTCCAAATCCATTTTAACGATAACCAAGTATATACGGCTGTCACTATTGCACAGGTAGTATGCTTCAATTTGGACCTCGCCATACATTGCTGAACGTACCCGCTCCGCTTCACTTAGCAATATGAATAAGACGCTTGGCCGCATAAGCGCAAAAAAAAAGCGCAGAAGCTTTCTGCGCTAATATGCCTCACTGGGCGATATATAATCTATTGTTGCAAATGGGCGATTCGGACTTGACCTTCATCATTGCATACGGTCACTTCCACCGACTCTGTCAGTATATCCGCATAACTGTATGAGACACGCTTGAACGCATGTTGCTCTTCATCCAGCTTAACAATGAAAACAGAAGGGTAGGTTTCTTCCAACGTGCCGGTTCGTTCGATGGTCTTTCGTCGGCCACCGTTCGCTCGAAGACGGATTTTGGAGCCAACATGAGCTTCCAAACTGCGTTTAATATCCAATAGCGCATTTTTTGCCATTGTCCACTACCACCTCTTTCCTTGTCCATTATAACCAAAAAGAGGGGTGTTGTCAAACAAAGCAAAATATTATATCAGCCGGAATAATTATTTGTCAACGGTGTTTTCACCCATTTTTTAAAAAACCATGCATAAGAAAGCAAAAAATATACATATTAAGAAGTTTCTTCAAATTATGTGTTTATGATTGGCGCCTGCTTTGGTAAAAAAGTCCCAGTCTCGGTCTGCTCTGAAATATAAGCATCGTACCTGGTTCTGAATTATACGACGCTTATATTTCAATAAAAAAATCATGCTTGAGCGGCGCTATTTTGCATGTAAGAAATTTGTAAAACAATTGGATTCAGAACCGTTACGCCTTTAATACAGAAGAGGATGACGTTATTTTTGGCTTCGGTAAGCCAACGCGAAAACGTCCCATCGTCTCTATGCCGCCAACACCGTCAATACCGCTTATCGTGCCATGAATGACGTCACCTAAGTTTATCGTGTCCTTAATCGACGTGTAGCTTGCTTTAATGGCTATATAAACAGGATCGAGCGCATGAATCAATATACGCCCCGGTGAGCTCGCGAAGTTGGAACCCGCCTGCAGCAATGCTTCAAAATGGGATTGGCAAGCGCCTGCAATAACGATCAGTCCGTCGCGGTTACGCTCATAGTCGCGTGCTACGCGGACCGCATTAACGAAATGCTGTGAATTTTTGTAGCTGCTTAGGCTAAACAAGTCCATTTGCGCACGGCTTTTCAGCACGCCGTCATGGCCGGTAATGACGACAATATCCGGTTGGATTTGCGGCAGCAGACGGTACAGCATATCAGCCATTTGGGATTCATGCACGTGAAGGCCATGCGAAGGGACACGCATCGTATTGTACAGCTGCATGCTCTTCTTTAAGTAATTTCCATCTCCGTCGAGATGAAGCACTTTCCCCGGCACTTCAAAAAATGGCTGGCTCTGCTGCAACGCATGCCGAATACTATCTTCGTTCTCAATCGCTTGACGTTCTCGTTCCGAGTGCATACGTCTTAAGGAATCGTTTACTTTAATCCGAACTTGCTGCACCGCACTTGTCGATTCTGGATCGCGTATGACCGATAAATCAGGAATCGGAGCATCCGCAAGCAATCGGTAGTCCGTGCCCTTCAGAACGGCCGTATGTGTACGAACAGCTTCAACCTTGAATAGCACGTCACCGCCATACGATTTGCGGACGACCAGGTCCCCTTGCTTCATGCGTAAATCACCTCTTCCTCTATCCTATGGGCAGATAGGGCGAATGGTGAGTATTTTATGTTTAAGAGCCTAACCGCCCCAGCCCGCTTCCAGCATGCTGCGGCTAATTCGCGCAAATTCGTCAAGCGACAACGTCTCGCCGCGCCGTATCGGGTCAATTTCGTTCTTTTGAAGCAGATCCGTTAATGCCTCGCGCCGATCTTTTCCTACAAATGCCGTCAGATTGTTCGCCAGCGTCTTCCGGCGCTGCGCGAAGCTGGCTTGTACGACCCGGAAGAAATGATCCTCATCAGGCACATCGACAGCCGGCTTATCGCGCAAGGATAGCTTGATGACGGCCGAATCGACATTTGGCTGTGGAATAAACACCGTATGCGGTACCGTACAGACGACCTTTGGCACGCAGTAATACTGTACGGCAACGCTAAGGCTGCCATACTCCTTGCCGCCCGGCTTAGCGGCCATCCGCTCAGCTACCTCCTTCTGAATCATGACGACGATGTGCTCAAGCGGCAGCTTCTCCTCAAGCAGCTTCATTAAAATCGGCGTAGTCACGTAATAAGGCAAATTAGCAACGACGCTGACGCCTGAAACGCCGGCAAACTGCTCTTCGAACAGCTGCTTCAGGTCAAGCTTCAGCACATCGCCGTGAATCACAGTCGTATTGTTCTCTTCGGCGAGTACATCCCTTAGAATCGGAATAAGCCGATTATCGATTTCTACGGCCGTCACCTTCCCTGCGGCCTCTGCAAGCCGCTGCGTGAGCGCGCCAATACCAGGCCCGATCTCCAGTGCACCCTTTGTTTCATCAAGCTCGGCAGCCGCTACGATGTTGTTCAAAATATTTTGGTCAATCAGAAAGTTTTGTCCTAAGCTCTTCTTGAAAGAGAAGCCGTATTTGGCAATGATCTCTTTGGTCCGTTTGGGCGTGGCCACCTCTACCGAAGCCGATTTTACCGTTGTCTTGCTTTGCTCAGTATGCTCTTGTCCGCTCATCCCGTTAACCCTCCAGTTCCTCTTCCATTTGACGGAACGCCTCCGTAAATTCTGCTTTGGAAATTCGAAAGCTTGTACAACGTTTATAAAACTGCTTTCCGTTCGCATAACCGATGCCAAGCAGCTTGCCCATAACCAGGCGCCGATTGGACGCGTCCGGATGGACGATCAGGCCTGAATCCATTAAGTCTTCCCAGCTAATTTCTCCCGCTCCGTCCGCCGACTCTGTACGCAGCTCTGAGAGCGCTGTACGAATCGCTTCGGGACTCGCGTTTTCAATGCCGATGTCCCCTTTGTACAAAGCTTTCTCCTGCGGTAAAAAAGCATGCTTGCATCCGGGTGCGTGACGAGCGACTATTTTGCGGATACGTTCTCCCGCATGGTCGGGATCTGTAAATATAATGACGCCGCGACGCTCGTTCGCCAGCGTAATTCTTCTCAGCACGTCCTCACCGATGGCCGAGCCGTTCGTCTCTATGGTATCCGCATCTACCGCCCGTTTTATTGCTACGGTGTCATCCTTACCTTCAACGACAATGATCTCTTTGATCATCAAGATCATTCCCTTCTTCATAAATTCTAATAAGCCCGCAAACATGCAAAAAGAAGAGGCAGTGCCTCTCCTTATGATGGCATATTTAATTAAATATTACGATAAAATGATGGTAACCCGCTCATCAGCTTGAGGAAGGTCTATTCGGCCCCAGCACATATACAGTGATGCCTTTCTTTCTGCCGAACTTATTTGCAATCTTAGTGCTGTCAAAGTATACATCAATTTTGTTGCCTTTAATCGCGCTGCCCTTATCCTCAGCCCGGCGGAAGCCAATGCCTTCAATGTACACCCACCAGCCAATCGGAATAATCTCAGGATCAACGGCTATAGTCCGTCCCTCTTGCACGCGGGCTCCTGATGCTGTAATTCCGTATTGCGGATGGCTTTCATCCTTGCCTGTAGAAGCCACGCCTGCTGAGTAAGCAGTCAACGTGACGTTCTTAAGCACTTTCCTTGCCTTAAACGTGACACCGCTCTTCGAAAGTGAAGCAATGCTTGGGCTTCTGTTCGAGAGAACCGTTACCTTAGGCTCTTCCTTCTTCGTTCCGATAGCGATAACCTGATCAACAGCCGCCGTCTCGACAACCTTGCTGACCATCTTCTTCGAAATGAGAACTCCGTCCTCATACTGCTTCTCGATATGCTCTACAATAAGACCTTGTTTACCGGTTTGCACGAGCTTTTCCTTGCCCGCCTCCAGTGTCGGATCCTTCTTCTTCACGATAGAGAATGGCATCGCTCGTTCCGTTTCCGATACCTTCGTGTCGACGCGTACTACTGTTACCGTCAATTCCGCATTTACGGCGGTATTAAGCGGCGGTACTACTTTATCTTGACTACGAACTGGAATATGTAATTCCTCGATCGCTGCCTTTACTGTTCTCTCTGTCGTGTACACAGTAGAGGTCTTGCCATCAGCTTTCACAATTACCGGTACCGCATGAGTTACCTCGATACGATCTCCGTCCTTTATTGCCGCATTAAGCGGTTTAGACACCTCATCATGTGGTCCAATTGCGATAGCTTGTTCATCCAGTAGGCGTTGCAGGACCCATTGCTTCGTTTCCACAATGGTTTCTTGTCCGTTCACTACTACGGAGACGCTTTTGACAGCCGTTCCGTACAACAACACCAAAAACATGAAAGTCATAGCGATTGAGATAGTAGCACTCAAAAGAATCAAACGCAAGTTTTCACGCTTCCATCGCAATGCGAAAGACATGCTGGATGATCGTTTCCCATGGGTGTCCTTAACCTGGAGTATTCCCACTTCATCGGTCCTCCTTCATAGCCCCGCCGCCAAGTTTTACGCATGATACAACTGACGCGACTATAGTATATTGGCGTGCAAGCACGCAATCCAGTACTGCTGCCGAACCTCCCACCCCCATCTTTAATCCCTATGTCGACAAATTCCCGATTATTCGAAAATAAAAAGAAGCCGTCGACAGAGGATCTGTTTCGTGGCTTCCCGGGTATTACTACTCTGGGATACGGAAAAATGGATGCACGAGGTTGATCACTCTCTATAAACGCTTACGAGGTTAGCTGACGGATTCGGGCAAGAGAGTCGCCCTATTCGTTACACAATGCTCATGGCAAAGGCTCCGAAATTCACCCCTGAAGAATTCAAAATGCGGTATAAATTCCCGCATCTGGTTCCCCCGCTCTCCAAATTGGAGATTAAGCGCAAACTGGAAATCCAATACAAAATGTTATGCTCTGAGTTGAATCATACCCTCATACGAGGTCAATTGTAAAGATACGATAAAAGACGATTTAAGCGAAAAAGGTGAATAAAGACGGAAAAAATAAGCGATAATCGATATAAAAATTAGTTTTTACGCGATAAAGGTCTTAAATTCTCCTCATTTCTCTCATTCTCAGACAATACCAAAACATTTTTTACCGTTTTCGGTCGTAATTGCGCCTATTTCTTCCACCGTTTTGCCTAATAATTCCGCTGCTGTCTCTGCAACTAAGGACACATAGGAGGACTCATTTCGCTTCCCTCTGAACGGGTGAGGGGCCAAATATGGAGCGTCGGTTTCAATCAAAAGCCGGTCGAGCGGAACCTGCTTAAGCACCTCTTTGGGCACCCTTGCATTTTGGAAAGTAACAGGTCCTCCGAACGAAATATAGAAGTTCATATCCAGGCACTTTTTTGCGGTTTCCCAGCTGCCGGAATAGCAATGCATGACACCTCCGACCTCGGCTGCATTTTCCTCTCGAAGAATTCGGACAACATCCTCGTGAGCATCGCGATTGTGAATAACGACCCTCTTCCCTACTTTGCGCGCAAGACGGATCTGCTCGCGAAATACACGCTGCTGAACGTCTTTAGGCGAGGTATCCCAATGATAGTCAAGACCGATTTCGCCGATGGCAACAACCTTCTCATGCGCGCATAAACGTTCAATCCATTCTAAATCCTCCGGAAGCATATCTATGCTGTCCACAGGATGCCAGCCGACAGCCGCGTAAATGAACTCGTACTGCTCGGCGAGCGCGATCGTCGTCGGAATCGTTTCACGGTTAAAGCCTATATTGAGGAGCATATGCACGCCTGCATCCTTTGCGCGCTGAATGACTTCGTCGCGATCCTCATCGAACTTATATGAGTCTAAATGGGTATGTGTATCGAAAAGTAATGTCATATTGATGTTAGGCTCCTTCAGTCGAGTTTGAACAATTTTTTCAAAGAATCAGGTATCCGGTTCATATTTTTTTTGAGCGGCTCTTCCGGGTAGTACAAATGGTATTGTCCCTGATGCAGACCGGTAATTGAGCGAACAATGTCGGATTTGGCAGAAATTTCACTTATTTCATCCTGCCCGTCTAACAACAAAATCGGCGCTTTTTCTTTCTTTTCGCCATCTTTTTTATCAGGTCGATATACGTCGTATGGCAGGTCAAACGGGAAATCAATCTCCATATGATAATCCGGATTCATTCCAATAGAAGAGAAGCAATCACTAATTTCATTTAATAGCGTTTCATCGGGATTTTCAATGGTTATGTACTTATATAAATGACGGTGCAGAAAACGGTCGCACAGATCGCTTAACAGCAGATCCTGCTCCTCCGCCCATTGCGTGAAGGCAGTCTGAATGAGTGCTTCATCCAGTTTTAGATAGTCATGCACCGTCATCGTATTATGAAGCAGCACCTTAATTGAGCTTGGCATCCAATTAAATACATAGCCACCCACATAAAGCTCCTGCGCTCTACGAAATATTTGACGTAAAATAATTTCAGAGCTTCTTGTAACTGGATGGAAGTAAATCTGCCAATACATTTGATATCTGGACATCAAATAATGCTCTACGGCGTGCATTCCGCTCTCTTTTACTACAATTTGCCCTTTATAAGGACGTAATACGCGCAGTATCCGCTCTAAATCGAAAGTACCGTAATTTACACCGGTAAAATAAGCGTCTCTAAGTAAATAGTCCATTCGGTCAGCATCCATTTGGCTTGAAATGAGACTTACGACGATGGGCTTTGGGTATGTCTTTTGAATGACAGCCGCTACCTGCTCGGGAAACTGTTCCGATACAGCCCGCAGCACGCGATTAATTTCTGTATCTTCAAGCAATATTTTACATGTCCACTGTTCGTGATCCGTGTCGAATACTTCTTCTAAGGAGTGGGAGAACGGACCATGACCGACATCATGCAGCAGTGCCGCACAGAGTGAGACCAGCCTTTCCTCGGCAGGCCAATCGGGATAGCCGTTGCGTTCGAATTGAGAAATAATTTTACGCGTTATTTCGTAAACGCCGAGCGAATGCGAAAATCTGCTGTGCTCAGCGCCATGGAAGGTCAAATAGGAAGTTCCTAATTGTCGTATCCTCCGCAACCGCTGAAACTCCTTCGTGTTAATCAGATCCCAAATCGTCTGGTCCTGCACATAAATATAATGATGGACAGGGTCCTTAAAAACTTTCTCTTCGGTCAACTGTTGCTTCATCAGTTCTCATCTCCTTTGTTCATATTTTCGACACAAAACATAAGACTAATGTCGAACGTTGTCGTAAATTAGTTTCCAAAATGTCGAAGCTGTTGTATTCTATTACAGAGTAATATGAGCCTTATATCTAGTCAAATACTTGTTCCTACGGCTCTTCCGGGGAATATTCTTGGTTGACTATTATGGTAATCGTTGGTATTATAGTAATCATAAAAGTAAAAACAATGTCGAACGATGACGAAATACATTTTGAAAGGGGCAATGATAGATTATGATGAAATCTACTGGTATTGTTCGTAAGGTTGATGAGCTGGGACGCGTCGTTATACCGATCGAATTGCGCCGTACACTCGGTATTGGCGAAAAAGATGCACTTGAAATCTACGTAGATGGCGAGCGCATTATGCTTAAGAAATACGAGCCTGCATGCATCTTCTGCGGCAATGCAGAGAACGTATCTTACTTCAAAGGAAAAATTGTTTGTCATATTTGTTTGTCAGAAATGCCAACACCTGTGACAAAATAAAAAAAATCAGTTATACTGTACTTATCAACTTGTTAATTCTAACCTTTTTTATACTCCTTGATACCTTCCTGTGCTTGAACCCGGCCAGGAAGGTCTTTTTTTTGTCTGCTTCATTCCTTTTGGACTGCTTTCTATCTATTTACTTCATTATACACATCCCGCTTCGGCAATCCGCGATCAACAGCTACCATCTTAATCGCTTCCTTCCTGTCGTATTGCTCCTCATAATGAGCGACATGAGCAGCAAGGTCAAGCTCTGACCACCAAATATCGTCTGCTTGTTGTTCACTTGCGCCAGTTCCCTCTGCCCCTTCCACCACAATGCAAAATTCACCCTGCGGCGGATGCTCCGCAAACCAGCTTATACATTCCGATACCCGCCCGCGAACCGCTTCTTCATGGCGCTTCGTCAGCTCTCTGACACAGGCTATTTGACGATCGCCCAGACATTCCTGAAGCGCATCGAGCGTTTTGCTGATTCGGTGTGGTGATTCATAAAAAAGCAGGGTTCCTTTTTGGGCTTGCATATGCTGCAGCCACTTCATTAACGATTTTCGCTCGCGCGGCGGAAAGCCGGCGAATAAAAAACGGTCAGTTGGCAAGCCGGACATAATAAGAGCGGACAACGCGGCATTTGCGCCGGGAATAGGAATAACGGGGATATTGTTTTCAACTGCTTCCTTCACAAGATCTGCACCGGGATCAGAAATGGCAGGCAATCCCGCATCGCTTACTAGTGCAATCGATTGTCCCTCCAGCAGCAATCTGATCAGCTCAGGCCCGCTTGCACGCTTATTATGCTCATGATAGCTAACGATACGTGTACCGATTTCAAAATGCGTAAGCAGCTTCCGCGTTTGTCTGGTATCCTCCGCGGCGATCAGCTGCACTTCCTTTAGTGTGCGAATCGCGCGAAAGGTCATATCCTCTAAATTACCTATAGGCGTTGCGACTAAATACAGGCTGCCTGAGCTTTCGCTGGCAGCTTCCGAGAAGCTTTTCTGTACATTCAAACGATCTGCACCCCATTCTCATATACAATAATAGGCGGAAGAAGCTTAATATCAGGTTTTCCATCCCGCATAGCTTCTATTAATACCATATTAGCTTCAGCATTCGCATGTGGATGAACAAATTGAATCCGCTTCGGCTCAAGCCTCCATTTGCGCATCGTTTCCACGATATCGAGCAAGCGTGATGGCCGGTGAACCATAGACACCTTCCCCCCAGGCCGAACCAGCCGTGAGCATGCTTCTGCAACATCATCAAGCGTACAGTGGATTTCATGCCTGGCAATCGCATAATGTTCATTCTCATTTTGATCGCCTGCCGTTACCGGCATATAAGGCGGATTAACCGTTACCGCATCATATACCCCATTTCCCGCCAGCTTCGGATACAATCTCAAATCCTGCTCAATAACCGTAATTTGCTCCGTCAACTGATTGAGCATTATGCTTCTTCTCGCCATATCCGCCAGCCTCGGTTGAATCTCAACCGCATCGATTTTCGCATTTGTCCGAGTGGTGAGAAGCATAGGAATTACGCCGTTGCCAGTACATAAATCAACGATGCGACCATGCTTTGGCACGCTTGCGAACCGGGAAAGCAGCACAGCATCGAGCGAAAAGCTGAACACTTCCCGGCTTTGTATAATTTTCAGGCCTGATTCCGTCATTAAATCATCAAGCCGTTCATTGGCTGCTAAAGTTATTTGTTCTGACACGATTTAAGCCGCTCCTTTTTAATAATCGGTAATCATTGGAATAATTTACATTGGTTCTATCCATCGTAATAGGCTGCGCCTATGATTTGCTTATTATTTAATAAAAATACCGCCCTTTGCGGCAAGGACGGCATGTCGATACGGATTCCACTATTTATTTAGAAAGGATAGACAGAATAAACAGTCACCCTCCGTCCGCAAATGCCCGTAATAAACGTTGCAAATGTGGAATCCTTCGTGATACAACCGGGTTAAATTATCGTGGCCTTCCCCAATCGCAACGCCCGCTTCTGCGAGTGCATTGTCGGTTAGGACTTGTACCTCTTTACTCGCTCCCGATTTTTTGCCTTTGACTGGAGCTTCAATGACTTCACGCTCCAGCTCTGCTTCTCTCTTAAACAGTTGACGAAGCTGGTTGTTCTCTTCACTTAGACGCTTATTGTCTTCAAGCAGCTCTTTAACCTTCTGCTTCAAATCCGTTAGCTCCTTATGGAACACACCTACCTGGCTATCCAGCTCGTCCATTTTTGCGAAAATATCGTTCTTCTCCAAGTTCCCACCCCAGAGCTTCAAGCGTGAGTGTAACCTCACCCGTGAGAATCGCACTCTGCCGCTTATTTGATGACGACATCATCCATCGGCAGTTCTTTCGGTTTACCTGGTGTATCAAATAATTGCACATACACGCTTTTGGCGGATGCGTTAATACCAGTAACTTTACCTTCCCCATATGAGGTGACAACGAGCTTGCCAATAGCTGGTAGCTCTTCACGTACACTTTCGTAATTGTCATGCTCATACTTCAGACAGCACATGAGGCGTCCGCATAATCCGGATATTTTGGTCGGATTAAGCGATAGATTCTGATCCTTGGCCATCTTTATCGATACGGGCTCAAAATCACCAAGCCAAGAAGAGCAGCATAGTACTCGTCCACATGGACCAATTCCGCCCAGCATCTTCGCTTCGTCCCGAACACCGATTTGCCTTAGCTCTATTCTAGTACGAAATACGCTGGCTAGGTCCTTAACTAGCTCACGGAAATCGACTCGCCCTTCTGCCGTAAAGTAAAAAATAATTTTATTGCGGTCAAACGTAAATTCCACGTCTACCAGCTTCATACGAAGCTGATGGCCTTTAATCTTTTCAAGACAAGTGGTAAACGCATTTTTGGCTGCAGCACGATTTTCTTCGACGACCTTAGCGTCTACATCGCTTGCAATGCGAATCACTTTCTTAAGAGGGAGAACAACATCCGATTCACCGACTTGCTTCTGTCCCACCACCACTTTACCGTATTCGATTCCGCGTGCGGTTTCAACAATAACATGTTGCTCCTTATCCACGGGATGCTCGACCGGATCAAAGTAATAGATCTTGCCCGCTTTCTTAAAGCGGACACCGATGACATTATACAAGAATTAGCCCTCCTGTAAGTTTACCAATAGTTGCTCAAATGCGAGCTGAGGTGTAACATTTGCGCGCATACGTTTACTCGCTTCGAGCGTATGCTCTATGCAGGACACCCAGCCTGCGAACGATCGATCAAAAGCATGCTTGCCTATCCATTCCAACTGATCTATAAAAACGATGTCGTCCTGCCTTCCGGCCTGGAACTGTATCAAATCTTTAAACCAAATAACTAATAACGACAACAGCAGCTGTGTATGTTCCACTAAGTCCGTTTTGAAAAGCTGTTGTCCAGCAGTGATCATCGCCGCGGTGAATCGGGTCAAACTCTCCTTACCTAATTGTATCACTAGGCTTCTGATTTCTGCAAACTGATTCTGTTGGAGAAATTGTCTAGCACCATCCAAGCCCGATGTTAATTGAACTACGGTCCGGGCTAAAGTAGGCGGTGCTCCCTCTTCTATAAGTGTTTGCAGCATACGCCCCGGCGGCATCGGCAGAAACGGCACCCATTGCGTACGAGAGCGAATGGTAGGAATAACGGCCTGTCCATTGTCCGTTATCAGAATAGCTACGACCGGCGATAAAGGCTCTTCCAAAAATTTAAGCAAGCTGTTCGCAGCTTGCATCGTCATTTTGTCGGCTTGCTTGATCATATATACCTTACGCTTCGTACCGCTATTACGATAGGCGAAGTCACGCTGCAGCTCGCGAATTTGGTCGATTTTTATCGAATTTCCGTCAGGCGCAATTGTTGTTAAGTCCGTTTGGTTACCGTGCTCGAACTTTCTGCACTCCAAGCACTCTCCGCATGCATTGGCGCCGCCTGCCGTACAAAATAACGCCTTAGCAAATTCGCGCGCCATCGCCATCCGTCCCGTTCCCGAGGGCCCGTTAAACAAATAAGCGTGTGAAATTTTACCGCTCTTCAGCGCATGTGACAAAATCCGCTGCGCCTTCCATTGGCCTTCAATTTGTTCAAGGCTCATAGCCGTTCCTTACCTTTCCCTGCTCACTTCTCATCAAAATAACAAATTGATAAGAAGACCTCGAATCTCGCCGATCTTGTTAAGCAAGTCGATTCTTCCTTGCTCACTATCCAGCAAATCCTCGGCCATTAAGACGAGTGTAGCATCAATCTCATCCAGCAGTTTATATCGTTTAATGCGTCCCCTGCGATCAAAGCCTTTGACTTCCTTCAGCACGACGCCGCGTCTGATGGTATCCTCCAAAAACTGCTTGATCATCTGACGATATAGTTTCAACTCTCGAACGGTCATCACTTTAGCAAGACGATCGCCTTGTCTATGAATGTCCTGCAGCTTCTGCTGAAGCTGCTCCTGTGTGCGATCTGCATCCTGCTGTACCATGACATCGGCAAAGCTTCTTGGCTGAACCTGCTTGGCTGACGCATCGTTGCTTGCGCGATTTTGCCCTAAAGGCCGGAAGCCTTGATCAATTTTCATCGTATGCCACACCCATTCAGAAATGCTCAAACCTCTCGACCGGTACGACGAATACGGCCGCGCCTCCAACCTGTACTTCAACAGGGAAAGGAATATAAGAATCCGTTGATCCGCCCATCGGAGAAACCGGAGTAACCAGCTGATCACGTACTTTGCAATTGGCATTTATAACTTGTAGAACCTCATGCACCCGCTCATCCTCAATACCGATCATAAATGTCGTGTTCCCTGCTCTTAAAAATCCGCCCGTACTTGCAAGCTTTGTTGCTCTAAATCCTTCACGCACTAACGCGTTAGACAATCGGTTGCTATCCTTATCTTGAATAACCGCGATTACTAATTTCATCTTCATTCCCCCTTGACTACTATTAGAATAGGTTATTGAGAGCTTGCATCCTCATTCTTGTCTTATACCGCCAACCATCGCCATCTGTAAAAGATACGATCGGAAGCCAATCATTAAAGTCTATATCTTAAAGTTAGACATCAATAGCAAAAAATCCTGCAAACCGGGCATCAATTGCCGTTAAAACGTCATTAAACACCAAATCCGGACTTTGTTCGGCATTTATTAACACCATTCGATTAGGATTTTGATGAAGCAGCCGCATGTAGCCTTCTCTTACCTTTTCGTGAAAGGAACGTTTTTCAAGATCTAGACGATTGATCTCTCTGTCTGACGCTTGGGCGATACGCTCCAGTCCAACTTCCGGAGACACGTCCATGTAAATAGTCAGATCAGGCATAAGCTCTTGGATGGCAAATTGGTTAATGGCCCATACTTCATCCATACCAAGTCCGCGTGCATGCCCTTGATAAGCCAGACTGCTGTCAACGAAACGATCGCAAATAACGATCTGTCCTTGCTCCAATGCCGGTAGAACCTTTTCCACCAAATGCTGTCTTCTAGCAGCCGCATAAAGCAGCGCTTCGGTTCTTGCATCCATGGTGACATGCTTGCGATCTAATATAACGGCACGAATCTGTTCAGCAATCGGGATGCCACCAGGCTCTCTCGTCGTAATGACCGATTTTCCCCTTTGCAGCATCTTATTCGACAGCCGTTCAATCAGTGTCGATTTGCCGGCTCCTTCGCCGCCTTCAATGGTAATGAATACACCTTTTTTCAAACTAAGGCTTCTCCTAACTTTTAGGTTAACTATATTTTATTCTATCTTAACAAAGCTCTTAACAAAGCGGTACCCCTTGTACAATGAAGATTTTCTTTGAGCTTAATATCCGGCTGATTTCCTGTCTTATTTTCGATATATAGAAATGGTCTCCATTGCAGGATCGGCTGCTCCTTGAAATTTCGCACCCATTGCTGACAGATTTTGAATATGTTCAATCATTGCCGCTGATATCCTTTCGCCAGGGTATAGTATAGCGATGCCTGGTGGATATGGCGTAACCATCTCTGCCGAAATATGGTGCTCAGCAGTACTTAATTGTATTCGCTCACATTTTTGGTTATTAAACCTGGCCCTTGCAAACGAAACAGGCTCCGATACAGTCATAGCTTTACTTTTAGTTAAGCTTGCCGGACCCGACATGTCTGTATCTCTTTTTTGAATCGTAAAGTGCTCAGTACCAGCCTCGCTGATTGCCTCAATGGCCTGCTGAAGTCTCATAATATCTTGCGATGAGGTTTGGATGCCGAACACAAGTACGACATAACGCGGATCAGCCATCTCTGCAAAGCATCCATGCTGCTCCAAATGCTTCTGCAGTTCATACCCGTTTAACTTGCCGCTGCTGTCATAGAGCACGACCCGTAAAGGGTCCAAAAGCAGATCTGATACCGCATCTGATGTTGTACTATTGGTTAACTCCATTTCGCGTATCGCCGTTCCTTGTTGATGAAGCCATCCGCGAAAGGCGGCGGCTGAATTTAAGCTTTGCTCAAACATACCTGCTCCCAAAGCGTCAATCATTGCTCGGGAAATATCTATCGATGCGAGAATCGGAAAGGATGGGCTTGAGCTTTGAATCATCGCTAATGACTGACGCAGCTTGTCTCTTTGTATCCTGTTGCCTTGCACGTGCAGCAAAGCTCCCATCGTCAAGGTTGGTAACGTCTTGTGTGCCGATTGTACGACCGCATCGACCCCTTCCGATAAAGCTGAATGGGGGAATGACGAATGAAAGCCATAATGCGCACCGTGCGCCTCATCAACTATTATCGGCTTATTATGCCGGTGGACAACGTCAACATAAGGTCCCAGCTTTACGCCCATTCCATAATAATTCGGATTAGATAAAAAAACAGCTTTTGCTTCCGGATATAAAGCAAGTGCTTCTTCTACTTGCTGCACCGTAGGAATCGTCGCTAGTCCCGAATGCAGTTCGATTTGCGGGGAGAGGAAT
>Ga0310900_10000193_pt1 | contig 18597 bp, 19 predicted proteins | sample C24D1metaG_FD_203879 | JGI IMG/M metagenome (GOLD analysis project Ga0310900, IMG submission 203879) | Lab incubated soil microbial communities from West Virginia University Organic Research Farm, Morgantown, WV, United States - C24D1 | ecosystem: Environmental > Terrestrial > Soil >...
AGGATAAAAATTAAAAAAACGTCTGCCTTGGCTCCATCCAGCCTAAGCAGACGTCTCGTTTTAAATTGCAACCATTAAGCAGCCTCGCCAATTTTGCCGTTAGCCGACTTCAGTAATACGCCTGCATCCTGCAGCATCCACTCGATAAAGCAGCCATACCCTGACGATGGATCATTCACAAACACATGAGTAACGGCGCCAACCAGCTTGCCATCCTGTATAATCGGACTGCCCGACATTCCTTGCACGATACCGCCGGTTTTGCTTAACAGACGCTTGTCTGTAATTTTAATAACCATACCTTTAGTGGCTGGACCGGTTTGCTTTGATACATGGACAACTTCGATATCAAAGCGTTCAACCTTTTGTCCATTTACAACAGTCAAAATTTGCGCTGGCCCTTCTTTGACATCTTCGGCAAAGGCTACGGGCATTGAATTTGCGCTGTAGCTATGCGTCGGGACTTCATTCATTTTGCCGAAAATGCCAAACGGAGTATTACGCTCTACATTGCCTAATATCTTGCTTTCTTTCACAAAATGCGCTCTTTTTTCTCCCGGCTCGCCATTTTGGCTCTTGTTAATGGACGTGACGCTTGATTGTAATATTTGACCTTCGCCAACCTCGATCGGCGTTTGCGTGTCCATATCGGTTATAACATGTCCGAGTGCCCCATATACGCCTTGATCGGGAGCATAAAATGTTAATGTTCCTACCCCAGCTGCTGAATCACGGATATATAAGCCTAGCCGCCAAGCCTTATCTTCTGCATCAAAAACAGGGCTTAACCGCGTATTGCTTAATTGTCCGTCACGCTTATAGGTAACTTCAAGCGGCTTCTTATCATTGCCAGCCTTCTCACTTAGCTCTGCAACTCTGTGTACTTGATTGATGCTTGTCCCGTTGATCTTAACAATTAAATCGCCCAGCCGGAGTCCTGCAGCCTCTCCAGGCGATTGCTTCATGCCATCGCTGCCAGAGACCTGATGATGACCCACAACTAAAATGCCGGATGATTTGACCTTGACTCCAATTGTTTGCCCACCGGGAATAACTCGTAAATCAGGCACTACATTCACTTTTACAGTCTTAAATGGAATTTTACCAAATAATTTCACTTTCATTTTGGTTTGACCGCTTTGATTCGGCTGAAGTGACAGTGTTTCATTCAAATTTACGGATAAAGAATGACTGGTTGATCCGTTAATCTGAAGCATCTGAGGGTCGACCGTTACTTCTGCATGAACGGGTACTCCGTATTGTAATCGTTTCAGTTGCCCGGAGAATAAACGAAGTTCATTCGGAATTGCGGCAAAATGTTGAAACGGGGTGGAGATTCCGATCATGCAAATGAAGAAAACGAGAACTAGGCCAAACCATCGCTTCCTTTGATTGGAGTTCAATGATTTCACGCTCCCTGTAATTCCATCGCATGACGTTAAAGGCTGCATCGCCATTGGCGTACCTTTAAGTTACCCTCACCCTGTTGTTTTATGTCCGCAAAAACATTCCCTAATTGGCTTCCATTACGCTCCCTTCTGCCTGTGAGCCAAATCAAGCATTTCTTGTGCATGATGTCTGGTTTTTTCAGTTACCTCTACACCGCCAAGCATGCGAGCCAGCTCCTCAATACGCATCGTGCCGATTAACTCCGTTACCGAAGTAGACGTTCGATCTTCAATAACCTGCTTCCTTATTTCATAATGATGATCTGCCATGCATGCTACTTGAGGTAAATGAGTAATCGAGAATACCTGGCACTTCATTGCGAGCTGCGACATCTTCTCTGCAATGGCTTGCGCCGCCCGACCGCTTACGCCTGTGTCAACCTCATCAAATATTAGGACAGGAACTTGATCGATCTCTGCAAAAATGCTCTTTAGAGCAAGCATAATGCGTGACATTTCTCCTCCGGATGCAATTTTGCTTAGCGGCTTCAAAGGTTCACCCGGATTTGTTGAAAGCATAAAAATCGCTTCGTCCATTCCATTAATGTGCAGGCGAGTCTGCTTCGTCTCCCCTGTTCCGTCTATGGTCGTATCGATTTGCACACGAAACTTAGCGGATGGCATTTGTAACTGTCCTAGCTCGTTCTCGATTGCTTCAGACAGCTTCGCAGCTGCATGCTCGCGAAGCTGCGATAATTCCTGTGCTAAAACCAATGCTTGATCATACTGCCTAATTTCTTCTAATCGAAGCTCCTCAAGCAGCTGATCGCGATTTTCAATTTTGTCACGGTCAGTAATTGTCCGATCTAAATAAGCTAATATATCAGGTATCGTTTCCCCGTATTTCCGCTTCAAACCATTTATTAAATCAAGTCTGTCCTCCACCTGCGACAGCTGGTCGGGATCAGATTCTATACCATCACGATAATCCCGCAGCTGGAAAGCGGCGTCCTCCGCTTGATAAAAGGCAGATTGAAGCTGCTCCAGTAAGGGACTTAACTTCACCGCATCATAGGACTGGATATCAATCAGCTTCGCAACCGCTTTGCTTACCATATCGAGACCTTTTCCCCCATATAACAACGAATACGCCTCTGACACGCCATCCATTCTTTTCCCCGCATACAATAGCTTGCGCCGCTGTTCGGCAAGTAATTCATCTTCCATAGGCTTAAGCTGGGCATTCTTAATTTCTTCAATCTGAAAGCGATACAAATCCAGCATCTGAACGTTTTGTCTTGTTGAATTTTCCAGCTCGCGCAGCGAAGCTCTGGTTTGCTGCAGCTCTTTAAATACGTTTCTGTAATTTTGCTTTCGTTCGATTAACAAATCGCCTGCGAACATATCTAACCATTCCAAATGCTGTTCTGTGCGAAGCAATGATTGGTGTTCGTGCTGACCATGAATATTAACTAAGCATTCGCCAATTTCCCGAAGCATCGTCATCGTAACGAGTTGACCGTTTACTCGGCTGTTGCTCTTGCCGTGTGACGAAAGCTCGCGCCTGATAACCAGCATTTCCTCACAGGAGGCATGTACACCGAGCTTGTTTAACACGACCCAAACAGGATGACTTCCAGGTAGATCGAACAATGCCTCCATCTCGGCTTTCTCACATCCATACCGTACCATGTCTGCGGAGCCTCTACCGCCAACCAGCAAGCTTAGCGCATCAATTAAAATCGATTTACCTGCACCTGTTTCACCTGTCAACACATGAAATCCATGATGAAATGTAACGTTGACTTCTTCGATTACCGCTAAATTCCTTATAGATAACTCACGCAGCATGGCTTAATATCCTCCCCTAATTTAGTTCAATAGTTCCAGCAAGCGTTCCACAACTTCTCCACTCTGCGTTTTGGTGCGACAGATCATCAAGATCGTATCATCCCCGCAGATTGTGCCCATAACCTCTGACCATTCCATATTATCGACCAAAGCTCCAATTGCATTTGCCGATCCTGGCAGACACTTCATGACAACAAGGTTATCGGTGAAATCGATATGTACAAAATGATCAAGCAGCGCACGCTTTAATTTATGAATCGGATTTTGGCGCTGTTGCTCCTGCGGAATAGAATATTTGTATTTCCCTTCGCCCGCCGGTACCTTGATAAGCATCAATTCCTTCATATCGCGCGATACGGTTGCTTGAGTTACCTGCATGCCGGTTGCGCGCAGCGCTTCTACAAGCTCCTCCTGTGTCTCGATTATGCGGTTTGTAATAATTTCCTTGATTCGATATTGGCGAATCCCCTTCATAAAAAAACCTCCATGAGTTATTGGTCTGTGATGTGAAACGTTATTTTGCGGATGACTTTTTCTTTCGCGTCAACGAACAATATGCCTTCGCATTCTGGCAATAACAGTGAATACACAAGCAGTCGATCCCTAACACCACTAGCCGTCCATTCCATCGGCATCCGATCACGTGCTGTTTTTACGATATACGTACAATTATCCATTTCCGCTATATAATCAATATATAACCGACTACCCCTTCCAAGCGGCACATCGTCCAGCTTGATTGGAATCGGAATTAAATGCTTTCCTGAGCTTACTTCATATCCAGCCTGCTCAAGCAATAAAATATTCTCATCATCATCTGCTAACACGCCGCCTTTACCGAGCTTAAGACGCTTAACGCTTGCAGGCTCGTGCAGCCAACGGTGAAATACTCTGAATATCCATACTACAAACAAACAACCGGCAAAAAGCATAATAAACCAATCACCGTATGTGCCCATTAGCATCCCCCATTCGCAAATGGATTGCTCACTTAATCGTTCGCTATGCTGGGGGCATTTTCCTGTTTGCAACTTTACCGAACGTTTGTTTGGTTTCTATAGTTTATCAAATCGAGCAGGTTGCTGTAAAGTAAAAAAGATGCCGAGCAGCTATGATTCTGCTTGACACCTTCCAAATTTCTACATTTTATTTGTTAGTGGTAAAGGTTTCGTTCGCTTGTTTTACCAATTCGGTTAACGCAGCATCATCCGGAATTGCAGCGTTCGGCTCAGCGGACCATGTCCAATAAGCCAAAAACTCAATATTGCCCTCTCCTCCCGTAATAGGAGAAAACGTAATATCCTGCAAGTAATAACCCAGCTCGGCTGCTGCAGTCAGAACTGTCCGCAGCACCTCTCTATGCACAGCGGAATCACGTACGACACCGGATTTGCCTACCTTCTCTCGTCCAGCTTCGAATTGCGGCTTTATTAGTGCGACAATTCCAGACCCAACCGATAACAAGGTGGATAAAGCAGGTAAAATGAGCTTCAACGATATGAATGAAACATCAATTGAAGCAAACGTCGGAGACGGTCCAACCAGGTCAGTTGGCTCTGTATAGCGAAAGTTGGTACGCTCCATGACATTAACCCGTTCATCCTGTCTAAGCGACCAATCAAGCTGATTGTAGCCAACATCGATTGCATATACATACGATGCGCCGTTCTGAAGAGCGCAATCCGTAAATCCGCCTGTCGATGCGCCGATATCGAGCATGACGCGTCCGTTCAAATCGATATCGAACTTCCGAATCGCCTTCTCCAGCTTCAAGCCGCCGCGGCTGACATAAGGATGCAGAGCGCCCTTTACCTTAATATCTGCCGTACGCGCCACTTTCATTCCGCTTTTGTCGACAGGCTCGTCGTTTACAAGCACGAGCCCCGCCATCAAAGCCGCTTTCGCTTTTTCTCTGCTTTCATAAAAGCCGCGCTCCACCAGAAGCACATCTATCCGTTCTTTCGCAGTAGTTGTCATCTTTCTCCCTCAAACGTTACTGTTGACCAGTAACTCGCTTCATACGCTTTGGCTGCATCGCTTTGAACTCGGTAGCTACTCTCTCAGCCGTTAAACCAATTTCTTTTCTTTGCTCCTTGATCGTACCATGCTCCACGAATACATCAGGCACGCCGATAATACGTACGGACAGGCCGTAGATGCCTTTGAGCGAATAAAATTCAAGAACTGAGCTTCCCAAGCCGCCAAGCTCCGCTCCTTCTTCCAACACGATCATATGCTTGCCTTCCGCAGCAAGTGATAACAGCATCTTCTCGTCGAGCGGTTTAATAAACCTGGCATTTACGATTTGAACGTTCAATCCTTCTCGCTTGAGAAGTTCAGCCGCTTCCTCGGCAACCTGCAGCATTGGGCCAATCGCCAAAATAACGCCGGAATCTCCTGTACGAACCGTCTCCCAAGTGCCGATCGGCAAAGCTTGCGGGTTGGCTTCCATCTCCACGCCTAAGCCCGCGATCCGCGGATAACGGACAGCGATCGGACCGTCATTATAATCAACGGCTGTCTTAAGCATTTGTCTGAGTTCATTCTCATCCTTCGGCATCATAATAACCAAATTCGGAATATGTCTCAAATAGGATATATCATAAACGCCATGATGCGTCTCACCGTCTGGTCCAACAAATCCAGCACGGTCTATCGCAAAAATAACGTTAAGGTTTTGACGGCAAATATCGTGCACGACTTGGTCATATGCGCGCTGCAGGAAAGTGGAATAAACCGCGTAAACAGGCTTCATTCCTTCAATCGCAAGCGCTGCCGACATCGTTGCCGCGTGCTGCTCGGCAATACCCACATCAATCATGCGGTCAGGGAATCTCGCTGCAAATTTGAGCAAGCCGGATCCGCCTGGCATTGCAGGAGTAACAGCGACAATTCGCTCGTCCTTCTCAGCTAATTCAATTAACATTTCTCCGAATACATCTGTATACACGGGAGGACCAACAGCCTTGACCACTTGACCGGATTCAATTTTGTATGGCGTGATGCCATGCCATTTGAACGAATCCGCTTCGGCAGGTGAATAGCCTTTCCCTTTGACAGTCAATACATGCACAAGCACGGGACCCGGCATCGAATCCGCTTGGCGCATAATATCAAGTACCTGCTCGATATCATGACCGTCCACAGGACCCAAGTAAGTAAATCCGAATTGCTCGAACAGAATGCCGCTTACGAGCAAATACTTCAAGCTATCCTTGAAGCGTTCGGCTGTTTTAGCAAGCTTTCCGCCAATGGCCGGTATTTTGTTCAGCAATAACTGCAGCTCGTCCTTAGCTTTATGATAATGACGATCGGTACGTATTTTGCCCAAATAATGATGCAATGCGCCAACGTTCGGAGCGATAGACATTTCATTATCATTCAAAATGACAATCAAATTTTTCTTCTCGTGACCGATATGATTAAGCGCTTCTAATGCCATGCCGCCGGTAAGGGCGCCGTCACCGATAACAGCAACTACGCGATTGCTCTCACCCTTCAAATCACGGGCGAGCGCCATCCCCATTGCAGCCGATAAGGATGTACTGCTATGTCCGGCTTCCCAAACGTCATGCTCGCTTTCCGCACGTTTGACGAAGCCGCATAGCCCTTTATATTTACGCAGCGTATCAAACCGGTCCTTACGGCCGGTTAATATTTTGTGTACATACGATTGATGCCCGACGTCAAAAATAAACTTATCTTCTGGGCTGTTAAATAAATAATGCATGGCTAGGGTCAGCTCTACAACTCCTAAGTTAGGAGCGAGATGACCACCCGTAACGGAAAGCTTCTCAATAAGAAACTGACGGATTTCACCGGCCAGTTGCTCTAGTTGAGCGGTTGTCAAAGCTTTCAAATCTTGAGGTCCGTTAATCTGGTCAAGCAGCACGTTACTTTCCTCGCTTTCGCGGACAGCCTTTAACTGCCGTCTCATGAACATCTACATTTTACCTATTATAGCACACTGAACTTAGTTTCCCAACCAAAATGGAAAAAGCATTACATTCTCAATGATCGCGACCAACGAGATAATCCGCAATTTCAAGCAGCCGTTCAGGTGCAAGCAGCCCCGCATCCAGCACAGCTGATTTCGCTTCCTGGGTTAGCCGCTCAACCTGAGCTTTGCTCTCTTCTATTCCGATTAGGAAAGGATACGTTACTTTATTCTGCTGAACGTCGCTATTTGTTTTCTTGCCCAGCTTCTGCTCGTCGCCGATCAAATCCAAAATATCATCCCGAATTTGAAAAGCAAGACCGATATTTCGGCCATATGTTGCTAGTAGCTCAAGCTGCTTTTCTGTCGCTCCTCCGATGCGGCCGCCGGCCGTAACCGAGAACACAATAAGATCGCTTGTTTTATGAAGATGGATGTATTCAAGCTCACTGATAGAAGTGATTCCTTGCTCCCCGAGCATATCGGCAACTTGGCCGCCTACCATTCCTGGAGCACCCGCCAACTTGGCCAGATCCTCTACGATGGCAAGCGCCACTTCAGCGGAAATACCGCCTTTGCGCGCCGCTTGAGGAATTAAATGAAAAGCGTGCGTAAGCAGCGCGTCCCCTGCTAAAATCGCCATCGCTTCACCAAACACCTTATGGTTAGTCGGCTTACCTCTGCGGAAATCATCATTATCCATGGCAGGCAAATCATCATGAATCAATGAATACGTGTGTATAAATTCTACGGCGCAAGCTACTGGAAGAGCGGCATCGAAGGTTGTCGTACGGCCAAATACAGCTTCGGCTGCCGATAGCACTAACGCTGGTCTCAGGCGTTTGCCTCCTGCCTCAAGCGAATAATGCATTGCCTCCCGCAGCCGTACCGGAACGTCCCACGAGCTCGGAACCGATTGTTTAAGCGAAGCTTCGGTAAGCTCCGCGCATTTCGATAAGTACGCTTTTATGGATGCCCTCTCGTTCAAGCTTATTCCCCTTTATCCTCGTTTACATCCGCAAACGTTTTTTTCTGGAAGCCCTGCTCCGTTTCGATCAACAATTCTATTTTGCGCTCGACCTGCTCCAGCTTGCCTCCGCACAGCTGAGACAGCTTCATACCTTCTTGGAACAATTCAATAGCTGTCTCAAGCGGAACATCGCCGTTCTCCAGCTTGGATACGATGGAATCCAATCGCTCCATTGCCTGCTCAAAAGTGAGCTCACTATTATTCGTTGCTGCCACCTAATTGATCTCCTCTCAATGAACCTACATGACAGTCAAGCTGACCGTCTGCTACCTTCACCTTAACGATGTCGCCTGGCTTCACATCGCGAATCGATTTAATTAATCGCCGCTCCTGCTCGTCATATACGAGACTGTATCCTCTAGACATGACCTTTAATGGACTTAAGGCGTCCAGCTGTTTAATTGCGCTATGCAGCTGAAGCTTCTTATCTTTAACGGCAATGCTCATCGCATGCTCAAGCTGCTTGTTAGCCGTTTGCCAGCGTTTAGCCGCAAACGCCACTCGCTCGCCTGGATGATGCCCGGCCAATGTGGTTTGCAGCCTTGCGAGTCTCGTATGTCCACGTTCGGCTATCCGCTTTGTCCGCTGCTCAAGCTGCTCCGACAGCCGGTCTAAACGCTCCGCTTGCTCCAGCAAATACTTTCGCGGATATAAGAAAAATGGCGAGCGCCGAAGCCGCTGCAGCTTTTCTTTATCTTCTTGAACGCGGTAGCGGATGCCTTGAACGAGCCGCTGCTGCTTGCGCTGCAGCTGCTGCTGTAGTTCAGCAATGCTCGGAACAGCAAGTTCAGCAGCTGCTGTTGGCGTGGCTGCACGTAAATCAGCTGCAAAATCAGCAATCGTGAAATCCGTCTCATGCCCAACCGCGCTGATTACCGGAATACGAGATGAGGCAATGCTGCGAGCGACCGATTCCTCATTGAACGCCCACAGCTCTTCAAGCGACCCGCCGCCGCGCCCAACTATTAATAAGTCGGCTTCGCCAAAACGGTTCATCGCTTCTATTGCTTTTACGATTGAGGGCGCCGCTTGGTTTCCTTGAACGAGTACGGGATAAACATAAATAGGGATTAAAGGATACCGTCGCTGTAAAGTAATGATAATATCTCGTACGGCAGCTCCTGTCGGAGACGTGATGACGCCTATTGCACGTGGAAAAAGCGGAATGGGACGTTTGCGCGATTCGGCGAACAGCCCTTCCGCATTCAACTTGCTTTTAAGCTGCTCGAACGCGAGATACAAGCTCCCTATGCCGTCAGGCTGCATCGAGGTGACATAAAACTGATAATTGCCATCTCGTTCATAAACCGATATATTCCCTCTGGCTATCACTTTCGCGCCTTCTTTAGGAATAAAGGGCAGCCGTTGATTATGTGATGCGAACATAATGGACTTTATCCGGCTATCGCTATCCTTCAAAGTAAAATACATATGCCCGCTGGAATGATGCGTGAAATTCGAAATCTCGCCGCGCAGCCAAATATCGCCTAGCAGTGAATCCGACTCCATCTTCATCCGGATATAGCGATTAAGCTCTTTAATCGAATAAATTCGTGGCTGATCCGCCATGCGTACCATCACTCCTTGATTCCGTTTGCCCTTTTTGCCGCTGTAATCGTATTTTTCATTAGCATAGTAATGGTCATAGGTCCAACTCCGCCAGGCACTGGTGTAATGAAGCCAGCTGTATCCAAACAATCATCAAAATCAACATCTCCCGCAAGCTTGCCGTCTGGCAGACGGTTAATGCCTACGTCAATGACAATCGCACCTGGTTTGACGAATTTGCTGTCGATTGCTTTCGCTTTCCCGATGGCAACCACAAGAATATCCGCTTGTTTGGCGATTTCTTCCATGTTTGCCGTACGCGAATGACAAATTGTAACCGTCGCATTCTCGCGGAGCAGCAGCATGGCTACCGGCTTGCCGACGATATTGCTTCTGCCGATAACGACCGCATGCTTTCCAGAAATGTCGACGCCGCTGCGCTTAATAAGCTCAATAACGCCTGCAGGTGTGCAAGGCAGTAAGCTGTCATCGCCGATAACCAGATTGCCGACGCTTTCCGGATGAAAGCCGTCTACATCTTTATCTACACGAATGGCATCAATAACGGCCTTCTCGTTGATATGCTTTGGAAGGGGCAATTGAACGAGAATGCCGTTAATTGTAGCCTGATTGTTCAATCGGTCTATAACCGCAAGCAGCTCTTCTTCTGTTGTTTCAGCAGAAAGCCGGTGTACTTCGGAATAAAAACCAAGCTGCAGGCAAGCTTTCTCCTTAGAACCTACATAAACTTTAGAAGCAGGATCTTCGCCAACGAGTACGACTGCCAGGCCAGGGACGACCCCTTTCTCTTTCAAGGCTGCAGTTTCCGTAATCATTTCCTCACGTATAAGGTCGGATATTTTCTTTCCTTCAATGATTTGTGCGCACATAGCTCCAGTCTCCTTTTGCATCGATGATTGTTTGATTTTTTAATTGTGTTTAAGATTTCAACTCTTCAATTTCCAGCAGCAATTTTCCGAGCACGCCATTTACAAATTTGCCGGATTCCTCTGTTCCAAAATGCTTCGCAAGCTCAATCGCTTCATTGATCGCCGCTTTAGGCGGTACGTCATCGCGGAATACGATCTCATAACATGCCAGTCTTAGCACTTGACGGTCGACACGTGACAACCGATCGATATGCCAGCCAGTCAAAAACTGCTGCAGCATGCCGTCAATAGCTTGCTTATGCTCCATAACGCCAGAAACAATCTCGCGCGCGAACTCGGCTGTGCTGCCTGCCTCAGCCGGATCGGCACCTATTTCATTTTCTTGACGAAGCTCGTCCATCAGCATATCGACTGCATCTGATGCTGAAACCTCATTCATTTCCATTTGATATAAGCTTGATACTGCTATTTCTCTTGCTAATCTACGTTTCATGTGACCTCCGCGGCAGCTTTATGCCGATAAAATGGTTTATTCTTGTAAACTCTATATTTCAAAAAAAACCTATGATCTCCTCCCTGCCCCGAATAAGCGGCTTTCCGAAATCCGGAGTACGGAGGAGACCACAGGATCATTTAAACGGCCTAAATCTTTCTAACAACGAATACCAAAGCCGCTGCCATGGAAAGATAGGTCCGCTGCTTGTTTCCTTCTGCAAGCCGATCCAATAACCGATTGAGACAAGCAGCCCTACAAAGAGCATGTCCCAAAAACCGACAAACAAATATAACAATCCGAAAAACAGCCCTATCGCAGCGCCAGCTGCGCGCTTCCCATAGATAGCCCAGAACTCCCTCCACATCAGCAAACTCACCTCTATTCCACGCGACTCTTGAATGTGCCCGTTTGAATGATGTTCGCAACATATACTGCAACGTTTGTTACAGGTATACCGGCTATATCCTCAACATGCTCCTTCACGGAGCGTTGAATTTCCTCTGTCAGCACCGGTATGGAGCTTTCGCCGTCAACAACCGCACGAATCACGATATCGAGACCAGCATCCGTCGCACGAATGCGAGCGCGCAAATCCTTAACGCCACGCTGACGGGAAGCGGCCTTCAATGCCAAATTCTCGATCGTCTCAAGAGAAATACGAATGTCGCCGAAGTCCGTTCTTTGATCAATAGACGGAGCGGAAGCCGATCCGCGCTGAAGTGATACGATAAAAAATCTTAAGCTAAGTATAAAAAGGATGACACCCGTTACAGCTAACGTAATTTGGATGGAATCAACACGATATATATCGCCTACCAGTTCATTCAATAGATCACTCGATATCCAGCCAAAACCAATGGATAGCAAAAATACGGACACACATCCGATTACAATGCTATACAAAAACAAAAGCAGCTTGTCCACGACCTTAACCAACGTAGCGCCTCCTCCTGCCAAGCCGAATGAAAACCCCCTTGCGCCGAGCGGCATGCCCATTCACGAGGGGGTTGTACGGAATTTAATTAGACATCATTATCTATTTGACTCTGTGTTGAATCTCTTCTTCTTCCGGTTTATCAGGCGTCTTGAAATGTACATCGTGAATATGTACGTTCACTTCAACAACGTGGAGTCCCGTCATCATCTCGATAGAACGTTTCACATTGAGTTGAATTTCCGAAGCAATCTCGGGAATACGGATGCCATACTCAACGATAATGTTCACATCTACCGCAGCTTCCCGTGAACCCACTTCAACTTTAACACCTTTGGACAAATTTTTGCGGCCAAGAAGCTCAACGATGCCTCCAGCAAATCCGCCGCTCATTCCAGCCACTCCATCCACTTCAACCGTAGCTAATCCAGCGATAACTTCGATGACTTCAGGTGCAATTTGAATCGTTCCAATGTCCGTTCTCTCATACTCCGCAGCGATCGTACTCATGATGGCTGTACACCTCCTTAAAGTTGCGCGTACTTGGCGCGAGGCCAAGCAATAAACCGCATCTTGTTAATATACTATAACATTCGGCAAGAAATATGACAAACATTACTACTTGTTCACATCATTGTCGTATGTTCATTCCGGAGCGTTAATATCATGCTCCTCGAGGAACTTAATATCAAAGTCTCCGCTCACGAATTTGGAGTGATTTAGAAGCTTCTGATGAAACGGTATCGTCGTCCGAATGCCTTCGATTGCAAATTCAGACAATGCCCGTTTCATTCTTGCGATCGCTTCTTCGCGGGTCGCGCCCCAAACAATCAGCTTCGCGATCATCGAATCGTAGTGCGGCGAGATCGTATAGCCGGGATATACGGCGCTGTCCACACGAACCCCTGCGCCGCCAGGCGGCAGGTAGAACGGAATCGTTCCTGGGGATGGCATGAAATTGCGTTCGGAATCCTCTGCGTTAATGCGGCACTCGATGGACCAGCCGTTAATTTTCAGGTCGTTTTGAGTGAACGAAAGAGGATTACCCTCTGCTACCGATATCATTTCTTTAATTAAATCCACGTTCGTAATCATCTCGGTTACGGGATGTTCGACTTGAATACGCGTATTCATTTCCATGAAATAAAAGTTTCCGTCCGGTCCGAGCAAAAACTCAAGCGTACCGGCGCCTGAATAGTTAACCGCAAGCGCCGCTCGAACGGCCGCTTGTCCCATTCGCTCGCGAAGCTCGGGAGACAATACGGAACATGGCGCTTCTTCAACCAGCTTTTGGCGTCTGCGCTGTACCGAGCAATCGCGTTCAAATAAATGAACGGCATTGCCATGCTTGTCGGCCATAATTTGAATTTCAACGTGCTTCATGCCCGTTAAATATTTTTCGAGATAAACGCCTGCATTGCCGAATGCCTTCTGCGCTTCCTGCTGAGCAGTCGTAATTTGCTGTATAAGCGTCGACTCATCTTCCGCGATCCGGATACCTTTGCCTCCGCCGCCAGCCGTTGCTTTAATAATGACTGGATAGCCGATATCACGAGCTACGCTGATGGCTTCATCCAGGTTCTCAACGAGGCCGTCAGAGCCCGGGATGATCGGAACATCGGCCGTTCTCATCGTCAGTTTGGCAACCGCTTTGTCACCCATCTTATTAATCGCAACCGGGGATGGACCGATGAATGTGATATTGCATGACTCGCAAATTTCCGCAAAGTCAGCGTTTTCAGCTAGAAAGCCATAGCCGGGATGAATAGCATCACATTCCGTTATTGTAGCTACGCTCATAATGTTCGTTAAGTTTAAATAGCTGTCCTTCGATGCGGTCGGCCCAATGCAGTAAGCTTCATCGGCTAAACGCACATGAAGCGAATCGCGATCCGCTTCAGAATAAACAGCGACAGTGCTAATACCAAGCTCGCGGCAAGCGCGAATAATTCGAACCGCAATTTCACCGCGGTTTGCAATTAATATTTTGTGAAATTTCACGTAGGAACCCCTTTCAAACGACAGTTTCCCTAAAACGGACGTTAAATCACTTCATTATTCCGGCTTAACAAGAAACAATGGCTGGCCGTACTCAACAAGCTGGCCGTTAGAAACCAAAATTTCTACGATTTCACCGCGAACCTCTGCTTCCAGCTCATTCATCAGCTTCATCGCTTCCAGAATACAAACGACGCTCTTCTCACTGACGCGATCGCCGATTTTGACGAAGGCGGCTGCTTCCGGAGTCGGCGAGCTGTAGAACGTGCCTACCATTGGAGATACGATTTGATGCAAATGATCTGTCGATGGACGTACTGGAGCCGTTTCTTGCACAGCTTGAGGCTGCGCCGCCGGTGCGGCTGGCTGAGTTTGTAAAGGTGCAGGCGCGTATGTATGCGTAATTGGGGCTGCTTGCACATTCACCACTTCTGTTTTGCCAGGCTTGCGGATGAGCAGGCGAGTCCCTTCGTTTTCGATTTCCAGCTCATGAACGGAAGTTTGATCAACCAATTTGATCAACTCTTTGATCTCGCTCAATTTGAACATGAATATTTTCACTCCTTAAATTTGCGATAGCTAAATTGCTTCCATAGCGGATAACCACAATGGTTACCATGCCAATATAACCAATTCTTACACATAACGTTTAACATTATATCATAAACAAGCCTGAACACGAATCATTTTTTGTTCGGTAATCGATGATAACACAAAAAAAGGCCTTGCCGCCACCCGCTGACATGCCGGGGACGACAAGGCCTGTTGTTCTTATAAGAGCTTGCTGGCGCTTAAGGAATATATCGGACAGATACTTGGTCCGCACCGACTTGCATGGTGCTCATCACCAATTTAATGATGTCGGCAGCCTGCTTTTTCTCCAGCTTGTCGCTGGAAACTACAACATTGAATTTGTCGCTTTGCTCATCGATAACGACATTTTCATATAGCTTCTGCAGCTCCGACTCAATGCCTGTCAGTTTAGCTTGTTTCTCTTCCAGCATATCAAGCTCGGCAATGGCGGCAACAGATTCCTCCTGCTTGGTTTGCGTCTCCGCAATGGCTGCCATTATGCGATTTTCTTCCTCTGTGTTTTTCAACTCCCGTTTCGCCAGCAGCTCGCTGAACACGCCGCCTGCCGCTAATCCCTGCTCCTCGATTAGATTCAATGCCTCTTTATCCGCATCGCTTAGAACGACATCATCGGCTGGCTGCTCCACTTCATTCACAACCAGTCCATCGCCATTCGCTGCAGCCTCCGTCGCATTTTGCGCCGCTTGCTCCGTTTGGGAGCCGTCAGTCAACACTTCCGGAGTTTCCACGTCTTGCGTAAATAAGTAATACGCCGACAATACCACCATTAAACTAAGCATTGATACGAGCCATACCGTTTGTCTTTTCGTGTTCATGAGAACACCCTCCCCAACCATTCAATTTAGTTTATTGTTTGCTCGGTACAACAGAAATTCGGTTAACCGGCACGTTAATGCCTCTCTCGACCGCATTGACGATGAGACGTCTGACAGTGGCGTTTTCAGCGCCTTTGGCAACGATAAGAACACCTCTAATGTGCGGGTTAATCGTTTTGGTCACGATCGGTTTTTGGTCTCCTGATACCTCGTACAATACGACCTGTCCGTCTTCTGTTATCGCAGTATTATGCCGTTTGCCGCCGTTCGGATCATTTTCATCCGTGACCTGCTGTGAATCTTTTTTATGCCGCTCAACGACTATTTCTTCCGTCGAATCAACCGTTACTAGTACATCAACTGTTCCAACGCCTACGATTTTCTCCAAAATCTCTTTCAGCCTTGTCTCCAATGGATGCTCGATCGCAGCGAACATAGAGCCTGATGACGACTCCGAATTCCATGCGGGCTCTGTCTGGGGCGGAGGATTCGGATCCTGTGCCGATGGTTCAACCTGCTTATACGTCAAAAAAGAATTCATAATCATTAGCGCTGCGCCAATCCCTCCAACGATTAGCAATATTCGAAGGGTCCGCACACGCTTCGGACCCCCGGGACCGCCGCTAACCGCTGATTCTATGCCTTCCAGCCATTTGGCCACCGCGCCATACCTCCTCTCCATCACTAACCTTTTATTATTTCGTTTGTTGTTCCGCCAGCTGTCTTACGATAATCCGATCCGCCTCAACGTCCCAGCCCTTTGTAATCAAGCTGCTGATTGCAGCAGCTGCAGCCGGGTCCGCTCTCGACCATTTGCCCTCCGGTTCATCAGATCCTTCTATTTCGCTGGTTGAATCCTTGCTGCCCGGGAGCGGCAAGGTATCGTCCTGAGGCTCGATCTCAACATCTATGATTACCGGCTGCACTGCCTCGACTGCCGAATCATCCTTGGATATGCCTTTTTTGTTGTCGTTCGCATTGAGAGTGACGGTTACTTGACTTATATAAGGTGTTTGCGTACCGGAAATCGCAACCCACTTCAGCATCGCATCCACCTCGGCCACCGGTGCTGCTTCTTTCTCGATCAATTCATTCCGAATGGATTCCTCCAGCGTTCGTTCCGTAAGTTTGGCAGCTTCGAGATTGCGCTTCTCGCTCATTGCTTCGGCATCACTTGTAATTTGATTTAACCCGGCTATCTGCTCCTCCCGCGTCATGGCCGATTTACTCCAATTCTCCATTCCTTCATCCAGCTTCGCTCCAAAGTCGCTTTGTATGAGCTTTAATATCGGAGAGAGAATCGTCAGCAAGATGAATAAGCCGACTACGAGCCTCGCATATCGCTGCATCGCTTTGTTGGGGAGGAGAAGCTCAACGAACACCGCCAGCAAAATGACTGCAATGATGTCTCTCAGCCAGTCGCTTAACCAAGCCATCACAGTACTCGTCTCCTTCCTTACCTAACCATCAACGCCGCATTTCCTGCAGTCAAAATAATTGTAACCGCAAGGAAAAACATGAGACTGACAGCTGCCAAAGCTGCAAATACATAGATCATCGTCTTCCCGATCGTCGCCAGGCAGCTTACGATCGGCGAATCTCCCAGCGGCTGCATAACAGCTGCAGATATGTTATAGATGAGCGCTAGCGTCAATATTTTGATTGCAGGGAACGCGCTGATGAATAGCAGTACAATAACGCCGGCCAACCCCACTGCGTTTTTGGCAAGCATTGACGCCGAGATGACCGTATCCGCCGCATCGGAGAACGTCCTTCCCACGACCGGCACGAAACTCCCCGTAACGAATTTGGCTGTCCGCAGCGTGACACCATCCGTTACCGCTCCAGTTGCGCCCTGTACGGAAATGACGCCGAGAAATACGGTCAGCAGAACGCCCATCACGCCTACGCTAATGTTCCGCAATAGGTTTGCCAGCTGCGTGACTTTGAATTTATCCGTCAATGCGCTTGCAATATGGAGAACCGCCGAAAAAAACAAAAGCGGAAATACGAGCGTATAAATGAGCGTACCGACTGCATGAATCATAAAGATGATCAGCGGATGCAGAATGGATACCGTAACGACGTTGCCCATCGATGCAAGCAGCGTAAGCAGCAGCGGCACCATCGCCAGCATGAACTGAATCATGCTTTCTATTGCGCCTTTTGCATAGCCCATTGCAACATGAAAGCTGTTTACCGCGATAATAATGAGCACCATATACGTAATAGAATAAGCGACTTTGCTGACTGCATTTCGTTCGAAAGCGTTTTGCAGCGTCTCCAGCACCATGCTGAACACCGTCAGCATCACAATCGTTACGAGTAGCTTGCCATTGTAGAGCACCTCATGCCACATATACCGAAGCAGCCCTTGCAATACATCCGTAAACTTAAGGCCTTCGCCGCCTGGAAGAATCATCTGGGCGAAGCTGGGAATATGCTGTTCCGGAAAAAAACCGCCGTATTCACTCCGGAGCTTATTCCAGTAAGACTCAACAGCTTCCGTTTCTAGAGCGCCTAACTGCTCGGCTGCCAGCTCCTTGGAAAGCTGATCTGCTTGGACGCGGCTCTCCTCAGCCGGTGTACCGCTTTCCCCGCTTCCCGCATAACCGACATTCGGAACAAAGGAGAACAGAAACGCCGCAGTTAAAATGAAGAGCAGCAGCTTGGCCCGGTCTCTTGCAGGAGTGAGCTTAATCATAGGCTTCAGCTCCCCTCCGGCAGCAGCCCGATTACGGTCTCGACGATTACGCTAATAATCGGAACAGCCATGACGAGAATAAATACTTTACCGGCAAATTCGATTTTGGATGCGATGCCCTCTTGACCTGCGTCCCTGACGATCTGCGCCCCAAATTCCGCAATGTACGCAATGCCGATAATTTTTAGGATCGTCTTCAAGTATATTGAAGGGATACCTGATCGATTAGCCAGGTCCTCTAGCACGGATATGACGATTTCGATTTTGCCGATCAAGTACAGAAAGATAAACAAGCCTGTAAACGCCGCGAGCAGAAAAGCGAACATCGGCTTTTGCTCCCGAACAACAAGTATAAGTACTGTAGCCATCAGACCAAGGCCGACGATTTGAATCATTTCCATTCCGCTCACCT
>Ga0310900_10000195_pt1 | contig 18457 bp, 10 predicted proteins | sample C24D1metaG_FD_203879 | JGI IMG/M metagenome (GOLD analysis project Ga0310900, IMG submission 203879) | Lab incubated soil microbial communities from West Virginia University Organic Research Farm, Morgantown, WV, United States - C24D1 | ecosystem: Environmental > Terrestrial > Soil >...
GTCCAGCTGCTTTGTTAGAACAGGTTTTCGGACTCTCGTTTACAACAATGTCTTCGTAGCTGCGCTGTGCTACGGCGACTCCATATTCTACCTTCTGAAAATGATTCAACAAATAGTTTAAACCGAGTGCTGCCAGTATTAGAAATACAATTCCGTATTTCAATATTTTCTTTACCACCTGTTGATCGCCTCCGTAACCACATCTTGCGCAAAACCAACTAGTTGATTTCCGAGTGAATAAAAGACGAATATGAACAATGCAATAATCAACATCGTAAATAAACTTCTAAAAATGACATCGACCGTTTCGCCGACTTCATAATTATGGATGTCTTTTATCATAAAAAACATTAAAAATGCGATCCAAATGGTCATCGCTTGAACCGGCAAATGGTAAAATACCGACTGTTCTAATGTTAATCCGTTACTAAATAGAATGAGCAGCGGCATGATGACAAGCACCGGGCTCAAGGAGTATGCTGTAGCATTATAGACATCCCTGAATTTTCCCTCGCCGTCAGTAATAGAACAAATTAAGTAGTTGGACAGTACCCACAAAACGGCAAGCCCGATCATAACCGATAATTCATTCAGGAAGTATCCCTGCTTCGGTACAAATAATAGATTGGCGTATTCATAATGCACAATACATAGAATGACGACTAGAAGGTATATAAGGGTTGACGATTTTCTGGACACTCTGTTCTCGTACTGGATTTGATAAAATGCCTCTAACGGCTGCTTTAAGAAAGTAAATACAAATAGTAAATCGTCAATCATTTTAATTCTTCTAACGGCCCTTAGCTGCCCGGTTATCCTTGAACCGTACCCATATTTTTTATTTAAAAATTTATGGGCATAACCAATGATCAAGACAGCAAGAAAGATGGTGAATACAATGTCCAAGTTGTTTTGCAGCCAGGATTGACGAATTTCCCAAAAGGCTTCCGATATGCCCGTATTATATTGCGCGTCCCGGTATTCGTCATTGGCTCCCGATGCGTCGCCTTCACGAAGGTAGGCGTTGCCTAAACCGATATGGGCGTTATCAAATAGCGAGTTACGCTGAAGCGTATACTCCCATAGCTCTTTACTCTTTGTATAGTCGCCGTTTTGATAGGCATCCATTGCATGATGAATGGCATCGGCGAATTCCGTTGAGCGATAGGTCTGGATCAGCTTCGTTCCCTGATCGACGACAATCAGTTCATCGGAAGAATTGGAGGCCATGCTTACAGGCAAGTTCAGAAGACCTAGCCGACTGGAATTAAAGTCTTTTCCTCCAAACAAGAACAACAAATTACCATTCGTATCATACTCATAAATCCAGCCTTCCGAGCTTACGGAAAAAACATTATTGTGCTTTCCGACCCACACGCTTTCCATCGCGAACGATCCGACCATCCCATCCGGAAAATAATTCGTTCCCGATACGTTAAACTTCTTTATCGGATTGGTTTCGACGGATGAAGTAACCGTATAAATAAATCCTTTCTTATCAATCGCAATATTGCTAGGCACATCAGGAAATACCTTCTCCATTTTCACTTCCTGTGCTTCTGTCAGAAAAACAGACCTAAGCTGATCCAGAAAAGGCACCTTTAACGGATTTGCTCCGAAGAAGGTAATAAACTCCCCGTCTCTGCTTAACATAATCAAGCCGTTAACGGAACCGGTGCTTCTAACATACATATTGCCTCTCACGTCAACGGCAATATGAGTTGGTTTGAACTCATATCCTTCAGCGAAAATCGGTGAATCCGGTTTGCCTATTTCCTGTACAAAAGCAAGTGTTTCTTTATTGAAAATGAAAATTTTGCTCTCTGACGCATCTACCACATAAATCGATTCATCCGTTACAAAAGCGCTTTTTATAGCAGAGAACTTATCGCTAGCCAATTCTTTGTAATAGCGGTAGTTGTTATCTAAAATATAAACTTTATTTTTTGCGCTATCCGTAATGTAAACGTAATCCTGTTCATCGATAAAAACATGCTCAGGCATTTCCAGCTTTTCACCGTTAATGACGCTTATTTGCTTAATGGGCGTATAGGCGGCCTGAGTTTTAATAATGTAGCCGTCACTATCGCTTGTATAGGTGTAATAGGGAGCATCAGCAGCTGCGTAAGCATGAAACGTAAAAAAATAAAACAAAACAATCGCTGCAGCAAATCTCAACGGACCAAGAATTCTCATTTTTTGCATATTACTTAATCCCCGTATGAGCCATGGAATCCATGACTTTATTTTGTAAAATAATAAACAATATCAAGTTAGGGACAAACATCACTAATCCAGCTACAGCTCCCAATCCGGCGCCGGCTACGATGTTTCCTGATTGAGAGATCAACGTATTCATGTAAAATGGAAGAGTTCTTAATGACTCATCATCCATAAAAATGGTCGAGCTTTCGACGTTGCCCCATCCTGCCTGAAAAGTTAATATGGCAACGGTAACAAGCGCGGGCTGTACAAGGGGCAGCATAACATGCCAATAGACTCTCCAGTTCCCTGCTCCGTCGATTTTCGAGGCCTCAATCAGATCGTCCGGAATTTGATCCATAAATTGTTTAATCAAAAATATGCCGATCGGCATCGCTAACATCGGTATGATGTGCGCCAGATAAGTATTGAATATCCCCAGATTATCAATAATCAAAAATCTCGGAATCGCAACCGCTACCGGAACAAACATCAATGCCATTGTATTGGCTTTATTAAAAGGATGTTTCCCTTTAAAGTGCAGTTTCGATAATGCAAAAGCCGCTAAAGAGCTTACGAGCAGCGTAAGCAAAATAACGATCGTCGTCATGAGCAAGCTGTTAAAAACATATCTGGATAGAGGAATTCCCGATTCTGCAGAAAAATTGAACAGCAACCGGAAATTTTCTAACGTCGGGTTATTCACGAGAAACCGGGGCGGATACGCAAACAACTCCGTGAATGGTTTGAAAGCATGATTAACGATAAATACGATAGGAAGCGCCACAAAAATAGACAATATTATTAAAAACAGATGAAAATTCAATTGATCCTTATGAAATTTATTAGGGTTAATTTTAACCAAGCTTCTCACCACGCTAACGAAGAGTATAAAGGCTACTTGTTATCTCCGAACAATTTGTAACTGATCTTATTGAACAAAATAACGATATACAAAAGGACAACAGTGACTGCAGACGCATAACCCATTTCGAAGCGGACAAAGCCAAAATCATTGGCGTGGTCTACGATCAACCAGCCGGCATACTGCGGAGGAGGCGTTCCTCCGCTGAGTGTCGCCGCAATACCCGATGCATTAAATGTACCGATAATAGCCATAACTGCTCCGAATAACATTTGCGGCTTCATCGACGGGATCGTAATATAAAAGATTTCCTGCCAGCGGTTACGAATGCCGTCAATGTACGCTGCTTCATACAGCGTTTTATCAATATTCAGCAATCCGGCTAACATCGCCAGAAAGCCAACGCCCATACTTCCCCAGACGCCAATTAAGACCATGATCGGCACGAGCAATTCAGGCGACTTCAGCCATTGCAGCGGCTCCTGAATGATGTTCATATTTAGAAGCCAATAGTTTAAGTAGCCCGCTTGATCTCCGCTGAACAATACTCTCCATACGACCGTCATCATGATCGGGCCCGTCACGGAAGGAGAATAAATGATTACCGTATAAATCGTTCTGATTTTATGGGGAACCTGCGAAAGCATCCATGCAAGCATGAAAGCCAGCATATACCCGATTGGCCCTACGATTACGGCATACATTAAGGTGTTGGTTACGGCATGCTGCAAAAATACAGTATCGCCGGTAAACAAATCGATATAATTTTGAAATCCAACAAATTTTGGAGCCTGTACCGTATTAAAATAAGTAAAAGACATCGCCATCGCGATCGTTACCGGCAAAATAATTAATAGTGTAAATAATAGAGAGTAAGGCAAAATAAACAGATAAGGAGAATCTGCCAGCCTTTTAAGGCCGTGTTTAAATTGTCGGTTTCCCCCAATGCTATTTTCCATTTATTTTCACCCAATCTTCTACATTATTTATCGTTGGAACAACGTAAGGTTTGATTAATTTACCATTCTCGATATAACCAAACTCTTTCAATTTCCGTTCCAATTCCCTGTTGATTGTTTTTACCGCATTGTCGATTGCAACCCGCGGATTTTGCCTGTCGAACACCACTTTATTCCAAGCATTGCTGATTTCACGTTCCAGCACATAATCTCCAGGCACTTTTCCTGTTGCCTGAATCCATTTCCATTGCTCCAAAATGACGTCTTTGGAGTCGGAAGGCCAAGCGCTCTTTGCAAATCCTTCAAGGTTCGCCGTCATATACAAGAACTTTTCTCCCAAGGTAGCTTGAATATCGTATGAGAACGCACTTTGCGTATCAGCGCTTGCCCACCACTTTATAAACTCCCATGCCGCTTCCTTCTTTTTGCTGCTTTTGAAGATGACGCTTGAGCTTCCATAAGTCGGATCCCAGCGTTCGATAACGCCCTGTTCGTTTTTGATCCCCGGAATCGGAAGCACTCCCCACTGTCCAGCCAATTCAGGCGCAGCATTCTTCAATTGAATGTACGTATTCGCGTCGCCTATACCAACCGGCGTTTTGCCGTTCCGGAAGTTTTGGAAAAACTCGGATGTTGTGATCGGTATGTTGTATACGGTAAAGAGGTTTGTCATAAATTCAAATGCTTGATACGCGCCTTCTTTATTAACGACCGCCTGACTGCCAGTCGTATCGTATAATTGGCCGCCGAACTGATAAATGAATGGCGTCGTAACGTCAAAACCTTTGTAAGCGTTATCTGAACCGAGCGGCGTGTAAAAATTCATATCGTATTTTTGAAGCATAGGAACGAGGCTAATGACATCATCCCATGTTTGAGGCGGTTGTTCCCCAAGAAAATTCAAAATATCCTTACGGTAAAATAGTAATTTGACATCTTGCGTTTCTGGGAATGCATATACGCCTTTGTCATAAATGAACGGTACAAATGCGCTTGGATCGTATTGCCCGGCTAATTCGTAAAACCCGTCGTACGTTCTTAAATTTTCGATGATGCCCCGCAAAGCGAGTTCGAACGGTCTCCCGTGGCTGACGCCCAAGGCCGCGTCAGGCGTGCTGCCTGCTGCATTCGATAACACGATTTTGTTTTCATCCGGCAAGAGAGACAGGTTGATCTTAATGCCCGTTTTAGGCGTAAATTCCTCATCAATCATCCGCTGCATAATTTCTACATATAATCTGGATTGATTCACCCAAATGTCGATGGCTTCATCGTCAACCTTGGCAGCCTGAGCAAATCTTGGATTATAAAAAGAATAGAAGAAAGCTTTTGTGCTTTCCGCAGCGCTGGTAAAGATCCCGGCTTTAGACGCCGGCAGCTCGCCGCCGTTGTGAACGTAAATTTTATCCAAATGCATCGGATTATAAACCAACATGGGAAGAATCGTTTTTATTTTGCCGTAGGCAGAAGATTGTCCCTCGTTGAACTTGTTCATATAATGCGGCAAATCTTCCGGATCTTTTATAAAGCCGCCGATCAACTCTTCGGCAATTTCAAGTTCCGCAATGACCGGCAAATCTTTGTTTTTGGTCTGTTCGATCAAGGCAAGCTTTTGCTCTTGGATTTTGCCTGCGATTCCTTGCAGATAGGTCGTGATCTCAGGGATATATTTTTCGATTTTCCACTTTCGTTCTTTATCGACAAGACCGCCGGTTAACCGATTTACGTCCTGTGCGGTGGAATCGATCGCTTCCAAAGTCATCAGCAGCTCATGATAAATGTCTCTTATTTTTGAGTTGTCTATGGACAGCGTAAGGGTGTGGTCGCCTTTATCCAGATAAATTTGATAAGGCTCCCCTTTTTCGTTGTGCAGTGTTTCGTTTTTCCAGCCGCTGGAATAGTTGAAATTGTACTGTTCCAATTGTTTGAAAGGAACTTCCCCGTCGATTTCAATTTTTCTGTGCGTCGGCATCCCGCTATTTGTGTCTTGGGAATATTTAAACGTCAACTGATAAAATCCACTTTCTTCGGCAGTAAATGGATACGATACGCGGTCTCCGCTATCCCCGAACGAATAGCCGTCTAATACGTTCATTACTCTGTGTTTGTACGCATATGGCGTAACTTGCGGATCTCTAACATATTTTGTGCGGATACTTTGTCTGCTTTTAAGAGAAATATTTTCTGCTTCAATCGTAATGATACGGTTCGAACCGTCTTTCGGCCCCTTGTGTATTGCACGGTATTGGTCATAAGTTTCAATGGAGGAATCTGTATTTTTAAGCTCTATCTTTCCGATCAATATATAACCTTCGTTCAGTGCGATGCTGATCGAATTTTTCCCTTTATTCAATTGAAACTTCAACGGTTCGGTAAAAAAGAAATTGGGATCAACCAAACCTTCGTTTTTCCAGCTTGAGCGTATTTCCGATTTCGGCGTCAATTCATCCCCGAATCGGTCAAGCTTTTGGCCGCCCTCTTTGGCTTGCCAATCGATGGGAAGCCTTAATTCGTTCATCTCGTTGTACTGATTTTCACCATTTACATCAACGTCAAGCTCCGGTTTTATAGCGGTTTTTTCTAATATGTAATAATCAAGCCATAATTCATATAGTCCTTCCGAATCCACGTCTACATCAAACGTTAAAACATCTTTTGGCGCGAGATATGCTGCTTCGCTTCCATAGCCTTTGCTTTGCGACTTGTCGTATACTTGCCCGCCATTCATCTGTGTAATAGGTATAGTGTATGTTTGCTTCGGAACTGCTGCATTCGTCTCTTTCCACTTTTTAATGACACTGTAATAGTTGCTGGCATCGTTATAGCTGTTCGTATACGCTTCTACAGCGGCTATATTGCGTTCAAAATCGGCTTGGGACAATTCCTTTACAGAACCGTCATCCTTCAAATTATTTCTGCCGATAAACAAAACAACTGCCATCGCGATCACGAAAATACCGGTAACTACATACACGATTTTCTTTTTTTTCTTCATTATGATCACAACCTAACAGAATCAATTTGACTAAAGAAATCAATAGTTTCTAATTAATGTCTAATTAGAAACTATTGATTATCTTACAGTATTTGTTTATTTGTTGTATTCGCGCAAATAATCATCGAGAGTCTTGTTCAGCTCCGCATCCCATTCAGAAGCGATATCGCTGTATTTTTTGCCTTCGTCTCTAATTTGATTTCTTATTTGCCACGGGTCTAATGTTTCGTAAGCCTTGGCAACAGCAGGAATTTGTCTTGGATATGGAATAGGATTAGAGAGCATCTGCTGGAAATCTACGTTTTGGAAAGCCGCAAAATTAAAGATTGCCAATTCGCTGTCTTTCGGGAAGCCCTTCACAAGAGGGTGATGCTTCAATACTTCAGGATTTGTCGTAATCGGCCAGCCTTGAATGAAGTCCATTAATTTGTCTTCAGCTCTAAGCGGCGCATCGTCGGGAAGTCCGATATATTCATCGATCAATGCCCAACGGGACTTCAAGCCTTCTTCGCCGTATGTCAGCCATTTCAGCAATTGAAATGCCGCTTGCGCTTTCACCGGATCTTCCGCCAATTCGCTGGATAAGCTTAAAGTGTCATAATAAGCGCGGATATCGGTCGAACCGCCTTCCGGAGCTTTCGGCATCGGATAGATATCAATCTCCATTTTGCGATTTTTCACCAATTCATTAACATCGCCGCTCAGCGCATACATCCAGACATTACTAACTGCTTCTAATCCGTCACCCCAAGCCCAGCCTAAATTGCCGGCCTTCTTCTCTCTTTCTTCCTCTGACAAATCATAGAAGTGCAGCCCCTGCTTCCCTTCCTTGGAAACCAGATCGAGCCATTCGCCAAACTTTTTGCTATTGGCATAATCAAATCTTTTCGTTTCGGTATTGAACCCTTTCCAACCGTTTGGAATGCTGTCAAAGTAATGCGTTCCAATTTCAATGAAATCAATCATGCCCGGGAAAATCGGATTATTGGGAGTAAGCTTTGCGATTTCCGTACGCAAATTTTCATAATCTTCATAAGTCCAGTTATATGGCGGGATCGCGATATTATTTTCTCTTAGCAGCTTCAGGTTGAGCGCCGGGAATTGCGCGACGGACATCCAGGGGATGCCGTACGTTTCTTTATCGTCATACGTTTTCATAAAGCTTCTCGCATTTTCGGAAATCCATTTGGATTCCGGATCAGCTTCAAGATAAGGCGTTAAATCTAACGTTAATTCCCTGTCGTAGGCTTCGGCCGACATTGGCGAATAGAATACATCAGGAAGTGTTCCTTCCATCGCTCTTGCCGTAAGAATTTCGAGCTCATCCGGATCCGATTGTTCAACGGCAAATTGACGATCTCGTACGACAGTGATATTCGGATATTTCTCCGAAAATTTCCGAATGTTCAAATAGACCGGGTTTGCATCGTCATTTTCGCCATAGAAACGCAGTGCAAATTCCAATTCGATCGGTTTTTCCTGCCAGTCGGCAACTCCGTTGCCGTCATCATCGGTCCCGCTGGACTCGGATGTCTGATTATTCTCACCAACCGCTTCCTTCTTCTCTGATCCATTTGATTCTGTCGGTTCCGGATCTTTCGAGCAAGCGGAAAGCAGCAGGGAAAGAATTAATGAAATTGAAATAAAAAACGCAATTCTTTTTTTCATAGGACCCTCCATGTTTTGATATGTAATTCATTACCTTTTTAGTATAAGTGCAGAAAACCTCTCAAGGAGATAGGAAGCCGACGCGTGTTAAGGTAGATAAATGTTGGCAGCCTTAACGACATTTTTCTCCCTATTCCTCGAACATTTGTCTACTACTCAACAATGCTCTCATTTAATAACCTCAATCGAATCGATAGTACCGCTGTAAAGCCCGCCGCCGCCAATGGCGTCGAACATGCGTATGCTGATCACATTTTGTTGCCCGTACTTTATAGCATCGGCAGGTATTTCATATACACGCTCTTGCTCCCAGGCGGATTCCATGCCAGCCTCCCCGATTCCGGTCGGGAATTTGCCTGACTTGCCGATCTCATAACCATTAAAGAAAGTGATATCCACGTCATCCATTTTCCCTAACCTTACTTTTAGTGAATAACCTTTCCACTCGTTCGGAATGACAACGGTTTTCCTGTACCAGCCATACACGTTATCCTTTGTATAGTTAGAATGGTCTTCCCAGCTGGATGGCAGCCTTACTTCCTGCCAACCGCTGTCATCAAATTCAGTTTCCTTCCAGCTTGAATCATCCCCTTGGTTGAACAGCCAGCTGCCGGCAAGGTCAATCATTGGATATGCCGCTATTTGAGATTCCAGGTTTCCAATCGCAACTTCATAAATGCCAGTATCCGAAACCTGGTAGGCAAAGGTGACTTTTTTCGCTCCGCCTCCGGCTCTTGCGGGAATCGTTACCGGTTTACTGTCTACTTTTCTCCCATTAATGTACAACGGCACTTCAACTGTTCCTTCATAGCTTCCATAGTTAGTCACAGCAGCGGTCGCTGTTATCGTCTGAACGGCCGTGCTGACTTTCAAATCGCTAAATTCATACGTTGCTACTTTTTCTGTTACCTTGACTGTATCACTCTTACCATTAATGCTTATTTGATGGTCACCTGGTTTAAACAGCTTATCATAGCTCAAAACAACTTCTTTTGAGTCTCCCGGACCTAATCGAATCGTTTGCTCTGCAACCGTCTGACCATCGACTTGAAGTTCCAATTTTTTGCCGGCAATGATGTTCCCCTTATTTTGTACGGTTACCTTGACATCCAAACGGTCATTAGCTTGCATGGATGCAGGGATGTCCGAATTAGATAAATGGACTTCAGCCACTTCGTAATCCGCTATTGCCTTAAGCTCCTCTTCTGAAGCCGGATAGAGTCTAACCGCCTGACCTCCCCCGGCTGCAAGAGAAGCAACCAGCGTATCTTTAGCGTCTACAATTACTTTTGTAATCGAAACGGGATTCGGGTTCGTTTCCCAGTTTGCATCCGGTCCGTCGGAGTAAATTTCTGCTACATATTTCTTTTCAATGTCCAAGAAGCTTAGATCAATATCCCAATCTCTCGCCTCTTCATCTGTCGTGCTTCCGATATACCACTGTTCCCCGCTGCGGCGGACCACTGTTATGTAATCGCCTATTTCGGCATTCGGAACCATGATATTGTCCCAGGTTACCGGAACATCTTTAATAAATTTAAATTCAGGCAAAATATTCCCTTGTTCGTCTTTATAATTTTCAGGCAAATCGGTAACCATCTGTACTCCACTTGTAATGATGACATAAAGCGCGATTTGTTGTGCCCGGGTGGTGTGAACGCGATTATCGGGCTTGCTTGCAATTTCAACATCAAATATGCCTGGCGTAAAGTCGATTGAGCCCGCCATCATTCTCGTAAAAGGGAGAATAGTTAAATGTTCCGGAGGACTGCCTTCGCTCCAAGCATTATACTCCATGCCCCTTACTCCTTCACGGCTCATCCAGTTCGGATAGGTCCGACTTAGACCCGTATCCTTTATCGGCTCGTGAGTATTGATCATAATCTTATGATCCGCCGCTTTCTTGACGGCATTCACATAATGATTGACCATATATTGACCATCGTGATGCTGCCCTGCCGGATCCTTCATCCCCTTATCAGCCACATACCCGCTCTTTATCGCATGTATGCCCAGATTTTCGTAAAGTTCGTAAGCATCTTCCATTTGATCTTCATAATTTTGAATATCTCCGCTCGTTTCGTTATGTGCAATATAGGCTACGCCTCGTTCTTCTCCATATTTCACAACTTCTTTCAAATCAAAGTCGGGATATGCTTTCGTAAAATCAAATAAATCACCGTTTTGTGTCCAATCGCCGTCCCAGCCCTTATTCCATCCTTCGACCAATAACCCGATGTTTTGATTTTTGGTGTCAAGATGCTCATGAGCAAAGTCGATGTATCTTTTGGCGTTCTCGGTAGTTGCTCCATGGTTCGCTCCGGATGCCCAGCTGGACTTGCCGATGTGCATTTCCCACCAAATGCCGACATATTTCAATGGCTTAATCCATGACGTATCCTCTATCGCATTTGGTTCGTTAAGGTTCAGAATCATATCGGATTCTACGAGATCGCCGGCGTTTTCTCCTATCTCGACGGTTCTCCATGGCGTTATAACCGGCAAAGACTCTTTAATGACCTTTACATCGCTATTTGGCCATGGCGCCAAGATCGTGCTTAACGTATTTTTTTCTCCCCTCACCTTATGCAAGGCCATGCCGGCATAGTCAATCAATGCAGCTTCATGAACCGTAATGTGGATCCCGCCGGGAGTCTTCATGGTGAAAGGCGTTTGCACGTCCTGCACAGAGTTCAACAGGGATTGCTTGTAATTTTTCTCAGAACTGTCCCAATCATTAGCGATCCACCATGAGGTATTGTTGGCGGAAAATTTAAACTGGGTATCTTCCGATGTAATCTGGAGGCTGCCGTCTAAATTTTGTTGCTCAGGCAGCACGTATCTGAAACCGACCCCATTATCAAACAACCTGAATTCCAGATCCATTTTGCGCCCAAGCGAATCCTTCTCCTGCAAATGAACGGTTAATTGTTTATAATGGTTTTTAATTTTGTCCTTTTCTCCCCAAACAGGCTCCCAGGTTTCGTTGAACTCTGTTGCAGACGTGTTGACGATTTTGAATTTCCCGCTTAAAGGAGCCTGATTTTTAAACTGAAAACCTAATGAGGATGGATCAATAAGACTAGCCCCATTATAAGAAATTTGGTATTGGGGCGTGCCATTCCCGGAGAGACTAAAATTCAGATTCACCTTGCCGTTAGGTGAACTAATTTCCGCCGTATTCTTGTCATGGCTTCCTGTTGAAGAGCGAAATAAAATGACTCCCATGACTGTAAGCAGGATACAACTTAAGACTAAAACTGTGATGGTACGCTGTGTATATACCAAAATTGTTTCCCTCCTTATCTTTCTGATCTGACTTTTCTTCGTAGTATGTTATTCATCATAAGGGAAAAAGCCCAAATCCGAGATAGAATGCGGTGGCTAATTAAGGTAGATGAATGACCGCAAACCCAAAAAGAAATAGACCGATTCCCGGGAAGGAATCGGTCTATCCTTATTTTACTGATTGATAGCTTTTGCAACTTCTTTTGTGATTTGATCGCCGCCTTGTCTTTTCCAATCGTTGGCCCACTGGTCAAACGCTTCAAGCGGTGCCACTCCCATAATAATTTGCGTGAACAAATCCATTTCCGAGTCCAACAGATGTCTCCACTCGGTCTCCATCGTGTCGGTATGCGAATAATAGACACTTTTTACCTTGTTGAGGTTTGGATCGAGCAGATTTCTCCCGCCTACCATCAGAGAATAGGCCCGTTTGAAATTGTTGTCCCTTGTATCCCAGTATTCGATATCCAAATTGTCATAGGGTGCTAATTTCGTGTTATTAATGGTGTTCAAGTCGTTATTTAGCAACGAATATTCAACTTTCCCGGCAAAATCTTCAGGCTTTCGAATCCCGGTTAACACGTCATTTAGAGCTTTCACAGAAATCGAAATTTCATCACGCGGAGAAAGCGTATTCCGCAATGGCTGAAAGTCTATCCCGTATTTATACTCATCCCTCAGGATAAGATTCGCTGCTTTAATCACAGCTTCTGGATGTTCATACCCTTTGCGAACGACGACAAATGATTTGGTTGGCTTAAACACTTTGGCATTAAACTTGCCATTAGCATCGAGAGGCAAGGCGTATGCCTGCCAATTTGCTCTTGGGTTGTTCTTTAATGCTTCCGGCACCGGCCAATATCCCGCAGAGAAGGGAGCAAAAAAGATTCCCGCTTTACCGTCAATCACGGCTTCCGCTGCAGATTCGCGAATACCCATTTCCTGATCGATTAAACCTTTGCCGTAAAGATCTCGAAGCTTGGCAAGCGCCGCTTTCATCTCCGGTTGAATAGATCCATAGACTGGTTTTCCATTGGAGCCTTTCAACCAAAAACCCGGGTAAGCATTATAGGCGGAAAATATGGGGTTTAAATTGAAACTTTCGGGACCGGCATGAAAATCATCATACAAAGAAATGCCAGTGGCAATTCCGACCGTATCCGCCCGGCCGTTTCCGTCAGGATCTTTCTCTACGATAGCTTTCACTGTCTGTTCCAATTCATCCATCGTAGAGGGCAACGGAAGGCCAAGTCGGTTCAGCCAGTCCTTACGTATCCACATCATACTGATGTCTTCCGCATATACGGACGGGAGAGCGAGCATTTTGCCGTTAAACGTGACGGTTTCCTTCGCGGCCCCGTTCGTGCTGTCAATGATACTTTTCATGACAGGCGATGCATATTTTTGATACACCTCCGTCAAATCCGCTAGCTCATCGGCTTTGACCATTTGGTTGAATTGAAACTGGGAGACAACCATCGCATCCGGCAATGTATTGCTGGTGATCGCTAAATCCATCTTTTGTTCCATATTCTGATTAGTGACCATCCAGTCAATTTGGATATTTACGTTTAATGTATCTTTGATAGCCTTTATCCAAGGATTATTAGACGGGGTTTCCCCCGTGTAGGTCTTAAAGTTGGGGTCAACTCCCATTCCGACACCTAGCGTGACCGATTGCTTGTATTTCCCAAACGGAAGATGCTCATCATTTTCCGTCATGGAACCGGAATCAGGCAAACTTGATTTGTTGCATGCCGTTACTAAAAACAATAATGCAGCAATGAATATCATGGTGCTTTTTTTCAACATGACGTTCCCCTCATTTGAATGGCAATTATTTATTTGCCAGAGCGTTTACACATTCTGTATTCGCTCGGAAGCATACCGGTTTGATCACGAAAGGTCCGGCTAAAATACTTTTCATCCATGTACCCGGTATTTTCTGCAATCCATAAAATCGTCTTATTCGTACTAAGCAAAAAATGTTTTGCTTTTTCCATCCGTATCATACGAATATGCTCATTAAACGTGTTGCCGATGATGCCCTTAAAACATTGGCAGAAATAACTGCGGCTCATATTCATTCTTCTAGCGACTTCAGCGGCAGTCAACTGCTGATCCATTTCGGCCCGCATAATTTGTTCTGCTTTCATAATGCAATTGATTATTTCTTGCGAGTAGTTGGTTTTATCTGCCGCAAGACGAATCAATCCGCGCATGCCGTCCAGCCACTGCTCGATTTGGAACCAGGAATGAACAGGCTCTTTTAGCGTTATTTTCCCAATCACGGTTCGAGAAAACAAACGGTTCCACTCATTTACAAAGGCATATAACAGTCCCATTAGCTTAGCTTTCGGCAGCCTGAGCAGCCTTATGTGCCGGACGAGTTTGTGAAACAAGAAATCATCGTAAAGCCACTCCGCAGACAACCATAACTCTTTAAGCAAATCCAAAGCTTCATCCGTTGGTTCTGGCTGCGGTTCATATCCTTTATGAATGCAAACCGTTATAATCATGTTGTCCGGATGATAATCGTAAAACAATTCTCTTTCTGTAAAATCCCTTATCCATCGCTGTACTTCATTGTGCGACGATCCTTTAACATTGGCTAATTTCACCAATACACCATTTTCCAAAGCTCCCGCTTTGCTAGAAAATTGCTGTACAAGTTTACTGTCATCAATCTCATCTGAACACAACAGCCAGCTATTTCGATCCGCTTCAATCACGCTGACATTTGAAGGGAGCTTCAAATCTGCGGCCCAATCGCTGTAGGAAACATTGTCTAGACAAACGAAGACGTATCCGCGGTCAAGCGTAAGTGAATCTGATTCATTCTGGCTGCGTTGAACTGCAACATTCTTCTTCGTTTGCTCGTGAATTCGGCTTTCGATCCGCCCAAGGACTTCGCCCAATTGATCTTTCTCCAGCTCTACCTTCGCGATATAATCGATGGCCCCAAGACGAAGCGCTTCCTGAATATATTCGAAATCTTGGTGCAAGGTGAGAACGACGATGTGGATTCCAGGATACCGTTTGCGGACGGTTCTTATCAATTCAATTCCGGACATCACAGGCATAGCCAAATCGGTCAATAATAAATCAACAGCCTGCGCCTCCAGCAGCTCAAGCGCTTTCACTCCGTTATTCGCTTCCCCAACGACCAGCATACCGAATTCCTGCCACGGCATCACAGAAATTAGCCCTTTCCGGACCAATTTATCGTCATCTACGACGAGTACTTTAATCATACTGCGTTCCCGCCTCCTCAATCGGTAAGGTTAAATAAATACTTGTTCCTTTCCCGATCTCGCTTTTTATTTCAAGCTTAGCTTTATCCTCGTACCTTGACTCTATCGTTCGTTTGACATAATTTAATCCGATTCCGAGTCCAACCTTCTGATGCTCGGCGGTCTTATTGTTCTGCAATTTATAAATCGTTTCCTCCGACATTCCCGATCCGTTATCATGGATCGCAATCTCAATGCCTTGATTCAACCTAACGTCAACCCGTATGTAACCGTCATCATTTAAACCATGGTAAAGTGAATTTTCCACGAGCGGCTGCAGAATAAAACGGGGAACCTGCTTTTTCATTAAATCCTCATCCACATGGATTCGAACGTCAAATTGGAAATCGTATCGAATTTGCTGTAATGCTAAATATTGTTTGATCGCATCAATTTCTTCTTCAATGGTTGAAGGCCGGCCTAATTTACCCAGATTATAATAGAGTAATTTATTCAAAGATTGTACAAGACGATCGATTTCATCCTGTCCGTTCATTACGGCAAGCCAATGTACGGTATCGAGCGTATTCATCAGGAAGTGAGGGTTCATCTGATAAAGCAGTTTTTCCACTTCAAGATCTGCCCGTTGTTTCTCTTTTTCCCTTATCTCATTCACTAATTCCCAAATCTGTTTCTTCATTTGTTGAAATTTATGCAACAAAAAGTCGAATTCCGGTATCTTCGTCTGCTTGAGGCTGGCTTTGGTTTGAGCTTTCGTAATCGTTTTGATTTCCGTCTGGAACTGGTTGAGAGGCTTGTATACCATCTTCCATAATAACCAAGCCAGTAATAACGTTACAGTAAGAAAGACTAAGGTGAACAGCGACATCTGGACAATCCACCGGTTTTTCTCTTTGTTGAAGTCTTTCTCTGCAATGACTGAAATGACATTCCAGCCTTGATTGCTAACCTGCTTGTACCAGTAATAACCTTTGTTGTAGCCTGATGGATCTCCATTAGAAAATTCAGGAAAGGTTGTGCCGTACCTGAATAACCGCGGAGCTTCGCTATAGATGATTCTCCCGTTATTATCCACGATCACATGGGAAAGACTGTTTTTGGATTGATCGTTATCTAACATATTTTGTACAATTTGAAGTCCCATCTCGATATAAACATACACATCACTGCGTCCGGGAAAATCTACTTTTCTTAACGCCGATATCACATATTTGTTATCCAGGCGGTTAAAGCTTTCATGAGGTCCGTAATAAGCAATTCCGTAATATTGGGCAAAAAGAGGCAGCTTTTCGGGAGAGAAGCTGTATTTCACCGGTAAATTTTCAAAATGGTACGTTTGATCGTTTTCAAAATAATACATCGCCAATCCGATATCCGGGTTGGTAAAGGTTATCAGGTTCAACTTACTTTTGAACTGGTGCTGCAGTTTCATCCGTTGAAAAGGTTCTTCGGTCCGCATAAGCTCATCGAGCTCTCTTACGATAGTACCTTCATAAGCAAATTGTTGGGAGATATGATTTAAACTGTTTATTGAGTTTTCTAAAGACAAAGTGACTTGTTTGAGGTTGCTTCGAATGCCTGTTTCAATTTTATTCGACAAAATCGATTTGATCGTAAAGTAAGAAATCATGCTGATGCAAATAAATGGAATGAGTGAACTAAATAGAAAGATAAAAAAAATTCTTCTTTTTAAAGTCATTTCTAGACACCTCATGATGTTTCCACTTTTGTAACCGTCTTCAGAAAGTAATGAAGGAGTAAGCTGCCGATTCATTGCTGTCGGCAGCTTACTCCTGATGTTTAAGTTCTCTCGGCAACTAATTAAAACGCTGCACATAAGAGCGATTGTATTGGAAACCGCATTTACACGCGTACAATTTGTTTTGTTTCTTTCGACTTGAGCGCTGCCAAAATAACCGCCAATGATTTCATGCCTTCCTCGCCGCTAACTGGCGGCTCGGTATCGTTAACAACAGAATCAACAAATTTCTCAACGATATGCGAGTTTGCTTGCCCGCCTTCTCCATTGGACTGAATTTTGCCAAGCTCATAATTCACAACTTCACCGGTTGCATACTGCACGACTAGGGAATACGCCGGGTTGTCCTCTAAACGTATAATCGCTTTGCTGCCGTAAATGATCGTTGAATTATCTTCCTTGGCCACATACGCCCAGCTTGCCGCAAGCGTACCGATAATGCCGCTTTCCGTTTTCAAGACGCAAACGGCATTGTCATCCACATCGGCGAATTCTTTGGCGCTTGTTTCAACAAAAGCTCCAACCTCTGTAATTTCTTCCCCAAGCAAATATCGGAGCAAATCCGTTTTATGCACGCCTAAATCGCCCATCGCGCCAACGAACGCTTTTTCTTTTTGGAAAAACCAGCCTTCCTTCCCTTCCACACTCCATGCTTCCGGACCGCCGTGTCCGAATGCTGTGCGGAAGCTGAAGATCTTTCCGATTTCTCCGCTTTCAATGAGCTGGCGCGCTTTCTGGTGAGACGGTACAAAGCGCTGATTGTGAGCAATCATTAATTTTTTGCCGCTTAGCGCCGCTGCTGCAATCATTTCCTTCGCTTCTTGCTCTGAAGTTGCCATCGGCTTTTCACATAAAACATGTATGCCGGCATTTAAAGCCGCAATCGTGATCGGGGCATGCAGGTAGTTTGGCGTACAAACGCTTACCGCATCCACCGCACCGCTTTGTAATAGCTCTTCATAGCTCGTATACGCCTTAACGCCATACTTTTCAGCTACTTCTTCTGCGCGTTCCTTGGCAATGTCGCATACAGCAACAAGCTCCACATTTGGATTTAACGCATATTCCGGTAAATGACGATACTGTGCAATACTGCCGCAGCCAATGACGCCAACTTTTAAAGTGCCCATCGATTATTCCCCTTTGAGTCGTTTATTAGTTTACTTTACAGCTATTTTTTCCAGCGGTTGTGCATTTCCGTAAACAGGACGATTGCGGTCTACCGGCTGTGCCCATTTCACGGCATTCGCAATGACGCGTTGAATGGTCTTGTTATGATAAGTTGGATACGTTTCATGCCCCGGTCTGAAATAAAACACTTTGCCGTTTCCGCGCATAAAGGTGCATCCGCTGCGGAACACTTCTCCGCCTTCAAACCAGCTTGTAAAAATAAGCTCGTCCGGTGCCGGGATATCAAAATGCTCACCGTACATCTCTTCTTTCTCCAGCTCGATATATTCCCCAATT
>Ga0310900_10000204_pt1 | contig 18174 bp, 17 predicted proteins | sample C24D1metaG_FD_203879 | JGI IMG/M metagenome (GOLD analysis project Ga0310900, IMG submission 203879) | Lab incubated soil microbial communities from West Virginia University Organic Research Farm, Morgantown, WV, United States - C24D1 | ecosystem: Environmental > Terrestrial > Soil >...
CATGCAGACGACCTTGCTGCCGGCCGGGAGCCCCTCATCAGCTGCTATCCGGAATACGCTGGAGCGATTAATCCAATCATTGCAGTATGCCGAGACCGGCCTGCAGCGGGACAAGCTGGCTTTTTTAAGCGATACCTTCCTGATGCTGTCCGCACTCACCAATTGGACAATCGAAGAAAGCACGGGAGAGCTGCACGGAAAAGAGGCTTCGGAGAATGAAGTATCGCTGGCTGCAACGATGGAACGGGAGCTGCGGAGCGCATCCGCAGCCGACCGCTCGCTTGAAGAGCGGATCGGCATCGAAAAAATGGCATCCCGCCTCGGCTACAGCCCCGCCTATTGCAACCGGGTGTTTCAGCGCGTCTACGGCATGTCCCCCCCGTCAATATTTAACCGGACTCATCATTCGCCAAGCGAAGCTGCTGCTGATCAATACGGAACTTACAATCGAAGACATCGCTTATCAGCTCGGCTATCGCGATATCTCGCAATTCAGCAAGCAATTTAAACGCTGGATGAACCTGTCTCCTGCTGCATTTCGCAAGCTGACGAAATAGCGCCAATACATGAACAAGGGACGCCGGCAGAAGCCGGCGTCCCTTGTTTGCGTTATTTTTGAAGCTGCAATAAATTGTACATAAACTGCGTTGCTTCAGCTCTTGTCCGATCAAATATGCAGTTACCTGCTGAAGTAATCCTCCAGCCCATTCGCAATTGCATTGGCTGCTTTCTTCTGGTAGCCGGAGCCGCGGACGATGGATTCATCCTTTGCGTTGGACAAGAAACCGAGCTCTACGAGTGTAGATACCGTATCATTTTCCCGCAAAACGTGAAGATTGCCGAAAGAAATCCCGTTGCTCTTCAAGCCGATGCCGTCCGCAAGTCTGTTTTCTATCGCACGGGCCAATGGCCGATCTTTCGTTTCCGAATAATAGAAGGTAAGTATGCCTGACGTATTATTCTCCGAAGAATTATAATGGATGCTGACGAAAGCGTCCGCACCGGCGGATTCGCTTATCTTCACCCTGTCGGAAAGCTCGGGCTTCTCCTCTTCCTTCGTTCTTGTCATGAGGACGCGCGCTCCGCGGCTGCGAAGCTCATCCGCGAGGTAGAAGGAGGTGCTCAAAGTAAGTTCTTTCTCTATCGATTCATATTTTGTTCCGATCATTCCGGGATCATCTCCGCCGTGACCGGAGTCAATGACGATTATTTTCCCTTTAAGTCCCTTCGATTTTCCCGAAGAATCCGCCGCCGTTTGTAATACGCCCTTCACGATATAACGATCTGATACCCAGCCGATTTGCTCATCCGGAGTCTGGATCCGAACCCATCCTTCCCGGCTGTCCATTATCGTAACAGCCTCACCCTTTGTTAGGTATCCCAGAATGTCATAGTTCAGTCCGGCGCCGGCTCTGATCCGCAGCATATCCGCCAGCACGGTCGCCCGGGTGGCTGCAGAACTCTTTTGCACACTGCCATCTCGATCTGTCGCCGATGCCGTAACGACACTGCCATCGACCTTCTTCAAATAATGGCCTGCCGCCCAGCCGGAGACCCGGTCCGACTTGATGCGCAGCCAGCCGTACTCTTCATTCGAAACGGTGACCATCTCGCCATTCTTCAAAGCACCCACGATCGACGATTCAAGCGAAGGGTCGCTGCGGACATTCAATGAGTCGGTGTATACCTTGGCTGTATAACTACCGCTTGCTTCCGCCGGGTTTGGTATATAACCGGAAATACTAATCAACCCACAGATCAAAATTATCAGATGTACAATTTTTTTCATCCAAGTCTCCTTTAGTATTCTTAGGCTATGTAGGTCTACTATTATACCAGCAATTACTAGATTCTTGCAGACCTAAATATGTAAATTTCGCCCGCATTCTCCATGCGCCGCCAAAAAGTCATAGCCATTACGTCAAAGTCTGACGCTAGCTGCAATATTGCAAAAAAAAAGGCGCCGCTTACGTCCCGAACAGACGTAAACGGCACCGATTTAAATGTACTGCGAAGGAAAAAAGCGAGGATAGTAGCTGCTTTATACAGATTAAACCGCGTGACATCACGTTTCTCGGCTTAGTACGCCTGTTTCAAAAATTGAACCGTTGCTTCAACCGCTTCGTCCAATTGATGTGTCGTGCCCTCATAGGGATCAACTGCACCGAATGTATGATTCCCTCCCGCAATGGAAACGAAGTGCTGCTTCGGAGCGACGTCCTGCAGCAGCCAGTTCTGAGTCAACAGGCGTTCATTGTCCTGCGCTCCCTGCACAAGAAGAGCCGGGACGGTCAGCGAAGCGAATTTGCCGGCGATGTCGTAACGCTCCTCATTGCTATCGACGTCCGCGAGAATCGCCTGCTCCTGCAGAGTCAGTACTTGACCGGGCGCAGTTTCGGGCCGGTTAGGAACCGCGCCGCCGTTCCATACGACAACTGCCCGTACTTCGGAATGCTCCGAAGCATAAATAATGCTGCTGCCGCCCGAACGACTGTGCCCGAGAATGGCAAGCCGCTCCGGATCGGCTTGCCCGGCCAGCGGCAATCCTTCTTCGCGAAGCCGAGCCACAAGGGCTTCCAAGTCAAGCAGCTCACGGCTCACCGTACTGGCTGCTGCAGCTATGCGCTCGTCCAATCCTTCATTTCGCGCGCCGATTCTGGAGAAATCGAAACTCACCGTATAGAAGCCTTGCTCGGCGAAGCGGCTCGTCACATCCGGCCAGAAACCCCAATCTTTGTGGCCTCTGAAGCCATGGCTGACGACAAGCACCGGCTTGGCGGCACCGTCCTCCACCGTTTTCACTTCGCCTTTAAGGAACAGTCCCTCGCCCAATTCAATTTTAAAGCTCTCAATCGCAAGCAGTTGTTTTCCCAACGCTCTTCTCTCCCTTCTATTGTTTCAAGATCCAATCGTTCAGGTCAAAATTGTTGTCGGCCAGCTTCTCGTCCACAAGAAATTTCTTCGTTCCATCGAGAAGCTTGAGACCGGTGTCGGTAAAGGGAACATCCTTTATTATACTGATCGGGGCTGTCTTCTTAACCAGCTCCGGTGTCGTGCCGCCGATCTCCGCCGCAAACTTGTAATATTCATCCTCATGCTGCTTGAGGTCCTCCAGCGCCTTCAACCGAATTTCGTTCCATATCTTCGGGAAATCGGGGAACTTCTTCAAATAATCCTCGGATACGACGGTTACACTCGATCCATAAAGATCGGGATGACTCGTCGCATCGTCCAGATGCGTAAAGCCCTGGTCGATCAGTTTGAGCGCATTGACGCCGCTGTTCGTCGTGGCATCCACCTCGCCCCGCGCAAGCGCCGCTTCGGCGTCCGGGCGAAGCAGATGAACCAACTTGTAGTCCGTTACGCCTTCCTCTTTCAGAAGCCCGACTATATAACGGTGCATAAAGGAGCCTTTTTGAATGGCAATCGTCTTCCCTTGAAGGTCCTTAACCGTCTTGGGACCGTTTTTCTTGCCGATCAAATAGCCGATTAAGTCGGTCGAGACCTGTGCGATCACCCGGCTTTTCGCTCCGGACGAGTGGGCCAGAATGGCCGGCGTATCGCCCAAGCCGCCGACATCGAGCCTGCCGCCGATAAGCGCTTCGCTTTGGTCAGGTCCGTTTGGAAAGCCGGTCAGCTTCACTTCGGTGATGCCGTATTTCTTCAATTCCGCTTGAATGATGCCTTTATAGAATCCCCAGCCTTCCGCGCCGGAAGGCAGATTCAGCTTGTTCGTACCGATATAGCCATAGTTCAGAACAGCGGGAACATCACTCTTGGCACCGCCGGAAGCGGCAGTCACGGCGGCGTTTCCGCTTGCCGCGGATGAGTCCTCCTGCTTGCCGTCGCTTCCGCTATTTCCGCATGCCTGAATGAAAAGCAGTATAAGTGCAAAAGCAAGAATGCCTATGAAACGCAATGCCTCGCGGCCCCCTTTTCCCCTCTTTGTCATCTCTGTTTCTCTCCTCTCAAGTCTCTACACACGTTTCATTAAAATCTTGTTTTAACAGACAATTGATACATATATTCGTGACTGGATACCGGCGTTCGTCCCCGGCCCCAGCCGACTTTCTCCCGGTAACCGCCGAGCAGCCCCTGCTGCTCGATTTCCTCCTCGCTTATATGAATGACGGCTTCCGAATCCGGCGCCACATAGAGCGCATCCACCGGACAATACAGCTCGCACATGAAGCAGGTTTGGCAGTCGCTTTGCCGCGCGATGAGCGGGATGCCGTTCTCTACGCGGTCAAAAACATTCGTGGGGCAGACATTAACACACTGGTTGCACTCGATGCATTTTGACTCGCTGATGATCTCAATCAATTTATGACGGCCTCCTTCTGAACTTCCTGCGTCTTGACCCACACATGATCCAGCCCGCCGCTGACCAATCGGTAGCGCTGCTCATTATCCAATTGCGGGAAGTCTTCCCGTTTGTGCATTCCTCTCGTTTCGGTACGAACGCGTGCGGAATGATACATCCACCGGGCGGTCGCGGTCATGGCCGCCGCTTCGCGCGTTTTGACCCCATCAGAATTCAAGGTTACGGCTTTGCCGCGCAGCTCGTTCCAGATACTGTCGAGGCGCTCGATCGAACCATCCAGCCCTTTCTCCGTTCTGAACAGGTTGCGGTCGTACGGCATGACTTCCTCTTGGATGGAACGAACGTATTCCTCCGTCTTCCGTGGAGCGGATTGATCCGCTGCTTTGGCGGAGAGTGGAGAGGAGGACAAGCCTTTCAAACGGCGGAATTCCTTCTTCACGCCGAGGTTTTGAGCATACGCGGCCGCCCCTTCACCTGCGAACGATCCCGAAGACATCGCCCAAGCCGCATTATGGCTGCCGCCACCGGTGAAGCCGCCGCAGATCAGCTCGCGCGTTGCGGCGTCGCCGGCGGCGTATAATCCGGGCACTTTGGTGGCGCAGTGCTCGCCGGCGATATGAATTCCTCCTGTACCTCGCACGGTTCCTTCCAAACGCAGCGTAACCGGGAACTTGTCTTTGAACGGATCGATGCCGAGCCGGTCGAACGGCAGAAAGAAGTTGGTCTGCCCGACGCGCAGCAGCGGCTGAATATCATCCGGCGCTTGATCGAGTCTCGCGTATACTTGCCTTCCTTGCAGCAGGTTGCGGGCTATAACCGAACGGCCCCGCTGCGATCCGGCTCCTTCCACAACCGAACCGTCCTCATAATAGAAGCTGGCGTATTTGTAATAAGCCGTTTTGGTCACCGACGAGAATGTGGGTGAAATCGCGTAAGCATTCGAAAATTCCATTCCCGAGAGCTCCGCTCCCGCTTCCGCGGCGAGCAAGTAACCGTCTCCCGTCAGTACGTTGCAGCCGAGCGCTTTGCTGAGGAAGGCGCATCCGCCGGATGCGATAATGACTGCCCCTGCGCGCACGGTCCAGGTGTCGCCCGCTTGCGTGCGGACGCCGGTCGCTCCCCCGACGCCATGCTCATCCGCCAGCAGTTCCAGCGCGGGACTGTGGTCCAATATTTTCACGCCGGATTTCAGCGCCTTCTTGCGCATCAGCTTCATATATTCCGGTCCTTGAAGCCCTCTCCGGTATTGGGTGCCGTTCTCATCGAGCGGAAACGGATAGCCCCATTCGGCGATTTTGTTCATGTTCTCGTAGGTCCGGTCGAGTACCCGATCCATCCACCCATTCTCCGCCAGATGGCCTCCCAGCCCGAAACGGCTTTGCTTTGCCTCTTCACGCAGCTGAGCGTCCGGCTTGATGTACCACACCCCCGTACCCGAAGGCGCCGTGGCGCCGCTCGATCCGCAGTATCCTTTATCCACAAGCACTACCTTCGCGCCTTTGGATGCCGCCGTAATCGCCGCCCACGTGCCCGCAGGTCCCCCGCCAATGACCAATACATCGGCATCCAACTGAAGATCGACCGCTTTTACTCTCGTTTCACTCATTCTCCTTGCCTCCTATTTTTCATTATTGATCTATGGAACACATCTGCCATATGCGGCAAACGAAACCAACCAAGCTTAACCCCTGTAATTGTCCCGCCAGTGCAGCCAGCGTCGTTCCAACAGCCGCACAAGAGAATCGAACAGCTTGCCGACGATTGCGAAAATAATGACCCCGACAAAAATGACTTCCGTCGTCGAGTTCTGCTTGCCGATGTTGATCAAAAATCCGATACCCGATTGTGAACCGATCAATTCGGCGACAACAAGGCCAAGCCATGAGACGGCCAGGGAAAGCCGCACTCCGAGCAGTATGTTCGGCAAAGCGGCAGGCAGGATGAGCCGCGTAATTTGTTTGAACCGGCTGAATTCCAGCACGCCCGCGACGTCGAACAGACGGTTATCTACGCTGCGTATTCCCGCGAACGTGTTGATATACATCGGGAAGAACGCCCCGTTTGCGATAATGAAGACTTTGGACGTCTCACCGAATCCGAACCATAAAATGATGAGCGGCGCGAGCGCCAGATGCGGCACCATCCGCAGCATTTGGAAGCTCGGATCGAGCACATGCTCCGCTTTCCGGGAAAATCCGACGAGCAGGCCGGTCAGCAGGCCCAAACTGCCTCCTATGGCGAAACCGGCCGCCGCTCGCTGTATGCTGATACTCAAATTGAAGACTATTTCGCCTGACACGATCATCTCTTTGAATGACTCCAGTATCATGGCCGGCGTGGGAAGGAAGAAGGTTGAAATAAACCCCAGCTTGCCCGCAAGCTGCCAAACAATCACTATGACTACAGGAAGGATCGCTCCGATAATAAAATCGTTTACTCTCGCTTTCCATTTCAAGCCGGACCATGAGGACTTCCGTTCATTTGTTCGGCCTATCGGCTGGACAAGCACTTCCGCCTGGTTGCTCATAACGATGCATCGCCTCCTAGCCTTGATAATTGTCGCGCCACTTCAGCCACCTTCGTTCCAACAAACGGACGAGCGAATCGGTAAGCTTCCCGACGACTGCGAAAATGATAATACCGACAAATACGATCGGCGTCTTGCTGAACTGCCTCGCATCCGACATCAGATAGCCGATTCCCGAGGTAGAAGCCATGAGCTCCGCCACGACCAATCCGAGCCAAGAGATTCCGATCGAGAGGCGCGCCCCCAGTAGTATGTTCGGCAGCGCCGCCGGAATGACGAGCCGAATCAACTGCTTAAACCAGCTGAAGCCGAGCACCCTCGCCACTTCAAACAGCTTGTTGTCCACATTGCGGATACCGAGAAAAGCATTGATATAAAGCGGGAAAAAGGCGCCTTTGGCAATGAGCAGCACTTTCGATTCTTCCCCGATTCCGAACCATAAGACGAACAGCGGCGCTACCGCCAGACTCGGAATCATCCGAATCATCTGGACAGTCGGATCGAATGCCCGCTCAGTCCGGCGGAACAGTCCTACAAGAATACCGCACAGAAGCCCGAACCCACCGCCAAGGAAAAAACCAAGCGCCGCGCGGGCAATGCTGATTCGAAAGTGCTCCCACAACTCACCAGTGGCGGCAAGCTTACCGAAAGCTTTGGCAATCGTTACAGGCGTCGGGAACAACAAGGTCGAAATAACCCCAAGCTCGCCCAGCACCTGCCAGAAAACAAGAAGCGCGAGGGGCAGAAGCGAACCCAGCAAGAAAACCGTCGTTCGCTTGTAGCCTCCGGGTTTCGTGATTTCGGTCGATGCGCTCATTCCAGTACCCTCCCTTCATTTGGCCGTTAGATGCCTGCGCCGCTGTCGACTAGCTCCAGTTCCTCAATTTTCTCGAATTCGCCGATTACCTTATAACGCAGCTCCTGAAAGGCGACGCTCGACTTCTTGCGCGGAAACAACAGCTCCACGGGGACAATTTTCTGAACCGTTCCGGGACGCGGCTTCAGAATGACGATCCGATTGGCCAGAAATACCGCTTCATCAATATCGTGAGTGACAAAAATCATCGTCGTTTTGTTCTGCTGCCAAATATCGAGAAGCACCTCCTGCATGTGCGCTCTCGTGAAAGCGTCAAGCGCGCCGAATGGCTCGTCGAGCAGCAGCACCTTCGGGTTGCGGAGCAGTGCCCGTGCAATGGCTACCCTCTGGGCCATACCCCCGGACAGCTCCCGCGGATACGATTTCTCGAAGCCCTTCAAGCGCACAAGTTTGATCAGTTCATCCACCTTCTTACGGATTTCCGGCTTATGCAGGGATAAGTCGGCGGCGATGTTCTTCTCGACCGTCAGCCAAGGAAACAAGCGAGGCTCCTGAAAAATAAATCCCTTCTCAATGCCCGGCCCGGTCACCTGCCGATCATTCAGCTTAACGCTGCCGTCATAATCGGCGTCGAGCCCGGCGACGATTTTAAGCAGCGTGCTTTTTCCACAGCCGCTCGGGCCGATGACAGTAATGAATTCACCTTCTTTCACCGCCAGATTAATATTTTGAAGAGCCGAAACGGAGCCTTTGCCGGAATGAAAAGTCTTGCTGAGCTGCCGGATGTCGAGTAACGCGCTCATGAGTTTCATCCTTTCTCTCGTCCCGTTCGTTATTAACACAAAAAGGCATTCTCAATTGAGAATGCCTCCGTCCGAACGGTCGACCTTATATAATTTAGTTAATGTCGTTAATACATATTATTCATAGTGAATTAATTGGTTTTACAATAACAAGAAACCGCCATGCTGTCAATCTGTTTTTTACAAAAGCGGCTCCCATAAGCGGGAAGCCGCCTTTGTCATGCTATCGCAGTTATTCTTTGCCAATGTGGAAAACTTTCTATAAAGTCACAGCTAAACGTAAACGGCCAGCTTTAAAGTGATTTAAGCATGACTATTAATCGATGTTCAGGCTGAATACGACCGGAGCGGCGCTTCGAACCCTCGTTGTCGTAATGATCAACGCCTCATCGGTCCTCTCCCATAACGGTTTTTCTTCGAACCCTAAAACGCTTATATCCTCGATGATACCCTGGAAATGATGCGATTTTTCACTAAGCGACTTAATCTTAACGACTCCATCATCCGGAAACACAAGAACAGTTACATATAGTCGGCTTCCCTTCACGGTGAAGCGGATATCCTCGCTCGTATAGGCCTTCGTTACGCCATCCGTAAATTGGCCTTCCTTAATCTTCGTAGGGCCCTCGCCCGACGTCCGCCAGAAGGTCGTATCATAGATCGCTTCGCCATTTACTTTAAGCCAGTCGCCAATTTCAAGCAAAATTTGTTTATCCTGCTCAGGAATCGTTCCATCTGCTTTCGGTCCTACGTTAAGCAGCAGGCTGCCGTTTTTACTGACGATATCAACCAGATCCCGGATGATCTCAACCGATGTTTTATATTCATTATCCGCTGTATAGCACCATGAATTTTTTGCAACAGCGGTATCCGTTTGCCAGAAATACGGCTTCATATCGGCGAACTGGCCTCTTTCAACGTCTGGAACAGCGGTACCGAATTGAAAGGCATCATGCTTATAGTTGATGGCAACCTCGATTCCCCACTCAGCTGCCTTATTATAATAATACGCTGCAAATTTTTTGAGATAGGGCTTGAAGGCTGCCGTCTGAATCCACCAGTCAAAATAAAAAATATGAGGCTTATACTGATCAACAAGCTCGCAGCAGCGAATGAGCCAATCCTCCAAGTACTGCTGGTTCGGAGGGGAGCCATACAGGTCATGATGGTCAGGCTCGGGCATGGCGGGCCAATAAAAGTCGCCTTGCACGAGCGGCTCTTTAATATCAGATTCAAACTCCTTGCCATGCGACATGAAAAACCAATGCTCGGCACGATGGGAAGAGACGCATAAGGTCAGCTGCCGCTTTTCAAATGCTTCTTTCATTTCGCCAAGCAAATCTCGTTTAGGCCCCATCTCATAAGCGTTAAACGGAGAAATATCGCTTTTGTACATTTGAAATCCGTCATGATGCTCGGCGACAGGCATAATATATTTCGCGCCCGCCCGCACGAAGAGCTCAGCCCATTCGTCTGCGCTAAAGCGCTCCGCTTGAAACATCGGGATAAAGTCCTTGTAGCCAAAGTCCTTATGCTCCCCGTACACGGCAATATGATGCTTATATGCTTTTGAATCCTTGATGTACATATTTCTGGAATACCACTCGCTGTCGAATGCCGGTACGGAATACAAGCCCCAGTGGATGAAAATACCGAATTTCGCGTTTTTATACCAGCCCGGAACCTGATACTGGCTAAGTGAGTCCCAATTATCTTTAAAACTTCCTTTGGCAATCGTATCGTCAATAACCTTCAAATATGCACTTGCATCCATGATCGTCATCATCCCTTCGCACTGTAATGCCTACGTACATTCTAGCGATGAAATCATAGAAAAAACATGCAGAAAGCTATCTTTCTATTGGACAAAAATAACCTTTCCATTCTAATTGCTTTCCTAATGGAAACAAAAAAGACGCTCTCCTCCTCCTGTACATGTTGTCTAGATAGACAACAGCCATCCGGAAGAAAAGCATCTATTTCATTCATCTTTTTATATTTCAAGACGACAACGTCCGCTTCAGCCAATCGTAAGCCAACCGCCCGCTTATTTCATGAGCGCCGGGGAACACATCCTGTGCCAGCTTGTCCCCTGCGCCTTCAGCGTCATAGATCGCCTGAATTTCCGCGGCAGCCTTGCGAAAGCCTGCTACCGGAAAGATCGGATCATTCTCGCCCGACTCGAGAAACAACGGACGCGGAGCGATGAGTCCAATCAGCTCCGGCAGCTCGGCATGCGCGAGCAACCCCGGCGTGTAATTATCGATGCAATGATGTACAGCAAAAATGCTGTCCTTGAACGTGTTCGTGAAGCCCGCCAGTACCGCCGCGTTTATTCTGGCCTCCAGCACAGCGGCTGCATAGCCAATCAAGCCGCCGCCCGAAAAGCCCATCAGTCCAATTCGATTCGCATCGGCCTCCGGCCGTAAGGCCAAGTAATTGAAAGCCTTTAACGCCTCGGTTACGCGCAGGCCGGTAAGCGTCTTGCCGAGCATCATCAGCTGCGTCGACAGAGTGTAGCAGGAGCTTGGCGCATCCGGATTAAGCGCGAGATCCGCGAGCAGCCTGCGCTCGCCGAAACCGATAACATCCGGTGCGATAACGATCATTCCCCGCTTAACCAGCTGCACCGCAAAATGCTGGTGTATGCCCGGCTCCGCCTCGTCAGGCGAACCATCCTTCAGCAGGCCGACAATTTCCCGGCTGCCGTAGCCATGACCGTGAAGCGCCAGTACGCCGGGCAGCGCTCCCTTCGCGTCATTAGGGATAAGCACATAAGCGGCAAAGGTCAAATCCGGCGTAGCCGACAGCTCCACCCGCTCGCGGACATATCCGTCGCATTCTAAGCGTTCCAGCAATTTAGGAGCATGTGCGGGATTAGGCACGAAATGGCCGATCGCCTCGCGCAGCGCCGCCTTCAGCTTCGGCCTCCGCTCGTTCCGAAGCTCCCGTATGGATTGGATGCGATGCCGGCTAACTGCTTCGTCATACAGCTTCTCTAAATAAGAATCCCCGTTCCACATCGTTGTCACTCCCGTCCCTGAGTTAAATTTACTGCTGTGCTGCTGCGTTGAACAGCAAGGACCGTTTCGGAACGATACGGATCGCTTGCCCTCCGCTTGGCGCCATCAAGGCGTGTAGCTCTGTCGTATGATCCACTTCCTTAACCGTAATGGCCACATTTGTACGGGTCGCAGGCTTATCGAGTGAATCTGCATATATATACGCGATATAGGCAGTGCTTTCCTCCAGAAAATCAAACTTTACCCGGTTTTGGCCTTCGGCATTAATTCGGCCAAGCGTGCTGAAAATTCACGGCTTCCGTCGGAATCCTCTTCGCCAATGAGGACGAGCAGAGGAATCCTCGTGCTGTTCCGGCTCAATAAAGCGATGAGAGACGGCGGGGATCCGGCATCGCCGATTTGCCGTACCCTCTCAAATCTTAGCGGATGACACGATAATGCTGCGCCAGCTCCTCTACTTGCGAATCCCACATTCTCAAATCGAAGGAGTGGGCATGCAGCAAAATAAGCGTCTCGCCCGAGCCGCTTTCCTCGTAATAAAGCTTCGTTCCGTTAATAGCTAATACAGCCGCGTTATGTTTCATTCCAATTCCCCTTTTAAAAAGCTTATAACCCAACGCCCCCGGATGGAATGCTATTTTTTAATGAATAATGTCCTTTTTTTAAGAAAATCGGACTATGATGGGGCTCATCATAGTCCGTTTCGTTGTCATAGCAGCAGTTTGCGTTTCGAAATAAAGCCTTTTACGTTTTTCATCTGCGATGTCTCTGCAATAGATTTTAGCTGTCTTCATCACATTTTATTAGTCCGATATTGAATACTTAAATACTGAGTTTACTCCGCAGTCTGCTCATTAGTTCGATTTTGTTACTTGATGAGAATTTTACTGAGCTTTCAGCTGGTTAGTTCGTTTTTTGCTGCTTCATGCGGCGTTTACGCTGCACTCTGCTTTCTTCAGGATGCTTCACTCCAACCATTAGTTCGATTTTGGATACTTAATTTCTGAGTTTACTCCACAGACTGCTCATTAGTTCGATTTTGGATACTTAATCTCGCCTTTTCCAACGTTCCGCCGAAAAAGCGTCATTTAGCTGCACAAAATCAACTTAAACGCACGGCTCCCCTTCATCCATGCCTTAAAAAGCAGCCGATTTTGCAGTCAAAATACAGAACGATGCCGGATTAGGAGCGCATACACATCCCATGCATTCATATCTGACGAAACCCGTATCCTGCGTGCCGTATCGAAATACTTAAATTCCTAAACAAAAAAACCTCATCGCGAGATGAGGGAAATGCTGTAAGTTGCAGAATGATGGAAAAGCTTCTATAAAGCTGCATAAAGAATGAGGAAAAAGCTACTGTAAAGCTGCGTACAGAAGCGCAGGCGCATCACGCAAACCGATCTGGCGAGAAGGCCTGATTGTAAGCGGACGTCTGCTTGTTCTCGATATAATCTGCCGCCAGCTTAGCGGTTGCCGGACTGAGTAAAATGCCGTTGCGGTAATGACCGACAGCAAGCACGACACGGCTCGATTCCGCTATCCGCCCTATTAAGGGAAAACCATCCTGCGTAGCGGGACGAAGACCGGCCCAGCTGTGAAACGGCGTTTTGTCCGCCAAAAACGGAAACAGCTGCTTATTCCAATTTTTCAGCCGCCCGATTCCTTTGTCCGTAACCGTCGTATCAAAGCCGGCAACGTCCTCCGATGCGCCGCATACGAGAGTCGAGTTTGATTTGCCCACCAAGTAGCCCTGATTGCAGAAAACCATATGGGAAACGGGCTGCGCCTCGACTTCATACGCGCAAATTTGCCCGCGGATAGGATAAACCGGAATGTTCATATGAAATGTCTCTGCAAGCTGCTGCGCCCAAGCGCCCGAGCAAATCAGCAGTTGATCACCGTCAAAAAAACGTCCGTCCGCTGCGCGGACGACAGCCTCGCGCTGCCATTCGACGATTTCAAGCTTATCCAAATTCTCATAGATTTGTACGCCGATATTTCTGCACGCCTGCTCCAGCGCGCTAACAAAATGAGGAGCATAGATGTGGCTTTCCTCCGGCGTATATAAAGCTGCCTGGGCACTCCGCGTGAGCAGCGGCTCCTTGCAAAAGAGCGCGTCTCCCTCCAAAATGCTGCCGGAAGAGCCGAATTGCCGCTGCCAGAGCAGTCTGCCCTCAAGCGCCAGCAAATCTGCCTCATGATAGGCGACATACAGACTGCCTGAGCTCGTATACTCGAAGTCCTGCTTAGAAATTTGCCTGATCGTCTGCTGCCACTCCGGATAAAGCTTCAAACTGTCTAAGCAAAGCTGAAAAAAATCATCCGGCCCTTCCACATTTTCAGAATACGGGGCGAGCATCCCGGCAGCAGCGCCGGAAGCCTGGCCGCCGCAGTGCTTCGTTTCGAGAAGCGTGACTTGGCAGCCCCGGCTCTGCAGTTCAAAAGCGCAGGATAAGCCGATAATGCCTCCGCCCATAACCATGATTCTCTCTCTCGTCAACGTTCCATCTCTCCCGTAAATCAGGTTATTTCAATTTGAATTGCTCAAGTCCGCTGCTAGCCGAAGCGTACCGCTTCTTCGTAATTCTGCCCGATAAATAGGATAGCCGCCCTGCTTCAATAGCGAGGCTCATCGCCTTCGCCATCCTTACCGGGTCCTTCGCTTTCGCTACCGGCGTATTCATCAGAACGCCGCTTACCCCAAGCTCCATCGCCTGTGTTACATCGCTTGCAGAGCCAAGACCCGCATCGACAATGATCGGAACCCCGGCTTCTTCGACGATCAATCCGAGATTATACGGATTTAGGATGCCAAGACCTGTGCCGATCGGCGCCGCTCCCGGCATGACGGCTGCCGCTCCCGCTTCCTCAAGCCGCTTGCAGATGACTGGATCATCCGACGTATAAGGCAGCACCGTAAAGCCTTCCTTCACTAATATTTCCGTAGCCTTCAACGTTTCGATCGGGTCCGGCAGCAGCGTCCGTTCATTTACGCTAATCTCGACCTTAATCCAATCGCTGAGTCCTGAAGCACGCGCCAAGCGGGCGATACGAACGGCCTCGTCTGCCGTCCGCGCGCCCGATGTATTCGGAAGATATATATAATTGTCATCCTCCAAATGCTGAAGGATCGAATCATCCTCCGTAGAAGCCAAATTAATCCGCCTGATCGCGAACGTCAGTACCTGTGCGCCCGAAGCTTTGATCGCTTCCTTCTGGACGAACGGGTTAGGAAACAGTCCCGTACCGATAAAAAAACGGGAGGAAAGCGTATGGCCGCCAATTTGCAAAACATCTGATTTCATACAATCAGCCCCCTCCTACAAAATGAACCAATTCAATTCGCATATTCGGATGAACGGGCGTATCCGCCCATTGCTCCGCAGTCAGCACCTGGCCGTCCGCTTCCGCTACAACCGGCTTGCCCGTAAGTCCCAGCCGTTCAATAACGTCTTGAATCGTATTTACTTGTTCCAGCTGCTGCTGCTCGCCGTTGATGATAAGCTCCATAAGATCACTTTCCTCTCTCCAGCTTCCTGATGAACGCCTCGCAGGTACCTTTCACGTCCGCGCTGCCTACGATTTCGCTGACCGCGCAAATTCTGCTTGCCCCTGCTTCGATGACTTCATCGACATTGTGCAGCTTGATGCCGCCGATCGCTACGAATGGAATTTTCACAGCTTGTGCGACCTCACGGACATAAGCTATCGTTACCGGATCAACAACGTCCACTTTAGTAGCCGTTGGATAGATGGGACCAACGCCAATATAATCCGCTCCCTGCTGCTCAGCGAGCAGCGCTTCCTCGAGCGCATGGGTAGAAATACCGATTATTTTGCTGCCGACGATTTTTCGCGCTTCCGAAAGCGGTACATCCCCTTGGCCCAAATGGATGCCGTCAGCATCCGCTTCCATCGCAATATCGATATAATCGTTAACGATGAAGGTTACTCCGTATTTTCTGGTCAGCTCTCTAAGCGCCTTAGCCTTGGCCAGCACCTCCGCTTTATCGCTCGTTTTATCGCGCAGCTGAATAATATCCACGCCGCCCTTGATCGCTTCCTCCATCACTTCAATAAGGTTCCGTCCCGGATGGAACTGCTCTCCTGTTATCGCATACAATCGAAAATCTTTCATTGCTCATCAAACCTCCGTTTTAAAGCCCGATATAACGGGCATATAAAGTTTTGGCGCGTACGAAATCATCGGTTCCCTGCACGAGCACGCGCCCGTCCGCAAACAGCACGAGCCGCTCGCCCTCAGGCAGTTCAGCTTTGAGAAGAAACGGATTCAAATTGACCTTTACCGCTACCGGCTCCAGCCGCTGCCGCCAGACTTCAAGATCTAGCGTCCCGCTGCCCGCAATTTGGATCGTTTCCCGTCCGCATAAGGAAAGCACGGTGTTCTCCCCGCTCAAATCAAGCGCCGGGTACTGCTTCAGCTGACAGCACGGACAGCTCTTGTCCGGTTCGCCCAGCTTCATCTCATAGTATTGATTTTGCCAAAGATCAAACGTGACTAAGCTCTTTCTTCTTTGCTTATTGTCACCGACCAAATATTTGAGCGCTTCAACCGCCTGATAGGAGCCGACCATATCGACAACCGGCGCAATGACACCGATCATGTCGCAGGTTTGGCCGCCGGCATCCCCTGTTTTAATGAAGCAGCGCAAACATGGCGTCTCGCCGGGAACGAAGATCGCGCTCATCCCCCGCGAGCTGACGGCGCCGCCGTACGTAAACGGAATGCCAAGTTTGAAGCAAGCGTCGTTTAACAGAAAGCGGGTATGGAAATTGTCCGTGCCGTCCAGCACCAGATCCATTCCTTCGAGCAATTCCTCGATATTATGGGCGGTTACGTCGGCAACGATCGCTTCCAAACGAACGGAGGAATTAATTTTTTTAAGCTTCTTTTCGGCTGCTACGACCTTCGGATATACATGCTGCACATCCTCCTCATCGTAAAGCATTTGCCGCTGCAAATTGCTTTTTTCCACGTAATCTCGATCTACAAACCGTACATGCCCAACTCCTGCGCGCACCATATGGTTGGCCAGCACCGTTCCCAGCGCTCCCATCCCGACGATACAGACCGCGCTGCCCTTCAGCTTCCGCTGTCCAGCTTCGCCAATCGGCGCAAAAAGCATTTGTCTTGAATATCTTTCCTCCATTTGCCGCTCCTTTCCGCGCGCTTGTTCACTCATTTATAGGTTGCGGAAGGCATCCTCCGCCTTGATATCTTTCTTCAATTGACCGTGTTCCGTTAGCCAGCTGATCACCGATCTCCACGATTCCTCGGATTGCGAGCCAAACGGCTCCGAACCCGCATCCATCAGCGGCAGCAGCGTGTCCAGGCTTTGTTTCTCAATTGTTGCATCGAGCGGGAAATTTGCATCTTGTTTTTCAAGCAGCGTATTCAATGCTTTATCCGGGTTGTTAACCGTGTATTGCTGGCCTTTGGCAGCCGCCTCGATAAATTTCTTAATGGCTGCGCTCTTGCTTTCAAGCCCCGCTTCGCTTGCGGTAAGGACAAGCTCGTAATAATCGGGAACGCCGTAAACGGAAGGATCAAACGATGTGAGCTTCACGCCTTCCTTCTCGAGCAGCGGCTTCTCATGATTAACGTAGCCGCCGATAATCGCATCGACCTTCTTCGTCGTCATCGCCGGAATGAGATCCCAGCCAATATCTACATAATTAAGTTTGGATGAATCTGCGCCATCGGACTCCACCATCGTGTTGACAATAAGCTGATCGAGCGGAATGGACGGATAGCCGATTTTTTTGCCGATCAAATCCTTCGGACTTTGAATGTCGGCCGATTCAAGCGCCATGAGGCGGTTGAGCGGATGACGCACGATGGACGCCACCGAAACGACCGGAATATCCTCGGCGCGGGACATCGCAACCTGCATCTGATAGCTGAGCGCGAGATCCGCTTTGCCTGTCGCTACTAATTTTAACGCATCATTCGTATCCGCGGGCGTTTTCAAATTTACCTTCAAGCCTGCTTCTTTGAAATAACCCTGCTCCTCTGCCGCATACAGGAAGGAGTGCACCGCATTCGGATACCAGTCGAGCAGCACCGTAAGCTCCGTCTCGGCTTCCTTGCCGTTATTTGCATCCGCTGCTTGCTGCTTGGAGCCGCAGCCCGCCATCATCGTCAAGACGAGTACAAGAGCGACTGCTAACGTCAAATTCTTTTTCCAATTTTGTAAGCTCATTTGTTTGTTATTCCTCTCTTATTTGCATTTATTAAACAATATTCGATTCCTGTCATTGGCGGCGGGCAAGACTGATCCGCTCTATCCACTGCGCCGCCAGGAACAGCAGTATGCCCATTGCGGACAGCAGCAGCACGCCGGAAAATACCGCCTCGCCCCGAAGCATGCTCGACGCCCGCTTCGTATACATGCCAAGGCCGGCCTCTCCGCCCAGCCATTCCCCGAGCGTAGCGCCGCCAACGCTAATCGTCGCAGCCATCTTAAGGCCCGTAAAAAAACCGGGCAGCGCCGACGGCATTTTCCATTTCAGAAACAAATCCCGCCTACGGGCCCCCATCGACCGCATGACCTCGCCGATGCCGGCATCAGCCGAGCGGAAGCCGTCTGCCGTATTTACCGCAATGGGGAAGAAGGTGAACAGGATGACGACGGCAACCTTGCTCCATATTT
>Ga0310900_10000209_pt1 | contig 18122 bp, 20 predicted proteins | sample C24D1metaG_FD_203879 | JGI IMG/M metagenome (GOLD analysis project Ga0310900, IMG submission 203879) | Lab incubated soil microbial communities from West Virginia University Organic Research Farm, Morgantown, WV, United States - C24D1 | ecosystem: Environmental > Terrestrial > Soil >...
GCAATAATTCTATTGTAGTCATCCACCGTATCCAAATCTTGTGACAAATTATCGGATTTAATTATTATCGTTTGCGCGCCTGCATTTTTTGATGCTTTTATGTGATTAAAATAACTATTACTATCAAAAGACGTTTCAAATAAGTTAAATGGACGTCTGAACAGTATGTTTGTTCCATCCATTCTGATAGAGGGAACAATTATGGCACATTTTTGATATTTGCTAGCCACTGATAACAGTAATTCAATTTCATAAGAATTTAAATATACGAGATCTATGGGAATAATAATATTCGATTTGACCATGTTATCGTTACAATATTTGTCACCGGATTCGATAGCAAAATTCACTCCCCTTTCATTACAAAATATGAATCTGATTCCATAATAGTTTGAAATGCGTGCGACCTTTTCATCTTCAGAAATAGTTACTATATCAGAGATACTTTTACATTTTTTTAAATTAACGATTGTGAATTTTAGCATTAATTCGGTCAATACTCCTTTTTGGGTTCTGGTAAGTTTTAATCTAGTTTTGCTCGATTCATATCGCTTAACTGGAATTAAAGCCACAACTTTCAAGATAAGTCAAGCTCTATTGAGATTATTTAATAAATAATTAGACAAGTTAATTTCGTCTTGCAAACTCTCCATGACAATATTAGTCTTGTAGACATTTATCCCTAGATCCCTAATTCTTTTTTCATAGCCATAATCAAATTCAGAGATTACTAGATTTGCTGCAATATCCTTGTAGTGTGATGCTATTCCAAATGGAGATAGTTCTATGCCCATTACTTGCATATACTTTGTAGCTGGTCCACTAAACGCCTTATTTCCGAGAAGGGGACTGACTGCAATAACTTTATCCTTTTTTGATTCAAGTACGTTACGGATTAAGGGAAATGAAATAATTGGTCCGATACTCGAGATTGGATTCCCAGGTGCAATTATAATTAAATCGGAATTTTTGATAAACTCAACTGCCTTCACATTGGCTTTTGCACTTTCAATCCCTTTGTATATTATTTTTGAAACATCAAATCTTGCACTATTTTTGACCCAATATTCCTGTATATGCATGTCGCCGAAGGGAGTTTCTATTCTAGTTTCAACATGATCATCTGAGGGGAGTATAATTTCAATTGATATGGACAACATTTTTCGTACCCAACTTGTAATCCAAGAGAGTGATTTTCCTTGATTCAAAAAGTTAGTTCTCACAACATGGAGGGCAAGATCTTTGTCACCGATATTGAACCAATAATCTTGTCCGAGTTTTTTCATCTGTTCCATAAAGACAAATGAATCATCTAGTATGCCCCATCCCCTGCCTTTATCCAATATACCGGCAAGGCCGTAAGTTATGGTATCAATATCTGGACAAATGTATAATCCATGGAGCCATATGTTGTCTGCAATATTTGGCACTATAATCAAATCATCTGTCATCTTTGATAATCCTCTAGCTAATTTTACGGAGCCTGTTCCACCTGCCAATAGAGTTATCAAAACAAAAGAACACTTTTGTTGATGTTACAAGTTTTTTAAATTTTCCTAAATTGATATCCTGTACATGTGGTATTGGGTCGACCTGGCACATTAATTTTGATGTGTGAGCTGAATCAGTCAAAACTGCAAGGTTAGATAAAGATTATAAGCAGGTTGAAGCAGTTTCTACCCTGTGAATAGTTTTAGATTCATTATTGTGATCTTATTGATAACATTCACAGTTACTTCAATTAGTTCAAATGTTTATGCCGTTCAAATGACAACTGTCTTGTCTCCGAAACAAAATCAAGCTGAACCACTTTTTACTGCAAACCGGTTTATAACGATACAATTTCCGGTAGGAAGTGACCTAGCAAAGAAATACGGTAATATTGATGAGACAGTTAAGTTTAAAGCAAATAGTTCCACGCCTGGGATGGCAGAACTACTATCTGACATAAATAAGGATATCCGCACAGAAAAACAAAGTCCCATTCGTATTGAAAACGGTACTATTGATTATATTGGAACCTTGAAGGGCAGTGGTGATAGAATGATAGTGTCATACAAGATAGTATTTACACCCAGTATAAGTGGATATACTCTTCCAAGCAATAATACAGGAACGTCCTTGGTTGATCTGGATTGGAGAGGCTTTTACACTACAAGACCACTTGAACTTCAAGTCCCTAATGTTGGTAATATCAGTATTAATTACCCAATTAGCTTGATACAAGTTACTCATCCTGATCTAGCTCAGCAACTTGAATCAACACAAGCAAAGGAAATTTTCCAAACACCATTATTTAATTTTCAAGATATTGGAACCCCGATGGATCGTTGGCACTTTTTATTTGATCCAACAGGTAGCCAAGCCTCTACTGCCGGTTCAGGATTTCAAGAGCTAGGCGGGGCTCGAGCAGTTTCCATTTACTCATTAGGCGAGAGTAGTTTTAGGGAAGGAGTTATGGAAGCAAAGGAATCTGATGCAAAGGCAGCGATTAGTGGGACAAATGCCAATGTCCATTCAACTACACCACCACCTAGTGGCCAAATTCAAATACCTGGCTTCGCAACCGTATCTAAGGTCGGAAATTCTGAAATTGCGTATGTTACTGCAAACGCTCCAGAGGGGACTGCAACTGCAACAGGTGGTTTTCCATTGCAGGTACTCGGTGTCCTTGCAGGCATGATGGCTGCTGTGTCAGTATTCGTCTTGTGGAAGGCAAGAAAATAGTCTGATTTCATCTATTATATTTTCACTCCAAACACGTACGAAAGCCCATACTAAAATTCTAATATGAATGCGCAGAATTATTGAGATTATGATTAATTTGGGATAAATCAAGAATTTCATGCCTCGAAAATATCTACCTAATAGTATCATAATTGTCAGCGGTGTATTGGGAAAGATTTTTCATCACTCTATTTTATTTCCTTTTATCCGATTATCTAGTAATTAAAAATGAAAAGTGTGTTTGCTAGCCGTAACCCTCCTTTTGTTCTAAGTGGGATTCCACTGAGCGGTCAACCTGGGATCATACAGGAATGTTCCACCCTTTTTGTCCTTGCTCCACCCAGGTCGGCGGTTTCATTCCAGTATTGACATCTTCAGGCTATTCACCATCATCATCATTTTCATCAACTGGATTACCTTTCTGTTCCGTTGCCAGGTGTCTCCACCTAATTATCGCTAATTTGAGTGCCTGTTATGAGGGAGGAGTTTCCTCTCTTTCGAGTAACCCACACGCTAGCTAACAGAATAAAATCAAAGTTGATGATTAAAAATTTTATGCCCCAAACTCTTTTTCAAGCATCTCTCTTTTTTTACTCATTTGGAAAAGTGAATCAGTGTGCTCATAGGCCTTAGTCCTTGGTCTGCCGAATATCATTGATTGAAACAGAAGGTGATTTTCGGGAATTACAATGCCTGTTTGGTCATCAGAATAAAGAATCTTTAGAGTATCATCACTTTTTCTCATTGTTTCTTCATGGATATGCACCATATTAGTATCATCATGTTTAAACCCAAACTCTCGGGCTTTAACGCGAATGTCAGCGGTGCCCTTTGCTTTACCAAGAACAGCGACTCCAAATTCGTCATGATAAATTTCAGACATAGAATCAAAGTAGGGAACCTTATCTTTGAATCTAATTGTCATTTGATGAAGGTGCATCATTCTTGATGGAACCTTATATGCTTCGACATATAGTTTTACTGACGGCAGGAACGACTTAACATCTTCTTGATGATGCGGATTTTTGTCCCACTCTATGGAGTCCTTAACTTCTTTAGTATCTTCCAAGTCTGCCCATCTCCTGATTAAGGTAACATCATATCTTTGGATCTTATCTCCAAACTTTTCAATCAGTGGTTGCATTATTCTGCCCATACCTGAAACGTTGCAGCTGCCCTGGATAACATACTTTTGATTCGCCACTTTATCATAGTTGATCCTTGAATTGTGAATGAGGTCTGCAACCTTTTTTTCACCCGCTCTATCTTCACCTCCTTGAAAAATGGCACTCTTGCCCATAGGAATGTAAAAATTTTTCTTATTTGTATAACCAAAACCATCTTTAGCCGCATCGATTACAATATCGGATGCTTTTACTGCATCGGAGATTGTCCCGGAAATATCATATCCCTTTTGTCTAAAATCTGGCATTTTTTCTTCGGGAACATAAACATCAAATTTCTTAGTAAATGCCTCATCAAGTCTATCATCTATTGAATATTTTCCTATCCCAACAAGTTGAATCTCTTCGTCATGAGAAAACGCAGACGCAATTCTTCTACCTATGTTTCCATATCCATTTATGAATACTCTTACCATTTCTCAATGTTTTTAAGTGAAAATAAAGGATTATTTAATGTATTATTAAATGATTCTTAAACACTGTTTCGAATCAAGGGTTTTAGTATTGATACTAAACTATACACAGGATAAATTATTTATTTCATAAATTATAACCATTAAATATCAATACAGTTAAAAAATTAACATTACGGTATGAAATGATAAACCATAGTGTTTGATATGAAAAAGATTTTAATAATTGATAATTATGATTCCTTCGTTTATAATCTTGCCCAACTATTTGGTAAACTCTCTACGCAACCAGTAGTTATTCGTAACGACAAAATAAGTATAAAAGACATAAAAAAAATGCAACCTGATGGTATAGTTCTATCACCGGGTCCAGGTCATCCCGCTGATCACAAATCATTTGGGATATGTGGTGACATTATTGAATCTATTGGACCAACAATTCCATTGCTAGGTGTATGTCTTGGCCATCAGGGTATAGTGCACGTTTATGGTGGCAAGGTTACAAACGCCCACGTGGTAAAACACGGAAAAACAAGTAAAATAAAGTACCTAGACAAAGAATTATTTGAAAAACTATCAAACCCCTTTGTTGCAACAAGATATCATTCACTAGTGGCATCAAGGGAAAATTTTCCAAAGTGTTTAGAAGTAACAGCAGTATCACTTGACGATTTGGAGATTATGGGTTTAAAACATAAAAAATATCCAATATATGGTGTTCAGTTTCATCCAGAATCGGTACTAACAAAAAATGGTCATCATATACTGAAAAATTTCGTCAAAATAATGAGAAGATAATGTCGACAGATTATTTGCAGCAACAAACAAGAAAAATTTTATCCAAGGAGCAGATAGGGAAAAGCGAATTTAGAAATGCAATAAATCTTGTCTTCTTGGACGAAATTCCTGACTGTACAATTGCTTCTTTTCTAACCGCGCTAACGTATAGGGGAGTTAGTTATGATGAATTAAGAATAATAAGGGAGATTATGATTGCACATTCACATCTAATAACGCCTAACGTAAGTGGTCCCCTCATTGACAATTGTGGTACAGGGGGAGATATGGCTAAATCGTTTAACATAAGTACCGCTGCATCTATAGTTGCCTCAGCTTCTGGGATAAATGTTGCTAAACATGGTAACCGCTCCGCTAGTGGAATGTTTGGCAGTGCAGATTTTTTTGAATATATAGGATTTAATTTGGAAATTTCAGAAAAGACGGTAATTGAGACACTTGAACAAATTGGGTACACTTTCCTGTTTGCACCTAAATTTCATCCTAATCTAAAAAGGATTGCAGGTATAAGAAAGGAGTTAGGCTTCAAAACTATATTCAATATAATTGGGCCGTTATGTAATCCATGCACAAATATTACTGCTCAAGTCATAGGAATATCTGATCCGAAATTTTTCGAACTTGTATCTAACTCCATGGTAAAATCCAACATCAATAAAATTATAATTGTCCATTCATTCGATGGCATGGATGAACTGTCAAATACTGCAAGAAATACGATGCTCATGTTAAAGTCAGGCCATATTGAAAGGATTGAAGTCGATCCAGAAGTATTAGATTTGAAGGTTGTGAGAAAGGAACAGATTCAAGTACAATCAAGCGAGGATTCTGTAAAGAGTACATTACATACGATTTACGGAAGATCTACTAGCGCAAAGCAAGATATTGTAGTTCTGAACACAGCACTTGCGTTAATTGCAGGAGAAAAAGCTGAAGATATTAGTGATGGAATAAAAATAGCTCGAGAGTTGATAAAATCAGAAGTCCCAAAGATAAAACTACGTGATCTAATATCTAGTTGTGGGAACATTCAAAAATTGAATTTTGTAGAAGAAAAATTGTCGTTATAGATTGTATTAATTAGCTTATGCATTGAATAGCACTTGATACATCCAAACCAAAAAGATAAAAAAGAAATTAGGATTTTATCTTCTTTTTGGTTTTGCCTTAGATTTTGATTTTGGTTTTGCCTTAGATTTTGATTTTGGTTTTGCCTTAGATTTTGATTTTGGTTTTGCCTTCCCCTTTACCATTTTGCTAGGGCCACCACCAATCTTGAACATCTTGGTTCCACAAACTGAACATGTTCCCTTAGTTGCAGGCCTTCCATTTTTCATTACTACCTGTTGTTCGCCTTTCATTGCTCTTTTTGCTTTACATTTTACACAATAACCTTCAGTTGCCAACATATTCACTTTATGGTGGTTCCTTATAAGAATAGCTCTGACCAACTTCAAATGGGTAATATTACTCGCAAACACTGTATCCGCTTGTTCTCTTACTCGGTTATGATAGCTTTTAGTTATGTGATACATATAATCAGAAGAGTATATCAAATCAAATCTGAGTGTATTGAGGGCAATTAAATTACACTTGCAGCATATAACCCTCATACATGTGCATATTGAGAAGAATTAATTTTGTTATGGTATATGATTATTTACTCTGCGAATAACATAAGTGAATTTATCTATATAATTTTCCTACCAAATATAAGGTATGTGGTATGTCCAATCATTCGCATTGATGGCCTTGTCTTTCCTTCTCTCGCCTCTATATTGCGGATCATGATCTCTGTGCTCTCAATATCCATAAATCCCACTTCGTTCATGTGTTTTGAAGTTTTCTCCAATTGATTCATAGTAGGACATATTACTGCTACAGATCCACTATTCTTGAGGCATTTGTGAACAATCTGCAAAACATTCCAAGGATCTCCCAAATCAATTATCGCAATATCAATGTCAGTGCGTTCCAATCCTTCAGTCATTATGTCCTGTTTAAACATTGAAACATAATTTTCCATACCTGATTTTTTGAGGTTCTTCCTTGCTATTTCCATGAATTCCTCATTAATGTCATATGTAAAAACGTGACCTGAAGGTCCTACCAAACTAGCAAAGAATGTGGTTAATGAAGCACTTCCGGTACCTATTTCAAGAACATTACAACCACTTTTTAAGCCTGTTCTTATGGCAATATAACCAAGATCTTTGGGATAAACTATTTGCGTCTTTCTATCTGACTTCATCACAAAATCAAAAATTGTTGGAAGCATCAAGTACACTTTTTTTTGTTTTGATGTAATTACTGAAGAACCATACTCAAGCCCCAATATGCTATCAAAATCTATTATTCCTATGTGCGTGTGAAGTTTCTTATTTTTTTCTATCCTAGTTAGCCAATTCTTGCTCGCATGATAAAAAAAAAGTACATACGCGCCATCTTCTATTTCCATCTAAATATTGTGGTTCCATAGAGGTAAAAAAATCTTTTAATTAAAGTTTTAATGTGATTTGATTAATTAATGCAGGAGTCTAAAATGGGGTACCCAATGAAATCTCATACACTTGTCCAAAATTGAGCGATATATTGCAAGTGAACATAATTAACACAATCAGAGCCTCTGAATGTGATGAATTTCTTAAACATGCTAGACTTGATCCTAAAAGGCAGAATTATGATTCAGTTCATCACAAGGTGTAATTATTTACGCTTGTAGTCTCCATCATATGATCTTCTGTCGTAAAAAACAACGGATATGTGACACAAAATGTCCTATACTTATATCAATTTATACACCCTGAAAAGATCTATTTAATTTGGCGAACGGTTGACTTTACCGGTTAATTGCCATGCATTTTTGTTACCTTATGTAACGAACGCACTGCAATTTAGGTGCAACTAAACCAATCTATATAGTAGCGGGAGATTATTTTTCCATTGAAAGTACCATCTTGAAATTAGCATCATTATTTTCGGGGGGAAAGGATAGCACTTACTCAATATTTGAAATGATCAAACGAGGACATGATGTTGTATGTTTAATTTCTATTCAATCTTTGACTAGCGACAGTATGCTTTTTCATTTTCCGAATATTCATCTTACAGAAATTCTAGCTAAGGCAATAGATTTACCTGTGAGAAACTTTCAATCAAAAATTCCAAATCTAAGCGATGAGGTACTAATACTTGAAGAAGCGCTTGTAAGCGTCGTAGATGAATTTGGCATACAAGGAATAGTACATGGTGGCATATCAAGCAAATTTCAAAAAAGGAGTTTTGACGGAGTCTGTAACAAATTGGGAATATCGGTATTTTCACCACTATGGAATTTAGAACCAAGTAATTATCTTCATAAGATAATTGAACAAGATTTTGAAATTGTTATAGTAGCTGTTTCGGCGTTAGGTCTGGGTAGAGAATGGCTCGGAAGAGTGTTGGATCATAACAACCTCAAAAAACTTGAATCATTGTCATTAAGATATGGATTTAATCTAAATTTTGAAGGAGGTGAGGCGGAAACAATTGTTGTTGATTGTCCTCTATACAAGAAAAAATTCAAGATCATACAGGGAATCGTTAAATGGAGTGGAGACAATGGAATATTTGAAATAACAGAATATGAATTAATAGATAAATAAATGCTAGACAACCTTCGCTCAAGTCTTGGGGCGGCTTTAAAAAAGTTAGTCGGTGCATCAGATGTAAATGAAGAATTAATAGATTCTTTATGTAAGGATGTACAACGAGCCCTTCTTCAATCTGATGTTAATGTTAGACTGGTATTGACTATAACCCAAAATCTGAAAAAAAGATCCCTGGAGGAATCTCCCCCCAAGGGTTTATCAAGGAAGAACCACATCGTTTCAATCCTTTATGATGAACTTTCCAGATTGATGGGATATAAGGGCGATCTAGCTGCACAAAATAATCAGCTTGAAGAGCAAGTGATTTCATTTGTTCCTGGAAAACTCAATACTGTATTGATGTTCGGTATTCAAGGTAGCGGAAAAACAACCGTGACCGCTAAGCTGGCTAGATGGCTAACCAAACATGGATACCATGTAGGAGTTGTTGGAGCAGATACGTGGAGACCTGGTGCTCTTACCCAGCTTAAAATGAATTGCATTAAAATTAATGTCGAGGTATTTGGAGATGAATCTACCAAAAACGCTCCTTCAATAGTTAAGAATGGAATTGCATATTTTAGGGATGCAGGGGCTGATGTGGTAATTATTGATACTGCTGGTAGACACAAAGACGAGACAGAGCTTTTGGATGAAATGAAAAAGATGTATGAAATTTCAAAACCAGAGTTAATATTATTAGTGATTGATGGAACAATAGGACAGCAAGCATATAATCAGGCAAAATCCTTCCACGATACGGTTCCGGTAGGAGGTATCATCATAACAAAGCTTGATGGAACCGCAAAAGGGGGTGGTGCCTTGGCGGCATCTGCAGTTACGGGTGCAAAAATTTTCTTTATAGGTAATGGTGAAAGAATCGATGACCTTGAAGTATTTAGCCCGACAAGATTTGTAGGCAGATTGTTGGGCATGGGCGACATAAAAGCAATTTTAGACTTAGCCAAAGATCTGGAAATACAGGCAGATGAAAATCAATCTAAGAGAGTACTAAGTGGTAAGATGACAATAGAGGATTTTTATGCACAGATGGAAAGTGTAGGAAAAATGGGATTTAGAAACATTATTGATAATCTACCAGGGCTGTCAGGAGTAGTCAAAGAAGATCAATTGGATGCTATTCAAGGTAAACTAGAGAAATGGCGGTATATTATCCAGTCGATGACCAATGAAGAGAAAAAAAATCCTGAAATAATCAATGATTCAAGAAGAAAAAGGATAGCAAGAGGCTCTGGAGTAGCCGAACATGATGTCAAAGACCTAATAAAAAATTTCAATAACTCAAAAAGTATGATTAAACAAAGTAAAGGTAGACAAATGCAAGGTATGCTTAGGCGGATGGGAATCGGATAAAGAGAACAGAAATTTGAAGAAAGATTTTGTTTACAATTTGTGCGATTGGTGTTTAAAAAGACAATCTATTCCATCACTTCACCTGAAGGACATAGATGAGGATTGCGAAATTTGTCATGGAATAAGGAAGCAAATTCACAAAATATCTTGCGAAATTATTCAGGCAACGAGGGACTATGAATATCATAGTTTCTTAATTGGGTTGATGCTAGATCATAGCTTTTATGATAACGAAGATAAGTTTAGATCAAGGTTCAAAATAAGGGGAAAGGAGAATATTAAATCTAGTCTCTTGGGCGAAATTAGAAAAAATTTTGCTGAACTTTCGCATAAAAAACTTGATTTGGATTCCCCTGACATTAGTGTGAAGCTAGGGATCGGGAAAAAATTTGAAACTATTGTATCTGTCAATTCAAGTACAATTGTCTTGAGTGGGCGTTACATGAAACCAAAAAGATTTAGAATCGTGTATCGTCACCCTGATAATTCTTTAAAAGTCAATCGTAGTCATATAGAAAATATTATAAAGAAAAAATTGATGAATCTTTTTGAAACTGAATCCATTACTTTTTGGCCCCTAGGCAAGGAAGAACCGGAGAGTCTGGTACTCGGTAGTGGGAGACCATTTTACATATCAATTAAAAACTCCAAACTAGTCAGTTTCAAGCATGAGTTTTCAATTCGATCCAATGGACTCATATTCAACATAAAAGAGAAACTTAAAGCTTTACCTAAAACGGTACCTTTTTATGCTATGAAAGTCAGGACACTGGTCTCTTGTGAGGATAATCTAAAAGCATCAGTCCTGAAATTAGTAAATGATTCAGGAATTAGAATTGTAGAACTGACTAGTACAAGAACCAAAAATTGGAAATTTATATATCAAATGAAGTCCATTATGAGGGGTCAAAAAAAATTAGAGTTAATAATATTATGTGATAATGGTTTTCCAATTAGACGATTTATTGATGGGGATGAAGACATATCACCAAATCTATGTCAGATACTGTATAATAAGTGCAAATGCCAATTCTTTGATATATTGGATATTGTTAGTGAAGAGGATTTATTAAATTAGTGATATACACTCATAAAAATGAAAACATCATTATTCCTAACTCAAAACCAGATAAGATCAAGTGTTTATTTTGTCTTTTGTTTGAATTCCGTAAAACCACATTTACCGCAGGTATTTCTATCTTTATGTTCTGCCATGAAAACACCTCTTCCACATCTAGGACAATCTCTCTTTTTTCGAGTTACCTTTTCACCAGAAATATCATAGAATGAATATATTTGAAATTTTGAATCTTTCTTTTTATCAGTCATAAAAATCTTCTCGAGTATTACTTTGTCTTTCCCTTTTCTGAACTCTGCTGTTTTTGTTTAAGCTTTCGTGCCTTTTCTTCGTCAATGATTTTTTTTCTTTCAGTCTTTTCCAAAAGTCTCATTGACATGTATTTTGGTAAAGTTTCATTAGCTGTTTTTTCATCTGCATAAATATGAAATAAGGCATTAACATCAGTACTGCCTTTGTTGCATCTAATTTCTATTGGAACAATTGTCTTGATATCAACCTTATTTGCATCAGATATTGTTTCAATTGCAACTTTCTTTTTTATATTTCCAGGCACATTCCTAAAAATAACATGGAGTTCTCTCCGATTCATTAATTGATTATCATAATCCCGTAGTACTACCAATTCAGTACTCATACTAATGTAAATCGAGTCAATTTTTACTCATATAAGGATTTCCAATTAAGTTTGGTGAGCTACTAGAAGTACGGGTCCGATGGGCTTCGATCCCATGAACTCTGGCTCCGGAGGCTTATGCTCGAAAATCAGCACCCTTTCCTGACTGGGCCACGGACCCAGGACAATATTACATATATGAAATATTTATTCGTAAATGTGATAGCTAATTGCCTCGGTTGTCTGTGATCGAATAAAGCATTAAGAACTAATAATTGTTTAATCATGTTTCAGTAAAGTTAATCATACGCAAATATTAACACAATAATTCAGTAGATTGCCATTGCCTAGCAAGGATCTGAAGATTAAAGCCTTTGCGATAGATATCGATGGAACTCTAACCGAAAATGGAAATGGAATGATCTATCTGCCTGCAGTCTCAAAAATGAGGTTTCTTGAAAAAATAGGCTACAGAGTATTTTTCGTTACTGGCCGTTCCTGGATTGAGGCTTATGTCTTGTCTATGTTTTTGGGTCTAACGAGAGTGGCGGTAGGAGAAAATGGCGGAGTTGTAGGTAAAGGGCCTTCAGATTATACTATTCTCGGAAATAAAGAGCTCTGTTCAAAGGGGTATGAAATTTTAAAGCAATGTATATCTAATGTGGATATTAAACCTGTGTTTCCTAGACTTTCGGAGATTGTATTGCAAAGGACTTTTGATATAAATGAAGCAAAAAAAATACTAAGAGAAAGGAAATTAGATCTAGACATAGTGGATAGTAAATATGCATATCATATTAATGAGACAGGTGTCAATAAAGCAAAAGGTCTCGCTCTAGCTTTAAGGTTCCTTAATATTGAACCAAATGAAGTTGTAGCCATCGGTGATAGCGAAACTGACATTTCCGTTTTTGGTATTTGCGGCCTTAGTATCGCTCTAGGGCACGCGGATCTAGCGGTTAAAGTTAATGCAGATCATGTTGTGGGTGGCAAGGAAGGAGTAGGTTTGTGTGATGCCATTGATTACGTTAATTTAAATTATTTAAGATAAGAAATGAGTTTCAAGAAATTTGCTGCACAGGCTAATGAAGTAATCAAATTTGCACTTGAGGAATTTGATATTAAAAACAAATCATACACTATTACAGAACCCCCAAAAGAAGATTTTGGGGACTTGAGCTGTAATGTTGCATTTTTGCTTACAAAGGAACTGCAAAAATCACCTTACCAAATTGCTTCATTGTTAGTTGAGCAATACCGGCATTATTATAACCAAAATAAACAAGAATTTGGATACTATATATCGTCTGTTGCAGCGCATGAAAGTGGGTATATTAATTTTAAGGCAAACTTTGATTTAATTGGTAACGAGATATTATCTGATATATTGGAAAATAATCTCTCTTTTTTAGATTTAGGTAAGCACAAAAAAGTGATTGTTGAGCACACTAGTGTTAATCCAAACAAGTCATTACACGTAGGGCATCTTAGAAATGTCGTGATAGGGGATACCCTGTATAGAATTTTAAAGAAAACAAATCACGATGTAACGGTTCTCAATTATGTTGATGATTCTGGCGTTCAAGTTGCTGATCTTCTCGTTGGTTTTTTATATTTAAAATTTCCAATACAACCAGCTGACAAGAACATAAAATTTGATAAGTATTGTGGTAACGAAATTTATGTAAAGGTAAATGAACTATATGAAAAAGATCCCACTTTGATTGAAAAAAGGAAATCGTTGTTAAAAAAATTAGAATTAGGTGATCCTGAGATAAACTCATTTGCGTCCAAAATCACACTCAAAGTCCTTACAGATCAGCTGGTAACTTGTTGGAGAATCAAAGCTCGATATGATTTACTTAATTTTGAATCACATATAATAAGATCCGATTTATGGAAGAAAACCTTTGAAAAATTGCAACATGAAAAAATAATTGCGAAAGAAACTGAGGGTAATAATATTGGATGTTGGACATTCGATTCTTCTGACGAGGGAACTAAAATTATTGTAAGAAGCGACAATACTGCAACATACATTGCAAAAGATATTCCATACGCATTACTGAAAGTGGGAACCATTGAAGATATATTCAACTATCGAATTTTTGCAAAACAATGGGACGATACAAATTTGTGGTCTAGCACAACCGATAATTCAGGAAATGTAACCCGCCCAATATTTTTTCCAGCTGAATATTCTATAACGGTGATTGATAGCCGACAAACAAGATTACAAAATATAATAAAGGAAATCCTAAATAAACTTACACAGAAAGCAAATGAATATAGGCATTTTTCATATGGTCCAGTATTACTTTCAAGTAGAACTGCAAAAAGCTTAGGGATTGGTGGAGCAAGTGAAAAGTCTGTACAAATGTCAGGAAGAAAGGGAATTTACATAGATGCTGACTTTGTTCTTGATACTTGCTATAGTAAAGCAAAAGAAGAAACTATGAAACGTAATCCAGAAATTACTGGAGAAGATCTTGAAAAAACCTCAGAGGAAATAGCAATTTCTGCTATTAGATATAGTCTAATTAAGAACGATCTAGAAAAAGAAATAAAATTTGACATGATTGATTCGTTAAGTCTGGAAGGAAATTCTGGACCTTATTTGCAATATGCATATGCTAGATGTTGCCGTTTGATTGAAAAATCGAACGCAAAATCATTTTATGGAGATATGAATTACCTTTCTAGCGGAATTGAAAACCGAATAATTAAACATCTCTCAAAATTTACAATAATTATTGAGGATACTATTAATGCTATGGAACCAAAGCTTATTGCACACTATGCATATGAGCTTGCTACACTGTTCAACATCTTTTATGAAAAACTACCCATATTGAAAGAGATTGATACCAATATTTCTGCCGCGAGAATCTCCTTAGTAGAGGCCGTACGTTTAGTACTTAAGGTAAATCTGTGTTTAGTTGGTATTACTCCACTGGACAGAATGTAGATGTACGATTCAATCTGATTTTCCGTAAAGTATCATGCCACAAATTATTTGTTCAGTTTTGTAACTGGTCCTATCGAGCAGTTGCTTACAATAGGATTATAGATTCTTAGCTCTTCGCAAATTTTTGTTACATCTTTTTTCGCATCAATTTCTGATTTTGTCTTTACGACTATATAGTAGCACTTGGCAGATCTAACTGACTCGATATTTGAATATCCACTTCTGAAAATAAGATCCTTTTTGATTGTTTCCCCTTCTGGATCTCCTACCTCCTTTTTATTTTCTATTGTAACGACAACAAGATATCTTCCCATGGCTTTTTCTAATTTATATTGATTTGACTATTGAAATACATTTCTTAATATCTAATGACGCATAAATACTATAAAATTACTTCGAGTGTCCCTCTTGTCTCTCTATCTCTTTTGACAAGGAAAAAGTCAGCAAAACTCTAACAATTACTGTAATTACAAGTATTGCAAGTTCCGTTATAGAAGGAACTAAGATGGTCTTCAAAATATCTGCAGCAACCAAGATATCGAGGGAGATTAACAGCCCTCGCAGCAACCGTGATACTACCTCGTCTATACGTAAACGAACTTGTCCTTCTCTCTTCTTTAGGCTTGAAATTGTTACCCTGAGCAGGCTAATAAGAGTAATTACGATTATTCCTAGAATAATAATTGTTATTATAATTTCTAACGCATAAACTACATTACCGATGAGTCCGTCAAGGAAAACTTTACCAATATCCACGCTGGTTTCTGTCAAAGATGTCTACTCGTAACGAGATAACAATTCTGTATATATACGATATGATGAATTCTACAAAAATCGGAATAATTTAAATGCTCATTAATATAAAAAACGACAAGCTCATTTTTACCTTCAAACCACCTAATGAGAATCAATATTCTGTGAGATTGATTCTAAACTAAACTAATTCTTGAATTCCCAAAACGATACTATAAAAAAGCTGAAATTGTGCTTGAATCGGATCAAAATTAAATTATCTATATAGGGGACAAAATTTTAATTATGTTGTAAAAAATTTAACCATATGGTCATGTAGCTCAGCCTGGTTAGAGCGAAGGTTTTGTAAACCTTAGGCCGTGGGTCCAAATCCCATCATGACCTCTATCCTAAATCACTCGACGGGGACTAACTGACGAAATGCGTCTTTTAAATGAGATATGTATTCAATATTGGTATCAAAAATAAATTTATTTTTTAATTAATAATTTCTAAGCGGATATATACTAGCATCAACGGATATGACATAGCCGTATAACCCATAAGAGTGGGTTAAAAGACACTACACTGTTATTAAGTAAAAATAATATATTTAGGGATAATTATATTCTAAATATATGGATGTAAAAAGAAATAGAGAAAAAGTAAATGACTTCTATGAGTTGATCCATATCGGATCTCATCCAATTAGGATTCAGATTCTTCTTCGACTTGAGTCTGAGAAGTTGTACGCAAGTAAGCTGGAAGAAATGTTAAAACACAATAGGAAAATTATTTCATTTCACTTGTCTAAATTAGAACGAGCAGGCCTAGTAACGAGTGAATACGGCCTAATGACCTCTTCTAAGACCAGGCCGATGGCTGTGAGATATTACACGCTAACACCTGATGGTGTGAAGTTGGTCACAAAACTCAGGTTAATTCTATCTGATTGAGTCTTATCGTTGTGACTTTAATTTTTTCAGAAGATATTTAGTATGATTTACCCAACTCGTGACATACTAATTACCAAACACTAAAAATTCACAATGGAACACCAAAACGTTTTTCTTAGAGGATTTTGGTCATTTCCAATGATAACAATTATGGCCAATGAAGAAATTAAAGTGAATAATAATGTGTATAAAGTTACGGTAAATGATCAAACCAGAATGTATGTTATGAAGCTCAATAGACTTTATCAACAAGGATTTAACGATGTTGATAGTTTTGATGAAATTAGCTCCGAGATTTCTAATACCATCAATAATCTACTAAAACATAGCTTGTCCCCAGAGGTGAGTGAAGAGGACATGGATGGTGCTGTAAAACAGCTATTACATATGTTTGATAAAACCAAGAAGTGAGGTAATCCTCAAACCCACTTATTACTTTGTAACCTCTGATGCGGCGATCTAGGTAACATTTGATATTATAAGCAAAAAAAGTGATAGGATTTAGAGAAGTATAATGTCCTTTAAAGATAAGTGGAATAAAACGCAGCCCGAGAATATGGCAGTAAAAATTTTGGAAAGTATCAAATCTCAACCTCCACTAAAACCACGAATTGAGGAGGCTCAAAAGAAGTTAGAACTTCAAATTTCAAAACTAGAAGCTATTTCGGCTAAAATAGTAGAAAAAGATCAACTTATTTTTAAAAGAATAGTGCATTCAATACAAACCCATGATCTACAATATGCTAAATTACTTTCAAATGAGCTCTCGCAAATTCGCAAGATGAGCAAGATGGTAGATTCTGCGAAGTTAGCATTAGAGCAAATTCAATTACGGCTAAACACAATCACTGAGCTAGGAGATGTTGTCGTTACATTAACGCCAGCGATGTCTGTAATAAAAAACATTCAAGGTGGATTATCTTCTATGGTTCCTGAAGCAGACCAATCACTTTCTCAAATATCAGATCTGATGGGAGGAATATTGTCGGATTCTGCACAGATTCCCCAACATGAAGTGGATAATGGAAGAGCATTAAGTGAGGAATCAACAAGCATTATTGAAGAAGCTACTGTTCTAGTAGAACAAAGTATGAAAGAGAAATTTCCTGATCTATCTTCAATTAACGTAGATGAAAAAAGTACAGAGGCATCTACTTACTAAATTCCTATTTTTTATTGCTTGATTTAGCAATAAATTTAATAACTTTTTTGATTCTGCTTATTGTAGGATAACTATATCCTTTGTTTCTGTATGTCCTTATCATGGACTTCCAGTTTGCAAGTCGCCATCTGGCTTGTTCCTTAGTTAACATACTAGTCTCTTTTTTTACAAAACTCTTCCTTCCAAGAATCAAATAACCACCATCCTTCGCTTTTTGTCGATTGTACGCAAATTTGAGTCCTGAAACTATTGATTCAGAATGTAAAAGAGAAAAATAATATTTTATCTCTCTATATTGGCGTTCTGTAACAGCCAATTTGATCTTTAATTCTCTTTCTACCATAAAAGCAATCATACGTTATATTAAATAAATATTGCTAAAGTCGAATTATGAAATATTAATCTTTTAGAAAAAATCATCCTGTATCACGAAGAACTAGATTTATATTGCAAAATTCGAATTATGCAATATAGAATAGCTAACT
>Ga0310900_10000212_pt1 | contig 17985 bp, 10 predicted proteins | sample C24D1metaG_FD_203879 | JGI IMG/M metagenome (GOLD analysis project Ga0310900, IMG submission 203879) | Lab incubated soil microbial communities from West Virginia University Organic Research Farm, Morgantown, WV, United States - C24D1 | ecosystem: Environmental > Terrestrial > Soil >...
GAGTAGCGCGTCTCCCCTTCCTATACCACTAGATCACACTGCGGCGGCAGCTCATAATGGTAGTATTTATGTCGTTGGTGGTTATACAAGCAGTCAGATCCCCGCCTCAAATCCCAGCATAAGACTATTCATCTACAGTCCATTGGCCGACAAATGGACTGAAGGCAAATCTTTGCCGAAATCCAGAGGTGCATTAACTGCTAATTTTGTCGATGGAATTTTGTACGCTATAGGGGGTGTGAGCAAATCAGGAGTATCCAATAGCAATACAGCGTACGACCCCGTTGCAAATGAATGGACAGTAAAGAAGCCCATGCCAACTGCAAGAGATCATGTAGCGTCTGCGGTAGTGGAGGGAAAACTGTACATTATGGGCGGAAGAGTTCGCAATTTAGAGCACAATCTAAATACAAATGAGGTATACAACCCCTCCAACGATTCCTGGACAAAATTAGAGCCCATGCCGTCTAATAGAAGTGGCCTTTCTGCGGCAGCATCGAGCAGCGGCGATATCTATGTTTTTGGAGGCGAGGAAAATGCAGGCACTTTTAACAATAATGAAAAATACGATCCAGATACCGACAAATGGGAACTAAAATCACCAATGCCTACAGCTAGGCATGGTTTAGCAGCTGTGACAGTGAGTGACAAAATCTATGTAATCGGAGGCGGACCAGAACCTGGTTTAATTGTGGGTGGTGTAAATGAAATATATCAACCTGGCAACAATACTAGTCAATGAAATATTGTAAATAAGTAGTATTGTCGTTGGTTCAGGGAGCCGATTTACAGAACTGTAAATGCACACCGGTTTTATCTTAATGATTAATTCCCGCTAGTGAATTTGATTTGAATTCAAAATCTGAATAAATCATCAAATTCGCTTAGAATAATAGTCCCAACAAATACTTCATCGATATAATGGGTAGAGAGGTTATTGCATTTACTGTGTTATTGATTCTACTTGTTCTAGGAATTTTTATCATGATGAAGCCTCACTTTTTTGTCTTGCAAATGCAGGTGCCCAAAGGAATCATCATCTTGGCTTCAACATTTATTATTATTGGAATTGTAGGACTTTGTGTTCTTGGATTCAGAATATTTAAAGAATTAGGGTTAAATGACACTCAGAAAAATGTTTGAATATTACTAGTTATGGAAACAAAACCAATTACTTAAATGACATCCAAAAAATATCAGTTGATAAAAGATTGGAAAAACCATTTTTTATTTCCAGTACAATAAAATCATTGACGCACTAACATTGATTGATTTCTAACAGATTTCCATTTTCAATTATCAATAAGATTAAAAGTAGTTGGATTGAATGAAGAGTTAATTTGACTATGACCTTGACCTTAACATTGATTTTGGGTTCTGCGATATTTGCGGTGTTACTTGTGACCTGCAATATTGCGAATCCTCTGGCGCAGGCTATTGAAATGGATGTTAAATGTACTGTGTATGAGCACAGCGATGATGTAAATGGTAACAATGTGGATGTTCGCATACTTGTCATGGGACTGCAACCAAATAACACTTACACAGCTAAAGTCATGCCAGATCACAATCCGCCAACTAGCGCTACCACGGAAACCGATTATGATGGCATTTTCTGGGTAATTGCTAAGATACCCAACGGCGAAAAAAGCATATTATTCAATGTAAATGTTTATCAAGGCAATAATACAGATGGACGATTGGTCACTTCAGGGGATGATGACGCCCCTTGTTACGGTATTGCTTCTCGCCCAACTTCTGCTTCTGATACTTTGTCTCGTTGAGATTGACTGTGACGGCAATATGAAAGAACTCAATACCTTTAGTTGTTTTTCAGTATTGTTTATAAACTCGTGAGTACATACCTCCTTGAATAATTTTGGCTCGAAAAAAATCTTCCTTTTTGAGCAAAAATCTAATAATTGTTTATTCGATAATCATTCCACTATTATTATTCACCCTGATGTATTCATCACAGCATCATTCTATTTTCGCCCAAGAATCAAAACCATCCGCCAATTTCAGGCACCACGGGGAACGCATCCACATGATGTTGCAGTGGACCTAACAAAGGGTGGACCTGTCTGGTTTACGGCTCAGGGGACGGGTGAACTTGGCAAATTGGATCCAAAAACGGGTAACAAAACCTTCATTAAATTAGGAATTGCTCCCGGATCTCCCATGAACGGTTCGGCACCTCACGGTATTATAATAGGACCTGATGGCGGACTGTGGATTACAGATGAATTCCTAAAAGCCATTGTACGTGTAGATCCGAAAACAGAAGAAATTAAATTATTTCCGATACCAGAAAACATTACAAATAACAAACTAAATACCGCTACCTTTGATAAGAATGGAGTCTTGTGGTTTACAGACAGGAGTGGATACTATGGTAAATTGGATCCAACTGAGGGGAAGGTTCATGTCTGGGCTGCACCCCGCGGTCAAGGTCCGTATGGTATTGTAACAACACCTGACGGTTCAGTGTACTTTAACTCGTGGACAGGAAATTATACGGCTAAAATTGATTTGGCAACTGGGAATCTCACTATTTTGAAGCCTCCAACCAAAGATTCCCAGCCACGTAGAATATGGTCTGATTCCCAGGGTCATCTTTGGATAACTGAATGGGCTACAGGAAAGCTGGCCCAATACAATCCAGAGACTAAAAAATGGCAGGAATGGAAACTCCCTGGCGAAAAACCTCAACCTTATTCGGTATATGTTGACGAGAAGGATAAGGTGTGGGTCATTGATTTTGGACTTCAAAACGGTACCCAATCTATGCTGCGCTTTGATCCCGTTAATGAAAAATTTGAGGTTTTCCCATTGCCTTCAGACCACTCAAATATACGGCAAATGAATGGACGTCCGGGACAAGTATGGGGCGCAGAGTCCGGTCTTGACAGGATTATCGTATTTTCCACCGGAAATAGGACTTCCTAAATTAAAAGATCAGTAGTTACACTCATACTTTACAGATTCTTCATTTAGTAAACTATTTTTTGAAGCTCAAGTATCTTAAATAATCACTGTTAAACAAGCTGTATCGCAACTAAGTATTGTACTATTCCATAGTAACTTTTGGAATAACTTTAAAGATTTTTCCATTATATGAAAGTACATATACGTAACCATCGGGCCCAATTTCCATATCTGTTATTGTGTCCAAACCTTGTGCAAAAATCAAATCGTTGACTTCTAAATCACTATTGGCAATTTTATCATTCAATGATCCTGTAAGATTTAAGGCAGTTCTATTTTCATTCAAGTCAAAATGATAAATCCTTCCGTAAGCATCACCTACAAGAATATCGTTTTTATATTCCTTGCCATATCTGTCAGTATCAAGGAACTTTATTGAAGTAACACCTATGCTGGCATTCCAGGTAAATTCTGGATCACTGTAGTTTCCTTTACCGTCAAAATCTTCGAGCTTATTATGTTGAGGTATTTCATGTGAATAATGATATCCCTTTTTTGTAGAATTAAGGTATAGATAAGTATAGTCGATTACGGGCCATACACCCTGAATTTTGGCCCAACCGCTATTAAAACCCCGTTCTACAAGATTTATTTCATCACCATAATGGGGACCATTTTCTGTATCCCATAATTTTCCAGTTACCGGATCAAAATCTAGTCCAAAACTATTTCGGATTCCATACGCGTAGTAGTATTTCATAGGAATTTCATCTCCAATTGTACCGTTATTGCCTACAGGTTCTCCATCCTTTGTAACATGAAGTACTCCTCCCATTCCTGTTGGCTTGGCTCCTCCAACACTATTTGCTGTCTGCAAATTTAGAAAACCCTTCTTGGTACTCCTGTAACAACCATCGTGGGTGAAACAACCTCCTCCGTCACCAGTAACAAGAAACACATTGTTGTCCTGATCCAACACAAGCTTTCCTCCTTGATGAGATCCTTCACGCAAGGGGTAACGGATCCAATTGGATTCACCATTCATAATAGCTGAATATGCTTTAGGATATAGGCGATTGTTCCATTCAATTGGTATATCGATCAATAGCTTTGGATTTACCAATTTCTTATCTTTATACTCGTATCTATAGAGGCGATTATTGAATTGATTTTCCAGACATTTTTGTATTTTACAATTACTACTAGCGTTGCTATTACCCAATACATCGTCATAACCGTTATGTCTTGCCTCGGTATAAAATAAGAAAACATATTTGGGGACACCTTCTGCTCCACCTCCTTCAACTCCCTCTTTATCCTTTTCAATTGCAAGTCCTAAGAGACCTCTTTCTTGTACATGATTTACGTTAAGGGATAACGCAGTATTATTTGAGATATTCCCATTTACAACTCTCACTACATTTCCTTCATCCTTCTCTAATACTAATATTTCATTGCGATTTGAAAATGCCATATCTGTAGGGAATCTAAGTCCCTGAGTGACAGTCTCAATTTCCAGACTAGAATCTTTAAGAGAAATATCTGCTGCATGAATATTATTTAGGCAGAGCAAAGCAATTGATGCCACAATAAAAAGCGCAGCAAAAAGAAACCATCCTAGAGATCCTGATGCATCAGATTTCATATATTTGCGAAAACCACGAGTTAAGATTTGAAGCTTGTTGTCCGGCTCTGTTTTTAGCATCAGAATCCTTGTTCCATTCCACTAGAAAGTCAGTTGTTATTATCATTTTTATCATTTTTTATCATTCATACTATTTAGATTAAATATTTCGTTAGTGTCTAAAGCAACAAGACCTGATTTAGGACTAAAAATTTGACCACCCATGACATAGATTTTGTTATTGACCGCTATAGCCTCTAATCCAATTCGCTCCGATGGCATAGAGGGTTCATGTATCCACCCATTGGTAACTGGATCATATTTTTCAACGCTGGCCAAATTATCATTAACACCTTCTCCTCCAAAGACGTATATCTGGCCATTTGCAGATGTGGCTGCAAATCCGCTCCTCTTTTCAAGCATGGGTCTTTTGACTGTCCATGTATCAGTTTGAGGATCATACATTTCATTCCTATTAAAATCGGTTACTGATTCGCGCATATCTTCTGAGGCAACTCCATCGCCCAATATTCTTCCTCCTAAAACATACAGTTTTCCGTCAATTACAACTGATTCTAGGTGATGCCTTGCAGTTGGCATTGGCTTTTTAGTTGTCCATGTGTCAGTTTTGGGGTCATAAGCTTCCATCGTATTTACTGGAACTTGGGATGAATTCACACCTCCAACAATGTATAGGATTCCATTGATAAATTGAGCTGTTAGTGCCCCTCTGGGTGACAGCAACGATTTACCTTCATGCCATTCATTTGTCTTCAAATCAAAAATAAACAACTTGTCAGTTGGAACTTTTCCCTTGGCAAATCCTCCAGGAACGTATATCTTGCCATTATATGCCACTGCAGCACCATGGTCTATCCTCTGAGGCATTGGCGTTGTACTTCTATTCCATTCATTTTTAGTGGTATCATATACTTCAACTTTGTTAAATTGGGTTTTTTTTGAGTAATCCACACCACCAATAACGTAGATCTTGTCATTTACAACTTCTGCCATAAGTTCAGTCCTAGGGGTGGGTATCTTTTCACCTTCAGTCCAAACTGATGAATTTCGAGAACCCGAAGCGTATGTGGGCGTTATGGACAACACTTCCACTACATAGATTATTGAGATACTCAAAAGCATGAAAATTAAGATAAACTTCATATTTTGAAAATTAGTCAAAATTCCATGACGCTTGTTGCACTTGTGCATTAGATTTAGAAGTATTGTTTATGATAATATATACCGTTATCAACTCAGAAATCCGCAATTAATACTCGAAGTGCATACGGGGTCCAGGCTCAATAATACTTCTAAACTATACGACTATGCGTGGAATAAAAAAATTTGAACCCTTAAACAGATCAAGCTATATTCAAGTTACGCGACGCATTGAAAAAGGAGTATGAACTCGCTGTAAGCCATTTAATCAAGTTTGGTTTTTAATACATGATGGCAAGATGGAATAATGACATATTTGTTAATTTTACTTCATTTGTTATAGTTCAAAGTAACGTCTTGTTTCATCAATTTATGGTACTGGTATCCATAACTAGCGTTAGTTCAGTTGATAATAAATAGCAACTTAATGTGAGTCATTTTATTCAGTGTATGATTTGCCATGGAAATGAAAAGGTATTATCGTCACATTCAAAGAATAAAAGGACGTCCAAATATAAGTAGGACAAAAGTGGATGTAGGTGCCCAGAAAATTGCAGAGCTTTAGCTCAAAAAATAAAGCATTCATAATGATGCTAGCTATACCATTAGTAATATCTGCTTTTACTCATATTTGGAATCCTATTGGATTTCCTTCATTTCATGTAGATGAAGGACATTATATGCGTAGGGCGATGCAAGTAATGGATGGACTAGGGCCTCAGGAATCTAAGGAAACATACGATTACGGCTATGATCATCCATATTTTGGTCAGATATTTCTTGCGGCCTCTTTATCATTGGTCAATTTTCCAGATTCTCTTCATCCAACTGTCAATTTAAATTCTATTGAGATGCTCTATCTTGTACCAAGGATACTGATGGGAATTATTGCAGTAGTTGATACATTTCTTGTTTATAAAATTGCTGAAACAAGATATAATAGAAAGATAGCCTTTATTTCTGCGACATTATTTGCAGTAATGCCTCTGAGCGGAATCTTGAGAGGAATACTTCTTGATTCTATCGAGTTACCATTTATTCTTCTATCCATACTGTTTGCAGTTTACTTCGCAAAATATGAGAGTCAAAATGGCGCTAGCAACAATAATAAAAAATTTCTACTGGTCCTAATTTCCGGTATATTTCTGGGACTTGCAATCTTTACCAAAGTTCCTGTATTTACTTTGATTCCCTTATTGGCTTTCATCATATTGCAAAGTAATAAAAAAGGTAGATTTTGGAACGTTAATAGAGGCCATAGGCTTAAAACACTAGCTCTATGGTTTGTTCCTGTTGTTTTGATACCCATGATTTGGCCTGCTTATGCTTTATCCGTCGGGCAATTTGGAGATTGGTTAGATGGAGTGGTATATCAGGCAGGCAGACAAGGAGGGAGAGATCTCGCTTACTCTCTAGTACTGGTAACACAGATAGATCCCTTTCTGGTAGTTCTAGGACTTGCAAGTGTAATTTACTGTGCTATAAAAAAGGACTATTTCGTTATTCTGTGGACTGTTCCTTACTTGGTATTTTTGTATTTAATCGGCTGGGTTGTTTATTTTCATTGGAGTATACTTGTGCCTATACTCTGCATTGGATTAGGTATACTGGTTGAAAATCTAAGAAAAAGGTTTGTCGCTCACAAATTTATCGGGATACTACCGTACGCTATGCTGTCGGGTATTGCAATATTTGGATTTTTCAGCATCTCTCTCCTTACTGCAACAGACCTGAATGCATCCTATAATGAAGTATATTTGTTTGTTACCCAGGAGTTAAAGCAAAATCAAGTGAATGATAATCACCAAAATGATAATAATGATTATGGAACAACATTGATTGGAAGTCATCGTATTAGAGCTTTATTTTGGATACCAAAATACGTTTTTAATTATGACGTTACTTTTAGAGATGCTGACCTTCCTAATGATAATTTTACCAAACCTATAGAGACTAAGAGATTCCTTCTAGTGGCTGATGGTAATTTACTTAACAGGCTAACCGAATTAAAACAGCATCAAAAATATGCTCATATTAGTCAACTATATTATAATAAGTCTGAAACAATAGCAACTTTTATCGATGAGGCGTCGAACAATAAATATAATTTGCTTAAAATCCGTGAAAATCATGGTTTAGGACCATTCATTGAAGTTAAAGCCAATTATTAAGGTGGATGATTGCCTCATCGTTCCTAGACAGGGTATAACAGTAATAGGTAATTGTTGTTACCAAGATCAAGCTATAAACCATGTATTCATAATCTATTGAACTGAAAATTGCTCAAATCTGATACTAATACAATTTAAATATCGTTGGAAGATTTGCAATCATTCTATTCGATTAGGTGATTATTTAATTATTTAGATCTTTAAATCACAAATCACAAAAGCGTTAATTATTATTGCTTATTGTGGGCTTGAGCCTCCTAGAGATCCAGATTGCAATTATGGTTGCTAAAATTAAACTTGTAAAGATAATAACATTTGTCGATGAGGTGAGTATTTTCATTAAGGGTAAATCGTCTCCATTTTTTATTGCCATAGCGGGAATATCCCCAGGCAACTTTAAGGCATCCGTATTTTGACCTGTACTGCCAATCATATCCACCCAATCTAAATAAGATATATAGTTGCTTCTAATTCCGCTTCGGTAGTGTTCGTTGTAGTGATCTGTAAAGGCTAATCTTGTTTTGAAGTTACCTTGAAAGTCTAAATTGACTCCGTCATCCAGAGCACCACTTCCAGTAAGGTACCCATCAAAATATGAGTTTTTTATTCTAGTATGACCCTCGACTGATATTTCTGGATTTTTCAGCGTCATTGGCACAAACTTTAGCGGTGCGACAGACTTGACATCGTAAAATTCTACTTTCGAATTGTTATTAATCAAGAGAGAACTAATATTACGATTATTCTGATGTGTGACTTCAATATTACTCTGTCCCTGTGGATACAAACGTAAAGTCATATTAAAATGACTGGGTATTGTGAAGCTCACGTATTTATTGTCTGATCCTAAATCTGGTAATTTCAACATCCCTGTATGATTTATCAATACCTGATATCTGCCGGTAGACAAGATATTTTTTATCAGCAGATTATCCATAATGAGGGGCGAATATTTACTACCGTTACTTATCACCATCTTCGATACATTTACTGGATAATGATTATTATTATCTTCATAAAGAAGGGATATAGATGTGCTGTTTAGCATAATCTTGCCATATGTTTCCATATTTCCAACAAAACCTTCCATTGGCAGTGATGTATGCTCTGATGGCATTACATCAGTTCCCTCAAGCGCAAGTATACGTGAAATGTTTGACAAGCTAGAAAAATACTGATTTGATGAGGTTGATACGGCGTTAAAATATCCTTTCGCATTTACCAAGACAATCTTACCTTTTGAAAAAGTCTTCTCGATGATAAAAGGAGCAACTATTTCATTATCAGAGTTTCTGTACCATGCATTTACTTTGAGGTCTGGCGAGCGTTCTAGGTCTAATCTACTTACCAATCCAGGAATATTTATTGATAAATTTTCTGTCCTATTCGAATCTATATTCGTGAATTGTACTTCATCTGTTTGATTAGATCTAATTGAGAATAGTTGGCTAAATGTCCCATTAAAATTACTATCTGAATTAAAAACTACCACCGTTCCACCTGAACGTATATATTCTAAATATTTATTGACCACGTCATCATTTAGAACAGAATTCTCGGATATGAAAATTATATCATTTGAAAATATTGAAAAATCTTCTTTTTTGTAAATGTCGTAGGTTGAATTTGAGAGTGCAAGTATACTGAGTGGATAATCGTAATTGTAATACTTTGTTTTACCATTTATTTGTGTAAGTTCCGATGCACTCCATATTTTTATTGGTTTAAATTCCACATTGCTCTGATCTGAGGTTAACCCTATTTTAGTAATGCTTTGATTTTCTGATTTAAAAGATTTTGGTATTTCGATCTTGAGGATACCATCCACAAATAATTTAACTGAGTTATTCAAGCTTTGTACATTTACTGTATACCATAACGATCCCTTCTTTACTACCTCTGTGCTGTTAAATAGCAATTTAAAATGTTGATCGTCCCTTAACTTTTGATAAAGTTCAAATCCTGAATTTGAAAGCTTTGTATTATACTTGTCATCGCCTTCATACCATCGTAGACCAACATAACCAGTATCGTTACTTACTGCTTCGGAATTTATTTGGAATTTTGCCTCTATGGAATTTATTCTTTTAATAGGATCAATCGTTTTTGACCACAAATTGGTACTATTATCCTTTGACACAAGAAGAACTGTCGCCGTTCCATTGAGATTTCGTATTAAGATACTTTCATCTTTTTCTTTAAGATTGAACGTTTTATTGTTAAATTCTAATAAACTTGCGTCAGCGCCAGGCAATAATGATAAATCACTTGAATCGTCATATGCTATAGCTACATGTTTTCCAATAGAAGTTGGACCCCTTATAGGAGGTACTTCTAGTACAGTATAATTTTTGTCCTGATATACCTGTTTAAAATTATCCAGCACAAAACGTATAGTCTCGCTCTCACTGCTCTCATAATTGACGTTGTGTCTTGGTAACAGAATATACATTACATCCCCATATTCTAAATGATGATATAATCTGTCTATCGAAGATGCGTTTAAGGCTAACGGAGTTTCACGAAGTTTATCGTAAGGAAGGCCAACGAAGGACGAAACCTTTGACATAATACCGTCATTTCTTCTGTCGTATTCATTTAAAGTACTTATGACATTATATTTTGTTGAATCAGTATTAGTTATGTTTCGGATTCCTTCCAATAAATTTAGCTCAGAGTTAGTCGGAAAGTGTCTGCGAGAAAGTGTATTAGTAAAGTCTTGTGTCTGCAATATCAATGAACTGTATCCTACAAATATCAAAATTGACATCCCTGAGCATATGACAATCGTACTTATGATTACTGTGTTAAGGATAGGATTAAAACGCGTTCTCCATGTTAGTAATTTAAAAATCATCAACGATGCAAATCCAATTATGCCCATCATGGTATATTTACTGAATCTTGCCTCATCATAATAGGGCCCCATAACAAATGAAATCATAATTATTATCCCAAAAATAAATACTTGCTTTTCATATTTTTTAAAGAAATATGAAAGAATAAATACCAATCCAAGGAGACCTGCAACTCCCATCCTCATAGGATAAAGATACCAGGGAAGGCTGCTTTCATTTGTATGCTCTCTTATTGTCCCTAATGGGATTTGATCTATAACTATAAAACTTAATAAATAAACATACGCTACTATGAAAACAATTATTGTTACTGTTACAAGTTTAAGTCTTCTATCTACAGGATTTGTTTTTGCAAATTTTTGAAAAGTCAATTTTGATTGGATTATTTTCTGCAGGTAGGGTGTACACAAATAAAATAACCATGTTATTGTGACAAAGAGTGCTGCAAGAAGTATTAGTGGAATTCCAAGAATATCTAGGTAGATATAATAATTTGCGGGAGTTGTTATGTCCAATATATATACAGCTGAAATCGCGATAAGAAGGGAGACATACACATAACTTTTCGCTTTAAGTTTAAAAATTGCTGGCAAAATAGACGCAATTATTACAAAAATGTAAAACTCATAATGAGATAGAATTCCAAGAAATGAAATGGCACTCACTATGAAAATATTGGCGAATTTATTATCGAACGTCATTCGAATCATGGCTAGTAGAATGAAACCTGCCGGTAACGCAATGTAGATGAGTGCTGTACTGAAATCAGGCGCAGTTGGTATCACAAAGTTGGTGGCGCTGATAATATCCAAGTCAGCAATTGATCCCAACCTACTCAAGCTTGACTGCTCTGAGGTTATCGGATGAGTTGATGCTGTATTGAGTAAATAAACCCAACCAAATCCAGAACTCAGAATAAATAAGGAACATGCCAATAGCACTGCCTTTCTTCGCACAACAGGAACCCATGATACAAATAAGTAGTAAAAGGCAAACATGGGCATCACATTAAGAAATGCAATAGAAGCATAGGTATTTACCAGTGGAATCCCGGAAAGAGTCGCAAGAGCTGCAAGCAACGCAGATTGAAATGGAGGATAGTAATCACCCTCAGCACCAGACAATACCGATTCCCTAATTGCCCCTGACATAAATAGAAGAGCACGACCCTGATGGTACCATTGATCTCCAATAGTAGTTCCTCCATAGAGTAAGTAAGTTGATACAACGATCAACATGAAAAGGCTTCCAAATACAGTTAATTCAGAAGCCTTTGATCTTAGAGACTTCGGTAAATTGAAGACACCATTATACCTATGGAAACGTAAATCACGTTTTATCTCTTGAATTATACGGGAAGGATCATTGCTTCCGGAGAGAAAGACAAGATACAATGCAAGTATGCCTACATAAATTGCTATGAAAAGACGGCTGCTATGAGAAATGGCGCTGCCAAAAACTAATGCTGAAATATAAGCAGTCAAAGCTGCAATCAATATGCTGAATAAATAACCAAGTAATATCGATAAGATTGGCTTGATTGTATGCTTTCTTGTTAGCATCTGTACTATCGCATAGCCCGGAACAAAAAAACATAACATAATTGCAGCTCCTAGCTGAATTAATCCTGTAGAATTAATTTCATTCCAATTGGTAAATATGTGAAAATCATGACTATAATTCAACGAACAAACTATTATTGAGCTTGCAAAAATGGTAACAAAGATTAAGTTCGACGACTTACTACTCTCTATTTTATTATTTTCAGTAATCTCATTAAGGTTATTGACATTTGGTAATGACCTGCTATGTATTATTTTATTGTCTTCCAACAGCGTAGTATTGTAATAATATGTTAGAGCATAAACGAGAATCGAGATGATAATGGAAACACTAATGGATATTTTAGATTCTACAAAAAGGTAGGAGAGCACAGAATATACAAAAAAAGCAGTGACTAATGATGATAATATCATGATTAAATGATGCTTGTGTTTTAATTGAACAGTCAACTTTTCTCAAACATTAAAGATAGATTTAATTCATTCTCTTACCAAACTTGCTGACAAAAAGCTAAAATTGAAATCATTTAAAAAAAAACAAGACGAAGTAAAGTTCTGATTTTTCATTTTCATTCATTGTACTGAGACTATTGGAATATTAACATTTGCAAGTTATTTGCATTGTAACGATATTGTTCAATATGTCTTTTGGGTTTATTTTATTCTCGAATAAGCATTGGATCTATCATGTTTCTCAAGCCTTCGTCAATCGCTTTTTTGGGAACAAAGTGCAAAATTTCCCTTGATTTTGTCATATCGGCATAGCTATGTAGTATAACCTTACTATCTACTCTTTCTTTATCATAAATCGGATTCATATCGAGTCCGAATATTTCTATCATTTTTTTTGCAAGCTCTTTCATACTTGTGGGTATACCAGTTCCCATATTAAAAACGGCTGGTGAACTAAACTTACCAATATGATTGCCTTCAGAATGTTCCATTGTTCTGATAGATATAATTAGTGCGTCAACAACATCGTCTATTGAAATAAAATCCCTTGTATGTTTGCCGTCACCATAAATTATAGGTGGCATTCCATTTGATAGTCTTGAAGCAAACTTCGTTATAACGTCAGACCCGTCAGTCTGCCCCTTCCCATAAACATTGAAAATTCTAAGCAATATTGCATTTTGAATTTTTTTTAGTTTTATGTATGATGAGATATGTTGTTCTGCCAACATCTTGCTCACACCATACGGGGATAAGGGGCTTAACATTTGGTTTTCAGTGATTGGTAGCATTTTAACGTCTCCATACACGGCAGCAGAAGAAGCAAAGAGAAAATTGCTCACTTTACTTTCATAACAGGCTTCCAGCACATTGAGTGTGCCCTTGACATTTATATCCATAGTTTCTTCGGGATTTTGAATGGAATCGACAACGCTAATTTTTGCAGCCAGATGGATGCATGTATCGGCTTTTTGATCCTTAAATATACGCGAAATAGTTTTTGCGTCCCTTATATCTGCAGTATAATGGCTTAATGACGTAGTTTCTTGCAATTTTGCATCTGTAGGATATTTGGTGCTGAAATTAGTTGTATTTGATATTAATGCAACGGAACTTGGTTTCGCGGCTAACACTTTTCTGACAAGATGTCGTCCTATGAAACCATTGCCTCCTGTGATTATGACATTCTTCAAGATTCGACAAATAGTATTCGAATTCATATATAAATTCTATATTGCTTGCATTATTAGCTTTGAGGATATACGTCTTCACTTCCACTATATAATTATCGGGATACGCCTGTAGGCAATGGCTAATTAGGAGGATTACTAATCAGCAAAGGCGAGGAGGAGGTGCTCATTTTGATGAGTATTTCGTTTTAGAAATAATTCTATATATAAGAACATCTACGATTTGTCTGAACACGAAATTTCTGCAAATTTCTGAAAGCCTCTCACTTTGCTATATCATCTGATCGTAAAAATTCGGAAGTAAAAGCCAAATGTTACTGGTTTTTATGGTTGTATCTATGGTCGTGCGGGGGATTAAATTATGCAAATTTTCGAGATAGCCGAGGGGAATATACTACAAACAGTTAAGAAAATAGACAGATCTCTTTATACAATCTGATTCCAAGGAAACGGATATTCTTTATCATTATTTGACTTTTCCAAATTCTTTTTTTAATACACTGCTAAATTCAACAGCTAGGTTATCCAAGGAAAATTGGTGCAAAATCTTATATGAATTTTGCTCCATGGTCTCCCTTAATGATGGGGTATTTTGAAGACTTAATATCATATCTACTAGTTTATCTATTTCTCCATCCCTTACAGTAAAACCTAAGTTGTTGGAGTTTATTATGTCTGCAAGTTCCCCGGCGCAAATTGCTATCTGAGGTTTGTGACATGCAAGATAATCAAAAAATTTCGTAGATACTGTCACCTCATAAATTGGTTCGGGCGGCAGGGAGATAAGACATACATCTGCCGCGGAGATGAGATATGGAACAAGGTTAGTGTTCTGGAATGGTAAGAGAAACAAGTTGTTTATATCATCACGATGTTTAATTTCTTCCAACCTCGTTTTTTCCTCCCCTTCTCCGACCACCAAGAATGAAATATTATTTCCCTTTCCATTTAATTTATTTGCAGCATAAACTACGTTTTCCACCCTTGTAACTTTCGATATTATACCTGCATATAATACTATGAACCTACTAACCAGATCATGAGGAATTATTTTTTTTTCGATTAACACTTTTCTTGCATGTTCTTTAGATTTTATTTGATATTTGCTAGGTTCAACACCTATGGGCAAATCATAAACTAATACATTTGGTTTATAATTATTGGTAACAAATTGCGAAGCTAGCTTGGTTGTTACCACTATCATGTCAGGAAGAGAGTAAGATATCTTGGCTAGAAACTTTCCTATGAAGAATATGACCGGAGACAGCTTTGTTTTAAATGCAACTAGTTCTTCAGGCCATAAATCAGATGCCTCATAGATGAAAAATGATCCTGTAACTTTAGAATAGATGTATCCAAGATATGATGAGAATAATATTGGTGCAATTGCATATACTAATTTTATCCTTGAAACGACTGTTAATATTTTGGGCAGCCAGAATAGACTTAACAAAATAAAATTTGTGAACAAAACAAATCGCCTGAGGTAACCATTGCTTTCGAGAGGCAGTAAACGTAACCGAATCAAAGTAAAGTTTTCAGATTTTTCTACGTAAAATAATTTTCTCTTATACATTGGGTCAATTACTTTGCCTGTTGGATATGACGGAAAACCGGATATCACAAATACGGAATAGCCAATTTTGTGTAAAATTAGAGCTCTGTTCCAAGCAGCGGTAGCGCCCCCACCCGGTTCTGGCGGAAAATACATGCTTATTAACAATGCAATAGGACGTAGGGCACCTTCTTTGGATGTTGCTCTCTTCATACTAATGGTAATCTATCTGATTTAATTCTGTTGAGTAATTTCAACATAACTATATTTCACATGAAGTTCGATCAAATTTGAAATTGTGATGCAGAAGATAACTCCTTGGCTTTGGACCACATCTGGTCGCTACCGGAATTGTTGATTTCTAATTGAAAAGGCAACGTACCCAAAGATGAGCGATCTTTCATCATATTCTATTAATTTATTAGTAAAAAACTTGCGGTAACCATGAGTGATAGGAACATCTTTCATAAGATCTGAAGGCTTTTTATTACTTCCTTCAACTTACTTCTTTCTGTCTTATCAACGGACATTCTGCAAGATCTATTAATATTCTTGTAATGGTATTTGACTTTACTTGTTGTATTGAAAATAGTGTTGAAGTGTTTTTTAACATTTGTCGCCTCTTTACTCAGACACTTTTACATATTATGTATGGTAGCTTTAATCCACAGACGAGGTGCTTTCTAATTAACATGCAATTACAAGATATCGCTCGACCCTGGTTGAGGTTGAATTATACTTGTTTAACAAGTTCGGTAGTACTGTTAGGTTGTTATTTGAGGCAGCAAGCAAGGTTTAAATCTAGCGGTCATATAAAGGCATCCAAATGGTAACGTTGTGTTTTCTAGCTTATTATATTATGAGAGAAAATTTTCCAGTGGAATTCCATAACACGCTCCTTTATCCTCTTGCTTTAAAAGTTGATTGCAATTCAAAGTCCGATTGGGTTCGCATTACAATCATAAATTGAGTGGTTGGACCAGTCGTGTCCGAATATGACTCTACTATTCGTCCTGTTGTTACAACCAAGTCAAGCCATTATGAGCTAAGTCGTCAACATTCTACGAGAAGAAACTTCACTTATCACCTTAAGTTTCCTGCTCGTGGTCTGAAGGATTTTGAAAAGACTTTGGCCATCCTCGAGGCCGAGACAATTCTTCAGGGCAAATTAACGTTAAACAATAATCATGTTGTACTTGATAGTAATAGAATTTTTGATATCAAAACATTGGAAAGAATGACAGCGTTCGGCAAAATTAGAGTCTCTGTTAACTCGCATGAACAAGAAATTGTAACTCACCAATATCTTCTTGAAAATTCCCCATCCCTTATGAATGATCATGTAGAAACAGCTTCACATAAATTAGCACTTACAAGAAATAGGAATTACTTATTACATGACTTACATCCCTACAAAGGCCGGTTCTATCCACAGTTGATTAAGCCGTTGATAAACAGCTTTTGTAAACCAAAAGATATAATACTTGATCCGTTCTGTGGAAGCGGAACGACCCTCCTTGAAGCAAACCTAATGGGCATCACCAGTATTGGAATTGATTTAAATCCGATTGCACTTTTTATTACAAAGGTGAAAATGCAATCTCTCTATATGTCGTACAATGATGCTCTTGTAAATTGTGAACGTACACTCAAAGATTTAAAAAGAAGAATCATGTTACTTCGCAAGAATAACAATAGGTACGTCAGTCTTAAAGATAAGGACAGTAAAGCTTATTCCCTGTATCATCTTTTAGATAGCATTCCTAACAAGGAGGCGTGGTTTAACCAAGGAGTATTAGAAGAATTGTTTTTGATCAGAATGACAATAGATGAATGTGAAATTCCAGAAATAAGAGATTTTATGTTACTGGCGCTTAGTGCAATAGTCAAGGATGTCTCCAATTGGGATTCAAGTAGCCTCAGACAAAGATTGTTGAAGATCCCTAAAAGTAACGTTATGACACTTGAAAGTTTTCAAGATAAATTGAGGACAAACCTGATGTTATTGAGATCATTTGAGATAATTAGAAACAAAATCGACCCAATTAAAGCAAATTATTCTATAATTAACGGCGATTCCAGAAACCTCGATTCTCTAGAAAATTGCAGCATTAACGCAATTATTACCTCTCCCCCGTATTCTACATCGGCATCTCTTCCTTATATTGAGACAGATAAACTATCCATGTATATACTTGGGCTTCTAACTCCCAAATTGAAATCGAACCTTAAAACGTCGATAATAGGCGAACGAGACATTTCTGAGAATCAAAGGTTAAAATTGGAAGAGGAGTTTATTACCAATTATGAGGACATACCGATTCCTTCACACATAAAATCGATCATAAGACTTTTGTTGTTACAAAACCGTAAAAATAAGGTTGGCTTCAGAAGGAGAAATTTGGCGAGCACCCTTTATAGGTATTTCAATGACATGCATCAGTGCATTGATGAGATGAATCGAGTGATTCGTCCGGGTGGAA
>Ga0310900_10000215_pt1 | contig 17850 bp, 39 predicted proteins | sample C24D1metaG_FD_203879 | JGI IMG/M metagenome (GOLD analysis project Ga0310900, IMG submission 203879) | Lab incubated soil microbial communities from West Virginia University Organic Research Farm, Morgantown, WV, United States - C24D1 | ecosystem: Environmental > Terrestrial > Soil >...
GTAAGCCCCTCCACCGGGCCAGATATCCTCTGGCAGCGTTGCCGCATCCACAGCCGGGTTATTCCCAAGTGCTGCGACTCTTCGATAGCCTGGAATCAGCCCAAAACCGACATCAATATAAAAATCCCGCGCCGTCGCATAAATCTCTGCGTGGGTACCGTCCCCCATGTCCCTGAGTTTTTTTAGCGTTGGCTGTCCAACCCGCCCGCTCTCGCTGCTCAATTGGCTTTGTATGTTCTTATCGGCCATAAGGCCTCCTGACGATTATTATCTGCGATAGGCGAACTGCCTATTTATTTGCTTTTCTTACTCGCCGGCGCAGATTTCACGCCTTCTTTTGCCATTTTTGCCGCAGTCTGTTGTGGAATCCCGGCCTTTTTTGCGATGGCTGGATTATGTGCGGCGGCTTGGAAAAGTTTGTTCTGCTTCTGGGTGTAAGGCATGATCAAATCCTGGTTGTGCGGAAAGCCGGGTAACTGCGATAGCTACCCGGCCTCCGGTGGCTGCTACTTTGCGGTAGCTGCGCCGTCCTGCTTTGCCTTCCCGATTCAGGTGGAGAATTCTGCCGGGTCGTGTCGCTTGCAGGGTTTGAGAAAGCAAAAAGCCCCGCCGATTTCTCGATGAGGCTTATTTTCGGGACAGTTATCCCACTGATGCGCAGTTTAGCGATATTTGTAATCTGTTGTCAATAGTTGGATTGAATATGCTTTCTGGTGAATAGTTGAGGGCGAAGGTAAGCCAACCCTGCATTGCTGCAAGTATTAGCTTCTCTGCTTTCCGGAGCCATAGCATCGGTGCATCGGGGCGGTCTATTCATGAGCCAGCCCTTGTAATCCTTATGCGGCCATGAAGCCACACCTACCGAGGCGATTACATTACGCCAAAACCTCTATCAACCGCTTGGCCCGTGTGCGGCTTGTCCGTCAGCCCACGTCGTGAACCAAACTGACGGCTGAAAGCAAAAACCCTTGGTCTCTGCTTTCCACGACGCAACCGTGTCCCATTACTAGGCAAAAGCAGAAGCCAAGGGCCTCTATTCTGTCATTCGGTTGCGTCGTTTGACAGGTGTAATTTTATACAGGATTTCCCAGAATGCAACTATAAAACGCCAGCCGCCAGAAGTCTTTTAAATAACTGATTGCGGGCCTCCAGCAGTAGAACGGCGCGCTCCTCCACGTCCTGCGGTAGCCTGGGGCTGTCCCATACTGATTTACCCGTGTGCAGGTTTCTCGCTTGAATCTGCAATGCCGTACGGTGGCACGGCTCCATGTCCATCACATGGAAATTCACCGCCGCCATGCGCCCACCCTCGATTTCGCTGTCCACGATCTCATCAATCGTATCCCACCCCTTACCGCTTTTGGTTTCCCGAAACATGGGGCTCGAATTGATGCCGCCGACATATTGGTAGCCGCAAGCCCACCGATGCCACTGGGCGAGAATGTCTGACAAGATAGATTCAATGTCGTTTTGCATCATGCTCCCGCCTGTTTTGTTTGTTTCATCGCCATATCGTATGAAGATAATGCGGCTCCGGCATTCTCTCAGGTTCTTGATCTGGAATTATGGGGTTGCTCACAGACTTATCCACAACCCGGAAAATCTTCGGACGGCCTGATCTATCAACGCTTAGCAGCCGCAAACCGACTGCTCTGGAGCAATACTTATGCACATTCTCGATGTCGATTTCCTGGATGTGCTGGTGGACTTGCGCGGCGCTGCTGGGGCCTATCCGCTCGATGATGTCGCGGCATTGGAGAATACGTTTACCCACTTTGCGGCCCATTATTCGAACCATTCGTATTTTGGAAGGCCGTCCGGCCACATGCCGTTTTCTTCAATTGTTTCTCGCGTATCAATAGCGCAGATGTAGGCGTATACCCTCATTTCTGCTTGCGGCATCAGCTTGTAATTATCAAAGAGCCAATGACAACCCGGCTCGCCTGGGCGCGTGCAGCAAAGCGGGAAGCACATCCGGTCATCCTCCTTGATGCCCTTCCCGGTCGGCGGTGGGTGCGCGGCCTGCGAAAAGTCGGCAATATCGCACTTTGCACATGGCAGCATGGCTACAAGCCGCCTGTAGGGCTCAGATCGCAGCGGATTCTCTTTCGGCCTCGCCGCCACCATATCCCCGACTTGCGCAGCGATGCCTCCGCTGATTGGGCTCGGGAATGGCAATGCCTTACGCTCTGGTTTGGCTTGTTTGAATGGGCGGCTTGTCAGCATGGTCAGAAGAATCCGAGAATCGCCCCAAGCGGCGCGGCGATAACACCAATGCCTCGGGCAATCACCCACGCGGTAACAGCGCCATCCAGCAAGCCGATCAGCTTGATGATGTTGGCAATCCACCCGCCTGCAGCCAGAACACCAAGCAGGATCACAAAGACACTTTCCAATTCAACCGTTGTAAAACCACGTTGCTTTTCCATCTTCTTCTCCTTTTGTTCGCCCTAAGCCGGGGCGCGCGGCATTGGATTAATCAGCCCCGTGCCTTCGTCAGCCATGCAGTCCAGGCGCGGGCGGTCTTCAGCTTGAAGAATCGGCCCTAGTCGCCGCTCAGGTCCATTCCGCGCTTGCGTGCGTAAAGCTCGAATAATCCGAGTTGTGCTGAGATGTTGCTTTTCATGATTGCCTCTTAGGTGGTTGCCCGGTCCTGGAGCCTGTTATTGGCCTGCTCCGTTCGCCATATGTCTACCCTTGCTTGCGCCGCTATCAGATCCCACCGCAAGGATTCTTCAATCTCGATGGCCTGCTTTAAACCGTCTAAGAGCGCTTGATACTCCTCGTGGGCGTATGCGTATTGCTCCCGTGCGTTCGCGGCCTCTGCGCTTGATTGGGCCATCAGCAGAGCCTTTTTCGACTTCCGAAACTCTTCCAGATAGATGCGCTCGGCTTTTGCCTTGGCGAACTTCTTCGCATTAGCAATGATGTAATCAACCGCCTTGTGCGGATCGCGGCTTTTGTCGCTCATTTCGGGAAAGCCCTAACAGGCGCAGCGCCATCCTTGGACAGCCAAATACCGCGCTCCGGCGTAATGCCGTTCATGGCCGTTCCCCATGAGCCCTCGCTCCAGTAGTTTTTAATTTCCGTCGCCATACCGCGCGATTGGTATCCCTGCCATGTCGCAATCAGACGAACAAGATCAGCGCGCGAATATGCGGCTGCATAGATATGGCTGCGCGGATACCATCGCCCATTCCAGATTTTTAGCTCTTTCACGATGCCAACTTCCCCGCGCACCACATGGCGCTCACAATATCCTGCACCTTGATCCAGCCCGGCGCCTCTTTGTCGCCCAGCACGCAGTCCTTGCACTGCACCTCGACGATGCTTTTTTCGATCCGGTGCGGGATCAGGTGATCGCGCAGGATTAGGATAATCGCGGTATTGTGTTTTTTCATGAGCCCACCGTCACAATCACGCTGCCCGGCTTGTCCCCATGCACATAGTCCAGCGTTATCGGCCTGAACTGGCTGTCATCCAGCCCTAAGGCTTGGGCGACACCATCAAGCGCTGGTTTCATGCTGCTCAAGCATCCGTCCAGATCGCGGCGGCGTTTATCGGGGGCAACGAATGTCAGGGTTACCGGATGTTGCCGCTCGTCCAGCAAAGAAACGTCGCTAGATTTTCTGGTCAGCCAGTACGCATCCTGTTTAGCCTTTGCGCGAATCGCGGCCATCTCCGCCCAATGACGCCCGTTATTTCGATTCGGCGCTAAGGCCGGATGCGGCCAGTCGAGTACAACAGTGATCATCCCGCCCGCCTTTCCGATCCTTCCCATCCGCCCGAATTCCTGCGATCATCGTCGCGCGGGAAAATACTGCATCCAACCTGCTCATAACAGCTCACCCAATACCGCCCTTGTTCTGATGAAAACGGATGGTTACAAGCCTCGTTCGGCGTCTTGCCGGACCGGGCCGCGCGCTCTGCGTCTTCGCGGATTTGCTGTTTTTGGTCTTCAGTCATGGCTGTTTCTCGAAAAAGAACACAACTGGCTTTGTTGCAAGCTCCACCAATCCATAACGCACAGCGCGCCGGAATGTGCTTACATCGCGCAAAAGCACGTCATTGCTGCGCTGGATTATCTTGCGCCAGGACTCAAGGCTCAGACTGTGCTTGTCGATGTTGCATGGAGGGCAGGCTGGATTCATATTCTCCAGCGTGTCGCGCTCTGGATAATCCTGGCCTCTAGGACTTTTTAGCCAATCATTCCGTATCACCGGCTCGATATGGTCCGCGTGCCATTTGTCGCCAAGAACGCCACCACAATAAGCGCACCTGCCTGCGAACTTTTCACGCAGAGCCAAGCGCTGTTTCTTCGTGATGCTCATGTCGTTCCCTTTGTCCGCTTATCCAGCCTGTATGCCTTGACCGCCTTGCGCAGCCCCAAACTCAATTCGTTGTCGCCAATGCGCTTGGCCTTGCTCACGGTTGGCTCATCCAAGCTGACATTAAAGCGCTTCATGGGCGTCCCATTCATCAGAGGACGCCCACGCGGTTTAGGCTTCTTTTTCAAATTCTTGGATGTAGTCAATTACAGCCTCACTCCATCCGTCTATGTGATTCCATACGCCATAACCCACGCCGTTTTTATTGCTTGCCACGTTGATGACATAACCCTTACCAACGGGACTTGGGACACGATCCGATGACTGCTCATCGGTTAGGACAATCAGCCGATCATATTTGCGATCACGGTTTATCAATTCGACCGCATGGCCCATGCGGGTTCCGCTGTGCGGCTGGCTCGTTAATACCGCATCGCGCAAGGCAAAGCCACGGCGCGGGGCCACTTGCATCACGACTTCAGAAAACGTGATGATTTCCACGTCATTACATAGTTCTCGCAGGAGAATTGCTACGCCGCATGCCGCATCGACGCGCCGCAAATCTGATTTAGCCGAGATTGGCGCGTCCATGGAGCCAGAAACGTCCAGCAGCACAATGGTTTTGCCCTTCAACTTATCGCGGCCTTCACAGGCGCGCAGCATCATCGGCTCCAAGATATTTTCCCAGACAGGAACGACGCGCGCGGCAGCTATGAAACGGAACGGTAGCACGCGGGCAATATCCACCGCTTGTGCATATTCGGCAACATGCGCCGCATCAATGCCCGACTCTTGCATGTTGCGCAGATTGCGAAGAAACGCCAACGCGCCTAGGTTCTTTTCGCGCATCAAGCGCTCGAAAGTTTCTTTCTTGTCCGCACCCCCAGACAAGGCAACCTCCCACGTATCCGGCGTTTTCAGCGTGCCATCGGTGATTTTCTTGAACAAAGCCTCTTGCTCTACTGTTTGCGGCTTGGCGTGACACAAGAACAGTACGTCACGCAGTTTGACCGCGCCGTCGCGGTTGTATTTGGCGAAGTTGTATTCATTGAATTTCAGAAACGCCCCGGCCAGGCCGGTTTTCACCTGCTTGGACAGCGGCTGCTTGCCATCTTTCCAGTAGATTGACACGAACTCGGCCAACTCATCGGCGCGCTGGATCACATCAGCCAGCAGTTTGCCAACCAGACTGCGATGGGTCGGCGTGCGCGCCATCTCCCGCACCAGCAACAACGGCACATGACGCAGCTTCATTTTCGTTCTCGCCTCAAACGCGCATGCAGCAACAAACTCAGCGCGACATTGCGGCACCAGGACTTTAATTCGGTCGGCAATCAATGCCCCGGACTCATAAAACCCAGACTCCCACAGCAGACAGGCCGCCACGGTTCGGCGCAGCTCTTGCTCTGGGCCAATGCGCGCTGCAATAGCGCCCTGAGCCGTTATAGGGGATGGATATTTGATTGCTAGATTGGTCTTCATGCACTACTCCTTAGAGAGAAATAAAAGACGGGAACAAGCGGCATCGGAGGGACATATTACAAAGATGAATCCGATACCTTCACCACGTCAACACATATAGAGGGGAACAAACAGCATCCGGGAGTCAAATCCCAAAGATGAACCGGATGCCTACGCCACCTCAAAACTAAAAACCGGGAACAAGCGACAGCAAGGTTTTCGCGCTCTAACCAACTGAGCTACAGACTTTCGTCCGGCAGGATTCGAACCTACGACCTCGTCATTAGCAGTGATGGACTTGCTATCTACGCCACGGTAACGACTTAATTATATACACACCTATTTATTTTGCAATACCGTCTATCGGATTTATTTTCCACGCCTTCACAACCTCATGGCCCCGTTTCCAATCTCCCGAAAAAGCTCTTTCCAGCGCAGCCCTGTATTGCTTTGTGATCGCGCCCTGCCGCTGCGATTCAAAGAACGCCGGGCTCCTAGCAATCGAGCGGGTTGCGCATTCAGTGCAGCTCGCACGCTAAGCGCCGCTGGCTGGATTGCTTGCGTAGCTAGTGCAAGCTGGGCAACTCATGCAACTTCCAAATGCCTGGCAGATATTGGCATTGCCTCCAAAATCTCCTCGTCAGTGTTTTCGCCCGGAAGCGGACGCAGCCAGTCATCGGGGCAATGGCAAATTGTCGACTGGAATTCTTCGCTGATGGGGCTCATGTCGTGGCTTTTGAAAGACATGATGCCGATTGGGCGGCTTAGTTCGACGTTCCAAATTGCTCCAAGTTTTGGATGGTTCGGCATTTTCAAATCAATGACCCTGACAATCTTCCCTGCATGGCTGGTGAAGCCTTTAAGGCCACGAACGATGATGGCTAAATCGCCTTGTTTGCAGTTCATACTCTTGCCCCCAGCCCCGCAAATGGATTTTGGTGATCCACCCAGACGCGGTTTGTGCGGATTCTGGATGCATACCCATCGCTCAGGCCGTGGCGCGCGTCCAGCACATGCGCAGGCTCGTCGCTGGCCCGAATCTCGCGCACGGTTTCAATGTCCAGCTTGGCTTTTGCCCGCTTTCCGGCGATGATGCGCAGGATGTGATCGGGGCGCAGCTTCAGGCCCTTGTGCGCCTGCGATTTTGTGCGCTGCACCAAACAATCGGGATGCACGCAAAGCAGCGTCTTGCACTTCACGCCCACCTGCTTGCCGGGCATTAGTTCGCCGTGGACCTTTTCGTAGATGATGCGCCGCACGGCTATGGCTGTCCCTGTGCGGGAGTCGCCGATACGGACCTGCGGATATTTGCCGTGCTGGGCGCTTCCAGTCCAGATCAGGCATTCGCCCTCCTCTATGGTGTGGGCCATGAGGTAATCTACGGTGAAGTGGTCTAGGGATTTCATGCGGTCCCTTTTTGGTTGGCGGCGAGAGCGGATCGAGCAATGGCAGCTCGAGATGAGGCATAGGCGCGGACTTCGCTCATCTGCTGCATGTACTCGTTAACGCCAGCTAGGCGACTTATGGTTTCCAGCGAAGTGGCGGCATCTTTCAATGCGGCCCGCAGCGTTTCTATCTCTGTTCTCATGCCTGCCCCTTGATGCGTTTGATTTGCTCTTTGATGTGAATAAGCCCCGGCCATTTCTCGACAAAATGCAGCCGTGCAGCACTGGAAAACATGTATTTGCCAAGCGAATTACGCTGAATTGCGCCCTTGGAAAGCAAATATTTGCAGTGCTGATCCGCATTGTTTGCCGACCCCCAGCCGAAATGTCCGGCGATGGTTGCCATTGTCGGGAGTTGGTCGTTTTCCAAGTAAAAGCGCCACATATAATTCAGCACCTCGCCTTGCACTGCGGTTAGTTGGATCATGTCGCGGCCCTGTTGAAAAAATACCCGCTCGGCTCCGGCGTTTTCGGTAACCTGGGCTTTGGGCGATTCTTCGTCGCTCCTGACCTATGCAGCAACTCGCCGCGCATGCGGTTTTGATAAGCGATAGCGGCCTCCTGTTCGTGCGGCTGACAATCCGTATCGCTGTTCACCCAGAATTGCATGGCAAAGCCGCGCCAGTCGCCGTTATTGCGGTCCATGGTCCGCATTTCATCAATGAACTCGCTCAGCCAGATGTGATCCCGTAGACCACGCGTCACCGAAGGCCATTTGTCAGCGGGCACAGCCCCATGGGCCGAACAGGTCCAGCCGCCATCGATGTTCACAGAGGCGCGACATGGGCAGTCATGGGCCGCGCATCGCTTCGGGTCTTTTTCCTCAAACTTGGGTTTTTGCTCAGCTATCCCGCGAAATGACGATTTCATTTTTTAGCCCTCTGGTCGTTGTCGTAATGGCCCTCGCAGACCTTGAGAAAATTGGTTGACGACTCGGTGATCCAGTCGAATGTCGCGTGCCAGTCTTTGGCCCGGCCAGACAAAAAATCACTTCGCCCCACCTTTTGAAAGATTGAGCGGAAAACCTCAATCCCATCCTCTGCGCTTTCAAACTTCGAGTCGGCATCCACCTCTCGCCATCGGGCGGTCAGGTGCTGCCTGCGCTTGTCGTTGAGTTTCATGACCCTGGGTAGGGTCGGGCATTCGGTGTGAAATGCCTCAAGCAGCCTATCAGCCGGGCATGGTATTCGCCTGTCTGGCAATCGAATGACCGTGGCGTCTGGCGGTTCGGCTTGAGCCGAAACGACGAGAACCGTAGGTTCTGTATTTAGGTTCCGGTTGGGTTCCGGTTCAGGCTCCGGTTCGGGTTCAGGATTCGCGAAGGGTTTCGCAAGGGTTCGTAAATGGTTTACGAAGGGTTCTTTTAAGTGAGTGCCAAATTCCAGCAAAACCCCAGCCAGTAAGGCTTTCAGCGGTATTGACCGAATCTGATCAAAGGCTTTTTGTGCCGCCGTGGCAACGTTGCCGTTTTCAAAGTTGTTCCACAGCAAATACTTTCGGATCAACACCCAATTTGATGATTCCTCGCGGACTAAAAAACCCTTCGCCTGTAGTTCATGGAACCCTTTCGCAACCCTTTCAGAAGCCCATTGCAGGTCATCTGCGGCATAAGCATCGGTCAGCCTAAAGCAGCCAATCAGGTTGGCATGTGGGCTTGTCAAAAGATAGAGCGCCATGGTCCTGCCGTCCTCGCTTAGCGCCCTGGTGTCTTGCGACTGCCAGAAGGAGGAGTAGACCCGGCCGTAATCACGCATTTTTTTGTTCTTCCTGTGCGCCCTGATAGAGGCTCCGGCAGGAGCAGGGTTCTCTCTTCTCCGGGGTAATTACTCCCCGAATAGCCGGTCTCGAAATAGGATATTACCTGTTCATGCATACATACACAATACGTAACGCATGTAAATTTCTCACAAAAAACAACGCCGTTTGTCAGTGAAGTCCTACAAACATCACCCGTTTGGGCTATTGCGCTGGAAAAAGTAACAACTTAGGATGACAATATGGCGGTCATTTGCCTGGCGCTTTCCGAAGCAAATAAAGCTTGTAGGACTTGGCCGGGCCCCATTTGTCCGCAATGACGTAGCCTTGGCGGCGAAGTTCACTCACGCGGCTGGCCAACTTCATTGATCCGCACTCGCGTAAGGCATCGAGCGGGCTTGTCCAACGGCGTTTGAGTAGGCGGATGATGCGCTGGCGCTGGGTAAGCGCTGCGGCTTGTTCTCCGGCCTCTCGGGCGGTTTGGAGGGTGGTCATGGTTGTTCTCCAGAAAAGGCATGCTCTGCACAGCTGCCAAGTTTCTTGACAGAAAACCCGCCGATTGCACAACGATGGTTCTTTTCCTGCCGAAATTCATCACCCCAAACACCCGGTTGCTTTTTCATCCATGCTGGCAATTCCAGGTCAACCTTCATGTATGCGCAATTGCCACATACCCCGGCAATGAATTTCGGCGTGTATTGCTGGCGCTCGATTGCTTCTTGACTTTTTTTGCTCATGGCTTGGGCTCCTTCATGGCTGCATCAATTGCGGCGTCCATATCGTCATCGGCCTGCGGCTCCATCATCACCGGCAATCTAGCCGCAAGTCGAGTAATTCCATTGGCGCTTATAAGCGTCCACGCAGACCTATCACGCAACCAGCGATACCGAGCCGCATCCTGCGCACTGGCTGCAATAGCGGCGCGCTCTTCTGCGCGGATTGCTTCGGCGAAGGCGGCGAGTTCATCCTTGCCCATGCAAACAAATGGCATGGCATCTGGCCCGTTATGTGGATATTGGATCATGACACCGACCCCGCGCGCCACTTCGATTAGGTCTTTCATATTGTTCACTCCTTCTTCAAAAACAAAACATTGCCAGAGGTCGCCGCTGCTTTAATCTGAGCCAGTGCAGCTTCCGCTGCCTCTGGGCTTAACTGAGGAACGATATATCCCGTAACCGTTCCGGGCGGCAGATGCACCTTGGCGCTGATCTTCTCGAACGCCTGCTCCAGGCACTTCGCTAGATCAATGTCCAGCATGGCGCATAACACGATCATGTCGATTGCGACTTGGCCCATGGCCAACGATATTTTTTCAATTGGCTCACCAAAGGCAATGGCATCGCATAATTCTTTGATGGTTTGGATTCCATCGATCGCTTTGTCATTTGGCGTCACTGACGTTATATGACCATTTGCCTCTGCCCAGCGGATTACCTCAAGTTCTTTGTCGTGGTAGCTCATCAGAAACCTTTCCTTTGATATTGCAAATGGTCATCCGCTCCGGGCCGCGCAGATTCCCACGGCTTAGGCTGATAGCGCTCCGTCTGCGTGCCATTGGTCACGCGGTCGTATCTGGTATCGCTTGGCGCATCCAGCGCAGCGCGTCCGCGATCTGTGATACGAAAGCCTGTTTTGATTTCGACGATGTAGCCGAGTGCTTGCAGTTCGTTTAGCACGGCCTCGATCTTGCTTTTGTGAAGGTAGCCGGTCTTGCCGCCGGAGTGGCTGAAGAATTCGGCGTGGCGTGCAAATTGACCGAACCGTACTAAGAAGCGGCGTTGTGTTGGATTCATTTGCGGCCCAGCGTGCAAAGAAAAACAGTATCCCAAAAGTGGTAGCCCTGTGGCGTATTTCTCCACCATATGCCGCTATAAATCAATTCTCCGGCAGTAGTAGTGCCAGCGTTAAATTCAGTAGGCTTGTCAGCCACCTGCGCCGCCATGAACGCAATGACATCGGGCACGCCACGATCTTCCAGGGCGTAGCGGTAGGCGTTTCGTTGGGCTTGGGTGATCATGCTTGCGGCTCCTGTGTTGCTGTGAGTTCGGCGACAACCCTAATCGCATTTGGTACGGGGCATGACGTGGCATGTTCAATTTTTGAACAATCGAGATGCTCCATTCCGCAAAACTCGCATCGAAAATGGTCGCGAGAAATTCTGCTGGTTGCAAGCCACCCGATGTTCGGGTCTTCTGGATTGCCTACTATCGATACCAGAGCCCCCCGCAACACACGCACCTTCTCCCGCTCTGCCTCAAGCGCGGCCTTGTATTGCGCTGCGTGGGCTTGGGCGTATTCGCGCATTTGCGAATCGCTATAGATGTCCGTGGAATCAATATTGGGCCGATTTACTTTATAGACCGCGTTTGCAGCGTCCCATCGCAATCTAGCTCGCGGCTCTGGCAATTGCGCCAACTCCCCCGCCTCCGCATGCGCCACGACTTGCGCCGCGCTTACTTGGCCGCTGTTGATGCACTCTTGTAGTTGTGTCATTTTTTCCCCTTCTTGGTTAGATGAGCCCGCAACTTGTTTCTTGAAATTTCCAGCTCTGTTTGTTCTTTTGTCATAGTCGCGGCCAATTGAAAAGTTGCGTTGTAATCTGGCCCGACGAACCACTCACGGCCACAGAAGTTTTTGAACCTCCCTTTGAGAATTCTTATCAGCTCATGCTCTGCAACAAAAACATCTTCTAGGCAATCGCAAAATTTGACATCTTTTAAAGAGAGGCCGACCAACTTGAACGACTGCTTTAGAGTCTTTGCGCGCATTCTGGGATGGTCAGTTCGGCCAATCTTCAGCACGCCACAGTGAGAGATGGCGACATATAGATGCCCCGGTCTCATTTGATTTTTCTCCGCATAGCTCTCTTATGCAGCGCCACCAGCTTTACGCCAGCGTCATAAGAGACGGTGCATTGCCTGCCCGTCTTCAAGTCATGAACATGGCCCTTAGAGGCAAAGCCGCATTCATCAGCGATTGCCTGAAGCGTGATCTTGCGATCCGTCAGGTCTTGGATGAGTTGTTTCCAGTTCATGATGGCGAGTCTAGTACGTTGGTTCGAACCTGTCAACAAAATTAATTTGTAAAAACAGCTTGCGCTCAAGTTCGGCATGTTGTACATTCAGCTCATCAACAGCGAAACAACCTAGCCGAGCGATACGCGGCGAACCGACAGGATGCAGAAAGAGGTACCAGGCGCTTAGCGCTGATGCTGTTGACGGAATTTAGGAATTGACGGGTTGCGGCGGCGCATCCCTTAACTGGTGGCCCGGTAATCGGGGAACTGCATGGCTGCAACAGCTCCATGAGAAATACAGGTGAACAGTTGGGCCGATGACAGCCGGGAAAGACCGGCATTTTTTAGGAGGGTGATTGATTGAGTCGGCTACATGGCGTGAGCCGGGGACCTGAGGAGGTAGCCACGTAAGTCCAAGGCATGCATTGCGCTAAAGACCTTGGCGAGTCGTATAAAAGCGAGCGCAACCTAGCCGACTCAACCAATCGTTTGTTTTTAACTGGAGTAGATCAATGGATGCACAACAAACAATCACCAGATACATGGTCAAGGGATTGGCGCATGAATATGCGGGTATCAGGGACGACAGGTTCTTTGCTGCAATCGACGCCACTGGCGGATGGCCGCTTGGCTACAAGTTCGTTGGCTTTGAGCACACGGACGAGCGCGCCGCCGGCTTCTGCAACTCTCCATACAACGATGGCTGGTGGACTATTCTGGCAAGCGCAGATGACTACTACCTGTGGAAGTTGAGCCCAGAGGCGCTGCAGCGGGTCGTGGACGCCGCCATCACTGCAATTCGCCTGCCAAGACCTGTCGCGTCAAAGCTCTGGGTCAAAAACAGCCGAGGCCATCAAGCTATGTTGTCACAGGAAACGGGAGCCGCATCATGAGCTTTGAATTCACCCACGAAGGCCGCGTGATCCGCTTCCATAGCGTGACCGGCGATGGCCTGACTAAATTCGTCTGGCAAGAGCTGAGCGAACCTGAGACTGCATCAATCGAACCATCGGAGGAAGCATGAGCGACGAATTGAAAGATGGTGGGCCGGCATTTCCAACCGAGAACGCGCACCAGAGAGACCATACCGTTTGGCAATACGAGGGAATGACTTTGCGCGATTACTTTGCGGCGAAGGCGATGCCGAGTATTTATGAGAGCGCGACAAATTGCGGATTTGAGGTCATAGCCGAATTGGCATATGAAATAGCCGACGCCATGATCAAAGCGAGGAAATCATGAACTACACCACCACCCGCACCTACGCCCGCCGCACATGGGAGCGTGACCCGGTAGAGCGCGCCCAGTGGTTCGAAGGCCCGACACGTCAGAACGTTGACAGGCCAGTAATGATTGCCGCCGCTGTTTGCTTTGTGGCGCTTTGTGTGTTGATGATTTTTGGAGTAGTGAAATGAGCAATCCAATCTGCGATCCATGCGAGACGGTCGCCCATTGCAAGCAATCCGGCTGCGTGCCACTGCGCACCCATGATGGCGGCGAGAGCGTAGACCTGCCTAAGCCGTCGTCTTCTGTCGAAACTGGCGTTATCGTGTTTTTCTGCGTAATGCTTTTTTCTGTCGGCTTTACGATTGGCGCGGCTGTTAGATATTTTTTCGGGGGATGACCAAATGAAATACGACCAGCAACTGAGTCTCTCTGTTTCCTGCATGAATGGGAACACGCCTGCCGAATGGGCTGCAATCGCAATCCGATCAATGATCTATTCTTCACCGCATGAGCTATCCATGGTCATCTCAGTATTAGCTGGAAAGATCAACGAAAACGGCGCGCTGTCTGACAGGTGCCGCAAGTCGGTCATCGAGCAGCTGGACGAAATCTCAGATGAGATCGATGCGGATTATGCGCAACAAATGGAGCAAGCAAAATGAGCACAGCAAATGCCTTGACCGTGATTTCGGGCGACATCTACGCCACGCGAGATGCGTTTGATAGCGTGCTGTCTGACAGATCAATCAACTTTGAGCGTGAGGCCGGTTTTGCGGTGCAGCTGCTTTCGGCCAACAACTACGCGCTAACCACGGCCATGAACAATCGCCAGTCCGTGGTTAACGCTGTGACCAACATTGCGGCCATCGGCATCAGCCTGAATCCGGCAAAAAAGCAAGCCTACCTGGTGCCGCGTGACAACAAGATTTGCCTTGATATTAGTTATATGGGCCTGATGGATTTAGCGATGTCGGCGGGCTCTGTCAAATGGGCTCAGGCCGCCTTGGTTTATGCATCTGATAGCTTCGCCCTGAATGGCTACGACAAGCCGCCTGCGCACAGCTTTAACCCGTTTGGCAAGGATCGCGGCGGGATTGTGGGCGTCTATGTGGTCGTCAAAACGGCTGACGGCGAATACCTAACGCATACCATGACGATTGCCGATGTCTATGCGATCCGGGATCGCTCAGCCGCGTGGAAAAGCAGCAAGAAAGGCCCTTGGCTGACGGATGAAGGCGAAATGATTAAAAAGACCTGTGTGAAACAGGCTTACAAGTATTGGCCGAAAACCGAACGCCTTGAAACGGCCATTCATCATCTCAACACCGAAGGCGGCGAAGGCTTGGCAGATATCGCTCAGCCAGCGATAGAGGCAAGGCCCGCCATCCGGCACAGCCCAACGCAAGGAATCGGCGACGACCTCACGATTGAGCGCAAGCAGATCATTGAAGCCGTCGCCAATGAGGTGATTGACCTGTTCAATGCGGATGATCTTATCGGGGCCTATGGGTCGTACCTTGGCATTGAGGACAACGAAGAAAAGATAGCGCTGTGGCGTTTGCTGCCATCTCAAGTCCGCAGCGCCATCAAAAAGCATGGCGATCTGCTGAAATCGCAGGGCTCGGAATAACGATTACAGCCCAGCGCCATCCCGGCGGGTAATTTGATCTGTTAAAGCCGGGGCGTACAGCCCTGCTGGGCTACCAACACGAAAGAGTGAAATGAACACAAAACCAGAGATTAGCCAAGATGTAGAGCCGATGGTAACGCCCTATGTTTCCCAAGCTCAACTTGACAAAGCTTTTCCAGCGCCAAGGAAACAAGCTGAAGATGTAAAGGCTGCTGTGCAGCGGATTATGGCTGTGATCTATTCGACGCTGCATGCCCAAGAGCATGGCAATACGATACAGCAGGCCATCCGCGCCGAGCTTAGCCGAGCGCCAGCAGTCCCAGCCGAGCCTGCGCAGCAAGACACGAAAGGGGATGCATCATGAGCGATTCTGTATGGTTGATCGAAGATCAAGATCACTTTCCACGCCATCGCTGGATGCGGATTGTGGATGCAGGCAAGACCGCGTATCTCCAGTGGGAGCACGACGCCAATATTGCCACGCACTTTGCCCGACGCGAGGACGCCATCGCGTTCCAGAAGCTGCACCTCGATTTCTGCGCGCTGAGCATCGTGACGTCGCATTGCTTCATCGCCGCCGCACAGCAAGCGCCCTCCGGGCAGCAGGCCGAGCCGACAGAAGCGATGGTTGATGCTTATTTGAAAGCGCAAGCGGAGGCAGTCCAAGCAGTTGATGACTTGTGGGGGCGTGGCGGTAAAGCGCCGTCGCATATACACCCAGTTCGGGAGGCGTGCCGTGCAGGCTTGAAGGCCGCTCTCGCTGCCAACCAGAAGGGAGATTGACGTGGACAACATCACCGACGAGCAGATCAAATCTGCAATCAGCGAGGCCATTGGGTTCGACTGGAAACAAGGCGAACTACAGCCTGTCAATGCGCATGACCTATTCAATATTGCCCGCGCAGTCCTAGCTCTTCAGCCCTCTGCAAGCGCAGAGCCGGTGCAAGAGATGCTGATCTGCGGGCAGAATCCGACACCCATTGACGCCGACCTCGTGGGCTGCGGGAAGCCAATCGAGCAGCCCGAGGATGTTTATCGCTGCACTGATTGCGCGGTGCCATTTCATCGTACCTGCGCTGTTCATCATTTCGAGATGGATACGCCGGAGCATTCGGCCAAAGTCTATAAGGAGCAACTGCGCCGCCTTGATGATGCGGAACAACAAACCCCATCCGCGCGAGCAGCCATGGAAAACCTTATTCGTGCCGAGCTTGATCGGCAAGACAAAAAAGAGGAGCACGAGCTGTGCCCATACTGCAATGGCAGCGGCGAATCCACGCAGCTGAGCGACAACGGCCCAGACGCCTACGAAATGCCGGTCAACTGTCCGCACTGCGATGGTCAACAGACGCTGATCGCGGCATACACCAACATCGTCTCTGCGCTCAAACGGTCCGAAGCGAAGCACGACACGAACTATTCCATTATCTGGAGGCGCGGCTATGGCGACGGAGACGCGCTGATGCGGATGCATGAAATTGCCGAAGCGCTCAAAGACAGTCCTAAGCACTCAAATGCGTTGTGGGCACGCGATCGACTGTTAGAACTTGCTGCGACGTATGAGGCTAAGGTGAAGCCATGGGCAACACAGCCATCATCCTGATCCTGCGCGATCACCTGAAAGGCAAACATGATTCCAACAACCAAAGAAAAACTATCTGAAGCGCTTTCAGAAACGGCGCGAGTGCTTAATTTGATTCTGAATACTGCGCCGCCACCAGAACCATTGTTTAGCAGGGCGAGATTTGCTTATGACAAGGCGACCGAGGCCATGCGCGACGAAGGCCGGGATAAATTTGTGCGGGATATGAACACGCCCATTGAAATCACAACTGAAAGGAAACCATGAACACTGCACGCGCAAAAGGAGTGAAGCCATGACAACAGAACAGATGCTCGATTTCGAAATTTGGTGGACGGAACACGGCCAGTTTTGCCGAGCTGGTGGCGGTGATTATGAAAAGACGTTTGCTTTTCGCGCTTGGCAAGCAGCCTCCGCATCTTTCGCCCTGCAAAAAATAGCCGAGTTCGGCGAGGAGCAAGCCGCTCAGCCGGTAGCCGTGCGTGGGTGGAAGTTGCTGAAGGATACGACGCAATCAGAACGCAGCTGGACAGAAGACTCGGCACATGAAAATGGTAATTATCATTGTCTCTGCTGCCACTGTGGCCGAACATTTATTGGGCACAAGCGCCGTGCGATTTGCAAGGTTTGTGCAATATCACAACAGAGTGAAATAGGGGGAAACAATGGAAGCGAATCGCGGACTGGGCAAAGTAGTGAAGGGTCTGCGCAAGCTGAGCGGTCTGACACAGGCGCAATTAGCAGCGCAGTGCGGGCTGGAGCGGACCAGCATCTGCAACATCGAGCGGGGCAACCAGATACTGACGGAACGCACCATCAAGGCGATAGCGGAGGCGATGGGATATACGGTGTCCGTGACGTTCAGACGGAAGAAGTAGGGCTGCAACCTCCACCCCCGCCACAAGGGGATGCCGGGAAGCTGGTGCCGCTGACGGATCAGGAGATAGATGACGTAATCCCGGAAGGTGTTTTGGATTGCCTTGCCGATCCATACGACAAAGACGGCTCAGGCGATAACTACAGCTCGATTCCGCATGACATCAGGCGTATTTTCCGTGCTGCTGAAAAGCATTACGGCATAGGGCCAGAGCAGGAGGGCGGGAAATAATGGGCAAACCAATTTCCGACAAAGAGCGCATTCTGACGGCCATCATCAAAGGGCTTGAGTCTGCGTCCATTCTGTGCCGACACGGCGATCCCTACAACGAGGCGTCATGGACAAGCCCATCATTGGGAACATCCGTGCATTTTGCCCGCTATCGAGCGCCAGTTCGTGGGGATTTGGTGATTGGGCAGACGGGCCGAAACGACACATGGAAAATCGCATTTTATGAAGAATTTGCAGACCCATCAGTGGGCCTGCATGTAGTGCGGCATATCGACACCGGCCAGCTCTGCAACTA
>Ga0310900_10000223_pt1 | contig 17687 bp, 14 predicted proteins | sample C24D1metaG_FD_203879 | JGI IMG/M metagenome (GOLD analysis project Ga0310900, IMG submission 203879) | Lab incubated soil microbial communities from West Virginia University Organic Research Farm, Morgantown, WV, United States - C24D1 | ecosystem: Environmental > Terrestrial > Soil >...
TTTCCAGCTCTCGGTTTTGCTCTTCAGCCGATACGCTAAGCTCGGCAGCTTCTGCTTCTAAGTCAATCGCTTTGTGCACCATTAGCGTTCGCAGAACAGCTTCCCCATATTGCTTATGAAGCTCCTCTTCCAGGTCGGCTAACGCGATTTCTTCCGCGCCTACTTTAGCGATAATTCGCCGCTGATCCGTTTGACCGGGGGAATCCACGACCGGCGTTTGGCCAGGCTTGCTCGGATTCACATCTCCGCTGCCTACATTCGTTAGAGGCCTTTTATCCAGCTGTTGATCGTCCCCAGGCCATACCTTCACAACTACGACTACCGTTAACACAACCATACATACGGCTTGAAGGATGACAACGGCCCTCAGCACCTCGTATTTCCTCATTACCCTAATGCCTCCGATTTATTGGATCGGCTTCGGTTTCGCTTGTTCAAGCAGCAGCTCCAGCTGTGCCCGTTCAAATGTATACGCTTCGTTGCAAAATTGGCAAACGACTTCCGCTTTTCCGTCTTCTTCAATAATTTGTTTCAGCTCATTTTCGCCTAAACTGAGAAGCGTTTGTTCTACGCGTTCCGCAGAACAGAAGCATTGGAATTTCAAGTCTAACGTATCGTGAATTTGAAGATCACTGTCGCCAACGATCCAGCGAAGCAGCCCCTCAGGCGTTTCCCCTTGATCCAGCAGCGCCGTTACTGGCGGCATCGAGCCGACTGCTTGCTCCAGCCTTGTAATTTCCTCATCTGTAAGTCCGGGCATAAGCTGAACGATAAATCCGCCCGCATGCAGCACTGAATTATCTGTATCCACTAATACGCCAAGGCCTACAGCTGAAGGCGTCTGCTCCGAAACCGCGAAATAGTAGGTAAAATCCTCGCCGAGCTCGCCCGAAATAATTGGAATGCTGCCGCGGTAGGGCTCCTTCATTCCTAAGTCCTTTGTAATATGAAGATGTCCGCTGCGTCCGACCGCTCCGGCTACGTCAAGCTTGCCTTGCGCGTTGCTCGCCAAATGGACCTGCGGATGATCGACATAGCCGCGCACCTCGCCGTCCGCATTTGCATCGACGACGATCTGGCCGATTGGGCCATCGCCCTTTACCTGAATCGTCAGCTTTTCTTGCCCCTTCAGCATGGCGCCCATGATGGCTCCAGCTGTCAACGTGCGGCCTAAAGCGGCTGTAGCCGTTGGAAAAGTGCCATGCCGCTGTCGAAGCTCCTCGACAAGCTGAGTCGTGCGAGCCGCGAAAACTCGAATTTTACCGTTCCATGCCGTACCTCGCACCAGCACGTCCTTCAGCTGATTTTCCATCATAATCCCTCCTGATTGCGTTCATATATGATTCTTAAACCTTCAAGAGTCAGAAGCGGATCTACCTCTTCTATCGTTTCCGATTCGGCAGCGATTAACTCAGCCAAACCTCCGGTCGCGATAACGCGCGGCGAGACGTTGAATTCCGTGCGGATACGTTTTACAATACCGTCCACTTGCCCGGCGTATCCAAAAATAATTCCCGCCTGCATCGACGTAACCGGATTGCGGCCGATCACGCTCTTCGGCTTCACCAGCTCAATGCGCGGAAGCTTAGCGGCACGCTGATAAAGCGCCTCGGTAGATATACCGATCCCCGGTACAATTGCTCCGCCCAAGTAGTTGCTGCCTTCATCTATGTAGTCAAATGTCGTAGCCGTTCCAAAATCAACAACAATAAGCGGAGAACCGTATTTCACGATGCCTGCCACCGAATTCACGATGCGGTCTGCTCCTACCTCACGCGGATTTTCATAGCGGATGTTCAGTCCGGTTTTTACGCCAGGCCCTACGACAAGCGGGATTTTGCGCAAATATTTTAGGCATAGCTGCTCTAACGTCCGCATCAAAGGAGGCACGACCGAAGAAATAATGACACCGTCCATCTGCTCAAGCTTCACGCCCGCGTAATGAAACAGATTATGAATGTTAATTCCGTATTCATCTACTGTCGCCGAACGATTCGTGCTTAGCCGCCAATGATGCAATAGTTCTTTCCCTTTGTATATGCCAAGCACAATGTTCGTATTCCCGACATCAATGACTAGGATCAAAGCGGCTCCCCACCCTTCTTCGCATTCAAATCCAGGCTAATATCAAGCGCATGGAATGAATAAGTCAATCCGCCTACGGAAATGACGTCAACGCCGCAAGCCGCAATGCCATTTACGGTCTCCAAAGAAACGCCGCCCGACGCCTCCACGATCACATGCGGAGATACCGCTTTGATGCGGGTTACAGCTTCCTTCATCATAACAGGAGCCATATTGTCCAGCATAATGATATCGGCTCCGCAAGCAAGCGCCTCATCCACCTGCTCCAGCGATTCAGTCTCCACTTCAATTTTCATCGTATGCGGAATTTTGCGGCGTGCAGCTTCGACCGCCGCACGAATGCCGCCGGAGCCTTTAATATGATTGTCCTTAATCATGACCGCATCATACAAGCCGAACCGGTGATTAGCTCCGCCGCCCACACGTACCGCATACTTCTCCAGCATCCGGTGTCCCGGCGTTGTTTTGCGCGTATCCACCAGCCGGACCGGCAGCCCCTCAAGCGCATTGACGAAAGTACGCGTCTTGGTAGCAATGCCTGACAGCCTTTGCATTAAGTTAAGCGCAAGTCGCTCGCCAATTAGCAGGCTATGCGTACTGCCTTCTACTGTGGCAAGCACCGTACCCTTATCCACGTATTCGCCGTCCTGCACCTTCGCTTCGAACACAAGTGACGAATCCACAACCTCAAACACGAGCCTGGCGATCGGAAGCCCTGCAACAATGCCGCTTTCCTTTACATGAATAACCGCTTTTGATCGCGAATCTCTAGGGATCGTCGTCTCAGTTGTAATATCCCCGCTGCCCACATCTTCTGCGAGCCAGCCGCGAATTTGCTCGCGTACTGCAACATCATACCCGCCTGCCGTCCATTCAAACATCCTCTATTCGCTCCTCCGTCAGTCCATATAGACGGTGCAACACCGTATGTTTTCTCCACATCACATCGTCGCGTTTCGGGAAATCCTCCCGGTAATGCGCACCGCGGCTTTCCTCCCGCGATAGCGCCGCTTCCGTGGTCAGCATCGCGCAGGTTAGCAAATTAGCAAACTCATACTCTTCGCGCTCGGTCAGAATCGATTGATAAATCGGCAGCTGCCGCTTCAACTCCTCAAGCCCCTTCTCAAGCCCCTTCGCATCACGGCGCAAGCCTGCATAGCGCACCATAATTTTTTGCAGCTTAAGCCTTCTTTCCACGACAGCCTGAATCGGTGTGCTGCTGCGCTCTGATTCATTATCAATAACAGGATCAACCGAATTGCCCGGAAGCTCATCAATACGCTTCACGATTCTTCTGCCGAATACGATCGCTTCGGAAAGCGAGTTGCTTGCAAGCCGGTTAGCACCATGCACACCTGTCGAGGATACCTCGCCGCAAGCAAACAAGCGCTTAATATTCGTTTCCCCATTTAAGTCGGTTTTCACTCCGCCCATCATATAATGCATAGCGGGAGCTACCGGAATCCAGTCTGATGTTAAGTCAAGACCGTATCTCAAGCAATATTCATAAATCGTTGGAAAACGATGCTTCACCATTTCCGCCGATTCATGCGTAATATCAATATAAACGAAGGTCGACTTTGTCTCTTCCATTTCACTGACGATTGCCCGTGCCACGACATCCCTAGGCGCCAGCTCCAGTTGTTCATGGTAACGGTCCATGAAGCGTTCGCCTTTAATATTGCGAAGATAAGCGCCCTCTCCGCGCACAGCCTCCGAAATAAGAAATCTCGGTGCACCGGGATAGCAAAGCGAGGTCGGATGGAATTGGATAAATTCCACATCCTGAATGTAGGCGCCTGCCCGGTAAGCCATCGCAATCCCGTCTCCTGTTGCAACCTCAGGATTGGTGGTATAGCGATACAGCTGTCCAGCTCCGCCTGAGCTCAGAATGACCGCTTTGCCTTTGACGAACAAGCGTTGCCCACCCGGCTTCTGTACGATTGCGCCGCAGCATACGCCATCCTGCGTAACCAGATCGATAACGAAATGGTCATCCCAAACTTCAATTTTCGGATTAGCAACCGCGGTTTCCGATAAAGCCCGAACAATCTCGAAACCGGTAGCATCGCCGTTGGCATGCAAAATACGCCGTTGGCTGTGAGCGCCTTCCTTCGTGAGCGCAAATTCGCCATTCTCCAAATCAAATTGCGTACCCATCTGGATTAAGCTTCGAACACCCTTCGGCCCTTCATGAACGAGTATGTCAACCGCTTCATTCGAACACAAGCCGGCGCCCGCTATGAGCGTATCATCCCTATGGTAAGCTGGCGAATCCTCATCCGAAATTACGGCAGCGATACCGCCTTGGGCATAGCGCGTATTGCTGTCGAGCAGCGATTTTTTAGTAATCATAAGAACGGAATTATTTTCGCTTGCCCGTATAGCGGTAAAAAGACCGGCAATGCCGGCCCCGATTACAATGACGTCTTTTTCAATAACAGGCAGCTCACTTAGCTGCACATCGACTAAATATCTGGGAATCATTATGGCTCCTCCAAGCGTAAACGGCAAAAGCCGTCCTTTGGCTGCGTTGCTTACGTTTCGAGTGAAATATAAGCATTCAAAATAAAGATGAAATGAATCAATTCTTATATTTCATATATAGGAGCAGCGCATACTACTTCACGAGTAGCATGCGCTCCAAGGACAATCGAGCTTGATCCGCAACATGCGGCGGTACATAAATTTGAGGCTGCATTGTTTCCAAGCATTTCACGAGCTTCTTCAAATTGTTAACCTTCATGTTCGGGCAAACCAAATATTTTGATGCAAAATGGAATGTCTTGCCTGGGCTGTCCAAACGAAGCTGGTAGCCTGTACCATCCTCAGTCCCGACAATAAACTCCTGGCACTCCGATTCCTTACAATATTTAATGATTGCGGTTGTACTGCCGACGAAATCGCCAAGCTCAACTACTTCCGGACGGCACTCCGGATGCACAACAAATTGCGCGTTCGGATATTTCGCTTTCATTTCTTCTACATCTTTAACGGTAAGCATGTCATGTGTGTTGCAGTAGCCTTCCCAGATAATCATTTTCTTATCGGTATTCTGCTGCACATAATGACCGAGGTTTTTGTCCGGTACCCAGATGACTTCATCGCCTTCTACCGAATTGACAACCTTAACCGCATTCGCCGATGTACAGCAAATGTCTGTCTCCGCTTTAATTTCCGCAGACGAGTTAATGTACGTAACGACCGTTGCATTCGGATGCTGCGCTTTAAGCTTACGCAAGCCGTCAACGCTTACCATATCTGCCATCGGGCAGCCTGCACGCTCGTCGGGAATAATAACCGTTTTGTTCGGTGCCAAAATTTTTGCGCTCTCGCCCATAAAGTGAACGCCGCAAAAAACGATAACATCGGCATCCGTTTGAGCTGCCTTCTGCGCAAGCAGGAAGGAATCTCCACGGAAATCAGCTACCTCTTGAATTTCATCACGTTGGTAATAATGGGCTAAAATGATTGCGTTCCGTTCTTTCTTCAACTGTAACAGCCGTTCACGCAGCTCTCGGTTTTGCTCCGCCTTGCGTTCCAGTGCCAGTGCTTCCACAGTAGATCCTCTCCTCTTATGAGGGATGGGGGATAATTCCCATTCCGTTTTACAGCAAGCTCGACTTTGTGAATTGATGCACAAACTTAGAAAGTCGCTTACCTATAGTTTAAACCAAAAGGCATAAATTCATTTGATTAAGATTTAATTTACACGTGGTAGATGCTACTGTCAATGTATTAAAGTCCTTTTTAGGGCGGCAACTTAAAATTAATTATGAAGAGGGCAGACTTAGGGCATCGTTCGGCGTAAAAAAGCCTTCAAAATTAAAAAAGAGCCTCCATCCGTCAATGGAATGAGACCCTTAAATCATTTATTGTGCGCCTACCGCTTTGCCGGATCATAAGACTGCCCAAGTGCCGACGGCGCGTTCGAACGGCCGACAGCGCCTGCCAATACGATTAGCGTCAATACATACGGAAGCATACCACCCCGAGCGGATTCCATTTGCCGAAGATAAGCGCCGCCAGCGCAATAAAGCCTTGCCCCGAAATCGTACTATGCGCAAAGCTGCTCGTCGTTGTCAGTGTTATCGTGGCGCCGCCGTGGCCTGCGAGCGATCCGCTGAGAAGGAACGCCAGCACCGAAGCTCATGCCGGCCGATCCGTAGCTCAATCCTCCGAACAAGGCTGCTCCAAGCAGTACGCCAAGCAGCGCTACCGCAATACCGTCAAATCCGTAGCCTGGCGAAGCGGCCATAACCGTCTGATTGCCGAAGATGCCTAAAATTCAAATACACCGCCAATTCCGCAAACACGCCGCTTATAAACATCGACATGACCATCGTTACGTTAGCATTCATTCCCGCATATAAGGCCGCATCCGGATTGTGTCCAACAGCACGCAGCCCATAGCCTTGCTTCGTACGTCACAGCACGACATAAAACACGGCGATGCAAATAAGCGCAATGATCGTTCCCCAGTGCATACGAGCGTTGTCCATCAATTTGATGAGCTTTTCACCATCGCCGAGTCATGAATGGGCATCGACTTTTGCTGACCCTTCTCGACAAGAAACTTCGCCACTATAAAGTTGGATAGGAACAAGGCAATCCAATTGAGCATGATAGACGGAATGCGAAGGAAACGGCTAAACCCGTGAAGATTAAAGGAGTAATTGCCCATATTGCTTCCCCGATGTTATATGGAGAGCTCAACAGCTTATCAAGCAGCGAAGAGTAAGCCAAAATAGGATTGTACCCTCCAGCAAGCATCGTAATAGCAGTTTATATGTCATATTTTATTCCATAAAACTAAAGGTTAATATCCATTTAACAGGCCAAATCCGAACATGAATAAAAAAATTGTCCTGCTACTTATAAGTAGCAGGACAATTTTAACTTGCCATTGGCAAAAAATATTTACTCATTCTTATCCGGATCTTCCGGGTTTTCTCGCTTCTCAAGGACAGGAGCTTTAATCTCTGCCTCTTCACGAGTCTGGATGCGCACCTTAACGTCCCCAACCGTCTCAACAATCGGTTCAGAAGTCGGTTCATTTGTAGTTGAAGCTCCATCCACAGGTGTGCTGCCATCCAAAGAACCGGTCTCAACCAAACGTTTGATTTGGTCAAGTTCAAGCGTTTCTTCGCTGAGCAGTGTTTGAGCAATAATATGCATTTCCTTGCTCTTCTCCGTTAATAGCTTCTTCGCACGATCGTAGCAGCCGGAAATGATACTTTGCATTTCTTGGTCAATCTCGTATGCAATCGCATCGGAATAGTTCTGTTCATGACCAATATCACGGCCAAGGAATACTTGACCTTGCGAGCTGCCGAACTGCATCGGACCAAGCTTATCGCTCATACCGTATTCCATAATCATGCTGCGCACGATGCCTGTCGCTTGTTTAAAGTCACTGTAAGCTCCTGTTCCGATCTCGCCAATAAACAGCTCTTCGGCTACGCGGCCCGCAAGCAAGCCCGTTATTTTGTCGAGAAGCTCTTGCTTGGTTACAAGCATACGATCTTCTTTCGGCAGCATAATGACGTATCCGCCAGCGCGGCCGCGAGGAATTATCGTAACCTTGTGTACCATATCGGCATGCTCCAGGAAGTAGCCTGCAATGGTATGTCCCGCCTCATGGTAAGCGACAATACGTTTCTCACGATCGCTGACGACACGGCTCTTCTTCTCCGTACCGACAATGATACGATCGATTGCATCATCAACCTCGACCATAGCGATATCCTTCTTATTGCGACGTGCAGCAAGAAGCGCTGCTTCATTAAGTAAATTTTCAAGATCAGCACCGCTGAAGCCTGTCGTACGCTTCGCAATAACCTCAAGCTTAACATCCTTCGCAAGCGGTTTGTTGCGGGCATGCACTTTAAGCACCGCTTCCCGGCCTTTCACGTCTGGACGGTCAACCGTAATTTGACGGTCAAAGCGGCCTGGACGTAGAAGTGCCGGATCCAGAATATCCGGACGGTTTGTCGCAGCTATAATGATAATGCCTTCGTTAGCGCCAAAGCCGTCCATTTCAACGAGCAATTGGTTGAGCGTTTGCTCACGCTCATCATGCCCGCCGCCAAGACCGGCGCCGCGCTGACGACCTACAGCATCAATCTCATCAATAAAAATGATACATGGAGCATTTTTCTTTGCGTTCTCGAACAGGTCACGTACACGGGATGCGCCGACACCGACGAACATCTCTACGAAATCGGAACCGGAGATGCTGAAGAACGGCACGCCCGCTTCCCCTGCTACTGCACGCGCAAGCAAGGTTTTACCAGTACCCGGAGGACCAACGAGCAATACGCCCTTCGGAATACGAGCACCTACCAGATTGAATTTCCGCGGATCCTTCAAGAAGTCCACGACCTCAACGAGCTCTTGCTTCTCCTCGTCAGCGCCAGCGACATCTTCAAATGTAATCCGCTTCTTCTCATTATCATAAAGACGCGCTTTGCTCTTGCCAAAGTTCATCACTTTGCCGCCGCCGCCCTGAGCTTGATTCATTAAGAAGAAGAACAGGACAAAGATAATGACAAACGGAATAATGGAAGTGAGGAATGTAAGCCAAATGCTTGGCTGGTCCATTTCCTTGCTCTCCAGCTTAAACCCGAACTGCTCCTGCCAAGCGAGGATTTTCTCCTCTGCTTTGACGCTTACCCTGGATACGAACTGATCGCTGTCCGCGCCTGCAGGCTTTGTATTATATTTACCAGTAACAAAATAAGTTTGGTTCTCATACTTAACACTCAGTTCCTTAACATTGCCTGATTCAACTGCAGCACGAAGCTCATCATATCGCAATCCAACTGTCGTGTCATTTTGGCTGCTGATAAATTGAAAAATCCCAACGGTCACCAAAAAGATAATTAAATAAAAACCAGTATTACGGATGATCCGATTCATCCCCAACCTCCTCTCAGACGCTTAAAATATTTTACCATAGCATGACTTTCCATAACAATAGAGGTATACGGAGAAGGGCATGTACGGGTGAATCGCTATTATTTCTCATAAATCTGCGGTTTCAAAATACCAATATAAGGAAGATTGCGGTATTTCTCGGCAAAATCCAGTCCATAACCGACAACAAACTCGTCCGGCAGCGTAAAGCCCTTATAATCCGCTTCCAGTTCAACGGTACGGCGCGCCGGTTTATCGAACAATGTTACGACGGTGACCGATTTCGCATTGCGACGCTCTAGTACATCGATTAAATAGCTGAGCGTAAGCCCGCTGTCGATAATGTCCTCAACGATCAGAACATCACGGCCTTCGACCGAAACATCGAGGTCTTTAATGATTTTGACGACGCCGGACGATTTCGTGGATTGCCCATAGCTGGACACGGCCATAAAATCAAGCTCAAGCGGCACCGTTATTTCCTTCACCAAATCCGCCATGAAAATGAATGCGCCTTTAAGAACGCAAATAACGAGCGGATTACGCCCGCTAAAATCCTTGCTCAGCGTTTCGCCAAGCTCTTTTACCTTATCACTAATCTGCTGCGCGTCGTACAGTACTTCTTGAATATCGTTCTGCAAAGTAGAAATCCCCCTACGCCTTAACTATGTTTATGAGTGTACCAGTGCATCTTATTCGTTGCTGGCCCTTATGAACAACACGTCTTTTGTGTGAGGCTCCATAAGCGCGTGACTTGACCTGCGAATGCCCGGAATCCAGAGCAATTTCCCCGCTGAATCGAACAGCAGCGGATACAGCTCTCGCTTGAGTGGAGCGATTTTCTCATCAACGAACATATCTTGCACTTTTTTCGAACCATTTAATCCTAAAACTTGAATTCTGTCGCCCGGCCGCCGATTTCGAACGACAAGCGGATACGTTAACTCCGAAGCATCGAAGCAGGCTTCATAACGTGAAGCAGGCTTACGGCTATCTCTCACAGATGCATGGGCAAACTCAAATGACCACCCGCTTTGCTCAACTGTTAATCGATATGTATCCCTTTCTACCTCGCACGAGTAGTCGTCCGCACCGTTTAATGCATGCTGCGATATACGAAGCCATCGCATCATATCGTATTCACGAGCGCAGCGAATACCGGCGCCAGCATCGATACGCCATGTTGCAGGCGCATGAGCAGAAGCGGCAAGACGCATCGTCTCAATCTGTTCGAAGGATATCTTTTCCGTTTCCTTAGAAAGATAACTTAATATTAGTTTAATCAATCTCCTTTGTAAAGCGACGTGGAGACCGTGCAAATCGACGCAGCTTATCGCGCATTCATTGGGGGATCGTGTAATGAGCTGTGCGAATAAGGCTTCGGTTTGTTTCTCCATCCACTCGTCTTCCGCCCCCGCTACTTCGGCAAGCCGCTGAAGCGACTGGGACAACTGCGGATTATGCCGGGATAAATACGGTAAAATATCTAACCGAATAATGTTTCGGAAATAATGGCGTTCCTTGTTACTGCTGTCCACGCAGTACGGGACATGGTGCTCTTCGCAGTAACGCAGAAGGTCTGACTTGTTCATACGAAGCATGGGGCGAATAAGTTCCACGTTTTTTTCTCGTCTTTTGCTAACCATTCCAGCTAACCCCGTTAAGCCCGTTCCACGAATGACACGCATAAGAACCGTTTCCGCTTGATCATCCGCGTGATGGGCAAGCGCAATTCGTGACGCCCCGTAACGAGCCGCGATTTCATGTAAAAAAGCATACCGTTTCTCGCGAGAGGCAGCCTGTCCGTTCATTCGCGTTTCTTCTATATAAGAAGGCATGTCGAAAGTGACGGTCTCGCAAACTACCCCCAGCCGCTCCGCAAAAGCCTGAACGACAGCCAGCTCATGCGCCGACTCCTCTACGCGAAAGCCGTGATTCACATGAGCCGCTATGACCGAAATGTACCCTTCCTTCGCAATGGCAGACAGCATATGCAGCAGCGCCATTGAATCGGGACCGCCGGAAACCGCTACCACAATGCGGTCGCCCGCTGACCAGAGCCTGCGCTCCGCCGCCGCTTTCTCAAGTTCGTTTCGCAGATTCATATGTATTACCCTCACCTTCATTTCCCCGCTCGTGACTGTCCTTACAGTACATTGCGCAGCAGCCAATAAACCGAAGTCCCTAGCAGTACTGCAGATGCGGCAACAAGCCCTTTCAGCCATCCTGGCGTTGCTGAAGATCTGTGCGTATCCCTTCTGTGCATCAATGCACGCCATGCTGCTGACGCGTCTGAGGCGTCCGTGAATTGACCCGCGAACGCTTTCCGCAGCCAGCCGGCAATCGGCTTCAAGGCCGGACTCAACTCGGCAATTTGGATAAGCTCGCCTGCAGACCTATTTTGCGGCAGCAGCTCCATCGTCAGCTGATGCAGCCGTTTCGATTCATGCAGCTTTAGGCAAAGCACGCCGAAGGAAAACAAATCATATCCGGGGTCAGCCGACCGTGAGCCTTCATTCCAGTAGCCGCGGTCATAGATTTCCGTAAACTGGCGAATTCCTTTGCCTACCCCCGTCACGCCGCCGTAATCGACGAGCTCGACATGCCCGTAATCTGCGACGAGCACATTTTCTACCTTCAGATCGCCGAATACCCAGCCTGCTTGATGGAGCTTTGCCAGTTTGCCAAGCAGATTCAGGCCAACTAACGGAAACCATTCCGGTCCCTTCTGCTTTAAATAGTCGCCCAGCGTCGAGCCAAGCACATAGCGCATAATATAAAAAGGATACTCCCGTCCGTCCGGTCCGTACAAATCGTCCACGTCAAATAGAAAAGGCTCGTGCCCGTGCTGCTTCTGCTTGGCAATCGACTGCAGTACGTTAATCTCCGACTGCAGGTCGACCGCATCCATACCGACCTTCAATGCATACCAGCTGCGATCGCGCTGTACGAGATATACTTTACCGTTTGCGCCCTCCCCAAGCAACCTCTCAACCCTGTACCGGCCCTGCTTCCACTTGCCGGTCACCACCATGCCGCGGCGAAGATCAACTTTAAACGACGTAGTCACTCATCATCCCATCCGTTCCATCTCTGCTCTGTCTACCATAATCGCCCTGGCGATAAAAATCAATTACATGCATAATCGCAGGGCCAGTCGGCGTCGTCCCGCCCATTTGCAGCCTCGGGAAAATCCCATGCACGCCATTTAAGTGGCTTGTCCAGCCCAAATCCATCACGCAATCATCCCCATGTCTTGAGCCTGGAAAATGAAAAACGGAAATCTCGCTTTTCCCCTGCCTGGCCTGCAGACTAAGCATCAAATCGCGTATGGCCTCCTCCACCGCTGCAAGCTTCGGCTTCATACTCGCGCTCGCATCAATGAGAAGCGCCACTTGCAGGCTTGATGTCTCCCCAAGCTCATCTATTACGCGAACGACGTCAGCGCGCTTCTCCGGAGGGAGCGCTTCGATCGATCCGTTGCCAAGCACCTGCTTCAATTCCTTCTGCACCGCCAGCTGAATCGTCTGCACTACCGTCTTACGCGTCATCATCTGCACGGTCTGCGACAGCTGGCGCATATTCACCATCCTGCTTAATCCGCCGCCCGCACGCGCAATCTCGTCAATCTCCGCAGCGCCAAGCTCGCCCACATCTCCATGATCCAGCACACCTACCACATTGACCGAAATCCCATCCGATTGCGCATGCGCAGCCGCCACCACCGGACTAAGGCCCACATTGGAGCACCCGTCCGTAATTAATAATATTTGCTTCATGATTGTTTACCCTCCTCAAGTGTTTGTGTAACAAACACTTCTTCGAAAGCATTGGCTTAGTGTTTGTGTAACAATACCGCCTCGCCAGCGCAGGCTTCGCCTTCGCCTTTCTATCTAGCTTTGCCTTTTTTGAGAGGGATAAACAGCTAGACTATTAAAAAATAGATAAGTTGAACAAAAAAATCGTAATAGATCAGAACGGTTTCGACTCTTACCAATCGGAACAGGCTAGCGGAATAATTAACAGGAGAAGCTCCTGCTATTTTTACACCTTTGAGCTATGCAGTCTTATTTAGCAGGAAATCTTCCATGTAATCTAGGGAAATTTGTCATTCTAAGAGGTTACCTGCCGAATTAAAGGGAGAAATTCCTGATAAATAACGCACAAAGCGACACACAAGCAAATTAGATGGAGTTTTTCCTGTTATCTGATTGATATAAGTTATCTGATTGATATAAAGTCGCTTACTTTCAAACTTTAGTTAAGCCTATGTAGATAATCGCAATCATGCTTAAACGGCCGATGCTCTCCTTGGCGGTAAAGTTTCGCATCGCGATAAAATTTATCGATCCAGTGTATCGAACAGAATATATTCTTTTGATTCATGCTGAACAAAGCGCACTGTCCCGATTTGATTGTCAAAGTTGTTCTCTATATCAATCTTAAGTATATGAAGTTGATTGAATCGATGCCCCGCCGTTGTTTCAAATACACACAGGTGTCATAACCGTTACGTCTAACGGCATTTAGCGTTGCATCGTTGCAGCATTGCCGCACAGCTTATCAAAAGGCAAACTCCCATTGCCATAATAAGATCATTACGCTCCTCTATGTACAACACCATATACTACCCGCCAGCAGCCCTTATATCCTGCTCAACACAACGAATCTTTCCGGTCAAACAGCAAAAAGAAGCCCTTTGACCGCCAACTGCGAGTTAGCCGACAAACAAAAGGCTTCAGCACGCTCCATGAATAAAGCTGCCATCCGCTCACTAACCTTAATGACCATCACTCACTTTTCCAATAATAATCGTTAGCTCACCGTCCTTGGACGCTCCATGCGCGTCACCCCAGGGAAACGGAAGGTTGCCCACTCCGGCAAATGCTTATCGATACGCGCAACAAGCACGGTCATATCATCAACGATTTCACCATTATGGTGGCGAACCACCTTCTCAAGCAGCGCATCCGCCATTTCTTGCGGATTGTCTGTCGACAGCTCGCTAATCAAACGCTTCATCCAGAGCTCCTTATTCACGGCAAGCCCTGGCGCATCGTATATACCATCGCTCATCATGACAAGCGTGTCCCCGGACTGCATTTGCATCGATACGAAGTCGACGTCGATATCTTGAATAATGCCAATAGGCAAATTGTTCGCCGTTACCGGAATAACCTCATTTCCTCGTTTAATAAAGCTCGGTGTCGAGCCTATCTTCATAAACGTCGTCTGTGCCGTATATAAATCTACGATCGCCAAATCGACGGTAGCGAATACTTCATCGGATGAACGCAATAAGAGCACTGAATTAACAGATTTCACGGCAAGCTTCTCATCCATTCCAGACTGCAGCAGCTGCTGCAACAGGGATAAAGCCGCGCTGCTTTCCTGCCGCGCCCGCTCGCCATTGCCCATGCCGTCGCTAATCGCAACGGCAAATTTACCATTGCCCAGCTCAACCATACTAAAGCTGTCGCCTGACAACAGATCACCTCCCTTGGCAGCGCCCGCAATGCCGGTATCCACCACATACTGCTTGGCCGAGCCAAAGGCTACCAAGGTAGGCTCTCCAATCCTCGTAGGAGGATGCTCTGACTTAACCGCTATATGCTCGCCTAAAATATCACTAAGCAGCGGAGCGATAATTTTGCGGCATTCATCAAAGCCTTGCCCAAAAGCATGGTACACCTCTATGTCCACATTCCCCTCCTCCAGGCTTACTATATCAATTCCTTGTACCGATAAACCGAGTCCTTCCACCGCCTCTCGAATTTGCTCTTCCTGCAAATGCAGCGTCTGCCCCTCCCTTTTAATTTCTTTTGCCAAATCCTCCATCACTTGCGACACGCCCTGCAATTGGTCGGCAACAAGTTGACGGGAGTCGTATATTTGTTTCTTCCAGTGCATATTATTTTGATAAAGCTCGTACTGCTGACTCATATCCTTCAGCACCTGGGAAGATTTGACGCAATGCGCCGACCAGGCACGCGGTATCTCCTTAGCGGACGGAACGCGATTTTCCTCCACCGTGGACATCATATCGGTCATCATTTTGTACGTATGGAAAAACTTATCCTCCCAGCAAGCGTTTTGCCGGTGGCAGCTGGCACAGCTGCGCTCAGCAACTGCATTCATAAAATGGCTAATCTCATCCTCCCTGTTCATCGTCGTTACACTTTTGTTGAGCTGTCCAAAACTGTGCGAAAGCTGCTGGAACACCTCCTTGTATTGCGATACGCGGTCCGCGGTCACCTCGCGCACCCGTTTCGCATATTCATGCTGCGACTTGGCATGCTCATTCGTACCCGGCACATACCGTGAAATGGTACGGATCATGCTGCGCGGCGTCATCATAAGCAGCGTTGCCGCAGCTACTGACTCCCAGGTTGAGCTCATAACATCAGCCTGGCTTCCTACATATATGGATAAAATCGATGTCCCAAGCAACATTCCGAATGCCGCTGCCATTTTGCCGCCGTCACGCAGCAAACCAGCAAGCAAGCCCGCAAAAGCGAGTAAGCTCATTTGAACGACTGCACTAAAGTCAGCCAAGCTTAGAATGAGTCCTGCAACAACACCGACCGAAGCGCCCAGCGGAGCGCCGCCTGCTAAAGCAAACAGAAGCAGCATATAACGGGACATAACATGTTCTGCAGACATGCCATAAAACACCCAACCGACCGCCCCCGTCATAACGGAAGCGAGCAAAATCATTAGACAAATGATTTCTTCGTTTTTGAGTGAGGCAGATTTTTTGGTCATCGTTAATACTGGAATAGCCTGTGTAAATACAAGAGTAAGCACAAATCCGAGAGCTGCCTCCACAACAACGAGCATAAAGTTGTACCAGCTAAGCTCGTCCCCAATAAATACATTGAACATTTGTACCAATATTGTTGATGCGAACACTAGAATCGGTGCCGATGACAGCTCCGCCTTTTCATACGCTTCCAACCCCTTCAAGAAAAGAAATAATACCGCAATCTCCATCGCAATCCACATCGGCGCCGGATCGGCCGCCAGCCAGCTGCCGGCTACTAAGGATACCGCCACCCAAGGATAAATATCCCTTCGCATAAAATAAATAACGGCGAAATAAGCGACGGCGAACGGCATAAGCGATTCGAGTATGACCGCTCTTCCAAGTAAGAAAGCTACACCTACAAGCAGCACTGTCCACTTCTTTGCCATAATGACCTGAATGACACGACGCCCCGCCGCCCATTCCCGTCCTTTCTGCATAAGCGTCTTAATTAGACCTGTCCGTTTCACGCCGGGAAGCAAAACTGTGTTTTCCTTTTCCATGCACAGACACCACCATTCCGAATGTAATGTGTTTTTCATTATAGGAGGTTGTCCGCATGAAGTTTGTCAGTTAGCGTAACATGGTTATAATTTTTTTCCGACAAAAATAATTGGCGCCGCAGCCCTTGTCAACATACTGTCAAACATATGCTCCGTAAAGGATTGCCTCATCTTCACATGTTCTCCAAGCAAATTACCGACAACAAAAAGCGTGCTGATCATTTTCCAGATTATGGCGAATGGACGTTATAACCTGTCGGGAATGATGGAGGATGAGAGAAAAGTATTTTTTTTCAGCAATTGAGCGAGTCGCAAACGACATTGACCGGGCTAAAGCTTTCGCTATCCATTCATTCTCCATCATATACGTAGGTTTAGCGTCCTGCTTCGACAGCATTTAGTAAGCGCTTTCTATTTTTAAAAGTCGCACCCCTTCATCCAGACGCAAAAAAAGCAGAACCGCGTAGGTTCTGCTCCATTTATAAGGTTATGACGATTCAGCTTATACTCGCTTGGCACCGCGTCCGCCGCGTTTGCCCTCCGTATTCTTCTTCAAAGAGGAGATGCGCTCTTCGCTGTCTTTCAGGAACCGTGACATTTTATCCTCGAATGACGGTTTACCGTATGCCGGTCTGCCAGACGATTGCTTGTTGAAGGGACGTCCGCCACCACCACCACCGCCGCCGCGGTTGAAACGTTCGCCACCACCACCACTACCGCCAGTGCTTCCACCGCCGCCTCCGCTATGACGCTCGCGTTGTTGTGGCGCAGGTTGGCCTTCCGGCCGGTCAATGGCTTGCTTAATGGAAAGTCCGATCTTTCCGTCTTTGTCCACGTTGATCACTTTAACTTTCACGACATCGTCGATTTTCAGGTGATCCTTCACGTCTTTGACGTAATTATCAGCAATTTCCGAAATGTGAACAAGACCTGTGACACCTCCCGACAAGTCGACAAATGCCCCAAAATGCGTAATGCCTGTCACTTTTCCCTCTAACTTAGCGCCCACTTCAATTGCCATAAAATAAAATGTTCCTCCCTAAAAGTTATGCGAAGCAAAACTGAAATCATAAGCATAAGCTAAAGTTTTGCGAAAACGCTATTAACGTGATTATAACCGAACCGTTCAAGTAAGGTCAACAGACGTTCACCCGATTTAAAGCCCTATTTAATCACTGAATATTTGCTGCTCGCCCTTCTTAACCATACCTTGCTCTTTCGTTGCTAACTGCTCGATATATTCCGGATCGTTTAACCGTTCAATTTGACGTTTGAGCGCTTCGGTTTCTTTATTAGACGCATCAAGCTGCCCTTGAATGGTAGTTAGCTTAACACCTGTGGCGTTCTTCTGCTGCATTTGGCCAAAAATCGTATAA
>Ga0310900_10000231_pt1 | contig 17508 bp, 10 predicted proteins | sample C24D1metaG_FD_203879 | JGI IMG/M metagenome (GOLD analysis project Ga0310900, IMG submission 203879) | Lab incubated soil microbial communities from West Virginia University Organic Research Farm, Morgantown, WV, United States - C24D1 | ecosystem: Environmental > Terrestrial > Soil >...
GTGATACTGTCTATTGGGCCAATTTTATTAAACCAGCACGAGCCTGTTGATGAATACGAGTAATCGCCCAAAGCCAATACACGTTCTGGGTTTTTCCCATCGATATTATCAACAGTTTTATCGGTATTTGAGCTGCAGCCCCAGTCTCCGGCGGCGTCCAAATTATAATCTGCAATAGCGGCGTGAGCTGACTCAAAAGAAATTATTGTAAAAACGTTGGCAATCAAAAGAGTTGTAATGAGACAGGCAAGAATTCCCGACCTGCCATTCCTTAGATTTAAACTCATATGTATCAATCTAGTTTCATGCAGGCTAATCTATTATAAGTATTGTGAAATTAGATTCCTTTTATTTACGTGCATCCTGACCAGCTAAATATTCATCAATATCAAGATTTATCCATGGCGGCACGTACCTTATGTCATAGCGCAGATCGATACAAATCAATATTCAACAAGATATCAAGAACATTCGAATAAAATAAATATTGCTTATATCACAAATGTGGGTTTTGCATTGTATCTTAATTTTGTATTAATTCCATCTTAACACGACATTATAGATTTATTATAGGATTAGTGTATATTTGAAATAGTTCTACCTTTGTTAGTATAATAAACGGATATGATTAATTGCTAAAAAGTATTGCTTTTAATTTATACGTAATACAAACTCTGTCCATGGACATCAGGGTCCTGACAGGGTCAGGCTTGGTCCGTATGTGTAACCGCCGGAAAGACCAGATTGTACATTGGTAAAGTCAAGGTATAGCACCTGGTCTGCTGTGTTAAAGTTTGTTCCAGTAAAGGCATTTGTTACTTCTGTTGGAGTTAAATCATCCTTCCATACTCTGACTTCGTCTATCTCTCCTGTGAAGAAGTTACTTGGTGGAGTAACTCTGGAGTTAGCTCCTACTCTGACGGGTTTTGTTCCAGTAGTTTCAGGTGAAGCGCCTCCAGTTGATTTTGAAGCAACTTGCACACCATCAATATATAATATCAGATTAGCCGAACCATCATATGTTACCACTGCATAGTGCCATTGGTTGTCGTTGTATGTGATAGGCGAAGTAACAAAAAAGTCAGCACCAGAACTAGTTTCAAATCCTACCTTTATCTGCTCTGTACTTGACATGGATAATTGGTAGTTCATGTTCTGTCCAGCGCTATCGCTGCCTATGCCTCCTTTGTTCACTATGAAGCCTTCAGCACCAAAGTTTGTTGACGTCTTAAACCAGGATGCAACACTGAACGATGAGAGCTGCAGCGAAGAAGAGCTTGCCACATCAAAATAGTTAGAACCAGTAGCAGTAAACCCAGGAGCATAGTTATAGCCTCCCGACCCAGGATTATTCACCGCAATGCTCACCGTAGCTATATTACTGTCAACAGTACCGTCGTTTGCTTTAAATGTGAAACTGTCGGGTCCCGTGTAATCAGTAGCCGGCGTATACGTACGGCTAGCTGTTGTACCTGCTGTTATGGTACCATGCGCCGGCTGTGTCACTATGGAATATGTTAAAGGATCATTATTTGGATCAGTCGCTATAAGAGTAATGCCAACAGGTGTGTTCTTAACAGTAGAAACAGATTGGCTTTGGGCAATCGGTGGCGAGTTGGCACCAAACGGAAGATATAAGACCTGCTCTCCTGTGTTAAAGGACGTGCCAGCAAATGCATTTGCCTGCTCTGTGGCGGTAAGGTCATCATTCCAAGCCCGTACTTCATCAATATCTCCGATAAAGAAGTTGGTTGTTGGAGGTGTCACACGGGAGTTGGCTGCTACCCTTACTGGTTTTGTACCAGAACTGTCAGGTGATGCACCCGATGTTGATTTGCTGCCAACCTGAACACCATCTATATACAATATGACAGTAGAACCACCGTACGTTACCACCGCATAATGCCATTGGTTATCGTTATAGGAAGTAGGAGATGTAGCGAAAAAGTCAGTACCAGAGCTTGTCTCAAATCCACCCTTTATCCTTTCCGCACTGTCCATCCATATTCCCCAGTTCATGTTCTGTCCTGAAGATTCACTGCCAAAACCACCCTTATTTACTATGACCGTATCATCTCCAAAGTTGGATGAAGTCTTAAACCAGGCTGCAGCACTAAACTGTGATAGCTTGAGTGAAGGAGAACTTGCCACGTCAAAGTAACTTGAACCCGTAGCAGCAAAGTTTGGTGCGTAGTTGTAGGAGCCACTTCCCCCACCACCTGTTTTTGTAATGCTAAAACTATCTTTGGTAGATCCTCCGCCATTTGGATAAAACCTAGCTTCAAGTTTGGCTCCGTTATTGGTGATTTTAATGTCTAGTTGGCCAAAGTAGTCATCTTGCGCACTTGCTATAAACGGCGAGCTTCCATCGATAGGAGATAAGTTGATTCCTCCCGTTCCAACTACAGCAAATATTGTTCCCTGGGGGTCGGTATAATCATTAGTATTTGTACTGGTTACTATGGGTTTTAGTGGATTGCCTGGATTGAATTTTATAGGAAATGTCCTGTGGTATTTATGATCGTGGCCTGCCAAGACAAGGTCCACTCCATATTGATCGAAAAATGGATGATAAATTTCTGCAACATCATCGTTCACAGGATTACTGCTTGAGGAACGATATATCCATTGATGAATATTGACAATAATCCAGTCTATGTTTGGATTCTGAGATGCACTCTGAAGGTCATTTATAACAAAATTATACTGCGCAGAACCTGATGCATAACTAGTTCTGTCAGAATCCATTGTCAGGATGTGAACGTTGTTTAAATTATAAGAATAGTACGGGTTACCAAGATGAAAATGGTTAATGTATGTATTATAGTCTTCACTATTATCGTCCTCGTGATTACCTATGTTGATTTTCGTGATGCTGTCTATTGGTTCTATATCATCGAGCCAGCATGTGGCAGTGGATCGATATGAATAATCACCTAGGGCAAGGACAAGTTCAGGACTTTTTGAATCAATATTATCAACAGTATCTTCAGTGTTTGAGTTGCAACCCCAATCTCCTACTGCACCTATATTAAAATCCGATAGGCCAGAAGCATTTTGAGTGATCAGCGATGACAATGAAAAAACTAAGAATATTGCATGAGCCAACAATACAGGGAACATAACTAATGCTGCACGCAATTTATTACTCACCGGAATTAAATTGATGATTCAACACTCCTTTAAAAATGTACAGGCGACTACGGTCCTGACAGGGTCAGGCTTGGTCCGTATGTGTAACCGCCGGTAAGACCTGATTGTACATTGGTAAAGTCAAGATATAGGACCTGGTCTGCTGTGTTAAAGTTTGTTCCAGTAAAGGCATTTGTTACTTCTGTTGGAGTTAAATCATCCTTCCATACTCTGACTTCGTCTGCTTCGCCAGTAAAGAAGTTTGTCGGCGGAGTAACCCTCGAGTTTGCTCCTATTCGTACCGGCTTTGTATTTGAAGTTTCAGGTGCTGCGCCTGCTGTGGATTTGCTGGCTACCTGCACACCGTCTATGTATAATATTAAATTGGAGGAGCCGTCATACGTTACCACAGCATAGTGCCACTGATTGTCATTGTACTTGGTGGGAGAAGTAACAAAAAAGTCAGCACCTGTTGCTGTTTCAAATCCTACCTTTATCTGCTCGGTGCTGGACACGGATATCTGGTAATTCTGGTTTTGACCTGCGCTGTCACTGCCTATGCCACCTTTATTCACTATAAAGGCTTCACTTGAAAAGTCGGTCGACGTTTTAAACCAGGTAGCTACACTGAACTGTGAGAGCTGCAATGAAGAGGTGCTTGTCACATCAAAATAGTTAGAACCAGTAGCAGTAAACCCAGGAGGATAGTTATAGCCTCCCGACCCAGGATTATTCACCGCAATGCTCACCGTAGCTATATTACTGTCAACGGTACCATCATTTGCTTTAAATGTGAAACTGTCAGGCCCTGTGTAATCAGTAGCCGGCGTATAGGTACGGCTAGCTGTTGTACCTGCTGTTATGGTACCGTGTGCTGGCTGTGTCACTATGGAATATGTTAGAGGATCATTATTTGGATCAGTAGCTGTAAGAGTAATGCCAACGGGTGTGTTCTTAACAGTAGAAACAGATTGGCTATTGGCAACAGGCGGTGAGTTACCAATAACCTTTGTGATACTAAAACTGTCCTGTACGGACCCTCCTCCATTTGGATAAAACCTGCCTTCGAGCTTGGCGCCATTGTTTGTGATTTTGATATCCAACTGACCAAAGTCGTCATCTTGTTGCTTTGCAACAAACGACGATTTACCTGATAAAGGATGGAAGTTGACTCCTCCCGTTCCGACTATAGCATATATGGCACCTACAGGGTCAGTATAGTCATTTGTGTTGCTGCTAGTCTTGGTTGGATTTGATGGACTGCCCGAATTATACTTTAATGGAAATGTCCTTTGGTAATTGTGAACATGTCCTTGCAGGACAAGATCTACTCCGAATTGGTCGAATTTAGCCTCGTATGTATTTCTAAGACTCGTAGCAACGGAGCCTGAATTGGTGCACCCTGAGGAGTCACATGAATTGGGTGATGTAAAGAAAGGCTTGTGCAAATATACTATAATCCAATTTATGTTTGGATTTTGCGATGCAGATTGCAGATCGTTTATAACAAAATTGTACTGTGCAGAACCTGATGAAAAACTCGTTCTGTCCGTGTCCATGGCCAGAATATGGACATTTTGATAATTAAAAGAGTAATACGGATTTGAAAAACCAAAGGCGCTTTTGTATTGTGAATATCCTTCACTATCGTCATCCTCATGATTTCCTATTGCTATACTGGTTATACTTTTAATATCTTTTATTACATCTAGCCAGCAAGTTGCAGTAGAAGAATAAGAATAGTCCCCCAATGCAAGTACCTTTTCTGGACTCTTTCCTTTCATGTTGGTTACCGTACTTTTTGCTGGAGAGCTACACCCCCAATCACCGGCCGCATCAATGTTAAAATCAGCCAGCGCATGAACCGGTTCAAAAGACATTATCGAAAAAATAGTTATAATTAGCAGGCCCATAAGTAAAAAAGCCCGTACTCTTACGACCGGAGAATGTAAAAATGACGATAATTTCAACTTGATAAGCTATAATATTGCATTTTATAAGTATTATGAAAATAAATTCTTCTCACATTTGAAAGGCGAATTCAAAGGATATGGTTTAAAAGATTTCACGTTTCTATTTAGGGACAGAATGGTTAAGGCTAATAATTAACTGATGTATACAGTAAACCAATTTTAGGAAAAAAACTACCAAAATAATTATGAAAAAAGCTCCTTGTTTTCAATTGGTCATTTTTACTGGCTGCCTTGAGTTATCTAAAGTAGCAGATGAAATCCATGTGGCAGATATGTTTAGGATATGATGGTTATCCTATAGAATAACAAGTTCGAGAAGTACTTGTCATAACAGGTAAGAACGGCAACGATACAAAAGTAAAAACAATTCAATACCGAGAACGAAATTCTGCGATTGGGCAAATTGAGATACTATCATATTCTCCAGATCTTGCTGTGAGTCACTGTACAGTCATATATAATATGCTCTACTAGACGGTAATAAATCGACCGAGAAAGGAGATAACTTTCCGTTATTATCGATATTGGCAATGCCCTAAAATGTAGATTTGAGGTCATTAATTGATAACAGAATTTGTAGTTTTATTTTGGAACTATCTTGTATACCGTTCCAAGACCAAGCGACAGAACATATAGATAACCGTCAGGTCCGACTTCCAAATCAGTTATGCCGCCAAATCCCTCTGCAAAAATAACATTGTCAAGTTCCTCAGGAGAATCAGCTATCTTGTCAGAAAGCACTCCATCAAGTAGTAACGATGTTCTGTCGTCATTCAAATTAAAATGATATATGTTTCCATTATGGACATCACCAACAAAGATATCATTTTTATAATCAGGTCCAAACTTGTCCGAGTTAAAAAATTTAATTCCTGTGGGCCCTACTGTATCTTTCCAAGTAAATTCGGGTTCATCGTATTTTCCTGTTCCGTTAAAGTCTTCCAGTCCATCTAAATTTAACGGGCCTTTCACTGCCTTTCCACCATCATGGTTCCATACCCCCTGTATATCTTTCCATCCGCTATTAAATCCTGGTTTGACTAGATTTATTTCGTCTCCAAATTCAGGACCGTTTTCAGTATCCCAGAAGTTCCCCGTTACAGGATCAAAATCAAGTCCAAAACCGTTACGTATCCCATAAGCATAGTATACATTTAAAGGAAATTTGCTCCCCAATGGTCCCTTGCCAGAGAAATTACCATCCGGATCAACTTTGAGTATACCGCCTGTCCCGTCAGGTTCTTCACCGTCCTCGTAATTTTGTGTCTTACTCTTCTCTGCCATAACATCTCCAATGATAATATATATTGTGTTATTAGCATCAACAATCATTTTACCACCATTATGACCAGGTCCTGGTATTGCCGGCAAATCCAAAAGTAATTTAGGATTAACCAATTTGGTGGTATCTTTTGTTAGCTCGTATCTATACAGACGGTTACCTATTGGCTCTGTTCCTGGGGTACAGTAATCTGAATCTGGACAAATATCATCTCCATCATGCTTGCCTTCTGTGTAATACAAGAAAGCGTACCTGGTGCCATTTGTAGCATTTGAAATTGCAATTCCCACAAGGCCTCTTTCAACTTTGTTTGCAACATTCACATCCAATAAAGCTTGTCCTGATATCTGACCGTTTACGGCTCTGCTGACAATGCCATTTCGCTTGTCTAATACAAGGATATCTTCCGGACCAAGAAATGCCATATCTGATGCTGACTTAAGCCCAGTTACTACAGGTTGAATCACAAATTTATCAGAATATTCAGTTTTTATCTTAGGTTCAGAAGATGGCAATGGCGACGACTGGGAAGAAGACGAAGAATCGCTTTGTTTATTGTCATTTTTTGACTTTACGATTGTAAAGTGATCTATTACTGTACCGTTATTTTCATAAAAATTTCCCTCTAACACAGTCCCATTTTGGGGAACGTTAATATCAAGAAACCCGTATGCGTTAAATTGAGCAGCAGTAAATGCGGCGGGGCGACCCGTGAAATTGTGAACCTCCGGTGATCCTCCTGTCCCAACTATTGTGTATATCTGTCCCTTAGGATTGTGATAATTTGTCTTATCCTTGTCTGTTATGTGTGGATCCTCGGAGTCTTCTTGATTAAATTCAATCGGATAGGTTCTTTGATAGTTATGAGCATGTGCCTGAATTACAAGATCAACTCCATAATCTTCAAACAGTGGATGGTATGTATCTCTTAGCTCATCTATCCCATGAACTAAAGCGGGGGATGTGTAGGCCACCCTATGGTAAAATACTACAATCCAATCAATATCCGGTTCAGACTTTGTTTTTTGCAGATCGCTTTTCACAAAATTATATTGCTTGGAGCCCTTCTCATAAGGAACTTCTGTGGACATTGCAACAAAGTGCACGTTTTTATAATTAAAAGAGTAAAATTGTCTGCTAAGGTTAAAGTGGTTCATGTATTGCTGCAATCGTTCTGGTGAAGAGTAATATTCTGTTGTATTAGTATATGTTAAATGGTCATGGTTTCCAAGCGCAATCTTCATCTTTGGATATATCGGATCGACAAGTTGCAACCAGCAATCCGGGTGAAATTTATACGAATAATCTCCCAGCCCTAAAATCAATTGAGGATTTTTATCAATCATATTGCCTATCATTTTTTTTGTGTTAGACGAGCATCCCCAGTCACCTGCAGCAGCAAAACTAAAATCTGCCATACTTGTGCTGTTGAGACCAAAAGCATTTTCAGTTCCTATATAATTCATAGTAAGGAAAGTATGTAATAAAACTGCCAAACAAAGAATTGACAAAGGTAAAATGGCAAGAGATCTCAGTTTGTCAATGCTCGTCATTATTCCGATTCTCTGCTACATTATAATATTGCATAATATATAGGATACACAATTTATACGATGTGAGAAAAGACGCATCATTTAATTACCTTCTAATTATACGCTATCTGTTTTGATACCTACTTTACCTTGCCGAATATGTGACAGCCTAAAAATAATTAGCGCTGCGACAGGAATTGCTGACAGAACCACCAGATAAACCACGTTTACCATCTTGTTGCTATCGCCACTGCTTTCCGTAATTTTGTCATTTTCTTGTATTGCATTTTCAGAACTGCTAAATTCCATGACAGGAGGTTCTCTTGGCATTTGTGAAAAGTTAAATGCATTTAGGATGTTATTTGCATTTGCATCTCTTGTAGAAAGAGGAGGTAAACCATAATTATACTCTATGAATTTAAGAATCGATGTAACATCGTACATGGTGCTATCCACATATCCTTCCTTAGCAAATGGTGATATTACCAAAGTAGGTACCCTAAAACCATATGTCTGACCTGCTATTACAGGAGGTGCAACATGGTCGTACCATCCTCCAGGTTCACGATACGTAATGATGAATGCTGAATCATTCCAGTGCTTACTTTTCATAAGTGCCAATACAAGTGAGTAAACAAATTCCTGTCCAGCAGAAACATCCTTTGGTGAACTCTCTTCTGAAGCAGGTGCAACTATGTAAGAGACTGCAGGTAATTCATCCAGCTTTAAATCTCTGAAGTATTGAACTATATCCACAATATTGGAGTTTAATGTTTTGTTATCTACAAATCTAGGTATTGCAGTGAGTAGATTGAGATATCTATTCCTGCTCACGTCCTGATTACTATAATTTAATGCAGGATCATAATCTTGCACATATACCTTCCATGGATGACCACCGGCTTGGAGCTCATCAAATATAGTTTTATTTAGCTCAATCTTTCCGCGAAACGAAGCATTTTTTTGATAATCTACAGAATTTGCCGTGTATAGATACTGATGGTTGGCTAAACCAGTTTCCATAGTAGGCGCAAAAAAGTTGTCAGCTAGAACAAATTCAGAAGCCAGATGCCAGTAGTAAGGAAGTAGATTACCATCATAAAAGCCCATAACAAGTTTTGGGTCCTGTCCACTAGTAACTTGAGCTATAGCAAATCCGTTCATGCGACCCCTATTGTACGACATCTTGTATGCTTTTGAACTATCGTCTGGAGAATCGGTTTTGGTCTCATTAAGTCGAAATGGTTTGACATAGCCTTTATGTTGCAATGAATTAGGTTCTACGTCTTGATACTTAGAGCCATTCAAATATATCCCGCGCAATGAGTTGGCACTTGGGGATGAAGCTGCGGCGTCAGTAGTAACAGGAGTGCTTTCATTTTTATTCTTGTAGGTATTATCTTCAAATGTCAGGCCTAATATTTGCCCCGTTGTGTCAACCGTGTTATTATAGGTCTTTAAGATTTCTGGATATTGCAATGCTCTGCTCCAAATTCTTATCTCATCAATATAACCGGCAAAGAAATCCTCTGGTTTGAGCGAGTTTGCTCCGATTCTTATCGGGAGGATATCACTGGTGTCAGGAATTGCACCAGCAGTAGGACTTTTATCTGCCAGCACACCGTCCAAAAATAGATTTAGAATTGAGTTCCCATCATAGGTAACGACAGCGTTATGCCAGGTTCCGTCATTAAAAGTACCATTTGAGCTTACTTGATAGTCAGTGCCATTTTTGGTTTCAAATCCCGCTATAATATTGCCTTTAGTATTCATCCAGATTCCATAATTCAAATTTTTTCCTGGAGTGTCAAACCCAATACCGCCTTTATTTATCAAAAATCCGGTTTTTGGTAGAGAATTGTTCGTATTGAACCATATCGAAACAGTAAACTTTGTAACGGGTTGAGGAAAAGGATTTAAGGGAATAGCGGTGTTAGGGGGAAACCCATTGGCACCAGGGAATGTTCCAAAATAGTTATCAAAACTCCTCTTTCCTTGTGATATGACTATAACATGCTTGATTGGAGTATTGGATTTCAGATCAGAGTCGGCTATACCGTAGGCAACCATATCATAATGTGCAATCAGAAGATATGTGACAACAGTAAGCACAGTCAATGACAATATCATAGTACCAAAATGAAGATTGTTAGAAGCGTTATTGTTAATAGTATCCATTGTCATTCAACTGGTTTATTGGGAGCGTTCAATGCATAAATTATCAAGACTGGTTTTGTTGACTTTTTACCATCCACAGATTCATATTCAATATGAACAGGGACTGCATTGTACTTGATAATTAGCTGGTTTAATTCTTTGGCCTCCTGCTTAAGATAAGGTAATTGGTCAACAAGAATTGCCTCGTAGACTAGATAGTTTATTTTTCCATTCAAAATTGGTAGGTCGGGATTTTCTATTTGCGTGTATGCCGGATTGTTGTTTGAATGCAGTGCAACTGCGTCATTATTGGAATAAAACTTTATGACATTTGCTGTTCGAGTGTCTAGTGTTAAAAATACTCCTTGTGAAAGATTATCTCTTATCCATAAAGCGCTTGCCCTCGAATAAGGTTCTCCATCTGATCCTACTAGATGAATCGGCGGTATATGAAATATGTAGTGTAGCATCGGACCCACAAATACAAAAATGAGCGGAACAATTATTATTACAAGGATTCTATAATGAGGAACTTTCTTCATCCAATCGCTAAACAGAAATGATACTCCTAAAAGAACAAAAGGAGGGATTATTGGTAATAAGAATGCGTATCCTTTCACAGTAAGGAATTGAAATATTACTAATGGAATTCCTATCCAGAGCATAAGCGTGAATACTCTGGGCTCCTTTATGGTACCCGTTTTGACGGCGTAAACAATGGAAAAGACAAAAAGGCCTGTAAGAACATATCCCAGTGCCTCCTGCCATATCAGGCCAAAATAAAAGTCTGCTGACTGGTTTTGATCTCTGCTTGTCTGCCAATTCCAATAAGCAAGTGCAGCGTCATAGGCTTGAGGCACAGTCAGGATCGGCAGCCAAAACGGCGATGTCGCAAAGAGAAACGCTGAAATAATGACACCTATCCCTCTTAAAGTAAAGCTCTTTGTAAGAAATAAAGACACAATAGAAACAATGAGTGCAAATATTCCGACTTCTTTTGATAAAAAAGTAAGGCCTGCTGACGCACCCACTAAAAATAACCACTGAATATCCTGTGGCTTCTTTAAATAGCGAACTAGAAAATAAAGTGTCAATGCAAAGAAGAATGTCAATGATACGTCCAAAAGTACCTGTCTTGAAAGTATAACATGATATGGCAGTAACGCTAAAACTAGCGCTGCAATCAAAGCAACTTTTGTGTCATACAACTGTTTTCCTATAAAGTAGGTAACTAGGACTGTAAGGATACCCAATACTGCGGGAACCACTCTTGCAAGGTTATCAAGAATTCCAAAACTACCAAAAATTATGGATACCATAAATTGCAAAAGAAGAGGATGAGCTCGATATATCGAGAAATGTTTTTCAAATTCTTCGTATCCTGCTAAACTTGCTGCCTGTCCACCGTAGATTGCCTCATCATTATTAAATCCATTAGCACCAAGGTCCCATAATCGGACAAAGGATGCACCAAGAATTATCACTAGCAGAAGCAACCATTCTTTTTTGCGCAGATTCAGGTGATATTTGAACGCTTGAAATGACAAATGTCGTATAACTTGTGTATGTCCTATAATAAAAAGTAATTATTCTTGAACTAAAAGTAATATTTTTATAATAAAATAATCCCAAGATAAAAAAGGATATTATTATAGCATCAAAAACTGCTCCTTCTTCCGATTTATTATATGGTAACTTAATGAGTATATGGATATACTGGATCCTCATCAGCAGTTCCAGTAAAAATTTTGAATTGTCGTGTGCATTTGTTCAAAAGATTTCAATATTTTTAATTTGTATCTAAATATACAAACATGCGATTGCAAATAAGATAATCAGGAACCAACAGTAACTGTTAAAATATTCTGTGTAATGCCAGTGTTATACTACCCTCATAATTAGATCTATAATGCAATTAATGTAACTTATTCAAGTGATTGAGTTTTGAAAATCGTTATATGAGAAAAATAAAGTCCTAAGGTGCCGTTATCTCTCTGACGCTCAAATTCTTAAAATCTACGTCGGTGGCTGTGTCCCATCTAAAGGTAGTAATAGGTCCACCCCAACTTATTATCTGGTCCGGTGCTCCACCGCACTCTGTCCCTTCTGTCCCCCAACCGCCTCTATCTACAGTCTCATCAACCTTTACAAAATTTCCGCTGTTATTTGTGTCTAGCCACAGTTCTGCTTTTACTACGACTTTATTATTTTCCACAAAGTTATACACTATGAACTTTATTCCAATCCATTTATCCTCTATCGAACTTGTTGGAGTTTTGAGATTTGTAAAAACGTAGCTTACGTGCCACTGTTCTTTCGCAAATCGTACCTTACCTGAAAAGAACACATCGCCCTTCATAGATGATCCCTCGCAGCCTTCCGGTGCTCCGGCTCCAGTATGTCTACCGCCCCTGCCATTTGGTGAAAAATTATCATCACTTGGAGAAGTATTTACTTTAACATATTGGGTCATCTCAAAATTTCTCCAATCATTTGACCTCAACATGTACCCCTTTGTTGCTATCGAACTATGATCAAGGGTTGGGATATCATCTCCATCATATCCTGTTGATGTATAAACTGACATACGTACTTGTGTCGCTTTCATCTTCCACGAGCCATCTGGATTCTTTGTGATCGTGTTTTGAGGATTAAATCTACTGTCGCTCGTGGGATTATTCATGTTCATAAACCACTCTTCTCCACCACTCTTTGTTGGATACAATTTTTTTATTCCAAAAATATCAGTATTTGTGGAAAATGGTAGATGCAGTACCTGACCGGCCGTATTGAATGTACCTGAAAATGCATTTGTTACCTCTGAGGAGGATAGAGCACGATTCCATATTCTTACTTCATCTACATTTCCGGTAAAGAAATTGCTTGTAGGAGGTGTTACTCGAGAGTTTGCCGCAACCCGTACTGGTTTTGTTCCTGAAGTTTCGGGTGATGCGCCTCCGGTAGATTTGGTGGCCACTTGTATATTGTCAATGTACAATCTGATAGTAGTACCGTCATAAGTTACCACAGTATAGTGCCACTGATTATCGTTGTATGTGCTGGGAGAATTAACAAAAAAGTCAGCCCCCGTACTTGTTTCAAATCCGACCTTTATCTGCTCTCCACTGTTCATTGAAATTTGATAGTTCTGGTTCTGGCCAGCGCTATCACTACCAGTGCCACCCTTGTTTACTATAAATGCCTCACTACCAAAGTTTGTCGACGTCTTAAACCAGGATGCGACACTAAACTCCGAGATCCGAAGGGAATTAGTACTTGTCACATCAAAATAATTGGTCCCTGTAGCAGTAAAGCTTGGTGCATAATTGTATTCACCTCCATCGACACCAGAAAAGTCAAGATATAGAACCTGGTCACCTGAGTTAAAAGAAGTACCGGCAAATGCGTTTGCCTGCTCTGTTGACGTAAGGTCATCTTTCCATACTCGCACTTCGTCCACTTCTCCTACAAAGAAGTTGGTTGTTGGAGGTGTCACACGGGAGTTGGCTGCTACCCTTACTGGCTTTGTACCTGCGCTGTCAGGCGTTGCACCTGAAGTTGACTTGCTTGCAACTTGAACACCATCTATATACAGTATGACAGTAGAACCACCGTACGTTACCACTGCATAGTGCCATTGGTTATCGTTATATGAGTTAGGTGAAGTGGTATAGTAGTCGGTACCGGCGCTTGATTCAAAGCCTCCTTTTATTTTCTCGGCACTATTCATCCAGATACCGTAGTTTATATTCTGTCCTGCAGTCTCGCTTCCAAAACCACCCTTGTTAACTATCATGACATCCGAACCAAAATCTGCTGATGTCTTAAACCATGCTGCAACACTGAATTGAGACAGCTGTAACGAGGACGTACTTGCCACATCAAAAAAACTGGAACCTGTGGCAGTAAAACTCGGACTGTAGTGGTAGCTTCCTGATTGAGCATTAGCTTTATTGACGGAATTAAAATTAATTTGAGACGAAGATAAGATTAACATTGACCAGCAGAAAAGTAGTAGGAATTTGGATAAATTTTCTATATTGAGAAGGCCATAAATACGATTAATAATCAATCCCATAAACCCTGCTTGGTAATGTTATTAATAACAACTATTTTTGTTTTTAGAAAGTACTTAGTGAGTGTTTATAGAACTTTATACAACCTAACCTCTCCGATTACTCTGAATCTGCGGACGTATTGCCAGTTGGATTATTTTGATTTCCTTCACATGGAATCGATACATTTGCATATACCCGCTTGGCACCAATATCGAAGGTCCCATCACTGTTGGCATCATCACCAAAGTACAACTTGTATTTATCTGCCTTGAGATCATCTGCAAACGTTACGTCGTTAAATCCACCCGTACTGTTTGTTTCAAAATAGCCATATAGAGGAATCTTGCTATCATTCCCCACAAACTTGTAAGCAACAGTACTGTTTCCCTTGAATCCATTTGCGTTTATTACAATATTAAATCCTGGTTCAGCAGGTCCGCATGTAGGAGAAATATCAACTTTGGGTTCGGCAAATGCACTTGATACAAACATACCTGCAAGACTAAAAAGGCCAAAAGCAAATCCTATTGTTGTAAATGCCAGCATTTTCATATGATACATACTTTAAAATATTATTAGGATACTTATTAATAAAAACTTTGGAGTCTAACTACAGAATAGTCGTCAGATTTCAAAGTCATGCGGTTCACAGTCCCACTCAGATTTAAAAGGTAATGGGTCTTCCATTTTCAGTCATTAAACGAATTTCTCTTGGAATTAAAATACATGTATATTTGTGCAAACGGCCGGCTGTATAATTATATGCAAGGAGTCAGAAATTTGTGTTAGGTTTTTTAGTAGTTCAATAGTAAAATAATCTATTGTCTCCCAGATTCGGCTTTTTTAAGAGGAAGACACCTGACTATTTTCATGACAAAGAAAGTCAAGCTAACTCTGTTCACTCCGTTTCAAATAAAGAATTATTGGAAATAGTAGAAAACGAAAAAAAAGTACTTCAAAAGGACTTGATAGATAATCTCGAACCTACGAGGAACTTGGTTTTAGATTGCCTAAATCGTCTTAGGAAGAACGCTGATGAACTTGAAGAACAAGAAATAAAAGCAGAAAGTCCTCAGTTTGAATCTTTAATTAATACTTCAAAAAAAATATTGATTACAAGTATTAAAAAGGAATCCCTCATAGAATCTTACCAGATAAAGAGTTATGAAGATGCGATAAAGTTCAAAAATAACTTGGAACTACTAATAAATAGATTTGGGCAAGTTGGAGATTCACATAATAGGATCCTCAACGAATTCATGAGGAAACAGATAAACAAATTAAAAAGTGAATTCGATAATCTTTCATCGTTACTAAAAACAGTTACTAAAATAATATCTACCAAGGAAAATCAAATAAATTCGTGCATACAATGTAAGGCGGATTTGATTTTATTAGATGAAAAAATGAATGAAAGAAGAACCAAGAAGGTTAGACTCACTGAGTTAATAAAAGAAACACAGACCATTGATAAAAATATTGAAGAAGGAAAAAGACAATACGAAGATCTCAGAAAATCAGAAGAATTTCTAAACGCGTCAAAAATTTTGGAAAAAATTGACGAAAAGAAAAATGAAATCGTGGTGTTTGAGAAGAACATGATAAATAAGGTATCTATTCTTTCACGACCAATAACCAAATTTTCTTATCAAGCCTCGAAGGAGACGCAAGGTAAACTTGCCACAATATTAAATCAGCCTCTAGAAATTTTCAAGGATGACTTTCAATACTTGCAATTATTTGGCGAACTTAGGAAAGATGTGGACAATAAAAGTATTCAAGTTAAGGATCCGGAAAAAACGATTCATCAAATAGATGAAATTGTAAATTCTCTACCTGCATTGTCTTCAAAGTTAAAAAACCTAAATGAACAACTTATTCAATTAGAATCGTCAGTCGACTCAACTAACGTGACACATATAGAAGATATAAAAAATAACATCGAAATAAACGAAAAAAATCGTTCTGAAAATATTGCAAGAACGGAGGAAACAAAGAATATTATCGCTGAGCTTGATACCGCATCAAAGACTCTGAAACAAAAGATCGAAGAAAATTTGGTAGAGTTAACAAATACAAAGTATTCCTTAACATCGGCAGAGAATTAAAACGGAATTTCTCATTGTACGGTAAAAATAATCCCCACCCTCAATGTAATAATATAACATTCAATTTAAGACTGACGACTGCAAATTCTAGGAAGATGTTATCTCCAAAACACAGAAATCACGCCCAGACCCATTATACACAGACCGCCATAGGTCACTGGGGGTACACTGACAAATAATCCTGCAACGGCCACGCCAATACCGCAGCATATAGTAATTAATTCGCCAACTCTCCGTTGATGTTTAAGTTTCATCGTGCAAAAAAACTTTGTAAACAAGTATTATAAAAGCCTATGTAAATTCTGATATGATCACTTTTGTTAAAACAGATATTTTGGAAAGTAATGGCAACGTTTTAGTTTGTAATCTTCAAACTCAACTGAAAGCCGTACCATTTGCTACCAAGACATTCCTTAACTTAGACGCTGAGATGTCGCAAGACGTTCTTAAAAAATAAGCATTTTGACAAATGATTTCCTGGAGCTAAGGATTTAAGTTACAACTAAGAGAAAATTCGTATTGGTTAAAATTTTATATCAGAACCCACATGAGAATGCGGACTCTGAGAATTTCTACATAAGTATCCCAAAAGATTGGAGCGGCGGAGCCGACGATGAAGTTACGGTGATTGTAGATGAAGTCTGTGTAGTTGTACCACAAACGATTGCTGGAGCTACCGGAGAACTCATCGTATTAAGATTGCTAGAAGCAATGATTAACGGAGATGTTATAGATGCAGGCGACGTTCAGAAGGCTATAGAACACATATTATAGTATCCGATTATTTCAGTTCTGGGTAATTTCAATATATACGTGGGCTAACTAACCGGAAGTAATGACAACGAATACTGTATTGATTCTACATATCAGAACACTGCCATAAAAAAAGAAACTTATTTCTATCTTGAAACATTGCTACCTAGTCGTGTAGACATAGAAGGTATTTCCACACAATTTATTATTATCTTACTGTCACGATGTACGAGTCCTTCGTGTTCAAGAACTTATTCAGGAAAATATCAGTATTTGATGGTCGAGAACACCCTCTTACATATGAGGATAAATTTTTCTCCAATATTGTTGGGCATTCAGATATAAAGAAATTATTATTGAAATCTGTAGTATCAAAAGAGCCGGTAAATGTATTATTGACCGGGCCGCCGTCCTCATCTAAGACTGTGTTTGTTTTGGAAATGCGAGACGCCTTGAGCAATGCTTATTTTGTGGATGCAACTGGCGCTACATCAGCAGGAATGATTGACTACT
>Ga0310900_10000243_pt1 | contig 17284 bp, 12 predicted proteins | sample C24D1metaG_FD_203879 | JGI IMG/M metagenome (GOLD analysis project Ga0310900, IMG submission 203879) | Lab incubated soil microbial communities from West Virginia University Organic Research Farm, Morgantown, WV, United States - C24D1 | ecosystem: Environmental > Terrestrial > Soil >...
CAGCAAAGAAGCGAACGGCGGCGAGATCCGCTGCATCCCCCAGCAGCCGACCAAGGCCCAGCAAGGCCAAACAGAAGGGCAGCCGCGTTGCAGCGGTTCGATCCAGCACGAAGCAATCCACTGCAATAGAAATGCTGCGCTCGTCCAGTGGCGCGACTCTGGCTGCGCTGACAAAAGCAACTGGCTGGCAGCCGCATTCGGTGCGTGGCTTTCTTGCTGGGGTCGTGCGTAAGCGTCTCAAGCTCGATTTGAAATCGGCGGTCGTCGACGGTGTCCGGGTCTATCAGATTACGGGCGAGCATGGTGTGACGCCCATGCAAGCGACGTCGGACGGCCGCAAGCCCTGACCGCCATGCCGCGAGCCAGGGTCGCTGCGAATGCGCCGGAGAACTCCTCCGTGGACGCCGAGATCGCGCGCCTGCGCGGCCTCGGCGTCCAAGGCTTGCGGGCCCGATGGCGGACAAGCTTCGGACAGAGCGCGCCACCTCACCTCGCCCGGCATCTACTGTTTGCGATGCTCGCCTATCGTCTGCAGGCCGAGACGATGGGCGACCTTGATGCCGCCACGGCCCGCTTTCTCAAACAAGTCGACTTGGCGCCATCCCAACAGGCAGCCGTCCCTCTGACGCAGGCTTTCGAACGGCGGAGGCGCGGCCTGTCGCCCGGCACGATGCTGACTCGCGAGTGGAGCGGCGAACATCACAGGGTCACGGTGCTCGACCAGGGCTTTGTTTGGGAGGGGCGGACTTACAGCAGCCTGTCGAAAATCGCCAAGGCCATCACCGGGACTAAATGGAACGGCCCCCGCTTCTTTGGTTTGCGCGACAAGAAGCAGGCGGAGGTCAATCTATGACGGCTCTCTCAAAGCCGATCCGCTGCGCGGTCTACACGCGCGTATCGACCGACGCGGGGCTCGACCAGGAGTTCAACTCATTGGATGCCCAGTACGATGCAGCGTCCGCCTATATCCGCAGCCAGGCGCACGCACGCTGGACGCTGGTCCGCACGCGCTACGACGATGGCGGATTCTCCGGCGCGTCGACCGAGCGGCCGGCCCTGCAACGTCTTCTGGCCGACGTCAGGGCGCGCAAGGTTCAAATCATCGTTGTCTATAAGGTCGACCGCCTGACGCGCTCGCTCGCCGATTTCGCAAAGCTCGTCGAGTTGTTCGATGCGCACGGGGTGTCGTTTGTCTCGGTCACCCAACAGTTCAACACGACCACGTCGATGGGTCGGCTCACGCTGAACGTTTTACTCTCGTTCGCGCAATTCGAACGGGAGGTCACCGCTGAACGCATTCGCGACAAGGTGGCGGCCTCCAAACGCAAGGGCCTTTGGGTCGGAGGAATGGTGCCGCTGGGCTATCAACTTAAAGATGGCAAGCTCTCACTCGTCGAAAAAGAAGCCGACAGGGTCCGCCTGATCTTCGAGCGTTATCTCGCACTCGGCAGCGTCAACCGGCTGGTGCTCGAGCTTCGTGAGCGCAACATCCGGACGAAGATTCGCAAGTTGTCGAACGGCAACGCGCGCGGCGGCGTGCCGTTCGCCCAAGGCCCCCTGTTCTACATCCTGCGCAACCGCTTTTACATTGGCGAGGTCGTCTATAAGGGTGAAATCTGCCCTGGCCCCCAACCGCCGCTGATTGATCGCGCACTGTTCGATGCTGTGCAAAGGCGTCTCACCGAGCAGCGATCGCATCAGGTCAGAACGCGGAGCCGGAACGAGGCGCCGTTGCGAGGACTCCTGTTCGATTCTGCTGACAACCGCATGGTCCCAACCCATGCGACCAAGCACGGCGTGCGCTATCCATACTACGTCTCGCAGCCCTATCTGCGCGGACACGCCAAACCGCCGCCCAGAGCGATCATCCGTGTTCCCGCCACCGAGATCGAGAGGGCAGTGGCCAAGGCGATCGAGGAGCACCGTCAGCAGATCGCGGATGTCACCCGTATCGAAGTGCGCAAAAGCGCACTGGCGCTTTGGCTCAAGGCTGCGGTCGAGGAACAAGCAGATGCGGATGCTGCAGATCATTGTGCAGCCGTGGATCGACCGCCTTCCCTACTGATCCCTTGGACCAAGCCGCCGTCCAAGAGATTCAAGGACATCCTGTTGCCGGCAGTTATTGAACGGCACCGCATGCGGCCAATCAAATTCGAGCGTCGAGCGGCGCTCCTCAAATCGATTGCGCGCGGGCGCGCTTGGCTCGATGAGATCGTCTCCGACCGTACGACAGTCGAGGCTATCGCCGCGCGCCAGAAGTGCAGCGTTCGGCACGTCAACATGACGATCTCGATGGCATTCGTCGCGCCGGGCCTGGTCAAGGCCGCCGTCGAGGGACGGCTGCCCCGAGGCATCGGCGTCGCGGTTTTGCGCGACATGCCGGCCGAATGGTCGCTCCAGTTCGAGCGACTTGGTCTGGCACAGAATTAATTCTCACCTGACAACAACACCACTCCTGCGCTGCAGCCGCATCAACTGCTGACGAAAGGTTCGCGTGCTGCCGCTCTTGAGGGAGGACGGACCGCCGCGCCGGGAACGGAATTTTTCGCCGCGGAGACCGGCGCCTCAATACAGGCTAATGCACCGACAGGAATAGAGAGACCGCAGGCTGAGAGCAAAAAAGGCCGCCAACGGCGGGCCATCTTCGCAAGTCTCAGCAACGTGCCGGATAGCCAGACTGGATGGTGGGCGCGACAGGGATCGAACCTGTGACCCCTACCATGTCAAGGTAGTGCTCTTCCGCTGAGCTACGCGCCCTTAGGCCGGATTGATCTATCGGCTCCAAACCTGCGAGGCAAGGCCGCGAAAAACCGCTAGGCGGCCAGCATTTTCTGCACTTCGGTGACCAGCTCGCGCAGGTGCACCGGCTTCGACAGGACCTTGGCCTGCTTGGGGGCGTTGGAATCCGGATTGAGCGCCACGGCGGCGAAGCCTGTGATGAACATGATCTTGATGTCGGGGTCGAGCTCGGCTGCCCTGCGGGCGAGCTCGATGCCGTCCATCTCGGGCATCACGATATCGGTGAGGAGGAGTTCGAACGGTTCTTCGCGCAGCCTGTGGTAGGCTGAAAGGCCATTGTCATAAGAGGTCACGTCAAATCCTGCATTCTGCAACGCCTTCACCAGAAAGCGGCGCATATCGGTATCGTCTTCCGCAAGGAGGATTTTCGACATAACCACGCTGCACCCCATCCGGCTCTATGTGGCCGCCTCAGCAGCCTGATTAAGACTTATGCCCGGTAAACAACGAGTGAACCAAAAGCATTGCTTGGCTTTGTGGCCCCCGCCGTGAACAATAGACGGTATAATGGAGTGTTAAACCTGCCGGGGCCGCAAATGCCCAGGCTATAAGGGCTACCGGATCTTCAATGGCGGTCATGCATGAGTGAAATTCGCGACGAGCTCGACCCGCCATTCGAGATACTCGAGCCCCGGGCCTGCCAAGGGCCGGTCCTGTTCAACTCACCCCACAGCGGGTCGACCTACCCGCGCGATTTTCTGGCGGCGTGCCGGCTCGACATTGCCACCCTGCGCCGCTCGGAAGACAGCTTTGTCGACGAACTGATCGCCGGCGTGGTGCGCTGCGGCTATCCGATGATGCGCGCGCATTTTCCGCGCTGTTTTGTCGACGTGAACCGCGAGCCTTACGAGCTTGATCCGCGGATGTTCGAAGGCCGCCTGCCGTCATTCGCCAATACCCGTTCGATGCGTGTCGCCGGAGGCCTTGGAACCGTCGCCAGAGTGGTTGGCGATGCCCAGGAAATCTACGATCAACGCATTCCGGTCGACGATGCCTTGCAGCGGATCGAAAGCCTGTACAAGCCCTACCATCGGGCTCTGCGCCGGCTTTTCAGCCGTCTGCATCGCGATTTCGGCGCGGCAGTGCTGGTTGATTGCCATTCGATGCCGTCATCAGCCGGTCACAAAGACGAACGGCCGCGGCCGGAATTCGTGCTGGGCGACCGATACGGTACGAGCTGTGTCGGTGTGGTAGCCGAAACGGTTGAAAAGACGCTGCGGTCGCTGGGCTACACCGTCAGCCGCAACAAGCCTTATGCGGGTGGGTTCATCACCGAGCATTACGGCAATCCAGCTGCCGGGCTGCACGCGATCCAGCTGGAGATAAACCGAGCCCTTTACATGGATGAGCGGCGTTATCAGCGGTCGGCGGCCTTCGATCACCTGGCTGCCGATTTGGAGACTTTGGCCAGACGGTTGGCCGACATCCCGCTGGAACAACTGCGCCCATATCGGGCCGCTGCCGAATAAGCTAAAAAAAGGGCCGCTTGCGGTTGCGAGCGGCCCAAGTCTAGGGAGGAAACGCCCAAGGAGGGCAGCGGTAGCTCTCGCTACCGCACTGCAATAAGCTACACCGCGACGCACAAAAATCAAGATTGGAAGCCCCTTTTCCTATGCTAATAGCGCATAGCTGCCGCCCAACAGAACCTCTTCCGGCATGCCTATGCGAAAGTGGAAAGGTCGAAGCGGTATGACGGCGATCGACTTCAGCAGTTTCGTTGATCAGCTCGCTACCGCCTCGGGCGATACAATCCTTCCGTTCTTCCGAACAGCCCTGGCAGTCGAGAACAAAAAGGCCGGCGGGTTCGACCCGGTTACCGCTGCGGATCGCGCAGCGGAGCAGAGCATGCGCGCGCTCATCCGCAAGCAGTTTCCTGACCACGGTATCCTTGGTGAGGAATACGGGTCCGAGCACACGAATGCCGAATACGTTTGGGTTCTCGACCCGATCGACGGCACAAAATCATTCATTTCCGGCATGCTGGCTTGGGGCACGCTGATTGGCTTGATGCGATTTGGCGAGCCGGTCTTCGGCATGATGAGCCAGCCTTTTACGCGCGAACGATTTTCCGGCGATGGCGGCGCGGCGCACTACCGGGGTCCGGCCGGCAAGCGCGACCTGCATGTGCGGGAGTGCGCGAGCCTCGATCAGGCGCTGATGTCCACAACCAGCCCTTTGCTGATGACCGGAAATGACCGCGCGGCATTCAGTAAGCTCGAGGACAAGGTGAAGCTCTCCCGCTACGGCGGCGATTGTTATGCCTACTGCATGCTTGCTGCAGGGCTGATCGATCTGATCGTCGAAACCGAAATCAAGCCGCACGACATCGTGGCTATCATCCCCATCATCGCCGGTGCTGGCGGCATCATCACGACTTGGGAGAATGGACCTGCGCAAGGTGGCGGTCGGATCGTCGTTGCCGGCGATAGACGCGTGCACACTGCGGCGCTGGAGATTCTCGCGCGCTAAAATCGCGGGGTGCCCGGCACGAAGGCGTCGAATGCCGCCCAGAACTGCGCGCGGTAGTGATCTTGTTCCTGGAGAATCTCGTGCTTGGCGCCGGCAAGAATGAGGTGCCGGCCCGCAAGCAGATTCTGCCCGAAGGTCTCGATGGCCGGCGTTGAAACGACTTGATCGCGCCCGGCTGCGACCATCAGGATTGGCTGGCGGATGCTCGCCGCATAGGCGGGATCCGCGAATTGTTTCATCTGCCGGAGCGCGACATCGGCCCAGGCCACCGTCGGCGCGCCGAGACCGAGCGCCGGTTCCTGCTCGAGCACCGCCGCGTTCCGCGCATAGCGGACGGGATCCGACGTCAGCACGTTGCCGATGAAACTTTCGGTGCCGGTGGCGGCAGAATCTCCTGTCGGAACATAGGCGCCGCCGACTCCAAGCAGCCGCATGAAGCGCGCCAACGGGCCAGCGACCTGCGTGAGACGTCCGGACGGCAGCGCGATCATCGGTGCGGACAGTACAACGCGTTCGAACCAACGGCTGCCGTCATGGCAGGCGCGAATAATCACGGCCCCGCCCATGGAATGCGCAAGCGCGAAGATCGGCGGAGGACAATCCGGCAGCACCACCTGCTCCATAACCGCTTCGAGGTCGGTGATGAAGTTCGAAAAACTTCGCACGTAGCCCTTGTGGCGGTTCGAGAGAGCGCGATCCGAAAGCCCCTGGCCGCGCCAATCAAACGTCACCACTGCGAAACCGCGCGCGCGCAGGTCGCGCACCGTCTCGAAATATTTCTCGATAAATTCGGCGCGCCCCTGCAGAACCAGCACGGTGCCCTTGCGGCCCGGCGGCGGCGGCCAGCGGGCGAAGCGCAAGTTCACCCCGTCGGGGGTCTGGATTGCGCCGGTCACCACATCGTCGGGCACCGGGTTGGCAGGAATGGAAACGAGTTTCATGTGGCCGGAAGGTGAGCCGGAGCGGCGCCAGCGCGTTATAGCAGGGCGGTGAAGGCGCTCAATTGCGGACAAATTTCCGCCAAAAATACCAACACTTCCAATCGCTTACTTGACCCATTGCGGACCTTGCACGCTCCGAAAACGCTCCCATATCAACACTGCGCAGGCCTTCGGGCTGCGCACGGTGAGGTCTGGCCATTCGGCGGACCACCGCATGTCGCTCAACAATGGAGGATATGCCATGCGAACTTTCGATCTTGCTCCCCTTTATCGTTCGACCGTCGGCTTCGATCGGCTCTTTTCCATGCTCGATGGATTTGAGGCCGCTCCAGGCTACCCGCCCTACAATATCGAGCGGACCGGTGAGAACGATTACCGCGTCACTGTCGCGGTTGCCGGCTTCGGCGAGAATGAAATCTCGATTGAAGCAAAGGAAAACACCCTGACGATCAAGGGCTCGAAACAGACCAAGGAAGAGGAAAACGGCGAAGTGCTCTATCAGGGCATTGCCGCCCGCGCCTTTGAGCGCGTCTTCCAGCTTGCCGACCATGTGCAGGTCAAGAACGCGAGCCTCGAGAACGGATTGCTGCACGTCGATCTCGTGCGGGAGATTCCCGAGGCCAAAAAGCCGCGCCAGATTCCGATTGGCAACGGCAAGGCAAAGGCTCAGGTCATCGAGACCAAGGCGGCCTAACGCGGCCAGTCTCGATCTGAAAAACGGCAGCGCCCCGGAATACCCCGGGGCGCTTTCGTTTTTCGTTCGCTGCTCGCCGCTACCTTTTTTGCTGGTCGCCGCTTTCGGGCGCAACCTGGATGATGCGCGCTGCGCGCGTGTAAGGAGGCGTCAGCGACGTGTTCAGCGCCGGGGCCATGAAGAGCACGTCGCCGAACTGCGCGTCGACCACGACAAGGAGTTCAATGCCTGCCCGGTCGAATGCGTGCAGCATGTAGTAGGCCCCGCGCCTGACGGGCTCGCCGCTGGGGTCGAGCCCTAAATAACTTACGGATGCCAGAATGTCGGAAGGCGGCAGAATGCCAATCGATGGCGCCCCAAGCTCGGGCGATTGAGCGCGCGCCGCGCCGCTCAAAAGACCTCCCGCCACAATCACTGCCGCCAGCTTGCCCGGATGCAGTAGTCCCGTGCCTTTCATGGCAAACCCCTGTTCATTATCCACCTGTCCCTGTGCCGAGACTAAATGGTTAACGCGTATCCGTCCTGGGACCCCAGGGGTTCGGGGGGCCCATGGGCGCAATAGGATTGCGCGGTAGTATGGGTGTGGACAGGCGTTCTTGCCGCCCGGCTGTCACCGCCGCAATAAAACGAAAGATTTCGCTCAATCCGGCGTGGACCAGCCTTGTGCGACAGGGCAAAATTTGGCATGGTCCATTAGGACAGTAATACTGTCCTAATGGCTGGCGAGCACGGGTGGCGGCTCTTAGGTCGCAGGGCAGACATCGGTGGCGCCCGAACAGGTGCAGCCACGGGCGGCGACAACGTCGGACAGGCTGCTCCTTCTCGAGATCAGTTACGCGTTGACCGCGTGCGCGCTGGCGCGCGGACGAGGTGGGTACGCCGGAGCGGATCGCGCCGGCGAGGCAGGATGAGATGAGCGAGCAGAAGCGCAACGCTGCATTTGCCGGACGCGGCTCGACCGCTGATCCCGGCACACCGCTCGCGCAGGGTCTCTACGATCCCGCGCTCGACAAGGATTCGTGCGGCGTTGGATTCATCGCGGACATCAAGGGCCGCAAGTCGCATCAACTCATCGAAGACGGTTTGCGCATTCTTTGCAATCTCGAGCACCGCGGTGCGGTCGGCGCCGATCCACGCATGGGCGACGGCGCCGGCATCCTCGTGCAGATCCCACACAAGTTCTTTGCAAAGAAAACTGCCGAGCTTGGATTCAAGTTGCCGGCCGCGGGCGAATACGCCGTCGGTTATCTCTTCATGCCGCAAGATCCGAACTGGCGGCAGATCATCCGCGACATCTACGCCGAGGTCATTGCGCGCGAGAAGTTGACGTTGCTCGGCTGGCGCGACGTGCCGACCGACAATTCGACGCTTGGTGAATCGGTCAAGCCGACCGAGCCGAAACACATGCAGGTGTTCATCGGCCGCGGCAAGAAAAAGATATCGGAGGATGAGTTCGAACGCCGGCTCTACATCCTGCGCAAGTCGATCTCGAATGCGATTTATCGCCGGCGCGAGCGCCGCACCTCCGGCTATTATCCGGTGTCAATCTCGTGCCGTACGGTGATCTACAAGGGAATGTTCCTGGCCGACCAGCTCGGCACCTACTATCCCGACCTGCACGATCCGGATTTCGAGAGCGCGCTCGCGCTGGTGCACCAGCGCTTCTCGACCAACACATTCCCGACCTGGTCGCTCGCGCACCCGTATCGCTACATTGCGCACAACGGCGAGATCAATACGCTGCGCGGCAACGTCAACTGGATGGCAGCACGGCAGGCGTCGGTTTCCTCGCCGCTGTTCGGCAAGGACATCAACAAGCTCTGGCCGATCTCCTACGAAGGCCAGTCCGACACGGCCTGCTTTGACAACGCGCTCGAATTCCTCACGCAGGGCGGCTACTCGCTCGCGCACGCGATGATGATGATGATTCCAGAAGCCTGGGCGGGCAATCCGCTCATGGACGAGGAACGCCGTGCTTTCTACGAATACAACGCCGCATTGATGGAGCCGTGGGACGGCCCTGCGGCGATCGCCTTCACCAACGGCCGGCAAATCGGCGCCACGCTTGACCGCAACGGCCTGCGTCCGGCGCGCTATTTGCTCACGCGCGACGACCGCATCGTGATGGCCTCCGAGGTGGGCGTATTGCCGATCCCGGAGAAGGACATCATCAAGAAGTGGCGGCTGCAGCCGGGCAAGATGCTGCTGGTCGACCTCGACGAGGGCCGGCTCATTCCCGACGAGGAATTGAAGGCGACGCTAGCAAAGAGCCACCCTTACCGGGAGTGGCTCGCACGCACGCAGATTGTGCTCGAAGAGCTTCCGGGCACCGCGAATGTCGCGCCGATCTCGAACCTGTCGCTGCTCGATCGCCAGCAGGCCTTCGGTTACACGCAGGAAGACATCAAGTTCCTGATGGCGCCGATGGCGACCACCGGCGAGGAAGCGGTCGGTTCTATGGGCAACGACACGCCGATTTCGGCGCTGTCCAACAAGCCGAAGTCGCTGTTCACCTATTTCAAGCAGAACTTCGCGCAGGTCACCAACCCGCCGATCGACCCGATCCGCGAGGAGCTGGTGATGAGCCTCGTCTCCATCATCGGGCCGCGCCCGAACCTGCTTGATCACGAAGGCATGTCGAACACCAAGCGGCTCGAGGTGCGCCAGCCGATCCTCACCAACGAGGATCTGGAAAAGATCCGCTCGATCTCGGAAATGAGCGGCGACCATTTCAAGTCGAGAACCTTCGACATCACGTTCCCCGCCGAGCATGGCCCCGACGGCATGGGCTGGGCGATCGACGAACTCTGCGAGCGCGCGGAAGAGGAAGTGCGCAACGGCTGCAACATCATCATATTGTCGGACCGCAAGGCGGGCGCCGATCGCATTCCAATTCCGGCACTGCTCGCCTGCGCCGCCGTGCATCACCACCTGATCCGCAACGGCCTGCGCACGTCCGTCGGCATGGTGCTGGAGACCGGCGAGCCGCGCGAGGTGCATCATTTCGCATGTCTCGCGGGCTACGGCGCCGAGGCGATCAATCCCTACCTCGCCTTCGAGACGCTGACCGCGATGAAGGACGACCTGCCGGGCAAGCCGACCGACGACAAGGAAGTCGTCAAGAAATACATCAAGGCGATCGGCAAAGGCCTGCTCAAGGTGATGTCCAAGATGGGCATCTCCACTTATCAGTCGTATTGCGGTGCGCAGATTTTCGACGCCGTCGGCCTGCGTCAGGATTTCGTCGACAAGTACTTCACCGGAACGCACACGCGCATTGAAGGTGTTGGGCTTGCCGAAATTGCCGAAGAAGCCGTCCGCCGGCATCGCGATGCCTTCAGCGACGCGCCGATCTACCGCTCGATGCTCGATGTCGGCGGCGACTACGCCGTGCGCGTACGCGGCGAGGACCACGTGTGGACCGCGGAGACAGTGTCGCACCTGCAGCACGCGGTGCGTGGCAATTCGCAGGACCATTACCGCGCCTTTGCGCAGATCGTGAACGAGCAGAACGAGCGGCTGCTGACCATCCGCGGGATGTTCCGCCTCAAGAAGGCCGAGGAAGACAGCCGCAAACCGGTCCCCTTGGAAGAAGTCGAGCCGGCCAAGACCATCGTGCGGCGGTTCTCGACGGGCGCCATGTCGTTCGGCTCGATCTCGCGCGAGGCCCACACGACGCTGGCGATCGCCATGAACCGCATCGGCGGCAAATCGAACACCGGGGAAGGTGGCGAGGAATCCGATCGCTTCAAGCCGCTCCCGAACGGCGATTCGATGCGGTCGGCGATCAAGCAGGTCGCTTCGGGCCGCTTCGGCGTCACCGCCGAGTATCTCGTCAATTCCGACGTGATGCAGATCAAGATGGCGCAGGGCGCAAAGCCCGGCGAAGGCGGCCAGTTGCCCGGGCACAAGGTCGACAAGACCATCGCCAAGGTCCGCCACTCGACTCCTGGCGTCGGCCTGATCTCGCCGCCGCCGCACCATGACATTTATTCGATCGAGGACCTGGCGCAGCTGATCTTTGATCTGAAGAACGTCAACCCGACGGGCGACGTCTCCGTGAAGCTCGTGTCGGAAGTCGGTGTCGGCACGGTCGCCGCCGGCGTCTCAAAAGCGCGCGCCGATCACGTCACCATCGCCGGATTCGAAGGCGGCACCGGCGCCTCTCCGCTCACCTCGATCAAGCACGCCGGCAGTCCCTGGGAAATCGGCCTCGCCGAGACCCACCAGACACTCGTGATCAACCGCCTGCGCGGCCGCATTGCCGTGCAGGTCGACGGCGGTATCCGCACCGGCCGCGATGTGGTGGTGGGCGCCCTGCTCGGCGCCGACGAATTCGGCTTTGCCACCGCGCCGCTGATCGCAGCCGGCTGCATCATGATGCGCAAGTGCCACCTCAACACCTGCCCGGTCGGGGTCGCGACACAGGACCCCGTGCTGCGCAAGCGCTTCAAGGGCCAGCCCGAGCACGTCATCAATTATTTCTTCTTTGTCGCCGAGGAAGTGCGCGAGCTGATGGCCGAGCTCGGCTTCCGCACTTTCGATGAGATGGTGGGGCAGATGCAGATGCTCGACCGCCGCAAGCTGGTCGAGCACTGGAAGGCCAAGGGCCTCGACTTCTCCAAGCTGTTCACCAAGCCGCCGGCGGAGAAAGGCACCGCCATCTACAAGTGCGAGGAGCAAGATCACAAGATCAAGGACATCCTCGATCGCAAGCTGATCACCGAGGCGCAGGCCGCGCTCGATCGCGGCGCGCCAGTGCGGCTGCAGGCCGTCATTCGCAACACCGACCGCGCCTGCGGCGGCATGCTTTCGGGCGAGGTCGCCAAGCGCTTCGGCCATGAAGGCCTGCCCGATGACACGATCCACGTGCGCTTCACCGGCACGGCCGGACAGAGTTTCGGCGCGTGGCTCGCGCGCGGCGTTACCTTCGAGCTCGACGGCGATGCCAACGACTATGTCGGCAAGGGCCTGTCAGGCGGCCGCCTGGTCATCAGGCCGCCGGCGGATTCGGGCATCGTGCCGGAGGAATCGATCATCGTCGGCAATACTGTCCTTTACGGCGCGATCGAAGGTCAGTGCTACTTCCGCGGCGTCGCCGGCGAGCGCTTCGCGGTGCGCAATTCCGGCGCGATCGCGGTCATCGAGGGCGCCGGTGACCACTGCTGCGAGTACATGACGGGCGGTATTGTGGTCGTCCTCGGCCGCACCGGACGAAACTTCGCCGCCGGCATGTCGGGCGGCATTGCCTACGTGCTCGACGAGGATGAAAGCTTCAAGTCACGCTGCAATATGACGATGGTCGAGCTCGAGCCGGTGCCGGAAGAAGAGCAAATCGCGGAGCAGGAATTCGGCCACTACAACGATCTGGAATCGCACGGTCGCGTCGACGTGATGTCTGACCTCACGACCAAGGATGCCGAGCGGCTGCATATGCTGATCTCGAACCACGCGCTTTACACTGGCTCCAAGCGCGCCGCCGAGATCCTCGCTGACTGGAACAAGTATCGCCCGCTGTTCCGCAAGGTGATGCCGGTCGAATACCGCCGCGCGCTCGCCGAGATGGCGAAGGAAAAGGCCGCCACGATGCAGGCCGCGGAATAGTCGCGTATGGGTAAGGTCACAGGGTTTCTGGAAATCGAGCGCGAGGACCGCGACTACCAACCGGTCGAGGAGCGCATCAAGCATTGGCACGAATTCGTTCTGCCGCTTCCGGAGAAGGAACTCCGGGATCAGGCCGCGCGCTGCATGGATTGCGGCGTGCCCTATTGCCACGGCACCAGCCGGATAACCGGTGCGCCAACCGGTTGCCCGGTCAACAATCAGATTCCCGACTGGAATGACCTGGTTTATCGCGGCGATTGGGACGAGGCCGCACGCAATCTGCATTCGACCAACAACTTCCCCGAGTTCACCGGCCGCGTGTGCCCCGCGCCGTGCGAGGCGTCCTGCACGCTCAACATCGATGAGAATCCGGTCACGATCAAAACGATCGAGTGCGAAATCGCCGATCGCGCGATTGCCCAGGGACTCAAGCCCGACAAGCCGCAGCGCAAGACCGGCAAGAAAGTCGCGGTTGTTGGCTCAGGGCCCGCGGGGCTTGCCTGCGCGCAACAGCTCGCGCGCGCCGGTCACGACGTGCACGTCTACGAACGCTGGGCGAAAGCCGGCGGCCTGCTCCGTTACGGCATTCCGGACTTCAAGATGGAAAAAATCCACGTCGACCGCCGCGTCGAGCAGATGCAGGGCGAAGGCGTCACTTTTCATTACAACGCGCATGTCGGCGCGAATGTCCCGGCCGACAAGCTCGTCAAAGAGCATGACGCGGTCGTGCTCACCGGCGGCAGCGAGAAGTCGCGCGATCTGCCAATTCCCGGACGCGAGCTCAAGGGCATCCATTTCGCGATGGATTTCCTGCCGCAGCAGAATCGGCGCGTGAGCAATGAGCCGCAGGGCAACGTCGAGCCGATCCTGGCGAAGGGCAAAAAGGTCGTGGTGATCGGCGGCGGCGACACCGGGTCCGACTGCATCGGCACGTCGATCCGTCAAGGGGCGGTGTCGGTTACCAATTTCGAGATCATGCCGCAGCCGCCAGAGCAAGAGAACAAGATGCTCACCTGGCCCGACTGGCCGCTCAAGCTGCGCATCTCGTCAAGCCATGAAGAGGGCGTTGCTCGCGAATTTGCCGTGCTGACGCAGAAGTTCACCGGCGAGAACGGCCAGGTGAAGAAACTTCACTGCACGCAGGTAGACCCGCAATTCAAGCCGATGCCGGGCACCGAATTCGAGATCGAAGCCGATCTCGTGCTGCTCGCCATGGGCTTCGTGCACCCCGTGCACGAGGGCATGCTCAAGGCCCTCGACATTGTCCTCGACCAGCGCGGCAACGTTTCGGCCGACACGATGGCTTACCAGACATCCGTACCAAAGGTGTTCGCCGCCGGCGACATGCGGCGCGGCCAGTCACTGGTGGTGTGGGCGATCCGCGAAGGTCGGCAGGCGGCGCATGCCGTTGACATGTTCCTGATGGGATCGACGACCCTGCCGCGCTGAAGCGGCAGACTTTTTAACTCGACAAATTGCTTTAACGGAAGCCGCCGCCGAACAGGCCTATCGGCCGCGGCGGGCGGGGCACGTCGTCCCGCTGCTGCGGACGGACCGGCGGCTTGGGCTCTGCCCTGGGTTTCGAGGGCGTATTTTGTGTCGTCTTCGCAGCCGGCGCATTCTTGGGCGCGGCCGTCTTTTTGTCAGGCGTGGCGGCCGGTTCGGGGCGCGCGGTCTCAGCCGGCGGCGCGGCCGCCATAGCCCCCGCGGGCACCGCCGCCGCAGGCGGCAGCACGGCTTTGCCGTCGCTATCGGGTTTCAATGCGAAATCATCGGCGCGCCCGCGCGGAGCCGCAACGGGCTCACCCTTCACCAGCACGTGAGTCGCAGTGGCATCGCTATGGGGGGGGCTGCTTCCGGCGCCTCCCACCAGTTCCTCCGACGTGGCGGGCACAACCGTCAGCGGCACCACAGGCCCGGCCATCGGACGCGCCGCCGGCTTCCCGTCGGGCGTCGCCGGCGCAACAGGTCCCGAAGGAATTGCGATCGGTGCCACGCGGCTATTCATCTGGCGGCGGACTTCGCGCTCGACATAATGCGCAAGCTTTAGCGCGCCGCTTTTTGTGAAGAATACGCCGTCGCTCGAACGCAGGCGGCGCATCTGGCCTTCATAGTCCGGGCCGAAGTTCGAGTATTTTCCCGCCTCGTCGACAAATCCATCCCAGATGTCGATATAGATCACGCCGGCGCGCTCGGCGCGGGCACGATAGAGGTCATTGAGGTAGACGGCGTCAGCGGTTGACTTTGTGCCGCGGATCGACGGCAGACCGACCCAGAATACCGGCACGCCTTTGCTCTTGAGCGCGGCGATCGTGTCGTCGATGCGCTTCGAATAGATCTCGGCCCACTGGTCGGTGCGGAATTCGATCGTACCGGTTGCCCTCTTGCCAGGCTGCGTTTCGGGTGCCGCGATCGTATCCTGCTCAGTGTCCTCGACCTGATTCTTCGTCTGGGATTCTTTTTCCGGCGTCTGTTTGCTTACTTTATCTTTTTCTTTCTTCTTGTCCGCTTCCTTCGCCAAGTCGCGCTCGCGGATATTTTGACGGTCGCTGACACCGAGCATCATCACAACGAAATTCGCCTTCTCCTGAGTGAGGATGTCGCGCGCAACATGCCACCAATCGAGATCGCCCTTCGCCTCGTATCGCAGCAGTCCCGAGTGCAATTTGTTTTTGCGGACAACGGCAATTTCCGGTGAATCCGCGAAGGCGTCTTCCAATCCGTAGGCAAGCCAGTCGGCCATGGCGTCGCCCATGACGACAACCGAGGTCGTCGGCGCAACGGCATCCGGCTTTGCTTCCGCCTTTTTCGGCGGCGGCGCTCGCGAGTTGTCGACAGGCGCCTGCTGCTCGGTGCTGTTGTCGAATTGCCTCTGGCCGCCACCGAAAAATCCGCCGCCGAAAAATCCGCCACCACTCGGTCGCTGTGGACGCTGTCGGTTCCAGAATCCATCCCCGAAAAACTGCGCTTGTGCGGGTGAACTGACGGCGAGTTCCAGCGCGGCCAGACCTGCGAAGTCCACCGCGGCCAGAAGGGCGGCTCCAACAAGCCAGCGCGAAACCCGGTTCTTTCCAGTCATGCGATGTGCCAAATCGACGGGCCGTATTCGGCAACGGCCCCACCGCCATGGACCATTAGCGCCCGAAAAATGTCAACTCAAAGGTGACAGGGCCGCTATCCTTAACGTGCGCGTAGCTGATCCAGGATACCGGCGGAAGCAAAACCGTCAGGAATCCGGCCGCTTTTCGCCTGGAAATCGCGAATTGCTGCGCGGGTTTTAAGCCCAAACTGACCATCGGGCTCACCGACGTCAAAACCGTGCCGCGCGAGCAGTTGTTGAAGTTCCAGACGCTCCGTCCGCGACAGAACACGCTCATATCGCGGCCAATCCTGTGAGAACGAGCCCCCGCCGCGCAGCCGGTCTGCGAGATGCCCGATCGCCAAGGCGTAGGCTTCAGCAGGGTTGTATTTCATGATGACGCCGAAATTTGTGAGCATCAGGAAGCCCGGCCCTTGCACGCCGGCCGGCACCAATAGAAATGCATGATCGTCCGGTCGTGGGAACGGATGGCCGTCGGGGCGTCTGATGCCGTTACGTTCCCATTCGCGGATAGACATCGTCCGGCTGTTGTCCGCGAGAAGAAAATTGAATGTCGTCGGCACGATCACCTCATAGCCCCACGTCTGTCCGATGATCCATCCATCCTTTTTCAGGTTATTGGCGGTGGACGCAATGATGTCGGGGATCGAATCAACGACGTCGCGCCGCCCGTCACGGTCAAAATCGACGGCATAGCGCTTGAATGCGGTCGGCATGAACTGCGTTGGCCCGAATGCTCCGGCCCAGGAGCCGACCAGATGCTCAGGACGCACGTCGCCACGCTGAAGAATCTCAAGAGTCGACAGGAATTCCTCACGGAAATAGTTTTGCCGCCGTCCGACACAGGCCAGCGTCGCTGTGGAACGCAATACCGGGCGTTCGCCGCCAAGCGTTCCGTAATTTGTCTCGACGCCCCAAATTGCCGCGATCGTGTAGCGATCAACGCCATAGATCCGCTCCACAGCATCAAAAACGCTGCGGTATTTTTCGAGCAATGCGCGGCCGCGCTCGATGCGTTCGCCCGTCACCAGGATGTCGAGATAGTCCCAGACCGACTTGGTGAACTCAGGCTGGTTGTCGAGCAGATCCATGATCCTCAGATCAGGCGTCAGCGCCGCGGTATACTTTGCAAAAGTGTTTCGCGAAATGCCCCGCTTCGCGGCCGCCGGCCAGAACCGCTGGATGCAGCTATGAAAATTCGCCGCGGACGCCCGGATTGCCTCAGCCGTCATGAGCGGATGGCCGGATGCGCCCGACTGCCCACTCCACTCCATGGTCTGCTGCGGAGTCGGCTGTGGCAGCGCCCCTGTGGTGGTGGGGGAACGAGAGTCCTGCGCTCCGGCGATTCCGCCGGCAGCCGCAAAAACGCCCGTAATGACGACAAATCGCAACCAGCGCATGCCCGTCCCGTCGTTAATCCGCCATCCCCAATCTATGGATGCCCCGATATCATTTCACGGGCGTTAATGGTGTACTTCTTTATGTCGCATCTGGACCCCCCACCCTGACCCGTGCTTTCTGCGCCGGAATTCACGACTCATACTGAAGATTTCGCATGACCCGCATTCGCAAAGCCATATTTCCCGTGGCCGGCCTCGGAACCCGCTTTTTGCCCGCGACCAAGGCCATGCCCAAGGAGATGCTTCCGGTCGTCGACCGGCCGTTGATCCAGCATGT
>Ga0310900_10000248_pt1 | contig 17026 bp, 20 predicted proteins | sample C24D1metaG_FD_203879 | JGI IMG/M metagenome (GOLD analysis project Ga0310900, IMG submission 203879) | Lab incubated soil microbial communities from West Virginia University Organic Research Farm, Morgantown, WV, United States - C24D1 | ecosystem: Environmental > Terrestrial > Soil >...
CGTCGCTCGCGCAGAACGAGTTCACGGCCCTGTTCGCGGAGGAGGGTTTCGCGCCCATCTACCCGTGCCCGGGTCAGCGTCTCTACACCGTGACCGGCTGCGTCGGCGGTCTCACGGGTGCGCACACCATCGACTGCACGGACGCCGCGTAACCCTCCCCCTGACCGGCCCCGCCCGCTCGTCGTCCCTGCGGGCGGGGCCTCTCCAGACAGGAAGGAGGGACCATGGGAAAGATCGTTTCCAACCGCGAACTCGTAGCCACGCCGGCAGTCGGACAGCGACGCTACGGACTGTTCGACGCCGTGGCGTCGTCCAACACGATGCCGCGCAGCGTCATCGCCTCCGGACTCCAGTTCCTGACGGATCACTGCGACCCGGCCGTCACCTACGACCAGACGTGCGCCGTGTCCCCGGTCAAGCCTTTCACCGAAGGCAGCGACCTGATGGGTGCGGACCCGTTCTGGGTCCTCGCCCGCAAGCGCTGCGGCTCCGTCGGCCGCACCGCCGAGGAGATGCGCTCGGCCGTCGCCCGGCAGCTTGACGCACAGGCTCAGACGGTCGTGGAAGACGTCTTCTGGGACGGTGGCGGACTCGCCACGATCCCGGCTGCGCAGACCCTCACGGGCGCAGGGGCGACGATCGTCGTTCCGACCGTCCCCGGGGCCGGAGCGGCCATCGCGGCCCTTGAGGCGGCGTTCTACGCCGTTGTGGGGTACCGAGGCACGATCCACGTCAACACGCGCGCCGAAGGTGCCTTGGAGTACGCGGGGTTCCTGAAGACGTTTGAGGCGGGTGTCTGGAAGACGTCCAAGAAAAGCACGGTCTCTCTGGGCGACGGCTACGGCGTTACTGGCCCGGCCAACGTCGCTCCGGCGGCCGGGTTCGTCTGGGCGTTCATGACCCCGCCGGTCCACATGTGGTCGGCCGACATCCCGCAGCCGGACGCGCGCCAGACGCTCGACCGGACGCTGAATCAGTGGGACGTCGTCGCAGAGCGCGTGTACACGCTTGCCTGGGACTGCCCCATGGTGTTCGCCGTACAGGTGCCCACCGCGGCTCCGGCCGTCGCGACCGTTCCGGCACCGGTATGAGCCGGGCCGACTGGGTCACCGTGACCCCCGCCGCGGGTCGTCTCGCCGAGACGGCCGCCGAACTGCTCGCCCTCGCTCGACACCCGGGCGATGTCCGCACCGCAGGCTCCGGCGCCGAGTTCATCGTTCCGCCGTACCTGGCGGAGGCGTACATGCCCTCCGTCCAGACCGAACAGCCGAAGCGGCCGGCGCGCCGCAGCAAGAAGGAGGTAGAGACGGATGGCGACTGAGTGTCTGCCCATGGCGCGCGGCAAGGTGATCCGGCTCACGCGGCTGGACTCCTGCGGCGCCCCCGTGGAGGGGACCACGTCCACCCTGGTGTCCAAGTCGTTCGTCTCCGTGACGAACACGCCGAACTACCAGGATCCGGAGGAGGTCACGCAGCTCGACGCGAACGGCGATATCTGCGTCGAGGACCAGGCCAACCCGGCCTTCCGCTGGATCGACCTGTCCATCGTGCTGTGCACCACGGATCCGTTCTTCGTCAACATCGTCACCGGCGACCCGCTCGTGGTCGACGACGCCACCCCGACCCCGAACACGGTCGGCTGGCGCATCGACGCGGACCTCACCGGCACGGCGAACTTCGCCATGGAGGTGTGGTCCGGCTCGCCCGGACAGGCGTGCACCGGCGGGTTCGCGAAGTACGGCTACTGGCTGTACCCGTGGATCACGCAGGCCCGATGGGGCGAGTGGGTGATCCAGAACGGCGTGCTCACCACGACGTTCACCGCTCGCACGGCGGCTGGCGGATCGTGGGGTGTCGGTCCGTACAACATCCGTCGCGACGCGACCGTGCCGGCTACGCTGGAGCCGTTGCTGACGCCCATCGGGGCGTCGCAGCATCTGCACTTCCAGACCACGACGCTGGAGTACCCGACCGCGACGTGCGGGGCCGCGGAGCTGGTCATCCCGTAGCCTTACGACCAAGGGCGCGCCCACGTGCGGGACGTGGGCGCGCCCCGGCCATGGGAGCCGACATGCCGCTCATCAAGTACTCGCAGTACGTCTACTACCCCGGTGGCGGACCGGCCGCGTTCGTAGACCTCAAGGTCATGCTGACGGGTGGCAACGTCGCCGTACCGTTGCTCGCCGACAAGGCGGGTACGTCGCCACTCCCCAACCCGGTTACGACCGACGCTGAGGGTCTTGTGACGTTCTACGCTCCGCCCGGGGACTACTCCGTGTGGCTTGGCGGGGCTGCGTGGCCTCTGTTGGTCGATGACACCGAGACCGATCCGGCGTGGCCCGGTACTTTCGTACACGAACAAACCACTCCGGCTGTGAGCTGGAGTGTCGCGCATCACTTCGGCACGGAACCCTCCGTCGACGTCATCACCGATGACGTCGAGACTAAGGGTGAAGTGTCGCACCCGGACGACGAACACACAGTGATCACGTTCGGCTCGCCCACCACGGGCGTGGCCAGGCTCAGGAGGTAGTCATGGCAGGCGTGCAGTTCGGTCAGCAGATCGACATGAACGGGTTCAAGATCACCGAAGTTGCTCCGGGCACCAACCCGACCGACGCGGTGAACCTCTCTCAGCTCTCCGCGTTCGCCGACGGATTCAGGGCCAACGTCGGAGACGGGTCGGCGCTCAACTACAACGTCGTCCACAACTTCGGCACGCTGGACGTACTCGTCGAGGTCTACAACAACTCCGGCGGCGGCACCGTGCTCGCCGAGGTGACCCGGCCCGACTCCAACACCGTGAACGTGGCCTTCGGTGCCGCGGTGCCGCTGAACGCGTACAGCGTTCTCGTGTTCAAGCTCCCGGCCTGATGAGCGGGCGGACCTTCGTACATCTGGCGCGGCTGCTGAATCTCACCGCGCCCCCTGCCGCGCCCGGGTCCGGGGACGTCTGGTACCGCTCCGACACGAAGCAGATCCGGGCGTCCGACGGAGTCTCCGGGGAAGCGCTGACGGTCGGGCCAGAGGGAAACCTGCCGGTGATCCGGTCCACGGCATGGCACGGTCTGCCGGCCTACGGCGCCACCGGAACGGCCAACGTGCCGGTCAACCAGATGTTCGCGCTGCCCTTCTGGCCCGGGCGCCAGTGCACGCTCACCGGTCTGGCCGCGAATGTCACGCTGGCACTCGTCGGCGGCAACCTGCGCTTCGGCCTGTACAACGCGGACGCGAACGGGCTGCCGACCACGCTGGTGGCCGACTACGGCACCGTGACGGCCGGCGTGACGGGAATCCGGTCCATCACAGGTCTGTCCACGTCTGTGCGCCCGGTGCTCCACTACCTGGTGGTCGGCCGACAAGGCGGCGTGGTGAACCTGGGTCTGACCACCCGGATCACGTGGGACCCGATTGTCTCCGAGACGACGCCGACCATCACGGGTGCGCTCAACTCCTACATCCAAACGGGCATCTCCGGGGCGCTTCCCGCGTCGTTCGGCACCCCGGCCGGACTCGACACCGCCCCCGCTCTCGCAGTTCAGCTCACGTAAGGAGGGGCCGTGGCGCTCCAGCGGTACAACCGCAAGTACTGGTTTCCGTCCGGAGCCGTTGCGGCCAACGTCCCCGCGCGCGTGTTCGTCTACGACAACAACGTCTTCGCGAACATCTTCGCCGACCAGGCTGGCACGATCCCGCTTCCGAACCCCACGTCGACCACGGGGGCGGGGTTCCTGGACTTCTGGGCGGAAGAGGGACAGTACTGGGTTCACATCGACGCCGAGACGTTCCTCATCGACGTGGGGCTCTCCGAGGAACAGTCGGATCTCTCCACGGGCGTGGCGTCCGGAGGCGAGATGAACATCAACGGGGTCAATCCGTTGGCGGTCGACATTGCTCCGCTGGTCGGCTACGTCGTCGACAACAACGCCCTGACGTCGATCGAACCGAGCGTCATCAAGGTGGATGAGCCGGCTCAGACCGTGGTTCTGGACGGTCCGGCACAGACGCGCGCGCTCACCTTCTGGCTCATGGACTCCGCGGGGAACGTGATCCAGCAAGCCTTCCCGCCGGACGCCACGCAGCGTCGTACACACCTCCAGCTTGGAACGTCCCTGTTCGACATCGGCCTGCCCGCCATCTTGGAGGTGCAGACGATCCAGGTGAACTTGGGGCAGCCCGTCGGACAGCTCGGGGATCTCATGGAGTCCCTCGGCCCGTTCAGCATCGTCGGCAACGAGGTTGCCCCGATCGCGGCGAACCTCACCTTCGGCATCGGCCCGGGGCAGATCTTCGCTAAGGGGCTCAACCACTACTTCGCAGGCGTGCTCACCGACTCCCCGCACATCAATCCCACGGGCAACCTGTCGCCGGCGCTGTTCAAGCGCGTCATCCGGGTCGCCGAATCACCCCTGCCGCCGGACGTGACGACGATCGACCCCACCCGGTACGACCTGAACGGCGTGCTCACCCTTGTCGGCGGCGGCACGAACACTGCCACGATCCAGCGGGTGTACCGGGTTCCGAACCAGCACCCCTCCGCACAGGTCGCGGTGCAGTACGGACAGAGGACGTTCGCGAGCCTTGCCCTTGCCGTGGCAGCCATCGGCACGGCTCCGTTCGTCGCCAACCCGATCTCGCTCTTCGGCGCGTTGGTCGGGTACATCGCGGTGATCCGCACCGCGACAAATCTTTCGGATCCCGCGCAAGCTACCTTTGTGCAACCGACCAGTAAGCTCCCAGCCCACTAAGGAGGACACAATGCCGGTCATCAACGTCGTAGCGCCGGGTGCGATCTTCCCGGAGGGCGAGGGCCCGTGTTCGTGGACCCTGGAGACCGGGTGCTGCCCGGACTGGGACACCACGGACGCCAACGTACGCGCGCTCGCCACGGCGTGGTCCACATACATTCTGTGGGCCCTTACCGGGCGCCAGTACGGACCGTGCTCCGTCAAGCTGCGCCCCTGCGCGCAGAGGTGCGGCGCCTTCCAGGGGTACATGACCTGGCCCGTCGGCAACCCGGGGTCCTCCGGTGCGGGCATGCCGTGGATGATTCCGTACGTCGACAACGGCACCTGGCGCAACTGTGGCTGTGCGGGTATGTGCTCCTGCCGGGCTCGGTGCGAGATCCCCCTCCCGGGCCCGGTCGCGCGCGTGGACGAGATCTTGATCGACGGGGTGGTTCTCGACCCGGGGTCGTACCGCGTCGACCAGTACCGGGGACAGCCCGTCCTTGTCCGCACGGACGGGGAGTGCTGGCCAGAGTGTCAGGACATGGCGCTTGCCGATGACGCCGTGGGCGCGTTCACCGTCACCTACCAACGAGGTACGGACGTCCCCCGGGCCGGGCAGATCGCGGCCGGCGTGCTCGCGTGCGAGTTCATCAAGTCGTGTCAGGGAGGTGACTGCCGCCTGCCAGATCAGCTCGCCTCCCTCTCCCGCAACGGTGTGGAAGTGGAGGTGGCCGACCCCACGGCACTGCTCGACAACGGTTTGACCGGCATCGCGGACGTCGACCTGTGGATCAGGGCCGTGAACCCGGCCCGTCGGCCGCAGCGATCACGCACCCTCTCCCCCGACCTTCCCGCAGAGAGGTTCACCCGCCCGTGACGGTCTACATGAACGCGGCGCAAGCGCTGCTCACCTGCCTGGAAACGGCGCTGAACTCGCGCGCCAACCCTCCGGCGGACGTCATGCTGCGCGCCGGCGAACAGGTCACACCCCTTCTCGGCACAGGCAAGGACGAGTGCTGCGCCGGTCTGGCGTGGGTGCGCATCGCGGGTGTGGTGCAGCGATCGACGTTCGAACAGGTCGGCGAGTGCATCGGCACCGGGCGTCGCCTCACGCTGGAGATGGGTGTGGTGCGCTGCGCCCCGTCGGCCGACGTGTCCAGTGTTCCGACCGAGGAACAGTGGACGAACGCCGCTCTCCAGCTCGACTCCGACCATGACGCCATGGAAGATGCCTTGTGCTGCCTCACGGCGGCCGAGGACTGGGACACAGTGCCGATCCTCGGAGCGGACGGGTACCGGCCGACAGGTGTGGACGGAAACTGCATCGGCGGCATCATGACCGTGGAACTGGAGGTCGACTGTGGCTGCCAGGCGTAAGACCGTGACCGTGCCGGTCGAGAAGTTCGGCCTGCGCCGCGTCCGTGTGCTGGTCGCGTTCGGGGACCTCAAGCCCGGGGATGAGACGGACCTCCCCCTGAATCCGTGCGTGCAAGGCTGGATCAACGCAGGGCTCGCGAAGGTGGTGGACGATGGCACGGGTCAGGCTGGACAGGGCAGAGCTGAACAGGACGATCCGGGGGGCGTCGCGGGACGAACTGGAGACAACGGCGCGGCAGGTGATGAACAGGGCGAAGGTCCTGGCGCCGGTTGACACCGGCCGGCTCCGCGCGTCCATCCGCATCGAGCGCCGCACTTTCCTCGGCCTGCGCGCCCGTTACACCATCGGCTCCGATCTGAACTATGCGGCCATGGTGCACGACGGCACCCGGCCGCACATCATCAGGCCCCGGCGCGCACAGGCACTGCGCTTCCGCGTCGGCGGCCGGATCGTCTACGCACGGGTGGTCCACCACCCCGGCACTCGGGCGCGCCCGTTCCTGGATCGGGCGTTGCGGGAGGTCACGGCGGCTCGTGGTTACCGTGTCCGGCTGGACTGACGTCTACCATGGGCCACATGGACGACACTTCCCGCACGATCAAGTTCCAGGTCAAGGGCAAGGCGTACACGTTCGCCCCGCTCACCGAGGATCAGCAAGCGGCGCTGCTCGTGATGCCCCGGGGCATCCGGGGTGTGCAGAAGGTGTTCCGGATCTTGGAGATCTCTCTCGGCCCGGAGCAGTACGACGCGCTCACGGACCGCATCATCGACCGAGACGACACCCTGGCCTTCGGAGATGCGGCCAAGGCTGTGGAGCGGCTTCTGAAGGAGTCGGCGAAGACGACCGACTCCGATGACGAGTGACCCGTATGCCATGATCTCCCGCACCCCGGTGAACCTGGCGGTCGCCGGGGTGCGGGTCGAGGTCCCCTACGCTCCCGCAGGGGCGTGGATGGTGGAGCTGCGGCAACCGTTCACCGTGGCGCTCACCATGTCCGACACGGCCAGTCAGGATCGGCTCCTGGACGCCATGGTGGAACGTGGCGGCGTGGCGGGTCCGTTGCGCACCGCGTCACTCGACCTCCTTCGTCAGGTGTCCGGACGCCCGTTCTGGTGGGAGACGCTGCGCCTGGCCGGCCTCGGCGCCGGGGACTTGCTCGGCGAGATGACGTTGCGGGGCGTGGATCCGTGGTCTGTCAGCCTCGGTCAGTGGTGCTCGGCGGTGTACGCGGCGTGCACCCGCAATGCCAAGCTGGAGGACGTCCTGAAGTTCGATGCCCAGCTAGGTTTCCCTCCGCCCGGGTACGAGGATGAGTGGGATGATGGTGTTGATCTGGACGCGACGGAAGCGGCCATGGCGAACTTCGCGGGACTGAGCAACGGAGGGTAGAGCATGGCGTCTCAGGCCGAAATCGATCTTGTCGTCAATGCTTCCAACACGCTCAGTCAGCTCCAGGCCGACTTGAACCGCGTCGTGGCGGCGGCTCAGGCCACGGCCGACCCGGTCCAGCTTCAGGCAGCCATCAACCTGCGGTCCTCCATCGACCGCCTGGAGCGGGAACTCGCGATCGCGGTAGCCGCGGCGCAGCGATCCACCCCGGACATCCGGGTGGGCGTCGACATCGACGAAGACTCGCTGCGCCGGTTCAACATCTCGCTTCGGAGTCTGGCCACCACAGCCGGGCGGGCGCTCGGCCCGGTGGCGGCACTCGGAACCTCCCTCGCCACGCTCGGAGCCGCAGCCGGGGTTGGGGCGCCGCTCCTGGCTGGTCTCGTCACTGCGGCACAACAGCTCGCCCCGGCCGCCGCCGTGGCGACGCAGGGGGTACTGGCCCTCCAGCTCGCCACAGGCACGCTCAAGTTGGCTCTGTCGGGGGTGGAGGACGCGATCACGTCCGCGTTCGACCCGGATGTGAAGCCTGAAGAGCTGGAGAAGCAGCTCAAGAGGCTGGCGCCGGAGGCCCGGTCCTTCGTGCGCGCACTGATCGACATGCGCGGAGCGTTCAACCGGCTCCGACTCCAGACACAGAACCTGTTCTTCAAGAATCTCGACGGGCTGTTGAAGGGGCTCGGCACCCGAGCGTTCCCCGTGGTCCGGGACGCCATCCGAAACACCTCCATCGTGCTCAACCGCATGGCCGCAGGCGTGCTCAACGCGGCCGGCGAACTCGCCGAGAACGGAACCCTGCGCCAGGCACTCACGGGCACCGTGCGGGGCTTGCGGAACCTTCAGAACGTGCCGGGCCGCGTCGTCACCGCGTTCGGGCAGTTGGCCGCAGCAGCAGCGCCCGCGTTCGCCCGGATCACGCAGGTCGTCGACCGGGTGAGCCGACAGATCTCCGACCGCCTCACGAACGCCTTCAAGTCAGGGGCGCTGGAGCGGTCGATCGACCGGGCCGTGACCGAGTTCGGCAAGCTGTTTCGTGCCATCGGCAACATCGGCGGCGCCCTGCGCAACGTCTTCAACGCTGCGGCCGGTCCGGGCGGGTCGTTCTTCACGCTGCTGGAGAACGTCACACAGCAGATCGAGGAAATCACCGCGTCGAAGGGGTTCCAGGACACTTTGGGGGCCCTTGCGCGCGTCATGCGGGAGATCGGAGCCAACATCGGCCCGCTCTTGCTCAACATCTTCGAGGAACTGGGCCCAGTCGTCCAGCGGCTTGAAGCTCCGGTGACGCGGCTGGTCAATCTCTTGGGCGACGAACTGAACGAAACGGTCGACAAACTGGGTCCGGTTCTGACCGAGGCTGCCGAGACTTTCGACAAGATCGAACGTGCCCTGGAGCCATTCGTCAAACTCCTGTTCGACATGGTGCAGGCGGCCCTCCCCGGGGTGCAGCGAGGGCTGGAGTTCGTCGGAAAGATCGTGGAGGACCTGCGCCCGGGTATCGAGAAGTTCACGGCTGCGCTGGGACCTTTCGTCACAAAGGTGATCGAACTCTCCCTTGCAATCGGCGAGCGACTGTTTCAGGCCCTGGAGTTCATCCTTCCGAAGATCATCGAAGTCCAGAACATCCTGATCGGCCCCCTTTCCGACGCCTTCCGCGTGGCGACCGAGTTCCTGGACATCCTGGTCTCGTTCATCAATGGCGACACGGACGAAGCGTTCCGGAAGTTCATCGATCTCGGAAACCGGGTCAACGAGGAAGTCTCGAAAGCGTTCAACTCGCTCAAGGACCGGGTCACCGGCGCACTGGCCACACTGCGGAACAAGATCATCTCGGAGTTCAGCAACGCCCTGATCGAAGCCCGGAACGCGGTCAACCGCAAACTTGGAGAGATCATCATCTTCTTCTCCAACCTGCCGGGCCGGATCCGCTCTGCACTGGGCGATCTGGGCGGACTCCTGTTCAGCGTCGGACAGGACATCGTCGAGGGCATGATCCGAGGAGTACAGGCCAAGATCGGAGCCTTGATCGGCACGCTGGAAGACTTGGCGAACCGGGCCCGGAACGCGGTCGCGGACGTCCTCGGCATCGCCTCCCCCTCCAAGGTTTTTGCCGAACTCGGGGACAACATGGTGGAGGGCATTCAGGTGGGCCTCCGGCGCTCCGCAGATGCACTGCGCTCCGACCTGACCGGCCTCGGCCTCTCCCTGCCGACCGCACTTGCCGGCGCCGGCGGACTCACCGCGCCCGAGCGAGAGATCCTGACGCCTGACGTCAACGTGTTCATCGGCAACGAGGCACTCGACCGGCGCACTGACGCCCGGATCGAGCGGTCGTTCAAGAGCCGCTCCATCATTGCCGCTCAGGGGGTTCGCCGCTGATGACCAGCTACAACACGATCACGATCGACTTCACCGCAGAGGTCGGCACACAGACCTCCGTGACGCTGGAGCGGGGCACCTCCGCCACCGGACCGTGGGAGTTCTACGCCACGGTGCCGCTGATCGGCGAACAGGCTGTGGTGTACGACAACACGGCGCCCCTGGACACCCCGGTCTGGTATCGCGCCACGTCTCCCGGGGGCGTGACCGAGACGTACGGGCCGTTCACCATCGTCTCCGACGGCAACGTCTTCCTGCGCGACTCCCTACGTCCGTGGGCAGACCTAGAGTTCACGTTCTGCTCCACGCAGCGAGGGCTAAAGAAGGAGATGTGTCTACCGACCGGGCCGGAGTTCGTCTGGGTCGGGTTCGGGGACGAGATCCGTGAGGCGGACGCCGGCCTGTTCTCCCGGCTCGACGCCGAGACACCCGCGGACGTGTTCGCACGCCGCAAGCGGCTCACCGGGTCGATGTCGTTCATGACCAAGACCCTGGCCGCGGCCGACGCAGTCGAGACGCTGTTCACCGCGGGGGGTCCACTCTTTCTCCAGCTCCCCACGGTGTACGGGTGGCGTGACGCCTACCTCCAGCCGGGGGACCTGGTTAAGAGCTACCTCTACCCCGACCAGCGCATGCCGCACCGCATCTGGAACGTGCCGTTCGTCCTGGTCGACGCCCCGACCGGACCGACGCAGGGGGTCGAGTGCGCCACCTGGTGTGACGTGGAGGAGGCGTTTCCCACGTTCGCCGACATGGTCGGCTCCGGCGGGACGTGGCTCGACGTGGCGCAGGGCGAGCTTGTCTGCCCGGGCGGAGAGCCTGTGGAAGCCCTGTTCGACACCTTCACACGCACCGTGTCGGATGCCTGGGGCACCGCTGACTCCGGGCAGACGTGGACGATCGCGATGGGCGCCGCGACCCAGTTCGACGTCACCGGCACCACGGCGATCCAGACGCACACCGCGACGAACCAGACCCTCGTGGCGACCGTGCCGTACTCGTCCCCGGACATCAACCTGCTGATCGACTTCTCGGTCAACGCGGTTCCGGCCGGAGACTCGTTCTTCATCTTCGCCAACGGGCGTCAGGTCGACACGTCCAACTTCTACTCCGCCCGCATCCTGATCACGGCTGGGGGCAACATGTCCTTGACCGTACGCAAGCGCGTAGCCGGGGTGGACACGATGCTGGCGAGCTTCGCTCTCGGCATCGTGTATGTCGCGTCCAAGATCTACCGCATCCGGTTCGCGATCCAGGGTGACCAGCTCTCGGCGAAGATGTGGGATCCCTTGCTCGCCGAACCCGGCGCCTACCAGGTCACAGCCACGGACGCCGCCTTCACCGCCGCCGGAGCGGTCGGCATTCGCACCTTCACCGGAGCCGCAGCGACCAACCCTCCGCCGATCGTGTACCGGTTCGACAACCTTCAGGTGGTCCCGTAATGCTGCCCCACAGCGCGCTTTACGCGCAGGTGATCGGCACGCCGCACAAGCGTGCGGTACGGATCGAGATCACGGACATCGACGGAAACCTCCGCGCCGTGCTCTCGAACCGGGACACCCACGAGATCATCACCGGCAGTGTCTCGGCCGTGATGACCAATCGGGTCACCCGGTCCGCCTCTTTCACCCTGTCCGACGAGTGGTACCCGCGTACACCCACAGACGCGCTCGCGCCAGAGGCAGCCGTGGCGCACATCAGCGCCGGCATCCGGTACGGAGACGGGACGGAAGAGATCTTCCCGGTCTTCACCGGACGCATCTTCGACGTCACCCGCAACCCGGACGGGTCCGTGGACTTCGATTGCCAGGACCTGGCGCAGGACGTCATTGACTTCCGGTTCGAGCAACCTCGGGTGTCGCAGCGCCCCGGCATCCTCCAGGAGATCCAGGAACTGATCCTAGAGGCACTGCCGCAGGCGACGTTCGGCACGAACACCGTGGCGGACGGGGTCACTCCCCGGCTTACGTGGGACGAAGACCGGGGCCAGGCTCTCGACGATCTGGCGGAGGCACTGGGCGGCAGGTGGTTCGCACTCGGCAACGGAGACTTCGTGGTCCGGCCGTTCAACTACGCCCCGGGCACCGTGGTGCGCCAGTACTACGACGGCCCGGGCGGACTCCTGTCCACAGCGCAGACATCCCGCACCCGCTCCGGCGTGGCCAACTCGGTCACCGTCGTCTCCGAGCGAGCTGACGGCACCGCTCCGGTGCGCGTGCCGGCCCGCGACACCGCGACCGGCTCGCCCACGCAGTTCGGCGGTCTGTTCGGCCGGGTGTCGCAGGTGATCAAGGTACAGACCCCGCTCACCACGGCGCAGGCTCAGGTCATGGCGCGCACGCAGCTCCGGGCTGCGAAGGCTCTTGGCGAACAGTGGTCCGCCACCCTGGCCTACGCCGATCACGCCCTGGAGCCGGGGGATACGGTGCAGGTCAGATACCGTGGAGTCCTGGCCACGCAGGTGGTTGACCAGATCAGGTACCCCCTGGATCAGAAGGACGCCATGCAGATCACCGGACGCGCGACCGTACCTGAGGAGTGACGTGGACTCGACCCCCATCTACGGGTTCCCCTACCCGGAGTGCGACCCGCCGTTGGTCAAGGACGCGGCCAACATCCAGCAGATGCAGGCTCTCGCGCTCGCCATTGATGCTGCGGTGCAGGAGATCGTCGACACGGCCAATGATGAACTGATCGTCCCCGACGCGGCGCGCATGAACATGTCCGCGGCCGTCGCCACGACGGATCAGGAACTCACCGCGTTCCAGGACACCTTGAACTGGGAGGTCGGTAGCGGCGGCATGTCGGACATCCCCAACGGCGGGATCCGCATCGTCGAGACCGGCTGGTACATCGTCGGCGGCTACACCCACGTCTCCGTCACGGCGCCCGCGGCCACGCAGCTTGCGCTGCGCATGGCCTGCGTCCGCAACGGCAACGTCGCCTCCAACTTCCACGACTCCGGCCGCATCCTCTCCGGCGACACGCAGTACGGCTACGTCAACGAGATTCTGTCGCTGAACGCGGGCGACCTGGTACAGGTGCGCCTCCGGCACGGCGCCGGCCCGGGCATCACGTGGACGTATCAGACTCGCCTCTGGGCGCTCCAGATTCTGGCCACCTGATGATCAACACCACGGCGCAGCAACTCGCTGCCTACGACGGGCCGTTCTCGCAGATGCGAACCGGAACCGTGTCCACTTTCGCGCCCAACCAGCTGGTGGTGAACGTCGGAGGCACGACGTACCCCATGGCCTACCGGGAAGGCGACACGTTCTCGCCGGGGGACCTGGTGCTGGTACTGCGCCAGGACGCCACATGGGCGTGCCTGTACCGCATGGCCGGTGTGGGGGAGAACCTGCTCGCTCCGTTCAACCCGTCGTTCGAGGACTCCATCTCCGGTACAGTCCCCACGTCGTGGAACTTCTTCGACATCTCCGGGTCCAGCTCGGCCGCGGCTCTGACGTTCTCGCCGGCGCCTGACGGTACGCAGGTCTCCTCGGTGTCCTGCGACGGCTCCCCGGCGCAGTCCTACCTCTACTCCGGGCCCATCTCGGCCGTGTCGGGAGACCAGTTCACCGTGTCCGCCTATGCAGGTGGCGCGTACGGACTCGGGGACACCCACACCGCAGACGCAGCCATCGTGGCGCTGTGGTTCGCCAATGCCACGAACCTGTACCCCACGACGTCGAGCGCGGACCAGGTCATCGCCACGGCCGTGGACGTCGCACAGGCGCCGCCGTTCACCACCTTGTCCGGAACCATCACCGCGCCCGTGACCGGCTTCCTCCGCGTCGCCCTGCGCACGGACATCACCGCCACTCAGCGCATGCTGTGGGACAACGTGATCTTGAGGAGTGTTTGATGCCCGCCAATACCCCGCGTGGGTACACCTACCCGCTCCTGTCCGACACGCAGAACTTCCCCGCCCAGATCCAGGACCTTGCGCAGGACATCGACCTGGATGTCGAGTCGCTGGACAACGCGATCCAGGCTGCCTACAACCGAGACTCGGTCCGCGTCACCGGGCCCATCGGCGGCACGCAGGCTATCGCCTCCGGCGCAGGCGGAGCGTCGATCACATACTCCACAGAGGTGTACGACAACAACGGCATGGCGAACCTGGGCGTGCTCAACGACCGGATCACCTTCCAGACACAAGGTATCTACCTGATCACCGCGCACGTACGCTGGGACGTCGGTCCCAACGCCACATGGGGCGCCGTGGTCGCCTTGACCTCCACCGGATCCACCGTGGCTCAGCCGGCGCTCATGAGCCGACAGGGCCACAACACCCGGCAGACGGACATGACCATCACGGCGCCGCACTTCGCCTCCGTGGGCAACACGATGCGCGTGGTCGCGGCTCAGGTCTCCGGCGTGGCGGTCAACGTCATCAACGCCTCCCTGACCGTCACCCTGCTGTCCTAGGAGCCACCGTGTCAGAGACGCCGCCGGAGCAGTCGGCCGAGGAAGAACTCCCGCCGCCGCCCGGATACGAGCCGCCGCCGCCGATCATCGGCGCCCCCGACGGGGGAGACCCCTACGTCCCGCCACAGGAGCCCTGATGCCCGCATTCACCGTGAACCGCGGCTACCCGTACTCCATCGGCACGGACCCAGCAGACGTACCGCAGGCCCTTCAGGACTTGGCCGAGGCTGTTGAGGCCGACCTCCAGTCGATCGAGAACGCGCTCCCCTCGTTCGTGCGCCCGATCGCGCGTGTGCGGGGGTCCACGCCGCTCCCCATCATGAACCCGAGCGTCGTGCGAGACCTCACATACGAGGAGGTCGACTTCAACGTGGGCGGCGCCATCGGCCCGCTCAGCACCATCACGCCGTACATCGTGCCGCTCCTGCCGGGGTTCTGGTTCGCCATGGGAACCATGACGTACCAGACGGCCGGCTCCTCCACGCTGAACGAGATCAGTCTCCAGCTACTGTCCACGCAGGCCGGGTCGAGCGGCAACCTGGCCATGCAGTCCACCCACGTGCAGCCTCCGGTGTCCGACAACGTCCGCAACCACCACGTGGCGGGCGGGCTGCTGTGCACCGGGACCAACTCGACCGTGTTCCGTCTGCGCGCCGGCATCAACAGGGCCTCCGGCACGGTCACGTACACGATCCTGGACCGATCCCTGACGATCTTTCGCATGACCCAGTCCTGACACAGCAGAACGCCCCGGACCTAGGGGAGAGAGTCCGGGGCGTTCCTGCACGTAGCCGTAGTTGGACGTCCGGCATCGTGCGTCTCTGTGAAGTTTTCCGGGAGCAGCCTCAGTGAGTTTTGGTTAGAGGCTGCTCCCTCGTGGACCGGACGGGAGTCGAACCCGAATACCTCGGTTGCGCCGCCGCTTTACCGTCTAAGCTACCGGCCCTGCCAGGAGCCCGGCCGATGCGTAGACGGCCGGGCTCCCTCACCACCGCTGACGGGACCTTGCCTCCGTCTCGGGTGGGGTCTAGAACGGGGTCTCGTTGCCCCCGGCAGGCGACGACTCTTCGTTGTCGGCCAGGAAGTCAGCCGCCGCCTGCTCGTTCTGAGTCGGGGGGAGCCACTTCACCTTGTGAAGGTGCGGGGCCGCCTTCTTCGGATCGGACTTGGGACCGTCCGCGATGCGTTCGATGGATACGTGGGCCCCCACGGCGAGCTTGCACCGGGCGGCGGAAAGAGCTCGGCTGAACGACTTCTGGAGAGCGCCCTTGATGTACAGGGTGCGCATGCCATCGTCGTTCGGAAGCGACTTCTCCTCGTTGTGCAGACCAGTCCAAGTCTTGCCAGTGGCCTTGGACTGGATAGTCATGACGAGCTGCATACGGGGCTTACCGTCGCTCCAGGTGAGCAGGGCTCCGGTGTCGTAATCCGTCTGCTGCTCCATCTCCCAGCCCATGACGGTCCCCTCCACCACGTAGCCGATCTTGGGCCACTTGGCCTGCGGGGCCCGCGTGGAAAGAAAGTTGTCAGCAGCCTGGGAGCTGAACGGGTCCTGAGTCATCTTGAATCCTTTGCTGATTGGTCGTGTTGACGGTCGGCCCGCACTCTTCCACGTATACGGGCCGACCGGTGGTTCGTCCATTCGGCTGGCGATAGCTTCTGATGGACTTCCACGTGCCCGGAGCCGGATTCGAACCGGCCCACCCCTGCACAGCATGCCCACCGGTCTGTCTCCGGTGTGGAAGTGCAGCCGAGCTGCGATCTCCACGCGTGCACACGCTTCGACCACCCAGCGGGATTCGGAGTGTCACCGCTCACTCGCGCGCGGAGTCGGATTCGAACCGACTGCGGATCACCTTGGCTCGTGGGAGCTTTTCAGGCATACCCCGAGTCGTCCAGATCACCTAGCCCAATGCTGTTCCGCACCACCGTCGGGAGCTACCCTACGGCCGCCGCCTCACCCCGTCGGGTTCGGCTATCGGGGCGCTTCTTCGGCCCAGACCCCCGATGTCTCCGACTCTACGCGTCGACCCCGACAGTGTCAACCCCGGGACTCCGTCAGAGCCCCCGCGCCGCGTTCTCCAACGCACCCTTGCCGACGACTACCAAGGCAGCCAGAGCGCTGTCCGACACGCCCTCGGACTTGGCGCGCTTGTACAGGGCATTCGCCTCATCCCGTGTCTTGACCAGAGCGAACAGGTCGAGCCAGTACGTTCCACGGCGCTCCGTCGGCTCAGCCACCGGCAGGTGCAGTCCGTCCCGCATGTACGCACCCTTGCGCGCCCGCAGGACGTCGGCCGCTACCTGCGCAGCCTTCCACCCCTCGTTCAGGTCCACGGTCTTGATCGTGCACGTGCCGGCCAAGTCACCTTGCACCGGCAGGTGCACGACGACACCGATGTCCGTGCGGACCTCCGGAACTTCCCACGGACCCGTCTCGATCGAGTCGCCATAGGAGCGCGCAGGGAGCCACTGCCCAGCGCCCCAGTCGTACACCCCGGCCGAGTTCACTCCGTGCGCGTAGAGCGCGAGCTGCACGGCAATCTCCATCTGCCCGTACTTCAGGTCCCGGCCGGTCTTCAGGTCGCCGATCGCGTACGTACCGTCCGGCAGCCGATAGATCCGGTCGAACGTGCCAGCCACGTTGAACTCTGAGGTGAACGTCGTCCGCTCGATGAGACCGGGGACGCACTCCAGCCCGTTGACCCGCAGGGCTGT
>Ga0310900_10000252_pt1 | contig 16819 bp, 10 predicted proteins | sample C24D1metaG_FD_203879 | JGI IMG/M metagenome (GOLD analysis project Ga0310900, IMG submission 203879) | Lab incubated soil microbial communities from West Virginia University Organic Research Farm, Morgantown, WV, United States - C24D1 | ecosystem: Environmental > Terrestrial > Soil >...
CTGCTGGTTGTAATAGTAATCAGATCAACATCATCTCTGCTCAAGCAATCTTCAATAGAAGTATAAAGTCGCAGATTCGGATAATGAGGCTTGCAAACATCTCTATCAAAACGTTCTAACTGTTGTATATCTATATCACACAATGCTACCAATTCGGCTTCCTCTCTTATTTCTAACAGAGAATGTACATGCTTTTGTGCGATATAACCGCAACCTATCAATGCAATTCTTACAGGTTGCATAAGATACCCCCTTTCAATTAAGCGAAGCCTCTCAGATTATATTTCATTTGCATATTAGTATATGAGAGTAAGGTGAGACTGGTATGGACAATGTATCAATATTTGTAAAGGAAACGGACATCCGCTTTTTTGCTTTATTTCTTCCGTTTCAGAAGCTCCTCGATAGCAGCAACAAACTGATTTGCCCGCACTTGGTTAGTATGGTGAGTCTGTATAAAATCATAGCCGTTTTGAGTAATCAGTTCTCGTTCCAGATGATTTGTTTGATAATAGTTTGCTTTCCGGGCTAAATTCTCTCCATCGCACGCAATAAAATTTACTTTATCCTTAAAGCCCAAATCCAAAATGTCCCGGTTGGGTTCAGCCATCAACAAAGCTCTGCATCCAGGTCCTTCAAAAAACTTCGCAACGGGAATTTCCAATTGACTGCCGCATGTGAAAAACAGTTTTGTTCTATTTATCACTCTTGCATATTCTGTGTTGATTAGAACGCCTTGTTTTGTTTGAACGTGATGACCCGGATGTTTGAAATGTACGAAACCATTAACCTCGGTCATTCTGTTCAAAACCGTTTCCCTGAACGGATATCGGCCGGGAGGGTGCAGCAGACCCATAAGAGAAAAATCAATGTCTTTATTTTCTTTATAATCTCTAATAATATTAGGATTTATTGCAAATGGAGCCCATCTAAATCTTCTATTGCATTCAGGAAAAGCTTTCAAGAAAGGGTATTTACTTGCCGAGAAAATTAAATTCGGTTTTGCTATTTTGTCAAAATAGGCTTTTCTTTCATTCGGACGCCAATGAATATCAAGCACATAACATCCTTTAGGTATTTTCACCTTCGACAAATTGGTTATCTTGGGAGCAAATGCATAATTCCATGAAATGTCGTAATGGAAAATAAAATCCGGCTTCATCTTTATTTTTTTTAATATGTTTCGTATATCACCATTCTTATGCCAATAACTGACTTGAGCAAATTGTCTAATGGCTCTGACCATATCGTATTTATGCTGATGTTTCGGCATGGTTTGACCGAATTTTTTTATGAGGATCAAGATCTTTAATTTCTTCTTTCGAGGAACCTTCCCGTTTCTTATAAGCGCCGCGAGATGCTTCATATTCACATAATCTTTTATTGTGGCTATTAACTGCTGAGCACATTGAACGGCTGAATAATCGTTTTGAACGAGAGTGTATGAGGTAAGCGGCTTAGAGTTTATCTTCCTGTCCTCTTTAACATCCGGTTGAATTGGACTAGGCAGCTCTCTGAATCTATCTTCACACTCTGGATATACCTCCAAGAATGAATCTTTTGATGCTGCATATAAGAGATCTACATTATTCTCTATGATATATGCTCTTCGAACTTCAGGACGCTCATCAATATTGAGAACATAGCATCCTTTAGGAATATCGACTTTATTCAAATCGGTAATTCGGGGTGAATAAGAATAAGACTCGGCATAATCATAATGGAAGATAAAATTGGGCTTCCAACTGATTCTCTTAAGTATATCCAGTATACTTCCATCCTCGGACCAATACCGGACCTCTGCAAATTGTTTCAATCCCTCGACCACTGGATGAAACCGTTTTACTTCTACGGTTTCGAACGGTTTTATGAGTACCAATATTTTTAGTCTTTCTTCTTTGATAGGCTTCTTTACTGTTCTTTTATTTTGTGGCCGCTTTTTTTCGATTATCTTACCCTTTCGGATAACTGGTATCCTTGCCATTTTTTGGGGTGGTTTTGTTGCCTTTCCGTTTAAGTTTTGCTTACTTTTTGTACTCACTTTGTCACCTCTTCATTAAGAGTTTGTCTTCGTTAGTTCCTCCCACTTATAGTGAAACGCTGTCTGTTAAGATTAGTATATGAGAGTTAACTCGGCTGGTATGGACAATGTACGGTTATGTATAATTTTCAGGAATTTGTTTGTCCCCATATCCTTTTTCTCATCTATTCTGCATGTCCTTTGGGGGAAGTTCCTTTCCGAAAATTAGCATCAATAGTGTAAGGATCGAAGTTAAAGATGCTGAAAGGCTGCTCCGAATACGCTGGTTGTATTGAATTCAACATTGTTTATATAGAAAAATAAGGAATAAATATTGCGCAATTTTTGAAACTTCTGCAAAAACGCTTTGTTATCTTCGCAACCACTGAATCCAACAAACTTGTTCATATACGTTCATTAAATCTAGACAGACTGAAATATTATTATACTTTGGACAAAAAGCACAATGATCTCATCCTGCTGTCAAACTATAAAATGGTTGATAAACTAGGGTATAAAATCACTGCTCTTTGAATGGCAATTGATTGCTATCTATTTCTCTTTTCCCCTTTGCCCTGACGAAACTATATCTTATGCATATACTAATCGGAGCAACCAACATACGTTAGAGGAGGTAAAAGATGAAGATCTGTTATAGCTGGGAGTCATATGTTTCATTGGATAATGGGGAAAAGCAGATATTACGAATCAGTACTCAAAGAGAAAAACATAGTAATCTAGTACTAAAACGTATTAGCTAATTAATCACTCTCAATGACTAACTTATATTTCCAATTACACTTGGAGAGGTTGAAGCCATGAAAATCATTCGAAAGCGAGCAAGGGCAATCGTAAATAAAAAAACGATCAAAACAAAAAAAGTAGTTAGGAAGATCAAAAGAATATCACCAAAGCGCATAAAAACGATCAAGAAGATCGTATCTCCCGCGAAACCCGTAAAGAAAAGAAAAAAAAGGACCTCAACCGAAATGATTCCCCTGCGGTCCCGAATTCGCAGGTTAAATAAACGAACAATATTGATCGAACCTGAACCGGCCGAGAACGGTTTGCTGCTGCCAAATAAAAAAATATTGCATTTGCCGAGCGATCCAGCAGGACAAATGAGCACACAAGCGAGCACGTTACGGAAATTAGGAGTTGCAGCTAATTTCTGTACTTTCGTTCAACGCAAGTACGGATATGCAAACGGAATCGTCTCTCCGATCAAAAACGTTCCGGACTCCAAGCGTGGACATGCCATGATGCGCTTTACCACCAATGCTGCAAGAGCTTATGACATTTTTCATTTTCACGCAGGACAAACATGTACAAGATACAACTACAGGGATTTGCCTTATTTAAAAAAACAGAAAAAGAAATTGGTCATGACGTACTGGGGATCGGAAGCCCGGAGACTATCTATAGCCCTGAAAAATAACTCATTTGCAAGAGTTAAACAGATCCTGAAAGAGAAGGATATTGTTTCCATGTTGAACTTCATCACTGCATATACTGATGCGGTCATAGTATCCGACTACGAGCTATACGAGAGTTTAAAAGGCTTCTGCAATAAGGTTTATCTTATCAGAATCGCAGTAGACCATCGTAATATTATCCCTTACTATCCTTCTGAAACAAAAAAGATACCATTAATTGTCCACGCACCAACCGACCGCTATCTCAAAGGAACGGACAATGTAATAAGTGCGATCAAACGTCTTAGAGCTTATGCTACTTTCGAATATGTACAAGTGGAGAATATGACGAACGCCCAAGCTCTCGAATGGATAAAAAAAGCAGACATTGTTATCGATCAAGTCAGATTGGGCATATATGCCACTCTATCCATTGAAAGCATGTTAATGGGGAAACCTGTTGTCGCGTATATTCGCGATGATCTGATCAGAAAATATCCGGAAGGGTTACCCATCGTTTCCGCCAATCCGCTTACCCTTGAAAACAAGCTTTATGAGCTTATTCAAAGTCCAAGTCTTCGTTATGAACTCGGTGTTAAAGGTCGTGAATATGCCGAAATAAATCACGATCCGGAACGGATCGCTCGGCAATTAATTACAATTTATCGAAGCCTGTAATCATACCATTCAATTCGCTCTACCTTTTCTTCCTGATATACAACAAACCCAGTACCGACGCAGTACTGGGTTGTCTTTTTAATGAAACTGTATTCATGTTACTGCCAACGTATAATGTCCGCCAGTTGACGGTATAATGGCTGCCGGGTCGAACACATTCACTGTACAGCCGATGAATGGCAGGCAGACTTCGTACTTGCGATCCATGAAGTTAATGCAACCGGACTTGTCGACCTTGCGCGTTTCGTAGTGTAGGAAGGCATTAGCGAGCACGTCTGGATCCACGTACCGGAGCGCCTTCTTGAACGGGTGTGGATGAAAGCGAATGGCGATGGATTCACTTTAGATAATCTATTCAATAACATTTCACGGAATGGCTATCGCAGGAGGATGAAGCGGCCCCAGCGAAAAATCAATGTCTTTATTTTGTTACTTTTTAATCGATCATTACTTTTGATAATAAACAGGAAAGTCGTTGAGGGAAAATTCAGCAATTGCTGGAACCTTATGATAATTGGTTGATCTATAAAATACACGCTTGTCTAACAAGGCGGAAGCAATCATAACATGCTCACAGTCTGTATAAGAATCTACAACCTTTGCGCTCTGTTACAAAAGTATCAATGGGCATCTCGGTTAGCAGTTTGGCTCATACTTCGCTAAGTCTCGTCAACGAAATTAGTCAGCAAAACTTTTATCCTTACTTTATATACGACGTCCATAATTTCTCGTAACGATGGAAATTGTGTTCCCCAGTAATCGAGTAAAGTGCATGCAATTGATATATGTGTATAGCATGGTAGAACCCTGCGACTTTAGGTGCTCGTTTATAAACAATATGTGACAGATCATATGTCGTATATCCACCAATATCGTAGTATCCCAGAATTCGTTGAGCTGTGTCTATACCTTTTTCGAAATTACTACATGATATGGAAGAAAATTCACTATTCATGCTAGGTTCTATTTTCCACCAATCATACAACCCAAGAAGTGTAAACAGAAATCCGTTTAAAGTAAAAGATGCAGGTTTAATAGGATATTCCTCGAAAATAATATAATTCTTAAGTGATGGATGCAAATGTTCCATTGTATCCATGACTCCCCCTCTTTCCACAGGTAACAACAGAAAATTAAGGGCAGAATTTCCACGAGACAAATATTTTTCTTCTTTTGTAAGGTAGTAAGCTCTTGCAAGAACACTTAACGCCTGACCTTGTGCCATTCCCGATACCCATCCAGCCTTATATGGTTTTAAAAAGTAATTGTACGCAAATGGATATCGAAAAGCTCCTAAAGGATCCTGCATTGAGAGCAGACGCTCTACTGCCTTTAAGAAAAGATTAATAACATTCTCTCCTCTCAACTGCCTACCATAAAGATGAAGAGCATACTGTGATACTGTTACTGGATTATAGTAAAAATTTTTCCCATATTTAACCTTTGGAACTCTATTTGAATCTAATATTACATTAGAGCCTTTGGAAAAGTTTCTAGTAACTCCCCAATTCAAATAATCAGCAGTAGTGCTATAGTTTTGTAGATGAAGCCGATAATCATATAACGGCTTAATCGGTATTTTATATTTTTTAATAGCTTGAGCCACCATTGCTTTATATTCGGGTTTTGTAATTCGGGTTGGCCAAACTTCCATAAGATCACCCTTTCCTTTACTACTTCCTTGTTAGTTTAGTAATAATCATTTTATTATTCTCTATGATACGTAAGATTCATTATCTTGGAACGGCATGTAACTATCACTATTAATTTTTAATCATTCCCGTCTGTCCGAAAATGTGGGCGCAACAAATGACGTTCTTAATGAGATTGTTGTTGCTTTCGTGATGGATGCCGTTTCAGAAAATATCATTTTACATAATATGAAAGAAGGTAATCCTACAGAATGAGGTGAGAAGTTGGGCGGAATAAACAAACGGATTATTAAGATATTTCGCAAAGCACCTATTCGACTTAAAGAATAAGTACCATCCTGTATTCGAGGCCATGAAGCAGTTTGCTGAAATCCGATATTGGTAAGGGGATTGCGCGCATATCAGTCATTACTGCTATTAAGTAGTTTATGAAGGAGAGTGTTTGATGAAAATATGTATGTTGATTCGAAGGCATTCGTTTCTTGATGCCCGTGTTTTCGAGAAGGAGGCACGAAGCTTGGCTCGTATGGGCCATCATGTGACGATTATGGCGCCCAAGCATAAGGGACAATTAATATCGCTTGCTAGAACTCCTGTTACCGATAAAGCCTTTCAGAAAGGTAGATTTATAAACGAGGGAGTACATTTTGTTCCATACCAAGCCAATCAAATAAAAGGAAAGCAAATTGAACGAATGAAGAAAATAATGGTGCAAAACATCGTGAAAAGGTCGCAAACTTATTTTGTTGACTCATTATGTACGATGGCGCTGCGCGAACGGGCAGACGTGTATTACGCTCATGAATGGGAGACGCTTTATGAGGCCGTTCAGATCAAGCGAATGCTGAAGAAGCAAAATTCTCATGTAAAGGTTATATTTGATGCGCATGAATTAGAGGAGCATAATACGCTACTTAAAGTGCTTATGCGGGAAGTCGATCACATTATTACCGTATCGGACAGTCTCAAAAGCATATACTCAAGCAGGTACCCTAAAATTCCAATTACGGTTATTTACAACTCGCCTCATTTTCATGAACAAGAGCGGCCGATAGAGAAATATGAGAGTCTTGCAAGCGCCGACAAGCCATTTACGATTGCCTATGAGGGGAGGCTGTCTATAAACAAGGGTGATCCTTATAAAATATTGGAAATCGTTAACCTATTAAACAGATCCAGTATGAAAGTGAAGTTTATGATTTTAGGAACAGTGGCTTTGACGAATAAACTGGAAATGAATAAAATAATTAAAAAATTAAGGTCTCATCCTCAAATTCATTACGGATGGGTCGATTACAAAGACTTACATCAATTTTGGACAATGGTCGACGTAGGCTACATTTATTTCAATCTTAATGATTTGAATCGTGTATATGCGCTTCCCAATAAGTTTTTCAGTTTTTTGAACAGCGGTATCCCTGTTGTTGTCAACGCTGCTCCTGAAATGGAAAGCTTTATTAATAAATATCAATGCGGTATTATCATCAAGAAGAAAAATCCTACCGCTGCCGACTATGCCGCTTATTTTGCAAGTCTAAGCAAGAATAGAGAGCTGCTCAGCCGTTTAAGTATAAATGCAAGAGAAATTATGCGAACCACTTTTTGCTGGGAAAGGATGGAGGAGCGGTTAGCGGGGGTTATGAAGCTGATGAAATAAATGGCTGCCTTGTTAGATATCTAACAGATGAAGCCCTTGCTATGTTCTATGCAAGGGCTTTTTTTTATAGATTTCATGGATGAGTGTACGTCTGCATAATTTGACACATGCGTTGAGCCGACTTACCATCGCCAAATATGGCAGGCCATTGATCCGGTATAACAAGCCTGTTTGTTATATTTAAAATCCGGTCGGGATCGATACCGGCCAGATGATTCCATCCGGTCGTTACCGTTTCTACCCATTCGGTTTCTTCACGTAGAGTTATGCACGGAACCTGCAGCATGTAGGCCTCTTTCTGCAAACCGCCTGAATCCGTTAAAATCATGTCCGAATGATAAATCAAGCTTAGCATATCGAGGTAAGCAAGTGGAGCACAAACTTTGATATTCGGACTATTTAGCAAAGGCCACAAATTCCAAAGATGGAGCAAATGTTCCGTTCTCGGATGAAGGGGAATAACGACAGTTCGGTCTAACTGGCGGATTGTTTCGAATAATTTCTTTAATTTATCCGGCTGATCCGTATTTTCCTGCCGATGGATGGTCGCCACTATATAGTTTTTTGGAGTCAGGCCCAGCGTTTCCAATATTGCGGATTTCTTCAAAGCGATATCTTTAAAATAAAGAACGGAATCATACATAATATCTCCCACCAAATATACATGCTTTCTAATTCCTTCATGTTCCAGATTTTTTACCGCCTTATTTGTAGGGCAGAACAATATGCTTGACAGGTGATCGGTAACGACCCGGTTGATTTCTTCCGGCATTCTCCTGTTAAAGCTTCGTAAACCGGCTTCCACATGAACGATAGGAATGAATAATTTGGAGGCTGCCAGGCTGCCTGCGACGGTCGTGTTGGTATCGCCATAAACGAGAATCAAATCAGGTTTTTCTTTTATAAGAATCGTCTCGATTCCTTCGATCATTTTTGCAGTTTGTTTGCCGTGGCTGGCGGATCCGACGGCAAGGTTATAATCCGGCTTTGGCAGCTGAAGCTGCTTGAAGAAGATTCCTGACATATTATCGTCGTAATGCTGTCCGGTATGCACCAAAATTTCTTTGCATACGGGAAGCAGAGCTCTGCTTAAACTGGAAGCCTTAATAAATTGGGGTCTTGCTCCAATGATTGTAACCAGCTTCAATCGTTTTACCTCCTTTTTGTCGTTAGTTTATAAACGTCTACAGTTGGGTGAACGCTAATTGTGGAGAATTCTTTTATTGCGCAGGAATCAAGGCACAGCACGACTTTCTGATTTCCGAACCCCCAGTACTCTATCGAACAGACATCAACCATTCACTGTAGCGAGGAAGCATTTTTTAACTTAACCTATTTTTTAAATCTTTTAACATTTTTTCTAATAGTCCGGTCACGCGAGCCCTTCGTACTTAATTTCTTATTCGTCGATTCTCTCACTTCCTTCGAAGATTAGTTGACCTGGTAGTATAGTATGAGAATTACTGAACATCGGCACGGCATGTATCCACCGTTAACACCGACAGGCGAAATGCTCCTTGCTCTGCCATAAATACTATCCATCTTCCCCAAACAATAAATCGACAACTCTGCTCCTAGTCAACATAAAATATAAAATGCATCCACAGATAAAAAATAAGAAAGCAGCCTTCTGCAGACGTAGACGATAGCCGTTTCCTTGTACCTGTATGTGCGTATACTAAAAAATGTAATAGCTAATTGATGGGATGTGTTAAAATGAAGAGGAAACGAAAAATAGACGTCAAAAAAAAAACAACCACAAAAAAAATAGAAAGAAAAAACCAACAATTAAAATAATAAAAAAACGACGTAAAACCATACGGAAAAAAAATGAACGAAAAAAAGTAGTCTATAAAAAAAATAAACAAATTTCAAACACAAAAAAAAGAAAACGAGTAATAAAGAAAACGATTATACCTAAGAAAGTTCCTGTTCAATTAGCGCCACTTCGTTTTGTTATGCGAAAAACGAGTTTAAATAGTAGATTGATTGAACCGGTACCTGCCAAGGATTTCGATGCAGACATAACTGACATAGGTCCGATTTTACACCTTCCCACAAATCCAGCCGGTCAGATGAGCATACAAGTCAAAATGCTTCAAAAGCTCGGTATTCCCGCATCTTCATGTTCATATCATACTTCAACATACAAAAACCCTAAAGATTTACTATCTCCGATTAGTAAGTTATCTCTACCAGAACAAGGAGTCGCAATGATGAATTTTGCAGTAAAATCAGCACAAAAATATAATATCTTCCACTTTCATGCAGGTCAAACATTCACCAAGTATAACTACAAGGATTTACCTTACCTTAGTCTCTTAAATAAGAAAATGGTCATGAGCTATTGGGGATCCGAATTGAGAAGACTATCAATTACAAAAAAAAATAAAATGTTTGAAAGGATTAAAATAGATACAATCACAAAAGAAAATGAAATTATAGAAAGATTAAATGTTATTTCTCGGTATGTCGACGCCGTAATTGTTTCGGATTATGAATTATTTGAACAATTGAAAGGATATTTTAATAAGGTCTATCTTGTTCGCATTGCTGTCGATCACAACCATTTTTCATCTCATTATTCTTCCCATACAACAAATAGGCCGATCATCGTTCACGCTCCAAGCAATCAATATATTAAAGGAACGGACAGTGTCGTTAAAGCTATAGAGAGTTTGAAGACATATGCCAATTTTGATTATATTCAAGTAGAGAATATGCCCCATTCTGAAGCAATCGAATGGTTAAAAAAAGCGGATATCGTAATTGATCAGCTACAGCTGGGCACATATGCAACTTTGTCCATAGAAAGTATGCTGCTGGGTAAGCCAGTAGTATCCTATATTCGGGAAGATCTTTGGAATAAATATCCTAAAGGATTACCTATTGTCTCAGCCAATCCAAATACAGTCGAAGAAGTCCTTCATAAACTAATCTTGAATCCAGAACTTCGTTATGCATTGGGGGTAAGGGGGCGACAATATGCTGTGGAACATCATTCACCTGAAAAAATAGCCCGGCAATTGATCACTGTATACAAAGATTTACATTCTCACTGCTAAGGGAGATACAAGGATGAAAAAAGTTTTATTTATCAGTTATCACTTCCCACCAATAGCAATGAGCCAACGATCTCTTAAATTTGTAAAATACCTTCCGAAATTCGGTTGGAGACCAATCGTTCTTACTCCGAAAAAATCAAATTATCCTCGAATAGATAACACCTTATTAGAGCAAATACCAAAGCAATGTACAATCATTAGGTTAGATTCATGCGAAAAATATCCCGTTAGTCCTATTATTAGAACATCTGATTTTTTAGAAGGTTGGTTCCCTATGGCATTAAAAGAGGGAGTTAAAGCTATCGAAGAGAAGAATATCGATGTCATCTATAGTGTCGCACAACCTTATTTATCGCTGATTGTCGGAGTAGCGTTGAAACGTCTAACAGGAAAGCCTCTTGTCATTGATTTTAGAGATGAATGGACAACAAATCCTTTTATCCGAAATATTAATTGGAACCACGAGCAGTCTTTACTCACTAAACAATTTGAAAAGCACGTTTTAAAGAATGCCGATGCCGTTATCTCAGTACGGGACGAAATCATAAGTACACTGAATAGAATTTCTGGTGGTCAGCATCCAAGCAAATTCCATTCAATTCCTAACGGATTTGACCCTTTGGATTTTGAGCATTTAAGGCCGATACCCCCAAAAAAGCAATTTACAATGGGATACATGGGGTCAATATATGGCATACGGCTAGCAACTGCTAATTTGTTCTATAAATCACTAAATACAGCTATTCATAACAATAAAATATTAAGTAACCAAATTAAGCTACTTCTAATTGGAACTCTTCCTAAGATTCCCTACACAAATGTTACTCGAATCGCAAGCAGAACCGGATTTGTAAACCATCATACTGCTCTAACTTACGCGGCTTCGTGCGATCTACTTCTCCTTTTTATCGATCCGAGAGAAGGGAATCAAATTGTAACAAGCAAAATCTATGAATACATTAATTTGGGGAAACCTATATTGGCAATCGTACCTCCGAAAGGCGCTGCCGCCAATATCATTCGTGAGACCCGTACAGGGGTTGTTATAGATTCACGAACTCCTGCTTCAGCAATCCCTGTTATTATAAAGAATATTCAAACTTGGCAAATGAGTACAGATTCCTTGAACCCAAACATTATAGAAATACAAAAATATGATAGAAAAAAACAAGCAGGTAAACTTGCAAGTATTATGAATCAGTTAATCCTGGATCCGTGACAACTTTTGTGTAATAGAAGTACAGCCTTCACTTCAGTATGAACTGTGACCCTATTTGTGGACAGTTTATAACAAACAGCCTTGGGTTCAGCTAGCAAGGAGATGACCTAGTCGGGGGTCATCTTTTTTAACGTCCACTAATACCGATCGGAGTTGTAGTAGGCTATGTACTCAGCGACTCGTATCCTTACCTCCTCAAGGGTCCGACAATCCCTGAAATCAACCTCATCTTTCATATGCCCAAAGAACGATTCCATCGATTCATCGTCCCAGCAGTTACCTTTACCTCCATACTGCAGATAAGTGATGTCGGTGAGGAATACTTTCTCCTGCTCGCCTTGAAATCGGATGGTGAAGCTAAAAGAGCAAAAGCAGCCCGCCCTCGGTTGAGGATGGACTGCTTTTTTCATCTTACGATATCTTTTTCCAGTTATGAATCTGCATTTATACAAAAGCAAGGCTTTTGCAGGGCTCTCAAGAGGGGCACTTTTTCAAAGTGTCCTTCTTATGGGTCACAGTTCACTATCGAAGTCAGGCTGTTTTTACATAGCTTACTTAGTCCGTCTCATTCTTCTGATTCGGGAGATCTTGGAAATAACTTCTTATCCCCCCTTTACCATCGGCAATTCCGATAATCGTATTGGGACGTTCGATTCTATCCAATACAATATCGCCTTCACACCCGATGATGCCTCCAGCGACAAATGTTTTTCCATTCTCACTATATCTCCCTGTCGTATGCCTTAAGAAAGATTCAGTTAAGAGTATACTATCAATAATATAAGGAAGTACGAGCCTAACATCTAAACGAATAATGAATAGTCCTGCTTGACTAGCTGCTGAAACTGCGTCTTCTGTAACTGTACCGATTCCACCATCAAGAATAAGAGCATCCTTCTTCAAGGATGCGATGATATCCCCGTTAATGACCGGATATTCTTGCGTAAACCCTATGAGTACGTCTGCATTTCGGGCTGACAAAGCAAGGTTATTCTCGCTGAAGATCATACCCGATGCATAGCGGTTTTTAATTATATTTAAAGCTGTCGCAAGAGAGTCGGTTTTTGCATCCCGACGACTGATATAAACATTTGCGCCCCTTTCGGCGAGAGTTATTGCAACTTTTAAACCAAGATTACCGGCTCCAATAATAGAAACTTTTTTCCCTTTCAAATCACCTTTCAATTCATTGATCAGCAAATCGCAGGCTAGAACTGTTATATCATTTCCTTTGTACGTTTTTATTTTACTTTTTTTCACACTGCTAATCACTTCATTCAAAATACCTACAGCTTTTTCTGTTTTATCTTCCACATCTACCAGAACGTAATCTATTCTTCCATCCGCATAATCACAAATTTGTTTCACAAAACTTTTGTCTTTGATAATAAAACTACATCCGACAAACCGATCCGATTCCCGCATAGGACCAATGATAAAAGGTGGACAATCGCGCTTAGCCGTCGACCCGATGAATACTACTGCCGCTCTTCCGCTTTCTACTGATCTCTGTACACATGCATCTATCGAATCTTTCATAATCCATCACCCCGCTCCGGTGGGAAAGCAGCTTCGTTTCGAATTATTGTTTCTAGGCATTGCTTTAACCTGGCTGTATCCTGTTGAATTACAGCCCTTTCAAGATGCTTCATATCCTGAAGCAAACGATTCCATTCAATCGGCTTTGAAGTAATAGTAAAAATATGCGGATGCGAACTACGCACACTCTTTTCCTCATTATAAAACAATGATTCCGTTAGTTTTTCTCCCGGCCTTATCCCTGTATAAACTATTTTGATGTCTCTATCCGGTTCATATCCTGCAAATCTGATCATAGCTTTCGCCAAATCAGCTATTTTGACCGGCTCGCCCATATCCAATACGAACATATCACCGCCTTTAGATAAAGCCCCGGCTTGCATAACAAGATGAACGGCCTCGGGGATAGTCATAAAATATCTGACCATATCCGGATGTGTAACCGTTACCGGCCCCCCCTTCGCAATTTGTTTCTTAAATATGGGAATGACACTTCCGCGGCTTTCCAATACATTGCCGAATCGCACGATTGAAAATTTTGTTGTACCTTTTAAAGAAAAATATTGAATCATCATTTCAGCCACCCGCTTGGTCAGACCCATCACGTTAATTGGTTGTACAGCTTTATCAGTCGAGATGTATACAAAACGATCTACTCCGAACTTGATTGCGCTCTCAGCCATGTTAATAGTCCCGAACACATTGTTCTTTACAGCAGATCCAGGGTTATGTTCCATTAGGGGTACGTGCTTATGCGCTGCTGCATGAAAGACGACATGGGGCTGATACCGTTGAAATACTTGTTCTACATCACCAAGATTTTGAATATCCGCAATAACACTTTCAACTGCCACATGAGGAAAATGTTCTCTTACCGTCATTTCAATCTGATGGATGCTGTTCTCGCCATGACCAAACATAATCAAGCGGCGCGGGTTAAACTGTGCAGTTTGGTAGACAAGCTCACCGCCTATTGAACCGCCTGCTCCTGTAATTAGAATAATCCTGTCCTTTATATAATGCTCCATGTCGGCCGTAGAAGTGATTGCCAAGTCTCTTCCAAGCAAATCTTTCACATCAATATCGCGTATATCATCTGCGGAAACCCGGCCAAGGATCACATCATACATACGAGGTAATATCCTAATATTCGCCGAAGTTGTCTTACAGATTTCTACGATTTCTTTTATTGTCTTCTTTGAGGCAGAGGGAATCGCGACAATGATTTCTGTAATCCCATACTCAGCCACAATGTGAGAGATTTTGGTTCTCCCCCCCAGAACGGGTAATCCATTTATTTCAAAGTACAACTTATTGGGGTCATCATCAATGAAACCGATAGGTATTAATTCATCCCTATCGGATAAAATGAGTTGTTTGGAGACGATGGTTCCCGCATCGCCCGCTCCAATGATTAGCGCCTTTCTATTAAATTTTGATTGTATCTTATACCTGTATTTCCCAACTATTGATTCAGCTCTAATCGAACAAAGCAGCAATATAGCAATTGATCCTAGAATAAGATATTCGCGAACGGGCCTGGGATTTGCCATAAAAAGCTGATCGACTACCGCATACAATATCGTCGATAAAAGGATCGATTGAAATACTTTGAACAGTTCCCGAATGCCTGTGTATCGCCTTAAAGCCTTATACGATCTATTTGCGGCAAGGATGATATTACTGGAAGCAATAAAAATAATGCCGGACACCAAGTTTATCGAGGACCAATCAAACTGAGGAATTGTTTCGTCGGTCAAATAAATGGAACATATCAAACTCAAAGCCAATAGAGCGCTATCTGCAATTGCCAAAAGCATCAACTTGATTCTATAATCCATTATTCACTCCTCCCTATTATAAAGAAGCTAGAATTGGGAATATTTTGGGCATTACCATACCCCAATACTGGCAGAGAATAAGTTGAAATCTAGAGTTCTAATGTCAACTGGAAAATACGTTGTCCATTGCTGCCTGCAATTCCAACCGGTTGCAACTGTCTCTTCCCACTCCGTCTCTTTTCGATGCATACTCTTCCAAATGCCATTGCCTGATCAACTTCTCCGTTCTAGGATACAACAGAAAAACAACCTTATAGTCCAACTGCCATAGGGTGTCAAGAAGATGAGACAACAGAGCGGGATTATTTGTATTTTCCGCTCTGTGAATGGTAGAAAGATGATGCGGATAAACTTGCTGCTAATGTAGAATTTGTACTTCAAATTAGACTTTATCTGTACAATTTCATAATTTTTCCGATTCGTTTTCGATTAACCCTATAATCTGTCTTTTTACGAATTCTGTACCGGGTTGAAGTATTCTTTCCATGAATAACCACCATATAGTTACGCGGCTTAAACTTTTCATGAGGGAGCCGAATCACGCTTCCATGCCCCTTAAGCGGGTACCGCATTCCTTTTTTATAATCTTCCGTGTTAAAAATAAGCGTATAAAACGGCGGAGAATTGCGGACGACGGCTGCTAATCGCTTGCGATTGGAATCATACCAGAAGCCTCTTTGATTGATTAAAGCTTTTGTTGACGGTTTCGGCTTGAAAGCGTGGAGCTGTGCAATAAAATTTTTACGGTACATGTCGTCGGAATCAACCCGCACAAAATATACATGCTTAAATCCTTCTAAGCAGTCCAGCACTCGCTTATCTCTGTCTGAGATTCGAACAAATTGTATATTGGAGGGAAGCTTCTTATATCTGCGCAGCGCTCGTTGGATCAAAGAATTAGACTGATCTGCATAATAAATAAAAGCTTTAAAGTTTTTGTTCGTTTGCTTCATCAAACATCTGCACGTATACATCATGAAAATCTTTATCCGATAATCGATCCATTTTTTTGTAAATCTCTCTTTTTTGAAACCGTAAGAATTAAAATGAATTTCTACGATCACGCATTTATTTTTCAACGGTTGCACCGGTTGCATCAGTTGTACTGACTGTACCGGTTGCGCCGACAGCACCGGCTGCACCGGTTGCACCGTAAGAACATCATCCGTAATCACATTTACGGCTTCAGAGAGGATTGAAATGAAGGTATTGCTAGTCTCCTGATCCTGAGCTTCTTCTCCACTTGGATCTTCAGTAATCTCGGTGTCACCGGTTTGATGATGCTCTTCATCCATAGGATTAGAGAATATACTCAAGAATCACCTCCTCCAAGTCTCACGATTTTGGCTTTGCCAGTTACACTTTTGGTCACATTCCGCGTGTCATATACGAGAGGCGCGTGTTCCAGTATGAGCTCCAGAGGCATGGAAGAATGATCGGTAGCGATTACGACGCAGTCCATTTTCTTTAACGTTTCTTCGGTAAGCTCTAAGCTCTCATATTTGTTATCGCCAAGCCGCAGAGAAGGAATGTACGGATCATGATAGAACACGTCTGCCCCTTCTATCTGAAGCATATGAATAAGTTCTAGCGAAGCTGATTCACGGTAGTCGGCTATATCACGTTTATAAGCAGCTCCATAAACTAATATGTTGGAGCCCGTCAGCGACTTCTGTGCCAGATACTGTTTGAGCTGCTGCGTGATATATACAGGCATCGTATGATTGACTGCA
>Ga0310900_10000253_pt1 | contig 16807 bp, 14 predicted proteins | sample C24D1metaG_FD_203879 | JGI IMG/M metagenome (GOLD analysis project Ga0310900, IMG submission 203879) | Lab incubated soil microbial communities from West Virginia University Organic Research Farm, Morgantown, WV, United States - C24D1 | ecosystem: Environmental > Terrestrial > Soil >...
CCTTTGGCGAACTCGAACCTCGACGGCCGTTGCTGTTCGACCGGAATCCCCGAGAACGTGAACTTAGCCGAGTCGAGCACGAGGGCGCCGTCGACGGCGGCGAGCGTCAGCTCGGGGAGCTTCGCGGCGCCCTTTGCGGAGAAGCTGCCGACGATTCCACCGGTCGCGACATTGCCGTCGATGCGCTCGATCGTCAGCTGCTCGCCATTGAGCGCCGCGTTGATGTTGAGGTCCTGCACCGCGGATGCGGCGCCAACCCAACCGAAGGTACCTTTCGTGATTCCGAGCGTGCCGACGGTACCCAGGCGGCTTCCGTTGCTACGCAGGTCGAACTGCATCGCGCCGCTGCCATCGATGCCGGCCGGGACGCCAAAGGCCTTACCCAGACGAATCGCGTCCTGAAAGTCGCCCGCAAATTGCGCGCGGAAGTTGCCATCGAGGCGCGTGTTCCACTCCCCCGACGCGGTCAGGCGGCCTGAGCCGACGCGCACGAACAAATCCTTCAGCTTCACATCGTCGCCGCGCAGCTCGGCGTTGAGCGGCGACAGCAGCGACACCGGCACGCCGGCCACGCCGGCATCGAGCTCGGTGATGTTGACGAAGGCAACGCGATCGAGACTGTCGGCTAACCTGCCGGACGCGGTGATGGTGCCGTTGGCAAAGCCGAGAATCTCGGTTTCGATAGCGCCCATGAACGGCGCCAGGCGCGTCAGCTCGAAACGATCGAGTTGCGCGTTGACGCGATAGTCGTACGGCGACGCCGTCGCGATGTCGGCGTTGACGAGCGCGCCGATCGACGGCAGGCGCGCGACGAGGCGGGCCTGGTCGCCGAGGAAGTCAGCGGTCGCGTCACCGGCGCCGATGAAGGCGCCGGCCTTGCCGCCGGTCAGCGAGAAGTCCACCGTCGCATGCCCCTTTGGATGCGTGACGGTTCCGGCGCCCTCGAATTGCGCCGCGAAAATCGCTTGCGTGTCATTGGGCGAGAGCACGGTGCCCTGCCACGTGAGTCGATCGCCCTTGAGCCTCGCATCGTAGGCGCCGGTTTCCCACGCATAGCGGATGCGGCCGTCGAGAAACCCCGCGCCTTGATGCAGCTCGAGCGACGACACGTCGATCGCATCGGCCGTGACAATCGCCTTCGCCATCGCCCGATCGATGGGCTGCCCCGCCCAGACGAGGGTCGAGCCGTTGATCGCCGTGTCGAGCTGGAAGTGGTCGAAGGTGCCGCCGAGGATCGCATCCGCCGTCAGGTTGCCGGCGACGCGCCAGGCTTCGGGCACCTCGGCCTGCAGCTCCTCGGCGTTCGGCGCATCGACGTGGAGCTTGCCGCTCCAGGTGCGATCGCTGATGTTCGCGACGACATCACCCGTGATTGCCGATGTGCCGCGGCGGATGTCGATGGCCGAGATCGTCGCCGTCCGCGGATCGGCGACGACCGCCGCCGACGCAGCGACGCGGCCAAGAAGCGGCAAATCGACGGCGTCGCCGGCAATCTTCGTCTCGACTTCCGGGTATCGATACGATCCACCGAGCGTCAACGGCGCGTCGATGGCGCCGTGCACGTCGAGCATGATGTCAGCGATCGGGAACCCGAGCGTGGCGGCGCTGCGCGCCGCCGTCGCCACGTCGGCGACGTGGGCATGCGCCGGGCCGTTCATCGTACTCAGCGTGGCCGCGCCGGGCTTGATGCGGCCGTTCATCTTTCCTTCGATCCGGAAACCCGGGAACGTATTGTCGTGATCGAAGCGGTAGTCGTTGCCGACGATCGTCGCATCGATCGTGCCGGTCATCGGCACCGCGCCGGCGCGCGTGTAACCGCGCTCGCGATTGTGGATGACGAATTTCCTGGGTTCGCCGAACTCGAAGGTGCCGTTGCCGTCGAAGGTGGCGCCGATTGCCTGCGGAGCGATATCGGCCATGCGGAGCGCGGTTTGCGAATCGAGCCCGGTCCACTCCGCGCTCGCGGTACTGACCGAGGCCTTCCCCCATGGCACGTTGAAGGCGGCGCGAATCGATCCGCCGGACTGCGGCGTGATCACCAGGTCGTGTCCCGAAAACGTCGCAAACGTGACCTTCACGGGTCCGGCGACATTCAAGTCGCGCTCGCGTCCAGCGCCGACCGTATTGCTGTGCACGACCAGGTCAGTCGAGAAGTCGCGCACCGGGCCGGTGATCGATCCGTCGATCGTCGCCATGCCGGTCACGGGCACGGGTGGGGGCGGCACCCACTTGATCGCCTTGTCGAGATTGATGCTGCCCTTGAGCGCGAGATCGAGTGACGGCGAATCTAGCACGCGCTTGATGTCACCGCTCAGGAACGCTTCGATTTCCGTCGACGACAGGCGCGCCTGCTCGAGCGCGACGTTCGATCCATCGAACGTCATCACCGTCTCGAACGGCGACATCGTCATGGTGCGCTCACGCAGGCGGAACGAAAGGTTGCCGCGCACGGCAAAGTCGCCCTTCGCGCCGAGCGCCGTGTTCAGGAGCTCCGATTCGATGCGCGGGACCTTCACGCCCCAGTTGCGGAATTTGTCCTCGTACTGCACGTCGAGGCCGTTCAGCGTCAGCGAGCGGATCGCCAGCTGGCGCGCGCGCTCGGGGGTTGGCGCAGTCGACCCCGGCGGAAGGTTGACGACGTTGTGCTCGTCGCGAAGGATGTCGACGATACCGCTGTCGATGACGAGGTGATCGATCGCGAAGCGGCGCCGGTAGACGCTCCACGGCAGCGTGACCTCGATGCGGCTGGCGATCAGAAAGGGCCGGTCTTTGAACCCCTCCGCCGCGAGGCGCACGTCGGTAAGCGTGATGCGACGGGTGATGGCGTTGTAACCCAGGTTACCCGCCTCGAGTTCGAGGTGGTACTGGCGCAGGAAGCTCGAGGACCAGGCGAGCGCGCGGCCGCGGGCCATTGGCGTGTGAATGAAAGCGAGTACGGCCAGCAGCAATCCGGCGGCAATTGCCGCCAGGATCATCAGCCCGCGCCGAACCCTGCCCCTCACCATTCGATTCTAGGCCGCGAATCGGGCCGGCACCGCAGAGGTAAAGTCACCGGCTCCCGATGTGCAATTGGGATACCATGTGCGGGTGGAGGATCACCTGATGCAAGTGAAAGCATTGCTCAAGGTCGCGATGGGCGCGGCGTTGAGTCTGGTGACGAGCGGAGCGATGGCCCAGACACCTGCCGTGGAATTGAAGGTTGGTGACATGGCCCCTGCGTTTTCGGCGCCGGGATCGGATGGCAAGACTCATACGCTGGCGGAGTCGCGCGGCAAGCAGGCAGTTGTGCTCGCGTGGTTCCCGAAGGCGTTCACCGGTGGTTGAACGGCCGAATGCAAGTCGCTCCGTGCGAGCGGCGATCTGATTCGGAAGTACAACGTCGCCTACTACATGATTAGCGTGGACACCCTCGAGGACAATACGCGGTTCGCCAAGGAACATGAGGCGGACTATCCCATCCTCAGCGACGTCACCAAGGAAATCGCAAACAAGTACGGCGTGCTGATGGCAGCAGGGTTCGCGAACCGCTGGACCTTCTACATCGCGCCGGACGGAAAGATCCTCGCCATCGACAAGCAGGTCAAGCCGGCGACGTCGGGCGAAGACATGGTCGCGAAGCTCGGCGAGCTCAACATCGCGAAGCGGTAACGCTCGGAAAGCGGGATCGGAAGTCGAGGGGCGCACCCAGGTGCGCCCCTTTTTCATTTGCGAGCGCGAATGCGCTTGACCGACACGTCGATCAACTTCTGCAGCGTTGGCTTGTCCACATCATCGAGCCGCTTGATGTAGAGGCAACCGGCTGCCATCGTCGTACCGCTCGTCGAACTCGGCCCCAGCTTCGCGAGAAGCTTTGCGTCCTTGCCGCCCATCAGGTAGAGCGAGAACGCGGCCTTGCGCGGCGAGAAGCCGACTTCGAACCACTTGGTCGGCTTACCGCTGGCGCCGGTGTATTCGCGATCGCCGAAGCCGATGATCGCCGGGCCCCACATCACCGGTTTCGTTTTCGTCGCTTTCGTCATCATCGCGACGAGCGTCTTCGAGTCCTTGCGCTTTTGATCGTCCTCGATCGCGTTGATGAAGTCGGATACTCTTGCCGTCGTTTTTTGCGTCTTAAGCTCAGCCACGGCGGGGATCTTAACGCGGAAATCCTATCGGGTGTAGAGTGATGCTCCCTTTACCCCGGGAGCTTTGATGAATGCTCACCTTCGTCTTCCCGTTCTGATCGCTGCCTTCGCGCTCGCCGTCTCGTCACCCGCATTCGCACAGGGCACCAAGCCGGCGCCGAAGACCGCCAAGCCTCCGGCGAAGACGGCGCCCGCGCCGAAGAGCCCTGCCGCGCCCGCGACGGTCGTACCGAAACCTCCGCCGCCGCCACCGCCGTCTGACGTCCGCTACAAGACGACCTACGTGAATGCCGATCAAACGACGGATAGCACGACGTTCGTCCGCGACACGCGGGAGCGCTACGAGCTCGGCGACACCATCCTGATCAGGCAGTACGACCAGAAGAGAACCGTGCAGATCAGCAAGGGCGCCAATACCTACTTGATTACGCCGGACGGCGCGATCGCTGCCGCGGCGGCAGTGGCAGCGGCGAAACAGGCTACCCCGGCACCCCCAGGCGTCGTGAACGTGAACGTCTCGATCATCGACCTCGGCGATCGCAAGGCGGCGTTCGACCGCGAAGCGCGGCACGTCAAGACGCTGATCGTCCGTCAACCGCAGCCCGGCGCGTGCGATCCATCGAAGCTGGTGATCGAGACCGACGGTTGGTACATCGATCCTCCCAAGGCCGTCAGTGCACCACCCGCCAATACGCCGGGGCCCGGCGGCGGTTGCAAGGACGAAATCAAGACCACCGAGACCGGCGACGCAAAACTGATTGGTTTTCCGATCAGCTACAAAACCACGTACAGCGAGCCTGACAACAAAGAATCGAAGCCGACCATGATCAGCATGGACGTCACCGAGTTCGAGGTGCTGCGGCTTGACGCGGGGCTGTTCGAGATTCCGGCCGGCATGACCGAGGCCGCCAATGCGCAGCAGCTTGCCAAGGCGATCAGCGACGCGAACGAGGCGCGGCTGGCGCAGGGTGAGCTCGGGGTCGCAATCCGCGACAAGAAGCCGGGAACCTTGCGCGTCGGCGTCCCTGAAATCACGAACAAGACGACGCAGACGGTCGATACGCGCGCGCTCAGGTCACGCCTCGTGGCCGAGCTCGAAGAGCAGAAGATGGACGTCATCCCGATGGCGGCGGCGCCGCAAGCCGCGCTCGACGCCCTCGCGAACGAACTCAAAGTCGATTTCCTGCTGATCGCCGAAGTCACCGATCTCAAGGCGTCGAAGCCGGGCGGCCTCACCAAGATCATGAAGAACACGGCCGGTGAAGGATCGGGCAAGGACATCACCGAAGCGAAGTTGAACGTGCAGCTCGTGCCGCCGGGCGGCAAGGCACGGCTGACCAAGAGCACGAGCGGCAAAGACGGCGGCGTCGGCTTCAAGACCGGCCTCGGCCTCGCGAAGTTTGCCGGGTCGCTCTATCTCAAGATGTACATGGGCGGCATGTACGGCAACCCGCTGACGGCCTTGAACACGATGAAGATGATGAACCTCGGCGCGATGGGCAACCCCGCCCTGATGCAAATGCAGGCCGGCCTGGGCCCGGGCATCGGCGGATCGAACGTCGATCGCACCGCCGGTGCGGCGATGTACGTCATGCAACAGGCCATGTCGGGAGCCGACGCCGGATCGCAGGACGGCCCGTCGTTCGATTCGGCGCTGAACGAGGCAATTCAGGACGCGGGCAAGGAAGTCGTCGAGACCATGAAGAAGGCGGCGACGGTCAAGAAGTAGGGATCAGGGATCAGGGATCAGGGATCAGGGCCCGCTCCGGTGACGGCCGATGGAGGCAAATCACGCGCTTGCCCCATTCGACAGCGCGCCCGATTTCGTAGCCAACGCCGAGGCTCGGCGTCGTTACTTCGGCGACAAGGACATCTGCCTTTCGCAGCCACTCGAGATCGCGATCGTGAATGTCGCCTGATCGCCGCGGCCACCGCTGATTGAACCTGCGAAGTAGATGATCACTTCGGCGCGGAACGTTCGTAAACGTGGCGAATCAGCTGGACAACGAACTGCGGATCATCGCGATGAAGTTGATGGCCCGTGTGCCCGGCCAGAACGAACAGGCTATTTGGCGATCCGAGCGCCCATTCCGACTGGTGCTTCATCTGAAGGCGAACCATCGCGCCGCCATTGCCACGCATGCGATCGGCCCGCGTCGTAATCACGACCGCAACTGGAATGGCTGTTGGCTGTTTCCAGTTGCGCGCCGACGGGTAGTCGTCGCGCATCTCATTCAATTGCTGTTGATAGACGGCTGCAAGGCCCGGCGGCGTGCCGGAAGGAATTTCCGGCAAGACAGGCGGCGCGAGCGCGGCCTTGCGATCTTCGACGGGAAGGACGGCTGCCCGCTCTTCTCGTGTCGACTCGAAGTCCGGCACGTCGAGATACACCATTCCGGCGGTTTCACCGGGATACATGGACGCGAAGCCGCGAATGAAGACACCTCCCATCGAATGTCCAACGAGGACGTAGGGAGGCGGGACTTTCAGTGCCTGCAGAACTGCGTGAAGCGTCTGCACCGTGCGAGTGAAGGTAGGTGTTGAAGGATCTGCCTCCGATTGCCCAAGAGCGCGTCGATCGTAAGCAATCACCGGACCGACCCGCGAGACATCCGGAAGGATCGGCTTCCATGTCTCGAGATCCGCGCCGGCGCCCGCCTCCAGAATGATGACCGGCTCTCCCGGCTTGCGCCGCTCTATGCCTGCAGTCAACACGCGCATCTGCGCGCCGTCGACGCCGAGCATTCGCGTGGACGGCGCATCAGCCTGTGCCAGGCTGGCAGACGGTCGCGCAAGAATCGCGCTAACGATACAAACCAGTGCCGAGCAAATCTTCATCATCGAACTCCGTTCCGAACGGGCATCTTATCGCTAGCTTGGCGATCGCCGGATGAACTGGGCAGCGGGCCGATCGAGCCAGGCTGTCAGGCGCGTCGCCGCGGGAAATGCGGTCCGACCGCCCTTCACCGCTGCCGCCGACGCTCGTCGAGCGCCGCGTAAAGCGCCTGTAGGTCGAAGGCGCTGATGATCAAGCGTCTATCTGCCCGGAATATTCACGATGTCATACACGACGACGCTGACGGCGCACAGGATCAGCGCGGCTCCTGCGAGGTTGAGACAGCGGATGATTTGCAGTTGGCCAGGCCTGGCAAAGCGTTCCGGGTGAAGGGCGATATGGAACAGGGAACTGCTACGGTCGAACGGCTCGATATCCGGGAGCCACGCTTGCCGGGTGAAAAACAGGCCGGCAAGAAGGCACGCGATGCCGAGAAACAAGCTCACCAGGAAGATCGCGAGTCTCATCGTGACGACCCCCGATCGAACACCCAGATGTTCTCTTGCTCTCGACCGGCGCCGCGCAGGTGTTCCGTCGCGCGAAGCCGTCGGCCGGCATCGAGTAGTTCGTAGCGAAAGACGATGGTCAGCTCTCCGTTCGGAGTCTCCGTCCGATCCGTGAACGCCAGAGCCTCGCCATCCCAGTTGGATGCGCGCTCGAAGCGGACGTCAAACGGCTTCCCGTCCATGGTGATGCTGAGATGCACGGAAACCTCGGGCTCGCGATGCTCGATGCGCACGAACCCACTTTGTACGACAGGCGCGACCACTGGACTGAGCGTTGACGCCAATATGTTCAACGTCCATTCGCCAGAGAAATCAGGCTTCATCACGCGTATCTTGGTTGTTGCGGAGGTGAAAGAAGGCAAGAACATACCCGTCCGCGTCGGTGATCTCGAAGCCCCAGAGCCCGTCGTCTATGAACGACAACGTCTTCACGAACGACACGCCCCGCTGGCTGAACTCGTCGAAGAGCGCGTCGGGGTCCGTGGTGTAGATGTACGCGTCCCAACGAGCCCATTCGTGCCGGGTGTGGTTTGGACGTGGCAGCACGTCGGGAAGGATGGCCTTGAGCATGATGCCGATCCCATCCCGGCTCACGCCGGCGTAGTACGGGTCATCGGCAGGACCCGTGAAGTCGACTTGGAAACCGAGGCGGTCAACGTAGTAGGCGATTGACGCCTGCAGGTCCTTGACGATGAAGAACGGGCTGATCGAAACCAGGTTTCTCTTTGCCCCTTCCTGGCTCGATGGGTCCGCGGCGGCGTGGGCTGAGTTCATGCGCAGGTCTCCGCAGCGGCCTGTTAGACCGCCGACCTCAATCCATCAAAAAGATCGTCGAAGGGCGGCTTCTGATCTTCGCGAAACAGCTCGAAATGGACTTCCTTGTCGAACACCTGATGAATCTTTGTCTGGGCGATCACATCCGCGTAGGTGACATAGCAGTCGAGGGCCTTGTGAAAGCGTTCCATGTCGGCGTCTGTCACCTGCAAGACGCAGTCGATCTCCGCAGGCGCCGTGACGTTGACGTGCCATGGGAAAGCCTCGGGCGCGGAGATCAGGGTGAAGAACGCCAGGCGCTGCAACCATGAGTGATCCGGTCCATGCAATTCCAGATAGACGCGCGTCACGGCAGAATGCGTGACGATGTGGTCGTGGAACCCGCTGATGCCATGAATCGGAAAGGTCACGACGACGTGCGGCTTGACGCGCAGTATTTCATCGCGAATCGATGTCTCGATCGTCCAGGGATCGAGCTCCTTCAGGCCGCCGTCGGGCAGGTTCAAGATCCGGATGTCAGTGAGATCGAGCGTCGTCCTCACGTCCATCAGCTCGCGATAGCGGGCTTCGCCCATCTGCTCGAGAGTCCACCCGAATTTGTGCCGAACCTTGGTCGCTTCGCCGCGCGTCAGCGTCAGTAAACAGACATCGTGTCCCTGACGCCTTTGGGCGGCCATGGCCCGAGCAGGTCCGAAGGATTCGTCGTCCGGATGTGGGAAGACGTAAAGAATCCGCATGACATGCACCCCTGATGTTCAGGCACTCATCCCGGCCAGCCAGCAGCCCCGATGAGTGCCGCCACGCAGCGGCCCCAGACGAAACTCCGCTCTGATGTTTACGACGACGCGCCCTCGATCGCCGGCGCCGGCACTTCGGTCGGCACCACACGGGTAAATCCGCCACGCTGCATCAGTTCCTTGCCTTTGCCGCCGCGGCCGGTGACTTCGTACTTCGTCGTGCTGATCGTCTGCTCGCTGCCGCGCGTGGTCTCCACGGTCAGCAGATCGCGATCACCGGACGACACGATCGCGCCGATCACCTTGTCGTCGGGGAAATCGATTTTGATGAGGATCACGCCGCGGCCTGGGCCCGACAGAAAGTTCACCTCTTCAGCCTTCGACAGCATCGCGCGCGCGTTTGAGGTGGCGGCAATCACGATTTCCTCGCCGGTCGTGATGCCGACGCTGACCACTTCGGCGAACTCAGCGGTTCTCGCATAACGGCGGCCGGACCTGGTGCTGGCCTCGACGAAGCCCTGCAGCGAGAAGCGCATCGCGTAGCCATCGCTCGTGACGGCGAGGGCGTGGACCGGCGGCACGTCGCCCTCCTTCTTCGCCTCGATCTTCTTCGCGATGCGCGGATCGAGGCTGAATGCGGCGACGATCTTCTCGCCGTCCTTCAGCTTGAAGAGCTTCTGCACCGGGTCGCCGTAGCCCGTCGATGCGGGCACGTCGACGATGCGGCTGGTATACGCCACGCCGAAGTTGCTGAAGAACACCATGGTCGCCCTGGTGCTGCCGGCTACAGCCGCCAGCACGCTGTCGCCCTCTCGCAGTCGCGTCGTCGAGAGGTCCTTCACTTCCTTCTGCCGCTTCACCCATCCATCGCGTGACACGATCACGACGTTGTCTTCCTCGACGATGAAGGATTCGGCGGTGTATTCGACTTCTTCAGCTTCCTCGATGCGCGAGCGCCGCGGATCGATCTTCGCGTTGCCGTACTTGCTCTGGATCTCCTCGAGCTCCTCGCGCACGAGCCTCCAGCGGCCCTCCTCGTCCTTCAACAACGTCGAGATCTGACGGGAACGCTTGCGCTTCTCGGCGAGCTCCTGCTGGATGACGAGGATCTCGAGGCGAGCCAGGCGATAAAGCTTGAGCTCGAGGATCGCGTCGGTCTGCTCGGCGTCGAGCGAGAACCGCTTCATGATCTTCTCGGCCGAGTCGGCCTTGCCGTCGGACTTCCTGATGATCTTGATGATTTCGTCGAGCGCGTCGAAGACCTTCTCGAAGCCTTCGAGGATGTGGATGCGTTTCCTCAGCTGTTCGAGCTCGTGCTCGAGGCGGCTGGTCACGACCTCCAGGCGGAAGTGGAGGAAGTGCCACAGCATCTGCTTGAGATCGAGGCGCTCGGGCCGTCCGACCTCCGCGTTCTCCGTCGGCACGAGGCACGTCATGTTGACGGCGAACGTCGTCTGCAACGACGTGTTCTTGAAGAGATACGCCATCACGAGGTTGTCGTCGGCGCCGGCCTTCAATTCGAGCTCGATGCGGACATCGTCAGTCGACACGTCTTTCACGTCGATGAGATGCGGCATCTTGCGGCTGAGCACGACGTCGCCGATCTGCTCGACGAGCTGCGCCTTGTTGACCGCGTAGGGAATGCTGGTGATATACAGCTTCTTGCCCGATCGGGATATCTGTCCGGCTTCCCAGGTGGATCGCAGGCGGATCGATCCCGAGCCCGTCCGGTAGATCTCCTTGAGCTCATCGGGGGAGTTCAGGATGTGGCCGCCAGTTGGAAAGTCAGGGCCCTTCACCCACCGGCACAACTGCAGGGTCGTGAGATCGGGATTGTCGAGCAGCTTGATCAACGCCGTGATGATCTCGTTGAGGTTATGCGGCGGGATGTTGGTCGCCATGCCGACGGCGATGCCGGTGCTGCCGTTGACGAGCAGGTTCGGCACGCGGGACGGCAACACGATCGGTTCGCTCTTCGTGCCGTCGTAGCTGGGCCGGAAGGCGACGGTTTCCTGCTCGATCTCCTGGAGCACTTCGTCGGCGAGACGCGCGAGCCGGCATTCGGTGTAGCGCATCGCCGCGGCGCCGTCGCCGTCGAGCGAGCCGAAATTACCGGAGCCGTCGATTAACGGATAGCGCAGCGAAAACGACTGCGCCATGCGCACCAGCGTTTCGTAAATCGCGCTGTCGCCATGCGGATGGTAATTGCCCATCACGTCGCCGACCACCTTCGCGCACTTGCGGTGCTTCGCGTCGGCGGTCAGGTTCTGCTGCCACATCGTGAAAAGGATGCGGCGCTGGACAGGCTTGAGGCCATCGCGGACGTCCGGCAACGCGCGTGACGTGATGACCGACAGCGCGTAATTGAGATAACGGGACTGCGCCGCTTCGTGAAGCGTGACGTTCGACGTGCCGTCGCCCGTTCCGCCCATGATGCCGCGCGGAGGAGGAGGCGAAGGCGGTGCGCCGGTGTCGTCGACGTCTGGAAGATCGAAAAGGGAAGGCTCTGACTTACGTTTTGCCACTGATTGCCCAGAATAACATCACGGCCCTTCACGGACGCGGTAACAACAGCGGCCAGTTGTGCAGGACGGTGATCGACGGCGGAATGCGCGACGCAGTGCGGGCGGCGACGATGAAGCGCGTGCCGTCGGCGGTCACGTCATAGATAGGGCCCGGCGCCGTTTCGATATCCATCCGAAACAGGGGCTTGGGCGACGCGACTTCGAGCGTCGGCGAGGCGCTTTCGATCGTCGCGCTCATCAGCATCTGATCCGGCCCCACGTACAAGATTTCACGACCGTCGCCGCGCCACCGCGGATAGCTTCCGCCGTTCGGTGAGATCTGGATCTTCCCGCCGCCGTCCACCCGCGTCGCATAAACCTCTTGTTGTCCGGATTCGTCGGAGACGTAAATGATCCAGAGGCCGTCGGGCGAGAAATTGCCGCCGAGCTCGCTGTAACGCGTCGACGCAATCGGCCGCGGCGTACCGCCGTCGAGCGGCATGACCCACATGTCGTTGCCGGTGTCTTTTTCGTTGCCGGTGCGGCGATACAACAACAGCCGCCCGTCCGGCGACACGTCATACGGATCCTTGCTGGCGCCGTCGGTCTGGACCGGGCGCTCTTCTCCAGACAGATCGGAGGCGCGGGCGTAGAGGTCCAAGCCCTTCGACGTGTAGATAACCTGCTTCTGGTCCGGGGACCACACCGCGGATCGTTCGTCGCTCGGGTCGAGGGTAAACCGCTGCCGGACGCCGCGGGCGACGTCGACGATGAAGACGTCGCGGGTCATCAGACCGGCGTCGCTCGCACTGGCAAGCACCCGGCGGCCATCATTCGACAGTTCGATGTTGGTGAAATCGGCCGGCTCGCCGATGGTCGACACGACCCGCCCGGTCCTGTCCAGCCACGTCAACTGCGTGGTGTCGATGGCCTCGGAGGATTGATAGACAAGCACGCCGCTCGTCGACACCGCGAAGGTGGCGCCCCGCAACAGGAAGGACTCGACGTGCGAGGCGAGAGTCACGACGTCGCCCCGGAGCTCCGACCGCGCAAGGTCGAAGCGTTGGGCATAGAGCGTCCCTCCGCGCGAGAAGATCAGCGCGCCGGCGGCATAGGCGAACGACGTGATATCCGAGCCGCGGAGCAATTCGCGGTCGTCGGACGAATCGAGCGTCGCCACGCGCACCGAGACGGCCCCGTCTTGCTTAATAACGGCGAGGAGAAAATGGCGGCCGTCGGGCAGGAACTGAGGATAGCCATAGCGCTCGCCTTCATGGTTGCGAATGACCGCCATCGGTCCGCCCTGCGCCGGCAGCCGCCGCAGCTGGCGACCCCCGACCAGGACCGTTCCGTCCGGCCCCCAACCGGCCGGCTGGCCGATCGTCGGCAGTTCGGCCAGGACAACCGGCGCCCCGCCATCGAGTGACACCCGCAATAGTCGCGTGTAGTCGGAATAGATGATTTGACGGCCATCGGGCGACCACGACGGCGCGGCGCCGTTGGTCGCACCGGGCAGCAGGTTTGGAGGGCCGCCATTGAGGGCCTGCAGGTAGAGTTGCTGGGCGCCTGTGCGCCGATCCCGGCCGCCAAAAACGATCTGCGTTCCATCCGCAGACAAGGCAAGCCGGGCGCCCGGGAAGAGCGATTCGTTCAGAATGACGCCTTCAGGCAGCAGCAGTTGCGTCCGCGACACCACCGCTTGCGGCGCTGATGTTTCTCTCGCCGGCACAATCGATGGCCAGAGCGCAGCGATCGCCAACGCCACTGTCAGCGCCGCCCACGCCAGCCGTTCGAGGTTCCGGCGAGGCGCCGGCGTTTGGGTTGCCGCAACCGATGAGGCCGACCCCGACAGCGCCTCGAGCGCAAATGCCACGTCGCGCGCCGACTGAAATCGTTCCGACGGCTGCTTTTCCAGGCAGTGCTGCACGATGCGATCGACGGCGGCGCCCACCTCCGTCCGCATGCGGCTGACGTCCGCGGGATGCTCATTGAGGATTGCGGTCATCGTCTCGGCCGTCGTGTCGCGCCGGAACGCCCGCTGCCCCGTCAACATCTCGAACAGTACGACGCCGAGGGAGAACACATCCGAGCGCGAGTCGACCGCCGCGCCACGCACCTGCTCGGGTGACATGTAGCCCGCCGTCCCCATCACCACTCCTGGCGCCGTGCCTTCGCTCGTTGCCGTGGCGCCGTGCGCGTCCATCGCGATCTGTCTCGCCAGGCCGAAGTCGAGAATCTTGATCTGGCCATCGTTGACGATGAACACGTTGTCGGGCTTGAGATCGCGATGGATGATGCCGCGTTCGTGCGCGGCAGCGAGACCGCGCGCGATCTGGCCGCCGAAGTCGAGCGCCTTGCGAACCGGCAGCGCCCCGGAGGCTAGTCGATCGCGGAGGGTCTGCCCTTCAAGCAGCTCCATGACGAGCGCGCTACCCTCGAGCCCGTAGACTTGCGCAATGTTGAAGTGGTTGAGTGCCGCCAGCGCCTTCGCTTCGCGGTCGAAGCGGGCGCGGCGATCCGGATCGTCGGCCACGCTGGCGGGCAGGATCTTGATCGCCACATCGCGGCCGAGGCGTGAATCGGTGGCGCGATATACCTCGCCCATGCCACCTTCACCGAGCTTCGACACGACTGTGTACGGGCCGAATGACGCGCCGGGCTCCAAGCTCATGGAATGAGCTTTCCGGGGTTCATCAGGTTATGCGGATCGATCGCATGCTTGATCGACCGCATCACGTCCAACGCTTCGCCGTGTTCGGCCGACACGTATTTCAGCTTGCCGAAGCCGACGCCGTGCTCGCCGCTGCAAGTCCCGCCGAACTTCAACGCGCGCTCGACAAGGCGCTCGCTGATGCGCGTGACCGTCTCGAACTCTTTCTGATCGGACGGGTCGAGCATGATGATCAGGTGAAAATTGCCGTCGCCGGCGTGGCCGACAAGCGGCGCGATGACGTTGGCCTCTCTCAGATCCAGCTGCGTCTCGAGAATGCACTGAGCGAGGTGCGAAATCGGCACGCAGATGTCCGTCGTCCACGCCCGCGCGCCTGGCCGCGACGCGACGGTCGCGTAGTACGCGTTGTGCCGCGCCTGCCACAGGGTATTGCGATCTTCCAGGGATGACGCCCACGTGAAGCCCCGGGCGCCGTGTTCGCGCGCGATCTCCTCGACGGCGCGGATCTGATCTTCGACGGCGACTTCGCTCGTGCCGTGGAACTCGAAGAACAGGGTCGGCGCGAGCGGATAGCTGGTCTTCGAATACGCGTTGACGACTTTCAGCTGTGCCTCGTCGATGATCTCGATGCGTGCGACCGGAATTCCCAGCTGGATCGTCTGGATCACGGCGTTTGCCGCGCCGGCCATCGACTCAAACGGACACACTGCCGCGCGCACCGCTTCGGGCCGGCCATACAAGCGCAGCGTGAGCTCCGTGATCACGCCGAGCGTGCCTTCGGAGCCGACGAAGAGCCGCGTGAGGTCGTAGCCGGACGATGACTTGCGGGCGCGGCCGCCGGTCTTGATGATGCGGCCGTCCGCAAGGACAACGGTCATGCCGAGCACGTTGTCGCGCATGGTGCCGTAGCGAACGGCGGTGGTGCCCGACGCGCGCGTGGCGGCCATGCCGCCGATGGTGGCGTCGGCGCCGGGATCGATCGGAAACATCAGGCCGGTGTTTTTCAGATGCGCATCGAGCTTGAGTCGCGTCAGCCCGGCCTCGACCGTAATGTCGAGATCCTCGGGGCTGAGGCGAACGACGCGCGTCATTCGAGTGAGATCGATCGAGACGCCGCCGTGGATGGCGTTGACGTGGCCTTCGAGCGAGCTGCCCATCCCGAACGGGACGATCGGACGCCGATGCTCGGCGCACACCTTGACGATGGCCGCGACTTCGTCGGTCGATACTGGGAAGACCACGGCATCCGGAACTCCCGGCGCGTGCCACGATTCGCCATGGCTGTGGTGTTCGCGGACGGATTCGGACGTGGAGACACGATCAGCCAGAATCGCTCGGAGCTCTTCGATCACGGTCCATGATGATAGCCTGCGTTTGGCGGCGCTCCCAGCGCGCTCGGACGGACCATCATCAGCTTCCGCGTCTCGCTCCAGACAGCTATCAACTCGCCGCTCGCTCCTCCTGCGCAGCACGCTCGCAGCGAGGTTGTCGGTAAGAGACCTATCCGTCGGCTCGCCCTTGATGCCCCGTTCTGCTTACGCTGGCGCGTCGCCTCCTCCCGCTGGCTTCCGCTCGCGCTCCAGCTGACGATGATCCGCTTCTCGCGCCGACGCGGAGCGCGGCAAGGTGTATGCTGAAGATTCCGGAAATAATCCAGCAATTCATCAAGAGTCGCCGCATGTTTACGCCGAAGACCCTGTCATTCCTGCGTTCTCTCAAACGCAACAACAAGCGCGAGTGGTTTCACGAGCGGCGGGATCAATACGAGCTGCATTGCCGGCAGCCAATGACGGCAATCGTCGAGCGGCTGGGCGAGGACTTTCGTTCGTTCGCGCCCGAGATGCTCGCCGACCCGAAGGTGTGCTTGCTGCGGCAGTTTCGGGATACTCGCTTCAGCGAAGACAAGACGCCTCTCAAGTCGCACCTCGGGGCGACGTTTCCGAATCGCGCCCTCGGCCGCATGAATGGCGCCGGGTTCTATTTCGAAGTGGCGCCGGGATGGGTGTGGATCGGCGGCGGACTGTGGCGGCCGGACACGTCGCAGCTACAACTGGTGCGCGAACACATCGTCGCCAACCTTGGCGAGTTCGAGAGGATCGTGAAGTGTCCGGGGCTCAAGAAGCTTGGCGGCCTGCAAGGCGACACGCTGACGCGCGTCCCCCGAGGATTTGCGAAGGATCATCCAGCCGCGCCGTACTTAATGCACCGCCAGTTCATGGCCTATCGCGAGGAGGCCGCTGCCTTCGCGACAAAGAAGGATTTCTACAAGCAGCTCCGGACAACGCTCGAGACGATCATGCCGCTCGTGCGATTCTTGAACGAACCGCTCGTCGCGTCCCAGCAGCCCGATCGCCGTGCCCACATCTTCGAAGAGGAGCTGCGGGCGGACTGAAGTCCATCCCTACGAACGGGTTTTGGGCGCCAGGAAGAACAGCACCGCGCCGCCGACGAGAGCCGCGCCGCCGGCGATGAGATGCGCCTCGGTCGCTCCGGCAAGAATGCCGAGTGCGACGAGGGATGCGAGCACTGGAATCACCGGACCGAGCGGAACCGTGAAGGTCGGCGGCTTGACGACCTGCAATGGATCGTCGAAATGCGCGCCGACCTGCGCAGCAATTTCGCGATCGCGCTTGCGCAGCACCAGCGTCGATAGAC